>Ga0307510_10000932_pt1 | contig 30991 bp, 28 predicted proteins | sample 12_EM_MG_FD_207224 | JGI IMG/M metagenome (GOLD analysis project Ga0307510, IMG submission 207224) | Populus trichocarpa ectomycorrhiza microbial communities from riparian zone in the Pacific Northwest, United States - 12_EM | ecosystem: Host-associated > Plants > Roots > Unclassified | place... | reverse complement strand
CGGGCTGTTGGCTAAAACTACGGAGGGACCAGAGGGCGTAAATGGGTCTCTAGAGGGTTTGAAAGCGTAGCGTAATATATTGGAATAATAAGATCTCTTCTCTGTTGCTTAATGCTTAGGATAGTCAGGGAGGTCCGTTTTATTGTTTTCGTGAGAACACTGTTTCGTTGTTTTAAGGCATAAGAACATCAAACAGATAGTTACAAGGTTTAGTGTAAGCAAAAACTCAGAACCACAAAGGCATAGCAAAAAAAAAAAACTTAACCCCGCTTCGGTCTATGCATAGGAAGCGCCACAACTAACCGCCTTTATCTCCAAGCACATGACTTAATCATCATCACCACCGGTATTTCCTCTCTTGTTTCTCTACTTTTATCACCCATCATGGATAGTCACTCGTCTATTTCGATGCCAGAACTGGAATTCGGGCATAGCTAGCATATAAGCACAATACGACACAATAATATCATGATATAGTATGGTAGCCTACCGTGAACCTACCGGGGGCCATTAGCAGGGCCAATACAAAAACTCACCTTTGACCAAAATGAAGACGTTCGGGGAAGAGGGGGACAACAGCAGCAGAAAAAAAATCCAATCCAATCCAATCCAATCCTTTAAAGACACAATCAGCCTCCAGCATTACTTATAAGAACCTCGTGGAACTAACTTAACTCTTCGGTAGCGCTCCCCCGCGCATACAGTCCTCTTCCCTATACGCTATATACCAGGATCTCATGATTCAGTCTTGCGCCCGAGGATTTCCCGACCTCTCCAGGTCTAGGATCTGAAATCTGGTTATTGGGGGGGGGCTTGGTTTATCGGCATGTTTCTGTAAAGCTCCCGGAGTAAATAGAAGACTCGGGCACTATTGCTCGGCATTGAATCCTGCATCATAGTTTAGGATATCGTTTTCCGGTTTTGTAGCCTACGGCTGGAATTCACGGCACGCCATCGGTTATGTATGATAATAATGCGATGCGGTAACGTACGGTATTCATCGAACGCTGCAGTCCTAGACAAGCATGGCAAGATTCCCCTGCCCGCCTCGGGAGATAATAGTATGGGCTCGTGACATTAAACCTGATCATGGGCAGAATATCATAAGAGGAAGAAAAAAAGGGGATTGTTAGTACATACGCAAGAGGAGGCTCAGGGAAGATGGGACATCCCAACCAGCCCAAGAACCGACATTGCGCAGCACAGTCGCCCCCTTCGAACACTCCTATCATGTCAAGGTAGAATGCCGGATGTACGTACTTTAAAAACTCGTTTTGCGCCTGGTTACTACATTCTTCAGCTAGAGGGAGATATTGAACATTCGAGCTACGCACTTGTGGCAGAAAGAGGCAAAGATTATGAATGAGAACAGTTGTCGAGCCCTGTTCATAAAGGCGACCCTGGCAGAGTATTATATTCAGGAGATCAAGTTAGTGGTATAATATAATAACCCCAGCAGTAGATAGTAAAACGCTGTAGTATGATATTAGGAGCGGCGGGAGGGAGCGCAGGAATCGGGGGGCCCACATATGGAGGAGCGCAGATGTGTGGACGGGGGTGTGGGCAGACGAGGGCATGAAAAAACTGGATACGGTTATGCATGTACCGATAGGAAGTTTTCTCTGGTCAAGTATGATGGCTGTTGAGCTATCTAGCTATAATAGCAACTTCCAATGGACAACGCGCACCTCGACACCTCCTTCCAGCTGCCAATACCTCGGCGGGATTCTTTCACCCCCATCACAAGTTGAGTGCTGGAGGATTGGAGAAAGTATACCAGCGTGGGCTCGGTACCGTACTGCTCTCTGAAATGGCACGCCATGCACGTGATCGGCATCTAAGGCGCTGCGAAGGGTTTCGCTGTAGAGCTGGATTTTGGGGTTTATACGGTTTGTGGAATTGGAGTTGATTTCACAGCTGAAGGGTTCCTTATTGTATTAGTTTCCCTTGATGGACAGGACTAAAAAGTTCCGAGAGCCTTCCACCTTCGTCTTCCAACTCGACCTGGAGGTCTTTCCAGATAAGAATTCCGGCAATCTTCGTTAAAACATGTCCATAGTGGGAGCCAATCGCCATTATATTGCACCTTACTTACGAACGAGCTTCTATGTCGTTTTTCACGGGCGCTATCGCACAGCGTATTCTCTGTTTTGCATCTAAATAACCCCCGCCTCTATGATACACTCTAGACGAAAGGAAAGGGGAAACCACAAATTGTGGAAAAGATAAATAAACTAAGAAGGAAAGAAAACAAAGAAAGAAACATGATGGAAATTCCAAGCCCATAGCGGTCCATTTTAAAATAGTAGATAGCCCTGCACCAGCGCTAAATTCTAGATTTTAAATGAAGCTCACAAATCCTGAATTAATTTCAAAAAGAAACCCTGGATGGAGGGTTGGACGGGTATGCGGTAGATATGTGCATTCCAATTGCGTATAATTGACTTCCAAGAAAATAAATAAATAAAGTTGTGCTATTATGTCAGGCTTACTTCAGAAAGAAAGGCAAGACAGCAGTTACCACAGGGAGGCGTTTTAAGTTGCGGGAGAAGGTGGGGGGGAGGGAGGAAGTGACGGTGATAGAAACATTTATGGAACTAGTGCTATCCTTGCGAAAATAGCACACAGGTTATCAGCACGGCATTCAAGGGTAGTAAGGAGGGCGACGTCTCCTCAGGCCTAGGCCGCGCCATATTAGGCAGATATTGGAGGTTCTAGTCTAGTAGAGCTACCACCCCCGCGTGTCCGTATCTAAGAGCGCACGAGAGTGGTGTTTGGCCGTACTCATCTAGCCTGTCGGGGTCGGCCCCGCCCTGTCCGAGCAGCATTTTCACCACCCCCGCGTCCCCGTGGAAAGCAGCCCGCCAAAGCGGTGCCCGACCTTCGTCATCTGGTTTGTCGGGGTCGACGTCGTCCCGTTCGAGTAGTATTTTCACCACCCCCTCGTGCCCATAGTCAGCGGCCCACCAGAGTAGTGTCCGGCCGCGGCGATCCGGCTCGTTGAGGTCGGTACTGCCCCACCCGAGTAGTATTTTTACTACTCCCTCACACCCACCGGAAACAGCCCTCCAGAGCGGCGTCCGCCCCCCACCGTCTGGCTTGTTGGGGTCGACGTCGTCCCGTTCGAGTAGTACTTTCACCACCCCTTCGTGCCCAACGCCAGCAGCCCACCAGAGTAGTGTTCGGCCGTAGTCATCTGGCTGGTTGGCATTGTCTTTCTCGAGTAGTATTCTCACCACTCCCTCATGCCCGTTCGTAGCAGCCCGCCAGAGTGCCGTTCGGCCACTGTCGTCTAGTTTATTAATGTCGATGTCGTCCCGTCCAAGTAGTATTTTCACCACCCCCTCATGCCCATTCACAGCAGCCCACGCGAGAGGCGAACAGCCCATGGAGCCTTTTCGATTGATATCGCGACCCCTCACCCCTACCAAACACGCTACAATTTCAGCAATCCCAAATGATGCGTAGTCTAGACCACTAAATAGGGAAGGTTTGTCGGGGTCAATACAGCAAACATACGGCCTTCGCGCTCTCGGGAAGATTTTAGTGGATATGTGGTTACCGAAGCCGCCAGCGCAAGTAACTTCGGGCAATCTAAAAGGTGCCCCTTGCGTGGATTCCCCAATACTCGAATACAGAGAAGAATGTTTGAGAAGCAGCCCGTGCAGGGGGTCGAGAGGAGGGCAGGTTGGAGGGTGGGTGGAGATCGGGAGAGGGGCTGGTCGAGAGAGCTAACCTGCTGCGGATTGAGATAATCTACGGTAAGTAGGTTTCTGCAGCTGTCGAGTGAGTACCAAAAAGCTCGAGATGAGCGAGGAGGTGCCCGTGAAGGGTATTCTAAAGCAGATTGAGGGGCCCCCTTGCCCACCACCACAACAAGCCCTTGGCAGCTGGCTGGCAATATTGTGGCTGTTCGGAAATTCGGGGACCCTACCCAACTACAGTACGGTACTCGGCAGGCCGTGGCGCAACGCATTGGAGTTCAAGCGCAGCTCGGCAAAGCAGCCACCCCAGGTCCGCTTTCTCCCCACCTCCCCGCGTTGCACCATAAGTTAGCACGGCGCATCCCCGTCCAGTACCGTACCTCACCTTGCTTCGCAGAACTCCAACCACTTTAAATTCATCATAGGCCGGCCGCAGTACTCGTACAACGACCGCAGATATGGTATTTGGTCGTAAATAATAGCGCCGGCAGCTCCTCGAGTGTCAAATCCACAATCTATTTCTATCCTGCGGTGTTGCAGCGGGGCTTTTACCGGTGTCGCACAGCTTTGAAGCTGAAAGGTGCCTGTATCAAGAGGCCCACAAATCTGGGGATAGGTCTTTTGGATATACGAGGCGATGCTTTTTAAAGCTCAAAATGCTTCATAACTCAAGTGCAAGTACTCGAGTACATGCGTGTGCCTATAGCCTCGCGCTTGGTCTACCTGTGCTTGTACTCGGGTACTTGTACCGGTATGGTAGCGAGTCTACTATGGGTAGGATGCTGTCGTAGTTGATTGCGTTACCGTCCCGCACTTGAATAGGGGGCTGTGTCGTGCAGTACTGTACGAGTACTGCATTATCTTATCCTACAGCACCCTCCCTATTTTGTTTGATCGACGGTCTTGCTTGTCTGCAGAGGGATTTATTATTTTCGAGTGATAGTCGAGTATTGCGTCTTTGGGTTATCCCCTGTGGGTCCTTTGGCGAGGGAAACCTAACCTACCGGGCTTCTGTTAAGATTGTCCGGATTATCGTACGGTGTTGTTCAAGTGTTTGTGCTTTAGGGCTGAAGATTCTCTTGATATCCTCTAGTTTCTCTAGTCTTTGAACGAGCACCATGCGACTACTACTGGTGTTGCGCTTTACTTCATAACTAGCAGGTGGAGGACCTTAGCACCCCCCATGGTTTTGCCCCAAAAGTATCCTACTTCATGAACTCAACGAACCCGTTTTATGGTATAACCAATAGGGGTGATTCTTGCTGATAGCGGGAACCTTGAAATTTGATTGCATAGCCTTTTGTGCTCTTAAGTTGAATAAGCAAAAAAGTTATTGCAGATACACAGTATCATACAAGAACTGAATATATTATATCATACAAAATTAGATGCACCACTTGGTTGACCGTCAATCATCCTTTAGCCATTTTTAACAAGATTTGTTTAATACAAAAAATTATTGGGGGATAAAATCCCCATGAGATATCCTATTCTGGTATAATCATCGATACTTTTATTCCTATTTGGAGTGGTCGACAAACACACATGAAAGAGGGTACAGTACTTTCCGGGGAAGATAGGGGTGCCGGCATCCTCCGCATGCTGGTTGTACTAGAGTACCGTACTGTACTCGAGCACAGCCGCGTCCATGAAGATCTCATACCCTTCTTTGTATACCGGTAAACAAGAGCCTTTCAGATATTGTAAGTGGTTTCGGATATCCTTCGGGGACATTACAAGATAGAGAAGGTTAGCGAAGCCTTTCCAAGCGCTAGCAGTACTCGAGTACAGTACAGAACTTGGAAGTGTGTGGTTTGGTTTGGTTGCCGCCACGGTGATCACACATCCATCACCAACCAGCACAGCTTTTGCGTCAGCCCTCGCTCTCTGGGGGGGGGGCTTAAATGCACTTGCTGGCTCCCTTTGGCTACCGCCGCGTTTCCTTTCGTGCTCCGGCAAGCTTCGGTGGCCTGCTATTGTTTCTAACATATTCTCCCCCTACCCTCCAAAGCCCGCTTCTGGCTTTCTTGGTTGTCTCCTTCATTCTTCTACTTCTCCCTCTTCCTCCCCCTCCCTTCATTCTTCCGCTTTTCTTCCCACCCTTCTTTTTTCCTTCCTTCCTCACTTCTTCCTCCAATATTTCCAACATTTCTCCCCCGCAATACGATAGGCTGTGATCTCGAGTGTCGTATACAGTAACCAACCATGCGTTATCTACTTGCCGCTGCACCTTTCGTTATCCCGGCGCTGGGCGCCGCTGTTGCCACTATCGATGGACCTTTGGAAGAGCTTCTTAGAGGGTTCAAAGGTTCGGAAGAATCATACGCTGTTCACCACCATAAGGGCGAGTCTTTCTTGACGGCTAGAGTTGGGTGCAACGGATGTAGGGCGTACGCCGGGTCGAAGGATCAGAACGGATCGAAATATGTTCCTAACATGGGTTTGGAAACCGATCTGGTAAGTTTTAATCTATTCATTCGCCGTCGCATGCGTACAAGAGCTAAACTGTGACGTAGGTCTTCGACGTCCGGGTTCCGAATGATGAACCAACAACTCTTAAAATCAACGATGCGGGTATCATCCCATTCGGGCCAAGCCTCGCCATAAAGGCATATCAGATTCCTCGTCAAATCGAAACCGAACATTTCCTTTTCGAGACCGCCGAGAGTGAGTGGAAGAACTTGCCTATCGGATATGACCTCATGATCCAGTCCTCAAGGGAAGGCCCGGAATCGGCCCAGAAGCAGGTTACAGTGAGCTTTAGGGTCACTAGCGTTGATAACGAGAGGAACGATGCTATTCCCGAGCTCGAGATTGTGGTTGATGAAGAGTTGGCTACTAAGAAACTGACGATGAAGTCGGTGTCGGTTAAGAAACTTGCTGGACCACCTTTAGTATGGTTGGATGAGCTTGAAGAGATGAAGGACCTGATCCCACTGTTCAACACACTCCCTCTTCCCGATGCGCCTGCTATTGACGACACTACGCCTGTCGATGTGGACATTGAGATTGAGATGGAGAAGGTTCCTTGTGGGACCAACTTCCGTTGCATTCTGGACCATGCTATTGATAACCTACGAGCCCTCAAGGATGCCGTTACCGGTACCAAGGCTCCCTCTTCTCCGCCAGCCCCTCCCCACCCATGCAACCACCACAACCAAGAAGAACCAAATCTAGATGAAGAGCTCGTGTCCGCTCTCCCCATCAGTCTTGACCCTATCCCCTATTACCAGGATTTCGAAACCTTTCCCACCAAAGAGGAAAAGCCCGCGTCGGGGTTCGGCTTCTTGAATACGCTTTCGAAGATTATGTTCCCTATCTTCATTGGAATCTCCGCTGGCGTGGCAGTCAGCCTCCTCGGCCTTATCTTGGGTCAGCTGCTCATGTTGGGATGGAAGCGTATCCGGGCTTCTAAAAAGACCAGACGCCACTACAAGAGGTGCAACAGCTCTGGTGATGCTAGAGCTATGTTGACCATCGAGGAAGAAGAGGACCTCCCCGAGTATAGAGATGAAGGGATTGAGGTTGTTGAGAAGGAATAGGTTTCTTTCTTTACTATTATTAAACAAGAAGAGTATGATTTGAATTTAGGAAAAGGAAAAACGGAAGACAGGGGAACCCGTCGCGACAGAGAAGGAGGAGTGCGAGAAATAAAGGGGAGTTTTGCAATTGGTTGTCTCGCGCTCTGTGCACTCTCTTCAGCTTTTTCTTATTTTATTTTTATTTTGTAAGTCGAGAAATTGATTGGTTTGTGTTTTCTCAGACCCCGGGCGGCTTACTTGAACTGTTTGTATATTTTGTGAGATGTGCCAGCTCTGCTACAGTATCATCTGTAAAAGTTGGAATAGTGCCGGCATAGTAAAGATCTGGGATCATGGTATCCTCACCCTCTTCTCTAGGGCCCACTAGCGGGACCAGCAACACCGCACTCACCAGCGCTGCGCTCACCGTGAAAGTGTAATCTGTCACCGAACCGATATCATGTGAATCTAAGGCGTCACTCGGTGATGGAACGTAGTTTACTGTACCGGTAGGTGGGTGAGCAGGCAGGGCTTAAGCTAGCAGGGAGCTCGAGGAAGAGGCTCACCGGGCGGCATGGCAATTTGCCTATGGGAGTAGTTAATCGTACCAAGGCCGGGCGCAAGGTGCTGTGTGACGCGCAGAGTTCTGCGCAACGGAGTGAAGCCAATGGAATTATCGTTAATATATTGTAGGGAAAGGCTTTTTGGTGTTGGTGGGTGAGGATTTTGAATGTTTGGCATAGTATATCATAGGTGGTGAGGGGGGGGGGGTGTGCATCTTTATAACTTATTCGTCATAGTATCATACTATCTATCATATCTATCTATCTGTGTAGAGAATTCCCTTAGTTCTTCTTGTGGCGTGCGTGGGGGTGGAGAGGGGTTAGCTACGCTGGTTGTTGAGGGGCGTGAGGGCCGTTGACATTATTTCCCCTGCTGCGTAGGCTTGTGCGGGAGTTCTTTTTGGTATATAAGCGCTTCAGCGGGATTTTTGAACTCGGCGAAATAGCCTATGGGAATGCTTAGAGGGACGGAGGGAGGGGGGAGGTTGTCGAGTGATGGGATGTGATTTTGGGTGGAGTGGATGGGGTTTCTTCGTTCCCCGCCCCTTTTTTTCTTTTGAAATATCAGAATCTTATTATTTAGGTAGGGGGGTGTCATAACAGGGGTGGGTATGTATCTTGATGGCGTGTTTGTCCTCTGTGTTAGGAGGGAGGGAGGGGGTGTTGGGACTGATTATTTCTGAACGGGCGTCAGGCTTCACCCGGCTACCGTATTATCTTGAATAAGAGAGAATCTTCTCAGGACGTCCGAGTTTCCTATTCCGATGGTGGTGGTGGTGGTGGTGGTGGTGGTGGTGGTGGTAAGAGAAAATTCTAGCAAAACGAAATGCCGCTTCACTTAGAAGGGGTGCTTAGACGGCCTGACGTATCCTCTCTTATTCAAGATAATGCGGTATGGGAGATGGGGAGTTGGCAGTATCATAGTGCGGTTGGGGTGTGGCCCCTCTATGGTACCCTTAGTGAGCTGTCGTACCTACCGTAAGAACTCGAATAATCGGACCATGTGGCAGTCCGAAATTTCCTCCTCTGGAAAAGGGGCGGAAAACACACCAAAAATCTGCCCCCCCCCCCCCTCCCCGAGACAAAGAAAAAAACACCAGACCATACTAAGAGAGACAACTAATGTCCTAGAACATGGTCCGATTATTCGGGTTCTTACGGTAGTTATATGTGTTGAAGAGGGTGGTTTGTGTGGCATAATAGCGTTCCGTGTTATATGGGGTAATATTTAGATTAAGGCGCTAGTTCGGTATATCTGGTTTATGCATTTTCCTGAACCCACAAGTTTGTCTCCTGCATGCTTTATGAGGGCGAGCTAATAGCTTTCGGTAGCCTGGATATGGGAGGGGCGTTGAACCGCTTTCTCAACATCATCTACCTCATTCAGAGTGATATTTTGTGACTATAGCTCCCCTGGCTGTTGGCACTTAGAGCTTTTGAGCTTCAGAATTCCTTGTTGGCAATTTTATGGTATGGATCTGAAGTTCCTCTCATTAACTATTTCATTGATTTCTATATTTTCTGGATACTCATACTGCGCCATGTTGCTTTCTCTTGTTCTAGGAGTGCATACGTGTATGCCGCTTGTGCATTCCTACGCTCCGATAATTTCCTTATGCTTGCTTCTCTGTGTGGCGCCTCGCTTCCGTCCCCCCCACTCCCTTTTTCTTCCCTGCTTACAAACTTCTTCTCCCTGGACAAAGAGAACACCCAATAAAACCCCGATCCCGCCTGTCACCAAAACACAATTCGTAACAAGCAACCTCAAATCCGGAGCCGTATCCTTGGAAGGTTGGTCGGGGGTTGTGGCTGGCTAGTACGGTTGAGCTTTAGATCGATCCCACACCCGGAACCCCCCAGCAGTTCTGTCCTAGAAAGGGGGCGGATATACGAGCTCAAGTAAGTAATATATATGCAACAGCGGCACGGTATAGACGGAGGCTTGCTACGCTATGCTCCGAGGGTTTTACTCATCGGGCTCTATATTCCGGGCTTTCGGTGGTACAGGATCACCCCTCTACTGGATAGTCCGGTCTCTTAAGTGGTTCTATGGAAGCTCTTGAGGTGAACTGTTTGGGCTTCCTTTGGGTAAATAGTCATTTCGGTTAATCGAAATTTACTGGTTAACCCGTTCTGTGGCCTCCTCATGGTGGTTTCAGGGATAAAATACTCCGGCAGGCACTTCGAAGGTAAGTGTGGCTGAAGAACGGTACTTTGGCTCCGGGGGGAGCTTTTGCTTGGGAATTACCCACCGAACAACCTTAAATTTGTTCACCATGTCTTGAATATGCCATGAATCCTGCATTCTTGAACGCTTTTTTAGAGCTAAAATCAGGTCTTGAGTTATTAGTCTATGCGGAAGTCTAGAAGCATATAGTACCTCTCGTTAAGGCTCACTGATTGGCCACCGCTTTCCAGAGCATTTCCTATTGCGGGGAGACAGTCATAAAGGATACCCCTCTACTTCTCAGTTGGTGTCCTGCCAGGGCTTCCTCACGGGGAGTACATACCAAATCATAGTGGGCAAGAGAGAGGGGGGAGGAAAGTCACCGCTGCGATTTTGAGGAGACGGTGTGGTATTTTTTTTGTGGTTGCCAGGCATGGACCCTGCATGGGGGGCTTGGCTTGGGAGTTAGAGATTTCAGACCTGGGGCAGATATCTTTAAGTTTATGGAGGAAGGGGCAAAATCGACGAATGTTTTGCTGAATCCATTCATTGCAAAAGTCGAATTTTCCAGTCAAGAGAGTTTTTTTCCCCTTCACCGGAGTGTCACAATTACATTCTTGGATTAGCGCCGCTTGATGTTGTTTGTTTTACGGTTGATAGATCCTCTGCACTGTACCGTCCTGCACGCACTGTTAAATCGAGAAAATCGGGTGATATCCCATGTTAAAGCGAAACACCCCGGGCACTGCACCAGCGGACCGATCACTTAAGCGTATCGTTACCAATTTCCCGTGACCCCTTAGGGAATCAATCTTTTTCGCGGCTATCAGACCTAGATACAGTACAATACCGACTGGGGAAACTGCTACTCGTTCAATAATCCCAAGTTTAAAATCATTGACTGGGTCCTTTTTTCTGAGAACGCTTACCCGAACCTCAGTATCCTAAATGTCTTAATAATCTGCCTCCAACATCTAACCCAATGCAGTACATCTACCTGAAGTAGTCGCCTAGCCTATTGTAGTATTATCGGGTCTGAAGGATTTCGTCGAAATGCACTCAAAATTTCAAGAGGTCTTTACCGATGATGTTTAGCTGAATTGTACTCGGGGGTTGGAAAATAAGTGAGCCCTTCCTCTTATTGATCACTATTCGAGGGCCTTTAACAACCAAATCGCCACGGAGCCAACAAACAGAAAAAAAAACATTGCAACAAAAATACCAAAAGTTGTTTCGCATAGCGAAACACCAACAGGTCATAATAGAATCAGAAACAGAAAGTCCAAAAACCCACCTTAGGGCAAAATGAAAAAAAATAGTAAAAAATGAATATGCTAGAAATAAGAATCACAAGCGGATAGAACCTAAAAATAAGGAAATAAGATAGTCCTGAGGTTGACACTATTACTGAAATAGCATGCCGCACTTCTCTTGCCATCTGGGCAACCCACATATGTCCTGGAGGCAGCAAACTAGAGCATAGTCCTTCTTGATTCCTCCATATCAAAATCAGCATTCAAGTTCCTTTAAAGCCCTTTTTCCATATATCCCTTGTCACAATAGTAATGCCAGTTCCAGATTCTCCACTAGCAACTCCTCCCCAAGACCCCCCCACAGTCTCCTCCATTTACACAATCAAGCAGAGATCACATATCCAAATGCTCTCGATCTCAGCTGTAATCATCTCAGCCATCTCGGCCTCTGTCATAAGCATTTCTAGTTCTAAAGTGAACTCGATCTCAAACAGGAGCTCTACATTCCTGGGTATAATTGAATTTAAAATGGTTGGCGTGGGAGAGCCCAATTCTACTTTTCTGCCAAGGACTAATTTTAAGGTGGTATTTTTTTCCACTTCCTTCATCAATGCTTTATTCTGCATGGAATAACTATTGTGGAACCTGCCCTCACTTTTATCATCACTATTCCCTTAATGTTCGACCTTTGTTGTTAATCCGGATTGGTTTTTGTGGTTTCGTTGTAATGTTTTTTGTGTTTCCAGTTTGGTGTCGGTTTGGTCGTTGTAGGCTTCCGTAATCGCCATACAGTTACGCTTTATCATCTGGTTACCACAATAATACCGCATAGCTACCCTATCGGCTTCTTGGCCACTAAGTTCTCCCGCAAAGTTATGATACTGTAGTTCGGGTTACGGCCATGATACAAGTAATAGATGACATGTACCGTAACCCCCTCCTCCAGTTTGCCCCGCTAGAGCCGACGCTGGCCTCCTCCGATGGAACTAGATGGCAGCGAAAGCCCCTTGACTCTGAGTACCAGCAACCCCCACGTGCCCAGCCCGCACTGCTAGGATGAGCAAATCTATTGAGCTCATACCTAAGTCCCTGCCAGATCTTCCTCAAGTGCAGAGGCATCCTAGTTTCAGATCCCGGAAGGCTGCTACGGGGGGGAACAGCACCTCAGCATGACACCTTCAACACCTTCAAAGTCGAGGCCCCATCTATACTTCCCTGTGACCTTCCGGAAAAGGGGTGGGGCGACAGCGCCGGCTAGTATGACGCATTTTCGGGGCCCCACTAGAGTTCGGACTTACGGAACCAATACCGGAGTGCTCTGCCCGTGCCGACTTGGTGTGTCCCGCCCGGCCCCGGGCTGCTTATCATACGTTGGAGTGTAATAGAGCTGCGTAGGTCACGGCTCTGCCGAGGGCTTGTGATTCTGGGGCTGAGGAAGAGGATGAGCTTGCTTTGCCGTTTTGGCAAAACTGCACGTTGCGCATCCTCCTCGCCCCCCCCCCGCGTGGAGTAGATTTCGCGGGTGATCGTCGGTGAACTCGGCATTTCCGGGTTGACCACTCTTGCATAAGAACCTCAATTACACGTACGAGCACTGTGCACTTTGTATCCTAAACTCGAATACTTTAACAGCTCGAGGGCCGGGGTGGAATAATGGTACGGTGCGCAACTAAAAATTTAGTACCAGTGGTAACTTACACATCAGAAACTTGACCATGCGGCGGCCTCGATCTCTCCTTGCTTCAGCCGAAATTGGGGGACAATTGTTGGAAGAGGGGGATGGGTAGTACACAGAATTCAACCCAATTCACCAATCAAAAGCAATCATTTACAAGCTCTTGTTGGTCGATGGAACGATTGTGTTTGCAGAAGAGCTGATTGTGGTGCATCACCGGTTTTAACCGAAATCAGCCTCATCATCCCCCATCTCGTGCCGCTTTTTTTATTCCTGACCCTTACATACAGACTCCATTGAAAGCTAGAAACAGCGGTTCACCGGTGCTAATGTTTAGTTCTGCTAGCCCCCAAATACGCCCACATGAATGAGTACCACACCAAATATTCCCAATGAGGCACCACGCCTACAGCAAGGCTCCCCAACCACGTCATCGCTTTAACAAACCCCGAGGCTTCTCATACCTCACCCCTCTATTCCCTCCCATCTTCCCTGAATTACATCCCAATTTTTATATTACGAGCTTATATATGCATCCAAGAGCGATGAGACAACCCCTTCCCCGCCATACTGCGACAGCGAAGTGGGGAATTACATACAAAGCGCCATAACTGCCGTAAGACACCCTCCTCCTCCTCCCGTCATTCCCCTCACCACCCCTACGGCCAATATTCCTTTCCAAATCGCCGGTACTGTGCGGAACCCTATTTCTCAAAAAATATGCACCTCAGACAAACCACGTCAACAAGACCCCCGCAAGCGCACCTGCTACCAGCACATTCCCCCCTCCTTACTCTCTCTTTTACCATGCCATACCTGAGTATGACGTCCACCGCAAAACAATACTGCTAAGTGCATAATCATTGTGGATCACTCGAGCGGATTGCGGGCCGTGCTGGAATTCCCCGCTCGGATCCTCCAGGTCTCTTTATAATCCCGTGATCCAAGTACAAGGGTCGGAACCTAGTAATCGGAAGAGACAGGGATGTATTTTGGCTGCTTAACTTTGAATTAACTATCCCATAACATCTTACCGGACCCTGTAAATTGGCTAAGGTGTGGTAGTCCCTGATGTGGATTAGATCGGGTTAGGTCCCCTCGGGATTGTAATGCTGTTGGCTGGTCGCGCAGATGCCTGGATTGACAGTCGACCCCACCATTTTGATAGGAATAAGTTTATTGAACCCTGTTGATGCCAGCGATGGAAGGCCGATGGCGAGATCACACACGGAGCAATGGAAGTGACGTTTGGAGTATAGCGCGAGCATGATAAGTGCACGCACTGCGCATGTTTTGAGGTCGCCAGAAAGTAAGTTGTGTGCTAGTAGGCCTAGCTTTTGGCAGTCGTCCCCGCGGAATCTAGTGCTTGTGGGAAGCCATCTGCCACCCTAGATTGTCGAGTAGCTAAGGAGTTGTTGGTGCGACGATAAGCTGTGCTTCTTAAGGAGGATAGATTGGGTTGGACTTTATTCATGCGGCGTGCCCCGGTCGTGGATGCAGACAGACTACGCCTACGAAGTTGAAGCCCACGGCGGTATGGTACAAGTACTTTTGCGCAGAGTGTGAAAATGGGGTGCATGCGGCTGGTGATACGGTGGTGGTTCCTTCGGTGGGGGACCTCTTTGGATGCTGTTCCATCATAGAATTGGGTGGGGGGCTGACCTACTGTAACTTTAGGTTCAAGATGCCAGGATGTTGCGTCTGTCTTGACTGACGTGTAAATAGTGACACAGCATTTGCGTTCTAGAAGAGACTGTTTCTCTTCCGTGCTTCCTTGCTCTCTTGTTTCTTCTCGTCTCTCTTTTTTTTTTTGGCTGGGGGTTTATCTTATCGGGGTTGTGAGTCAAGGTTGATGCACCCTTCTGCGAAAGTTGCACGAGAATGGGAGGTTTCGGGGTGAAAGGATGATTTTTCGGCAACGAGCAAACGCCGGGAGTTGCATCAGGTTATTTTGTTGTGTTGGCCGCTAATTCCCCACATTTCTAGTAATATTTGAAGGGACCAAAAGAGCTTAATATCTCTCGATGAAACGTCAGGGCAAGTGATCTTTTAGCAAAGATGGGTTGTAATATTCATATTTTAGCACTATCTCTAAAATTTCTGGTTGAGTTCTGTTAACGAGAATCCCTTTGTTAGCAAGGACCTCCAAACCTCCCGACCTCCGTAGGCACCAGGTCCCGCAAGAAAGTTTTAGAACAGTCTCGTGAGGTTAACTAGCCAAATATACCCTTTTCTGTTCTGGCTAATGGTTTCCTACCCTTAGTAATCGTATAGTAAGGCAAAATGACAGTACAGTACCAATTGGTTGACCGTTTTTGAGTACGATACCAGCATTAACCGGAACAGGGATATATCTGGCTGGTCTGCCTTGAATAATTGTTCAAAAACAGCTTACGGTACTGGACCTTGCGCACCAAGTTTACTTTACACAAAACTGCTAGGTGGACTGGAGGACTAAGTACTGGTATTGCACCGGTACCAGTTCTTCCAGCTTTTGTAAACTTTGAAAACCCATAGCTTGTCGGAAGCGGCCGGAGTTTCACTCGTGTGCTGTTTAAGGTCTTGCTCATCCCTGGTAAGCGGGATAATCTGCCCGCATCCGCCTTCAAGTTCAAAAAAGTCTGCTGGCCGGATCATCACAGTCCTCTTCTACTGGTAATCGTCATATTCAGGGCGGAGTTCCCTAACGGGCTACTGCATAAGTTAGGTGATTCTCTTCCATGTAGGAATTGGGGGCGTCATCTGTATTGTAGCTATCGTCATTTCAATCGCCTTGCCAGATGAGCATCTGAGGCTCTATCTTTCTTTCTTTTCTTTTTTTCACCAAGTGGGGCGCACCCAATCGCAGTCATTTTTTTTGTTTGTTGTCAAGCTGAGAACTGTGGATTGTGTTGTAGGATACGATTTAGGCGGTAGCAATGTAGGCCGCCCCACGATGGGCTGGCCCACTTACTATGGTGCCCAACAGGATCTTGCTGATTCTCCTTTCCCTTGAATATGCTGGGGATAGGTATCGTATGTGCGATGGATGCACTACGAGTGTAGGCACCTTACGATAAACGTAAGGGGCTACCACACCTAGTCCGCCAGATGACATTGTGAAAACCGTCCCTAGCCTGAGCCGCAGGGCTACAGCAGGGCGATTGGAGGGGGACTAAAACACAGGATCTGGATGTTGGGTTTACGGGTTAGGGGGAGGGTAAGAAGGGTTTGTGCTGATCGAGCTGGGGTTTGTGGGGAGAGGGGGGGGCATGTCTCTCTCGCTCCGACTCTCCCGTGAATTCAGTGGGGGTTTTTCCATAGGTTGGTCCCGTTATTTGGGTGTGCCCCTCAACCAGGTCATTGGCCTATGAGGAATGTTGAAATACCGAAGGGAGCGATGTGCGGTACAGGAATTCTATTATTCTTACCGTAGATCGGTATGTGGTTTTCATCACCCTCTGCTTGGGCAGGCCACCAATAGGTTTGATCGCGGGAGGGTTGAGATCGATGGGCATGTTCAAGTGTAGTATTCGGTACTGCATCTGGTTGTTCTAACACGACCAGCCGGCACCGAGTACGTCCAATGAAAGGCATATGTTCGCACCCTAATTACTGTATAATACAGGATTGAATATAAGAGATCATATCTTCTGGGAAATTTAATACTAATAGTGCGCCGACTATGGTAGCACCGAGCTTCGATGCCCCATAAATCAGATGCACGCGGAGAAATGGAAGGAAATTGAGGAAAGAAGAAATCGAAACGTCAGCAAACACCTACGTGTTCATCGTCTGCTGGAGCAGTCAGAGAAGAAGACTCGTGATCCTCGGAAGAATGACATCTTGCTGCTTGTCGGGCTTTTTTATTTGACTTTATTTGTGCTGTGATATTCCTCTTTGGGCAATGTTCGCTGCCTACTGGGGTATCAGGTAGGGATGGGGTTGTCTATGGTAGACTGGATGTTTCGTCACATCTGCCTTGGCGAGAGGGTTCTTGGCAAGGGGCATCAGCAAAGACCTGGGGTCTTTGTTGGGGTCTTTGCCGGGGTCTTTGCCGGGGTCTTTGCTGGGACTGCCGCGATTTTTTCCTTCTTATCATACCTTGAGGCTGAGGATAAGGATTTGTGGGAAAAAAAAGGTGGGTAATTAGCTGTGGCTAGGGGGGCAGGTACCAGGGCTTGATATTATTATTTTTTGGTTTTTCAACCCCAATTCCAAGTGTCGTCATTCCCACCGGAAATCCTGCCTGGCTGCAAAATTGCATCACTGCAACATCCTCCCCCCCTCCCCCCTCTCCACTGGCTGGAAAGCCTGGTGTTTCTCAAGACAGCAGGAAACACCTGCAGCCGCCAACTATCAAGGAAATCAGCTCTCTGTGTCATCATGGAATCTTCAGGCCAAGATGGATATATAAATGCCCTCTCCCAGGATGGCTGGCTCGACTTTCGATAATGATCACGGTCGCATCCTTCTGCAATTAACCACCAGCTTCCTCCTAGGAGTACTATTTCGCTTTTTTGTGCTGCAACCACTTTCTCTCGCCCGATTGAGCCATTCACCTCCAGGCTACTGTGTAACAAAAAAGCAAAGGAGAAAGTAACATGTAAGTAGGCGGGTTTTTTCTTCTTATCCCAGATGCATTACATCAAGCATTCCATATCGTGTGGGCGAAATAGCCAAACACGGAAATATCGAATCAGTGCCCAGTATGAATGGTCCACTATGGTCCACTATCTCTTTTTTTTATTTGTTGCTAACACACACTTTTTCTACCACAGACCGAAAAACACATTCGACAAGTTTGCTCTGTTACCTTTCTCGGACCGCCGCATAACTTTGCTGTTCGCCCAACCCCGCTTTTCTTTCGAGGAGGTTGTTTAAAACCCCTCGTCCGTGACCAAAAAGTCTGCTTTTCCTTCGCTCCAGAAACCCGCCAAAGGATCTTTTATTCTATCTTTTTCGGAGCCCCCAAAGAGAAATCTAAACATGGCAAGGTACACTACCGCTGACCCCTACATGGGAGAGAGAGAGAGAGAGAGAACGACAATATCTCTCAGATCGTGCTCTTGATAATCAGATGGCTGTATACTCACCTGATCCTCCTTTCACTAGTCTTACTAGCCTCGCTCCCACATATGGCTACGGAAACCCGCATGCCTCCTCGGGCGCCCTTATCCGCAGCCCCGTTGTTGATGAACCCGTTGTCGAACATGAACATCATCACGTCCATCACCACATCGATCATGGTAAATACTTCCTTCTATCTGTTCTTGATATTTGAATCATGGTGTTGATTTCGGTAGGCAATATGGGCGTAGGTGCTCAAATTGCTGTCAGGCCCCGTGTTGGACGCGAATACTCCTATGACGACCTTTACGACCGTGAACGTAGATATGGTAGCGGTCTGAGCTTGGGCAGTCTTGGCCACCACCACCACTACGGCCATCGCCATCGCCACCCTGGGGTCGTTGGGGGCCGCTTTGCCCGATCAGATATCGATCTCAACCTAGACGCATCATATCATCGTCGGCGAAACAGCATCTATGATGATAGAGAATCCGAACTTGCAATTATTGATGTTCCTGCTGGAACCCGTCGAGTGACCGTTGACATGGGTCGGGATGCTGATATCAACTGGAGACGGGATAACGGCGTTCGAAGATCAAGGGGATTAGGCAGTGAGCTCTGGACTGAGATCACTAAGGATCTTGTCTCCAGAGAAGCTATTGAGTATTGCGGATACCAGTACGAGGAAACTGAGTTCTTCTACTATATATTCGAGTACCTGCACCGTGACCAGATCAACGAGTTAGTGGATATTACCCACGATGCTCGCAGACGTACGTTTTAATTCATAGAGGGGTCTGAGTGATCTATAGCGCTAACTCCCAATAGAACGTGTTCGAGACCTTGAATATGAATCGATTGCGGGGGTAGGCCATTCTCACCTAGACAGGCGGCTCGACTGGGACCGCGAAGAGACCCGCACCGAAATTATTATTGAGGGGGCGGGGGGCCGTTCCGGCCGTCGTCATCGCAACCGCTACCACTAGGCACTTCCCCTGAACACTCTATCGCGTGCAGTACTCGATCAACTTAACGACGTGACGACCTAGATTGGTGTTTTCCTTCCGGTGTTTCGTCCGAGGGCTCCTTTTTTCTCTTCCCACAAATGTTTCCTTTTACATCTCACCTCTCGAGACCCTCAATTGTTTTATTTTTCTTTTAGCTGCGCTTATTCCTGGACTTAATGTCATGCCCGATTGATGGGTTTGATGTATTTCCTCTCTTTTTTCCTTTTTTCCTTTAACGACTTTCCTCTTCCTTGTCTCAACAATATTCCCCTTCTATCCTATAATGATCTTGTAACTGATAGTGGACATGTGATGACGGCGTTTGGAATATGAGAGAGAGGACACATTCTTATCTTCTGTAACTGGAATGTGGGGAGAAGAAATGGGTTAAATCTTCGTGGGGCCTCTTACATTTTCGTTCGCAATAAACTTTTTGTCTCTGGTACAAACGAAGTCATTGCTATGCTCCAGTATGAACGAGATCTGACACTATGTTCTCGAGTGAGGCGGCAGGGGGCTGCAACGCAGGCCAAAGTTTCGCGCTTGCGCCTGTACTGGCACTGGCTCTTACTCGCTGGTTGAAACGAATACGGGGCGTGAGCTCTGCCGTGTGTAACTGGTAGGGTTTAACCCTTCAACCCCTTCTATGGATCGCCTTGGCGAGGAAGATAAGCTGTTGCAAGCAAGCCTGAGTCCCTTGAATTTCCTGCTGACGTCACGTCGATTGGTCGATACCGGTGGTCGTTCTGACAACTCAGTCAGAGACTTATGATACTTCTGATCAGCCCAGCAGAACCTACTCATGTGCAGGATCAGTACCGTCAGGCCACCTTTGTTCGAGCACAATCTGTCATCCAGCGCTTGGAACCTGGTCGTGAGCCAGCACCGCAGTAGCCTGCCCAAGTCTCTGTGCTGGTATCGGCAAGGCGAATCCATCCCATAACGTGCTTGGATCTTGACCGCCCCGGGTTCTTTCCAATTGCTCCTTTTCTCCCCTTCCTCTTGCCGAGGATAATCCTCGAGCTGTTTTATTACCAAACAAATAGCCCGCATACTCGCCCAATACCTTAGTTAACAAGCTTGCTCTCTTATCACACATCACTAACCCTTTCGACCACCCTGGCAACAGCCACATTCATCGCGATGGACGATAAAATACACCTTTACCTCATTACGTTCAATTGCGCCCTGCTTCGCCACGATGTCGCGGCCCTTTCTTCGCATCTCCTTTCTGGGCTCGAATCCCCGCAGCTCAAACCAGACCTAATAGTTCTCTCACTGCAAGAGATAGCCCCGCTCCCCACTGCCTTTCTAGGCGGGCCAACCCTGGCAGGATATTTCGAAACATTCTCGACGGCTGTGAGAACTGCTACAAGGAAGCAGTTGGATGAAGACTACGCTCTGGTAGCGAGGAGTAATGTCGGGTTGACGGGGATTATGGTGTTCGCGAGGAGCCCGGCGAGAGTTGGGGAGATACGGTACGCTGGGGTTGGGGTAGGACTATGGGAGATGGGGAATAAAGGGGGTGTCGGAGCCAAGGTTTACTACAATGTTAAGCATGGAGACACCAATGGGGATAGTGACGAGAAGACGGTTGAGATCAACTTCTTGGCTGTGCATCTTGCCCCAGACGAAAAGAATGTCCATCTACGGAACGAAAATTGGGGCTCAATTGTGCGGGGTCTTGTTTTCGATATTGTGGGAAGGAGGGATGCTGTATCAGATATCGGACCGTCCTCTACCGAGAGTTTGATATCTTCTCAACCAGATCCAGCGCCTTATTCAGGATTGTATTCGCCTACGGCCCATCTCTTCGTCCTTGGAGATCTCAACTACCGTACCGCAGACTCCAGACCCGTCGGCCCGGAATTTATTGTATTTCCACAACCGGATGATCCTCCATCGTCGAATAAACACTACTCAAACCTCCTCGAACACGATCAGCTCACTCCGCAAAGGAAGGCAAACAAAACACTACATGGCCTAGAGGAAGCCCCGATCGCCTTCCCACCTACATATAAATACCACATTTCAAAAACCTCGCCAGACGATCACAGCTGGAATTGGATACCATTTCGATGGCCGAGTTGGACGGACAGGATACTTTATCTTCCGTCAGAGAGCCTTCAAGTTCACAAATACACCTCTATCCAGGAAATCAGGTCCTCTGATCATCGGCCTGTTGTTGCACACATATCTATTCCAGCCGAGCCTCTGAGTGCTTGTGACGGATGGAGGGTTCGTCCACCATACCAGCCTGACGTCAAGGGATGGAGGCCTGCTCGGGATGCAGCCAGGAGGAGAGAAGTCGTTGTAGGGTACCTAGTGTATTTCTTGGGAACTTGGGCGGGCTGGGGTACGATTGCGGCGGTTATTGCCGGGGGATTGAGTGGCTGGTGGGTGCTTAGAGAGTTGATTGTTCGTCGAGTCTAGTGAGTGTAATATTAGTGAGTTGGGTGTTTTTTCTCTCGCTCGTATTGGAAGGGTCCTGCCAGTGACTGGGGAGCGTCGTGGAGGACTTAATACTTTGATTGAGACAAACGGCGATCGATGGAGCGTGAATAGTGTATCCTAGTCGAGGAATGTATTACCCCATCTACCATGATGCCTACCCGTAATGAGTTAGAACGTAGTACAGTACATTTGAATCGAATGTATCTGCTGCGCCTTACTTACCGGCATCACCTCTCACGTGAATCAAGCGACTCTACACATGGCAGACACCTCACCACGCCGATAACCTCCCCTCGGAAGATAACACTGATAATCCCGTAATCGAATCCCAGTAGGACAACATTCAGGTTTATTTCTGCACTTTATCAACCAGGAGGTCACCTATAATACCCCATCGAGGCACTTTTGTCGTAAGATTCTTCCAACGCCAAAAAATTCTACGGCACCCTACTCGAACACTACTCGTATAATACCAAAACCGCACTTCCAATTGACACGCAAAAATACCGCAGGCGGGCCGGGGCTTCCAGGACATGAGACTTGTGTAAGTTATATCACCGGTGAGAAAAGGGATAGGGATTATAGTATCATACTAGTGCTACAGTTGTGCTACAGACGCTCAATATGTGTGTGTAAGGGGGGGGTAGTCCTACTTTTAGGTAGGTGCGGTGAGGGGTTGTTACTTGAGCTTGGGTTCCATCAGCGCGGTCACAAGTATCTGCGGGCTTCGATACTTTGGGGGGGGCTAATCCCCTGGGAGCTTTGATTCACTACTTTATGGTAAGGTTGAGGAATTTTGTAAGTTCTTCTCGCTGGCGGCCTAATGTTACTGGCCAACTAAAAGTTTGGGAAGGCGCCGTTGGGGTGGTGTAGGTCGAGGTATTGCAGCAATGTTTGCTCTCAGCAATCGAACAGGAACTCCTCTTCTCTGGGGGGGCAACGATGAGAAGAGGATTCCGCTAAGAGGAAAAACCGTAACTCGTTCCGAAGGCAAGATCTTTCTGAGGCTTATTGAGTGATCCTAGGGGCATACTCTGGGGGCATTACTCCGATCTAGATTTGGGCTCTCTCGGAACCGAATACTTTACCTGCAAGAAGTGCTAACTGGATCATTGCAAACTCTTCTCTGAGGATCCTCGACGAATCGGGAGCTCACAGACTCTCGAGTGAGTCCTATTCCTAAAGGTCTGTACCTATTTCGTTCGCAGTAATGAGTAAGTTACTCACATTCTTTCGCCTATACATCATATGTTACTTCTCCAGAGGCAAATATCCACCGGGTTGGGGCTTCCCGAACATAACTTCGACCACCACCGGTGGAATATCAAATGCCAGTGAATATGGAATCACGAGGTTGGGATTCTGGCCGATCAACCATCTGAAGTGGTGGAGCCGTCCAATAGGAGATGTTTTTGCTCGAGGGCCACTTAAGGTGTCCGCTTGTGTCTACCAACGGGGGCCTCAGGTAACCACAGGCATCAGAGCTCCTGGACCACTCGCTCCCCTATGCGTTAACACTTCATATCTCTCCTTATGGTATTCCCGGAAAAGGCTTACCGAAAGGTATTGGGTTGCACTGGCTATACCTGAGGACTGCAGATCGCCAATTCCTCATTCTCAAGAGACCATTACTACTTTAAGATCTGACCAAGTTGCGGACATATTCCTACTCCGGTAATCTTGACTCCGCAGACTAATAAGTCCCGGCTTGACCGATATCTGTACATCGGATTGGTGTTCGCCTCGGGTGTCCGGGAGTATATTCGGGGTCGCCGATCCTAATCATGTGGCTGACGAGGGCTCATCGGAGGTTCATTGCTGTGACCGAGAAGAAAGCCCCTTTTAATGAGGATAATTCATCTTAACCTTGCCAGTGGTGTGCCCCCCAGTCGTTGACCCGTAGTAAAGCATGAGAACTAATTACAAACTGCCACAAAACTACGCTACAGCATTATCCATCATGGGATGGATAACAATGAGCTTGAAGTTGGGAGGATGTTTCGACATCCCCCTTAGACTGGGGCTTAACAAAACAGAAGCCCGGCGCCTCGACCAGAATTGGTCTTGTTTGATGCGATTACAGGTCGCGCCGGCCGAACCGGGTCTCTGTCTGTGGCTCCGTTAGAAGTGGTGTGGGTAGGGCCATGTGTGTGGACACTTCCTAAGATCTTAAAGCAGGATCGGAACGGTGGTTGTGCACACACTCCTCACTTTTTACTCTTATCAGGGAGTAAACCGCAGTGCCAGAGCCGACATACTAGCACATATCTTGGGCGCCTACAAAATGATATCGGGGACTACCGTATCATGCGTCGCTTGCATTAAAAATTAACCCAAATTATTGGGATCCATCAGGACCAGAGGTGTTTATTTTACACTCATGATACATGAGGGTTAAGCATACGTAACCTCTAATTTCTGGACTCTATTCTTGCGGAAGAAATGACAGCCTTCCAAAATCTGACTGCGGTCAAGCACGGGCGATATGCTTCCATAGTGCACTCTAGATTTTGCAGATGATGCACGTGGGGCACGTACTAGTATTGTTTATACTATGCATTCACATCGATTCAGCATAGCCTCCCTCTCAGGGTTCAGAACAAGAATCGATGCTTCTTAGAGCAGATGCTATTGCGACATTCCAGGAGCATATTCGAGCGCCTAGGCGCTATCCAGCGGCAACATCAATGCAAGTACCGGTACCCGGGACAAGGCAAGGGTAGTCAACCAAAAAATAATCCCTGTCTTGCACGAAAAGATCTCTCTGGGCACATGTACGAGCACTAGGACTGCCGATACATACCGTATGTTGAAATCGCCAAAGCGGTCTCGTTGGTAGCACAATAAATATCGGTGGATATCACACCAGGGTATTGGGACAATTGAGCCTTGCGCTCAGAACGGCTAGAATTCCCTCTTCGGATAAGTGGGGGGGTCACCGCGAAAGAAGTTAGCTTCTAGCCCTCCCGCTGAGACAGATAAAAAAGGAAGATACGGTGCATTAGGCATTACAAATGTACTGGGAAAGGCAACCCCGACACCCTAGTGTGAGGTTCAATTATTCCGGTTCTTATGGCAGCACTGTTTAACATTATTAAATCATCCGTTTAACTAATATCTAGACACTCTTCTCCTAATAACCTGGAGACCTGACGATAATGCAACGAAAACCGGCCAAAAAAAGCGGCCTTGGCCACGGAATTCACCACCTCTCAAAACCCCCTGCAAATATGAGAAACATGTTCCTAAGTGACTAAAGCACTACGAACCGCTCTATAATCTCAGCCTTTTGATAGGCTTGCTAGTTTCGTCGATATCTCAGGTTTACTAGTGTTTTAGGCGCGTCCGGTCATTAATCTCACCATCAGTATCTTTGCACTTGTATCTGGTACAAGGTATCTTTTCTTTTTTGATGGCTGGGTGGTTGCATAGCAACAGGCGTATTTCCGGAATCTTGCGAGATACAAGTAGGGGTCTTAACACAAAAAACTGTTGTGAGTGCACTAGTGGTTGGTTATTCCCTACGGTACTTAACCCTGTTCTCAGAACCTCCTAGCCAATATCCCGTTCATCCTAGTTTGGTGCGTCCGTCCTGGTAGTTCACAGGACGCACTTCATGTCAGGACAGCCTTATGGATGGTATACTGAGTGGTTATTGCGCGAGCCACCGCTCCCTAACTTTTGGAAGTCATAGTCGGATAGAAGGGAACTCCGGTCTACCAGCTACTCATTGTTCAGCGCTGCCGCGCACATACGAGCCCGGGTGTCCGGAACTGACCAAAGCTGGGCACCCGAGGCTCCTGTCTTCTCCCTCTTGTCCTTACGCGCCTTACAGGTTCCCAATCCATATATCATATGTTCACAATCAAAGTGCACAAAACTTGAGGCGTGAGTCGATGAAGCTTTTTTGCGGGCACTGCGAGAACTAATGTCAGCGAGTGCTCGCAGCCCCTAGACTGTGCACACACAGAATCCCAGGCGCTCTTGTTAATAAATGCTGAACCAGCTGAGAAACGGAGACTGGAGATGCTCCTCGAGTGACAATGTCTGATGCAGACTTTGATGTATGGTCCTCTCCTTTCAACGTCTTTAAACCGTACCACAAATGCATAAGCCGAGGAAAAGGGTGCTTTGAGTCTGTTGGGATTTTACTTGTATAACTCCATATAACGTGCTGACTGTGCCAAGCCCCGCGAGGCTTTGCACTATGACACCATTACTGCTCGTAGCCTTGCAAATACCGCTCAAAGGGGCACAAGCTGCCGAATGCAAAACAATGTTGGTATGTGATTCGCCGGATGTCTCAATCAAGCCTTTTTATGTATCATTACAAGTAGTATATGAGGCTTTGGTGTGAAGGTGAAGGTGAAGGTGAAGGTGAAGTATGATATATCGTCAATACTAAATCCTTTAGATGGAAGCTGACTTGATCAACTATGTAGAACTGGCTGCCTTATATGATGGTAGCTCCGTCAGAGGAGCTTGCATTATTCACCGCCCGAAACGCTTAGACATCACGGGGTCCTTCCCTCTAACTTTGGAACGCGAGATTGGGGCTCGAGGGCTGAAGAAACGGCCTATAGGTCATTTCTAGGGCTCCTACCACCTACCGCCCTATGTCGGGTTATGATGCATAAACGTTGAACCGAGGATAACCATTTTGCCCTGCAATATGCAGCGCCATAGCGCTAGCACTGCTCCGTGCCTTTCGGCTGTTCCCGGAGCTTTCTCTAGAATCTAGAGCGCCGAGTAGGATGGCTGAACAAGAGCTTGGCCCAACCACGCTAGCACACCCAGTCAAGTTCTTCGATGAGCTACTGCAAAGGAAATTGTGGGGTGTGGGATTTTCGGGTACTAGATGAGCTTTCGCCTTCTGTAAACCCGGGGTGTATTAAGTCCAGGGAAGCTGTGGCATAAGCTTGGTTGGGGGGCTGAGGCCGTGGGGCCCCCAAAGCCCGTTCTAGAACCCTCGATAGCAAAATAGGCTAGCCCGATGCTATTACATGAAGTCTTCAGACTACAGCTGCCTCCTAGATATCATACCTGTCCTCTTCTCCCATCCCAATCATCAGATACAGCCTAGATGAACACTTCTCTGTGCGCTTATCTAAAACGATATAGCTTCGACACTTGGGTAGTCTTCGTATGAAATAGCCCTCCGACATAAGCCGACCTTCCAACCGCCATCGCTCTTCGCCGAGAGCCTTGCCTGTGGCGAATTTCTGAGAAGTTCCGGGATCACTAGTCTCCGCCCTAAGGCCGTGTAACTCTCCAGGACTTGGAGGTCTTGAAAGTACAGTGATTGGTGCCGGCACAGTGTGATAGGGTTGCTAGCCTCTAACCTATTATTCTAGAAGCAGCGCTAACGTGTGAATAGCTGAAAAGTCCTATCGTTGGCATAAAACGTCCCCCACAAATACTGCACTCACCGTCACCTGAGCTGCTAATATTAGTGTTTTAATAAGTTGCTACTGCGATGCCTCATCGGCCCGCATTGACACGGCAATCGTCTGATACTAAAGGCACAAATCATTTCTTGGCGCCCGGGGGCCATCCACGACCGCAACATCGGACAGTCGTACCAGCAGCGAATGGCCGCTGAGTCTCAACAAACATAGGAACTTCGCTGAAGGATAAAAACTTGCACAGATATTCGGATCTTTCCAGAACGCAAATCCATTCTAGCACGCAAAACTAACAACGTAGTTTCTACGCTGCACAAATATCTGCTGCGGCCGGTATTTGTTTATCCTGTGCGAGGACATGAGAAGCCACACCCGGCTAGAGGCACATAGGGTCTCAATCCTCCTTAGTAACACCACCTCTTATCCCTTCTTCATACAGGAGGCTGAGAAATCTATGGATGGAAGCTACAGTACAGGATGTACGTAAACCGGGTTCTTAAGAATGAGACCCGCACCGCCCCCGTAGGAGGTGTGGTAATCCGCTATCAGGCCGGGGAGTCGGCTGCCTAGCTAAAAGCTCATCCTTTTCTTCCCGGAGATTCGATAAATCTTCCCCGATGCTTCAACCCGACTATATAACTATGTGGAGCTACAGAGATCCTTTCACCCGGACCGAGATACTTCGCTCTACGGCTCTTGCTTGTCCTAGAGGAGCACTCCCCTCAGGGAGGGCTTACACTTGGTGTGCTCTTGGGGAGCTTGCAAAATGACTGGGATATAGTTAGGTAATTCTATCTCCTGCATCATAGATTAGGAGGCTGCATAGATCTAGAACATGGCGTCTATTACCAGGTTCGGAGATGCTTCCTAGCCCTACCGACTGTCTTAACGCAGGAACAGCCAGGTTTGTATTACCGTCGGAGCCTCCATCTCTCCTCGAGCCTTTTCTCCCCCATTCCCTTTGCAACTCAACGGGCTGCGATGGTGAAGCTTCTCTTTAGTAGCCTGCGTGATACTCCGAGTCAACTGACGTGCAACCAGATGTACAAGACGGCAGCTAGACACCACTACATCACAGCACAGCCTCTCCCTCATCGCACCCATCACATACCAGGTTCATTCGAGATGAGAGTACAATATCCGCCCCGCTTCTCACATTTAGTGTTCCCAAGAGAGCCGATGCTATCTCATAGGCCATTCCCTCCGAGTCGGAAAGGAGAAAAAGAAAAGAGTGGGAAGTGGCAGAGCTTTCGCAGTAGCTCGGCTTGTGCGAGCCGGGCGTTGGGATCCTTGAGAACTCCAATACTCTTGATGCTGGGAGAAAGGTCACGTTTCCCACTCCCTGTGAGACAGGCACTGGTGCCCTATTATCTCTTGGAGGGAGGTGGGTATATAAATACTCTATACTCTCCCTTTGAGAGTTCTAGTCCCATCACGAACAATTCAAGATTCTTACTCAAAGGAGCTAAGGACGCCCAAAACCTCAAACATATCTGCCAACAAACCAACCTTCAATTATTCATTCCCGTGGAGGTCCCTTGATCCTCTTCTACTGCTACTGTCACTCCTCCCCTCCCTCTCCTCCACTGTTATCTCCTTTTCTCACCCTGCTAAAAACACCACACCCAAATATTCCACAAAATCCGCAGCATCTCTTTTTTTAAAAACAAAAAACAAAAAAACATCCGCTTTCGAGGAGAGAAACGAATAGAAGCGACGTCACCACCATCAAGCGCTATGCCTTCAGGAAATAACGATCCCTGCGACATCTGCTCCAACCTCGGATTCACGGAGCCCTCCCGCATAATCCGCCCTGGGGGTTGCCGGTGCCCCCAGAACGAGAGCACCGCGTTGTGGTGGACCTGCCACGAGTGCGAAAGGGAGGGAAGAGAACCGTGGATGATCCTCGTGGATATCAACCCCTCGTGTCAGCACCTGGAGTGTTCACACGAGAGATGCAATGAGTGCCACTGCGAAAGGAGTGAATAGATAGCCGCGGGTGGTCCTATCCCCACCGGTTTGAGCTCCCTCCTGGGTGAGTGGGGTGTGGATTTCTCAAGAGCTAGTGAGGGTTTACGGATACTATGGGGGTTGGAAGTTCAAGGCTTGGGGATATCTCTTCTAAAAATAGATGAAGAATGAGGAGGGGGAAGAAAACCCAAAGGGGAAAAAAGAAGGAAAAGACCCAACGAAAAGGGACAACAAAAAAATGGGGGTTCAAAATCCTAGATCTTGGTCATAGAGGGATACAACTTTTTGGTGTTTGGGCGGGTTTGTTCTTGGTCTAAATTGTGCATCCGGGAGTAAATCATTTCTCCTTTTCAATTTTTCTTTCTTGATTTACGCTTTTTACTCTATGAAGTCGTTAGTCGTTTACTTAGGGAGGGAGGGGGTGCTGGTGGCGGGATCTTTGAAGTTTAGTTGTTGCTCTGTTACTAGAATAAAATAACCTTTATTATAGCTGAGTGGTGTTGCTGTCGTGAACAATAGTGTAGCTTCCACATTTTAGGATATCAAAGTGCTCTGTGCATAGCTAGCCCTGGATGGAGGATAGGTCCAAGTGCCTCCGGAAGGCGAGGAGCCTCGGCACATAATCAAATCGCTATCCACGGACAAATCTTCGAGAACCCTGGGTAACCTCTCTCTCCCCCTCCAGAATTTCAAAACAAGGCTGAAACGAAAAACGCAGGCAAGGCAGAAAAGAGTGATATCATATGAAGGAATCGATAAACTTGACTCTCACGAGTCAACTAAACATGGCTGTGAGCTCTGAGCACTCGACATCCAACCCCCAAGGCATAAACACAGCTTAGAAAAAATACCTTGAGTTCACTTTCCTCCGCCACCTCCCCCTCCCTCTCTTCCTGCTAAATGGAGAAGAATTCCTCTCCTCCAGGAGAGCAAGGCAATGGCAAAGTAAACCTCCGGTGACTCCAACAACAAACATAGGAGGGACTAACATACCGGTAGTAAGGGAGGGGGGGCGTGGCGAACGCCCTCTCATTAATATGCCAATTCCCACAAAAAAAAATATACAAATGCCGTAGAGCACCAAGGCGTGATATCAACTACAGTCATCCGCATTTCTAATACCGCAAAAGCTCGAACGATCGAACAACGCACCACTACCGTACTTATCTCCAATATCGTTGGAGTTACCTCCCTAATGGGGTTTAGTTTTTTTCTACCTTCTCGTGTCACACGAAGGTGCTCATAAGTTACTGTGTGTGTTCCTCCATCGTTAGAGTTCCAACGGTACCCGTATATTCAGGCAGCACAAGACGTATCACCCTGCTGAACAACACTAACTAATACAAGTCCGAATCAGTCAACTCCTCTCCAATCGCCTTCTAGCCTTTCGTCAGCTATCATACATACCATAGTGCCATGTTACACCACAACCAACCAACCAACCAACACCACCACCACCACCACCAAAAAAAACAAAACAGCCCTGGTGGCGAATTCAAAAGTCCAGACCACACAAAATCCCACAGTCAAATTACCGCTACGGTACTTTATTTAAGGCCCCCTCGCATGGTACCGGAGGGGGGAGGAGGAGAGGGGCGGCAAGCATACGTATGCTAAAAAACGATAGCCGGGAAAATCACAAGATCCATTATGATACCCCGGATAAAAAAAAACTAATCTAAAAATCTAACTGGTGCGTCGGTGCGTGCGTGGCTATGTATAGTATGTGAATATCGGTAAATCACCGGGAAAACTTCTTGGTTGGAACCCAACTAACTAACTATATCTCCGGAAGCCCTGCGATCTAATCCTCGGGCTCGGATGGAAAAAAGGCCCGCCCGAGAAGGGATTAGTATGATATGATAGCATTTTCTTGATAAGGGCACTGCATAGAATCATCCATCCGTTGACCTGTCGGGCTAAACCTATCTTGGGCTGATGATGATGATGATGATGATGATGATTGGTATGATAATATTATAGTAGTGGATATTCCAAGAGTTGTTAAGGAACTATACTACCATAAACCCCTTTTCCCCCTCCTTTTCATTTCCTACGGCAGTTTGGTCGGTCGATCGGTCTATCGGTCGGTTCCTTTCTCCATGCCGTATCATACCGTAATACACCCGTATGAATGAACCGCTGATATAATAGCAATCACATACGCTCATATAACTTAACAGACAGTAACCTAACCAACCAACCCCCCACCCACCGATCCA
>Ga0307510_10000931_pt1 | contig 31011 bp, 29 predicted proteins | sample 12_EM_MG_FD_207224 | JGI IMG/M metagenome (GOLD analysis project Ga0307510, IMG submission 207224) | Populus trichocarpa ectomycorrhiza microbial communities from riparian zone in the Pacific Northwest, United States - 12_EM | ecosystem: Host-associated > Plants > Roots > Unclassified | place... | reverse complement strand
GAGCTGGGGAGAAGGAGGCCGAACATGCGCACCACTCCGGCCCTGCGGACTCTGGCCGCGGCCCTGCTCACCGGTGGCACCCTCGCCGTCGCGGCGGCGGGCACCACGGCGGCGGCAGCACCGTCAGCACCGTCCACGTACGCCGAAGGACATGGCGGTGGCGGCGGTGGCGGCAGTCCGATCTGGGGCACGATCGTCTCCCGCACGGATCTGAACGTGCGGGAATCGCCCACCACCCGTTCCCCCGTCGTCGACTCGCTCTCACCGGGCAGTCAGGACCGCGTCCAATGCGTGGTCAGGGGACAGAGCGTCAACGGAAATCCCGACTGGTACTGGCTCGTCGGCGCGCAGGCCTGGGCCAGCGCCGCGTTCGTCGACACCGGCGGCCAGCGCGTGCCGTCCTGCTCGGACCCGTGTCCGGGCTGGAAGGACGGCGGCAGCGGCAATGAGGGCAACTCCAACTGGAACAACGACCCGAACTGGAACGACGACAGCTCGTCCTCGTGGAGCACCTCGGCCTCCGGGTCATGGAGCGCCTCGGGCTCGTGGAGCTGGAGCTCCTCCGGTTCGTCGACCGGCGGCGGCATCTGGAACTGGGCGCCGTAGGGAGACGGCAACATGTGGGCCCCGGCACCAACTCGGTGCCGGGGCCCACATGTTGCCGTGTTGCCGTGCCGGGTCAGCGGACGCGGTTGCCCTCTCCGTCCTCGCGTGTGTAGTAGCGGTAGAAGAAGACCAGGAAGACGGCGGCCGTGGTCGCGAGACCGATGGCCGTGGAGCGCAGCACGCTCTCGCCGGTCTGGCTGTAGAGGAAGCCGAGTGCCGCGCCCGCGAAGCCGGACTTGACCAGCGAGTGCAGTTCGCGCTTCAGCAGCGGCGCGAACCGCGCCACCGCCAGGCACAGCACGATGAACGCGAGCGCCGTCACGAAGCCGAACAGGATGTTCCAGCCCGTGATGGGGCCGCCACTGCGACGGTTGGCCGCCGCCCAGTAGCCGTAGACGAGCCCCAGGACGACCGGGATCGCGACCTTCGCCACGCGGTGGACGCGGGCGTCGAAGATGTCGGGCAGACTCCTCGTGAATCCGCCCCGGCCGGTCGTTCCGCCTGGGCCGGCGCTGTTGCCCGGGCCGGTCATTCCGCCGGGCGTGGGTGCCGCATGAGCCATGAGAGCACTCCTCTCTCTCCCCGTACTACCAATGCACACCCCGGCGGAGGCGGTGGCAAGTCGGCGTGCGGCCTCCGTTGCCCCGTGCTTCGCTGGGGCGCATGAAGCTCGTACTCTTCGGCGCCACCGGCATGGTCGGCAGCCGGATCGCGACGGAGGCGTCGGCCCGCGGACACCAGGTCCTGGCGGTCAGCCGCTCCGGCCAGTCGCCCGTCCCCGGGGTCACCGCCACGGCGGCCGACGCCTCGGACCCGGAGAAGGTCGCCGAGGTCGCGCGGGGCGCCGACGTCGTCGCCTCCGCGTGCGTGCCGCCGCGCGACGGCAGCGACCCGCGCGGCCCCTTCCTCGCCCTGAACGAGGCGCTCGTGGCGGGCGTCCGCGCGGCCGGTGTCGGACGGCTCCTGGTGGTCGGCGGCGCCGGCGGCCTGGAGGTCGCCCCCGGGCAGGCCCTCAGCGACCAGCCCGGCTTCCCCGAGGCCTACCTCCCGGAGGCCCACGCCCACCGCGACGTCCTCGCCTACTACCGCGGCCTGGACGACGGCCTCGACGACGGCCTGGACGGCGGCCTTGATTGGACGTACGTCTCCCCCGCCGCCGAGATCGCGCCGGGCACCCGCACCGGCCGTTTCCGCGTCGGCGGGGACCAGTTCATGACCGACGACCAGGGCCGCAGTCTCATCAGCGCCGAGGACTACGCGGTCGCCTTCGTCGACGAACTGGAGCGGCACGCCCACCCGCGCGGCCGGATGTCGGTCGCGTACTGACGCCGTGAGCGGCCATGGGTTCAGAGGGCTCGGACCGGTGCGCCGCCGCAGGCTCAGACCGGTGCGCCACGGCGACCCCGGGCGCTCCTCGTTCGACCGGCTGCTCCGCGCCGGGGACCCCGACGCGATCCGGCGTCAGCATCTGCTGCGGGTGCGCGGGCGGAGCGTCGCCTGGATACCGCCGCTGCTGGTGCTGGTCACGATCCTGCTCGTCGACTGGTACACCGCCGGCGAGTTCCGGACCGTCTCGTGGATCGTGCTCGTGCCCGGGATCGCCGCGGCGATCTGCGGGGTGCGCGGCACGGCCGTGTTCGCGGTGCTCGGCCTGGCCACCTACGTCCTCGCCGACCACGCCTGGCCGCGCCAGTACCAGACCGGCCTGCCCGACTTCATCCTCGTCGGCGTCGGCGGTGCCCTCGCCGTGCTGGCCTGCGCCGTCCGGGTCCGCGGCGAACGCCGCATGCTGCACATGCGGGACGTCGCCGAGACCACCCGCCGCACGCTGCTGCGCCCGCTGCCGCCGGGCTGGGGCGGCCTCGACCACGCGGCCGTCTACCTCGCCGCGGACGCCTTCGCCCGCGTCGGCGGCGACTTCTACGACATCCAGCCCGGCCCGCACGGCACCCGCGCCCTCGTCGGTGACGTCCAGGGCAAGGGCCTCGGCGCGGTGGAGGCGGCGGCCGCGCTGCTCGGCACGTTCCGTGAGGCCGGGTATCACGAGCCGGAGCTCGCTACCGTCGCCGCGCGGCTGGAGACCCGGATCCACCGGCACGGGCTGCATCTCGCCGCCCTCGACCGCGAGGACGACGACCGCATCGACCGGTTCGCGACAGCCGTCCTGCTGAGCTTCCCCGTCGCCGAACCGGACACCGTCGAGGTCGTCAACTTCGGTCACGAACCCCCGCTCGTGGTCGGCCCGCACGGCGTACGGTCCCTGCCGCCCGGGCACGGACTCCCGCTCGGGCTGGGCGAGTTGGCCCACATGGACGGGCCGCCGCCGACACTCCGGATCAGCCTCGCGCCCGGTGAGACCCTCCTCGTCGTCACCGACGGGGTGACGGAGGCGCGGGACGGGGCGGGGGTCTTCTATCCGCTCAAGTCCCTTGTCACGGAAGCCGTTTCCGTCGATCCGCGGCTCGCCGACCCGGACCGCCTCGTCGCCTTCGTCCGTGACGGCACCCTGCGCCACAGTGGCGGACATCTCGCCGACGACACCACGATCTTCGCGGTACGGCGGTCCTGACATCACCCTTTGCAGCAGCAGAGGTTGAGCAGAGGTTACGGTGCTGCGGTACGAAGTGAACGACGTGGTCGCCGTGTTCGACGGTTCGGGGGAGGGCGTATGCCTGGAACGGTGTTGCTGCTCGCGGCCTCGCCGGTCGGCAAGGGTCGGCTGGTGGACGCGGCCTCCGTACTCCCCGTGCTCGCGGCCGTCGACCCCGCCGTGCTGTCCGGTACGGACACCGCCAACGTTGTCGAACTCGCCGACCCGTTGGAGCCGCAGGCCGTACTGACCCGGTTGCGTGCCGCCGCCACGGCACCGGGGCCGTTGACCGTGTTCGTCACCGGTCAGCTCCAACTCGACCGTAAGCAGCACCTTCCGCACCTTGCACTGGCGCGGACGACTCCGGCGACCGTCCGTTACACCGCGTTTCCGTGGGCCTGGGTCCGGGAGGAGTTGCGGTTGCGGGCGCCGGGGACGACGACGTTGCTGCTCGACCTCCACACCGACGCGGAGACCTGGCAGTGGCTGCACACCCATCCGCTCGACTCGGGCCGCGCGAACGCCGTTTACGGTCGCATCGCACCGCCTCCCGCTCGGCGCAGCGTGGCCGTCCCGGCGTACATGAAGGCGGTCGCGACGATTCTGCGCAGCGGGTGGCGTCCGCCGGTGGAGCAGTTGCATCAGCAGGCGTTGGGGCGGCTGGGGGCGGAGGGGTATGCGGATGTGGTGCTTGCGGCGCCGGGGGGTGTTGGTGCGTCGGGGGGTTTCGGTGCGCCGGGAGGTGTTGGTGCGCCGGGGAGTGTCGGTGCACCGGGGGGTGTTGGTGCGGGCGTCCCTGGGGGCTCCGCCCCAGACCCCCATCGGCCCTGAAGGGGCCTCGTCCTCAAACGCCGGACGGGCTGGATTTTGCCGGCCTGAGTGGGGAGAGTGCGCCGCGGAGCCAGGGTGATGCCGGCCTGAGTGGAGAAGGTGCGCCGCGAGGCCAGGATGATGCCGGCCCGAGTGGAGAAAGTGCGCCGCGAAGCCAAAAGGGTGCCAGCCTGAGTCGAAAGAGGGCGCCGCAAGCCCCGGAGGGTGCAGGGCGAAGCCGGGACAGCGCGCCGGAAGCCCCGGAGGGTGCACGGCGAAGCCAGGACAGTGCGCCGCAAGGTCGGAACAGTGCGCCGCCAGGCCAGGAAATTGCATGGCGAAGCCACGACAGCGCCCCGCCAAGCCAGGAAGGTGTGCGGCGAAGCCAATATGGGGCGCCGCCGAGCCACGACAACGCCTCGCAAAGCCACGAGGGCGCGCCGCTGAGCTACGACAACGCCTCGCAAAGCCACGACAACGACCCGCACATCGCCGTCGCCTCCGCCGCGCAGGACGGTCGTCACCTCGACGCCGATGCCCTCGCCGCCGAGCACGAGCAAGCTGCCGTACGGGCGCACGGGCGGGGCTCGGAGCAGGCGTTGCACTGGACGGAGGTGCGGGCCGATCTCGCGATGCTGGCCGGGGACCCGGTGCGCAGTTGCCGGGCGTGGCTCGCGGTGGCGGGCGCGCGGCTGGCGGTGGGGCAGGCGCCCGGTACGGCGGCTGTCGAGGCGGCCGTGGACCGGGCTCATCATCAGTGGGGGCAGGTCCACGACCCCGCGACCGCCCGTGAACTCGGTCTCACGCTCGCCGAGTTGAGGAGCCGGGTGCCGGGGCGTCGCGCGGGTGCCCTGGATCACGTACGGAAGCAGCTGCTGCAACTTCAGCCGCAGGGTTAGGCCTGACTACCGCCCAGCCAACGCTCACTGTGAGCTCGTTCGGGCCAACTCCCGCCCGTGAACTCGGCCTCACGCTCGCCGAGTTGAGGAGCCGGGTGCCGGGGCGTCGCGCGGGCGCCCTGGATCACGTACGGAAGCAGCTGATCCAACTTCAGCCGCAGGGCTAGGGCCTGTCTGGCAATGCCCAGGGCCGTATCGGCGGTGTCCATGCGGGCGGTGTGGGACGCGGTCTAGGACGCGCCGTCGCTGGCAGCCTCGCTGCGGTGCGGCTCCAGGCGATCGACTGCTTGCTCGCTCCATGCTCGGATGACTGATGCCTGCTCGGGGGTCAGTGAGTCGAGGAAGTGGCGGCGGATGTTGCCGCCGTGCACGAGGATGGCGCGCTGGGCGGCGCGGCGCCCCTCGGCGGTCAGCCCGATCCCCGCGCGGCGACCATCGGCCCCGTACTGGCTGCGCTTGACGAAGCCGCGTTTTTCCATGCGCGTCAGCTGATGTGAGACGCGGCTCTTGTCCCAGTCGAGCGACTCGGAGAGCTCGCCGACACGCATCTCGCGGCCGGCGGCCTGCCAAAGCGTCACCAGCACGCTGAACTCGGCCTTCGAGATGTCGCAGTCATGCTGTAGACCACGCTCCAGCTCCCTGGTGAGCAGGCGCTGCGCGCGCATCCAGGTATCCCAGAACTCCCACTCCTCGGGTTCCAGCGATCGCGTCTCCGTCATATCGCCGAGGATACCGCGACCAGCAGAGTTGTCACATCAACTCCCTCCAATCTAGAGTTGACGTGACAACTCCCTGGAAGGAAGACCATGCCGCTTCGCATCGCAGTCATCCTCGGAAGCACCCGCCCCGGACGCCGCGGCGACCAGATCGCCGCCTGGGCGCTGGAGGCCGCCCGTGCCCACGGTGGAGCCGACTACGAACTCATCGACCTCGCCGACCACGACCTCGGCAACCTCGACGAGCCCGGCAACCCGAACTTCCAGCAGTATCAGCACGACCACACCCGCGCCTGGGGCGCACTCATCGACAGCTTCGATGGCTACGTCTTCCTCGTCCCCGAGTACAACCACTCCTTCCCCGGAGCCCTGAAGAACGCCCTGGACTACGTTTACCGGGAGTGGAACGACAAGGCTGCCGGGATCATCAGCTACGGCGGCTGGGTCGCCGGGGCACGGGCCGCCGAGGCGCTGCGGCTCGTCCTCGCCGAACTCCAGGTGGCCACGGTCCGGGCCCAGCCCACCATCTCGACACACCCTTCGTTCCACACCGGCACCTTCGTCCCCCAGGAGGGCCTCGACACCGCCGTAGGCGACATGCTCGACCAGGTGATCGCCTGGTCCGGCGCTCTGCGCGGGGTGCGCCAGGCCAAGACGCAGACGCCCACGGCTGCATGAGGCCCCGTTCGTGACCGATCACGTGACAGGACGCGGCGAGCTGACGGACGCAGCATGGGAGGCGCTGAAGCCCCTGCTGCCGGCTACCGATGGACCAGGCCGTCCGTGGCGCGACCACCGGCAGGTGATCAACGGCGTGTTATGGCGGTTGCGAACAGGTGCTCCCTGGCGTGACCTGCCGGAACGCCACGGGCCGTGGCAGACGGCTTATGAGCGGTTCGTCCGTTGGGAGCGGGACGGGACCTGGACCCGCCTCCTGGAGCAGATTCAGGCGCGGGACGACTCCGTCGGAGCGGTGGAATGGACGGTGTCGGTGGACTCCACCATCAACCGCTCCCACCAGCACGCGGCCGGCGCCCGGAAAAGGGGGCGGGCGCGAACGGCGGGCTGGAAGGTTCGGCACGCACGGCGGCGGACCAGGCGCTGGCCCGCTCCCGCGGCGGGCTGACTGCCAAAGTCCATCTTGCCTGCGACGGCCGGGGCCTGCCCCTGGCTGTCGTCCTCACTCCCGGCAACGTCGACGACTGCACCGTGTTCAAAGCGGTGCTGGAATCTGTGCGGGTGCCTCGGACAGGCGCCGGGCGGCCGCGGCAAAGACCCGCCACGGTCATCGCGGACAAGGCGTACTCGTCACGGGAGGTCCGACAGGACCTGCGGCGCCGGGGCATCCGCGCAGTCATCCCGGAGCGGACCGGCCAACGGGCCAATCGCCAGCGCCGTGGCAGAGCCGGTGGCAGACCACCAGCCTTCGACCCCGAGCTCTACAAAGCCCGGAACGTGGTCGAGCGCTGCTTCAGCCGCCTCAGGCAATTCCGAGCCATCGCAACGCGCTTCGACAAGCTGGCAACCCGCTACCGGGCCGGACTCCACATCGCCTCCCTCATCCTTTGGCTCCGCGAACCCAATCACGAACGATTGCCAGACACGGCCTAGGACTAACTGCCGCCCAGCCAACGCTCACTGGGCGCCCGTGCGGGCCAACTCCACCTGTAGCGCCGTCATTTGCATGTCCAGCGCGAACTCGAAGCGTTCGTCGAAGGTGCCGGCGATGACGTAGGCGGAGGCCTTGCGCAGGGCCGGGAACATGTCGTCGTCGAAGGCCAGCACGGGGTCGGCCGCGTCGGCGGACTGGGCCTGCTGCTCCTGGGTGATGCCCAGGATCAGATAGAACACGGTCCAGTTCGCCCAGGCCGCCGTCCGAGGCGGGAAACCCGCGTCCAGAAGAGTCTGGATCATCGTGTCGGCCAACCGGTACGTGTTGGTCTCCGTGGTCGCGATTCCGGAGAGCAGACGTGCTCCGTCGCGATGGGCCAGGAGGGCTCTCCGGGTCCAGCGGGCGAGGGCGCGGACGCGCTCCTCCCACTGCTCGGGGAGGGTGGCGACGTCCAGCCCCGCGAGGATGGCGTCCGACATGAGGACGAGCAGTCGCTGCTTGTTCTCCGCGTGCCATCGGACGGTGTTGTGCTGCACGCCCAGCCGGTCCGCGACGGCGCGCATGGTCACCTTGTCCAGGCCCTGCTCGTCGAGCACGTCGAGTGCCGCGTCGACGACCGCTGCACGGCTGATGCCCATGGTGATGGTGCCTTCCTCCGTGACGTCCCGCGACGCCTCTTGTCCGGTGGGCAACAATATAGGCGAACGACCTTGTCCACTGGACAAGAGAACGCTACCGTTCAGTGCCCGAGAGGTGAGGAGTGCGTCGTGTTCCTGGATCCTGAGTTTCTTCCGGTTTATGAGTCGCTGCCGGAGATGGACGTGTTCGCCGATGTGCAGGGCGCCCGCGTGGCCCTGGCCGCGGCCAGCGGCGACGGCAAGTCGGACGGCGAGGTGAACGTCGAGGACCGTGAGATCCCCGTCGAGGGGCGCACGCTGAGCGTGCGGCTCTACACCCCCGTCTCCAGGAGCGCCGCTCCGCTGCCCGTGGCGGTCTGGATCCACGGGGGCGGGTTCGTCCTCGGCGGGCCCAACGCGGAGGACGCCACCTGCCGGCGGCTGACCGCGGAGCTGGGTATCGCCATCGTCGCCCCGGACTACCGGCTCGCCCCGGAAGACCCCTACCCCGCCGCCTTCGACGACTGCTACGCCGCGCTGCGCTGGGTCGTCGACGAAGCGGACGACCTGGGAGTCGACGTGGCGAGGGTGGCACTGGGCGGGCACTCCGCCGGCGCCGCCCTGGTGGCGGCTGTCGCCCTCGCCGCCCGCGACCGGCAGGGGCCGCGCATCAGGTACCTCCACCTCGGATACCCGGTCCTCGACGACCGTCTGGAGACCGATTCGGCCCGGGCGATCACCGATCCGAAGCTCTTCAACCGGCAAGGGGCGGCGGCCGGTTGGGAGCTGTACCTCCAGGGGAGCGATCCGGAGGCCGGCTATGCCGTGCCGGGCCGGGCGAAGGACCTGAAGGATCTGCCGGCCAGCTACATCCTGGTCGACGGGGTCGATCCGGCACGGGACGAGGCGCTGGAGTTCGCCGCCCGGCTGAGCGCGGCCGGCAACTCCGTCGAACTCCATCTCGTGCCCGGCGTACCGCACATGTTCGACGTCCTGGCCCCGGGTATCCGCGCCAGCCGCCGGGCCGTAGCGGCCTGGACTTCCGCGTTCGCCCACGGCATCGGAGCGTCATGATGACGATGAACCAGCAGGTCGTCATCGCGGGAGCGGGTCCGGTCGGGCTCTGGCTGGCCGCGGAGCTGCGGCTCGCCGGCATCACGGTCACCGTCGTGGAGCCGCGCCTGGAGCGCGATCCGAACTCCAAGGCACTCACCGTCCACCCCCGCACCATCGAGCTGCTGGCCTCCCGCGGCCTGGAGAAACCTTTTCTCGAAGAGGGCGTGCACATCCCCAGCGGGCACTTCGCGGTCCTCGACAGCCGGCTCGACTTCGGCCTGCTGGAGACCGGCTTCCCCTTCACCCTGGCGCTGCTCCAGAGCCGTACCGAGGAACTGTTCGAGATCCAGGCCCGGGCGGCCGGCGCGGACATCCGGCGCGGCCACCGCGTCACCGGTCTGACCGAGACGGCCGACTCGGTCACCGTGCACATCGAGGGCCCCGACGGCCCGTACGACGAGGAAGCGCTCTACGTGGCGGGCTGCGACGGCACTCGCAGCACGGTCCGTACGAGCGCCCAAATCCCTTACCCGGGCGACGACTTCACGGTGCTGGGCTTCCTCGGTGACGTCGTCCTGGACGAGCCCCCGCCCGGTGTGGCGTTCAGCAGGACCGGCATCGACGGCCTCGTCATGATCGTCGCGCTGCCGGGCGGCCTGCACCGTGTCGTGGGCACCGTGCCCGCCGACGTCCGCACCGACTGGCCCGGCGACCTCACCCTGGAGGAACTGCGGGCGAACGTCCGGCAGGTCACGGGCACCGACTTCGGTCTGCACTCGCCGGCCTGGCTGTCCCGCTACGGCAACACCAGCCGCCAGGCGGAGCGTTACGTCCAGGGCCGGGTGGTCCTCGCCGGTGACGCCGCCCACCAGCACATGCCCGCGGGCGGGGTGGGGCTCAACGTCGGCGTCCAGGACGCCATGAACCTCGGCTGGAAACTCGCGGCCACCATCCACGGCCGGGCACCGGCCGGCCTGCTCGACACGTACCACGACGAGCGTCACCCGGTCGGCGCCGACCTGCTGGAGCACACCCGCGCCCAGACGGCCCTGATCGCCGCGTTCACCCCGGACGGCCAGCGACTGCGTTCGCTGCTCGGCAAACTCGTCGACGAGCAGCCGTCGTTGAGCCGGACCCTGGGCGAGCGCCTGTCCGGGCTGCACGTCGCCTACGACGCCCCCACCGCCGACGCGCACCCGCTCACCGGCCGGCGAGCGCCCGACCTCGCCTTCACCGACGGCGGCGACACCGTGTTCGCACTGCTCCGGACCGGCCACCATGTCCTGCTCGACCTTCGTGGCCTGCTTGGCCTCCGCGACGACCGGGGAACGTCCCTGGCCACTGCCGAGGACGGCACCTTGGTCGACTCCTTGGTCACCCGCACCGGCACGCTCACCGGGGAACACGCTCCCTGGGCGCACGTCAGCGCCGCGCTGATCCGGCCCGACGGGCATGTGGCCTGGGCGACCGAGGAGGACGACCCCGAAAAGCTCGCGGCCGTCACCCGCGAGGCCCTCGACCGGGCCGGCCTCACCGGGGCCGACCGGTGACGGGCCGGCCCGACCCACCCTCTCCACACCACCCCTGGGAGTACCCATGTCCGCGGAAATGATCAACCCCCCGACCCTCGCCCCGCCCGTCATGAACCTCTACACCCAGGTCGTGGCCGCGACCGGCACCCGGTTCGTGGCCATCGCCGGGCAGGTCGCCATCGACGCCGAAGGGCGGCTCGTCGGCCCCGGCGACTTCGCGGCCCAGGCCGAACAGGTCTTCCGCAACCTCAGGGCCGCGCTCGAAGCGGCCGGCGCCACCCCGGCGGACCTGATCAAGATGACGATCCACGTCGTGGGCCACCGCCCCGAGATGATCGACACGGTCTTCACGGCCGGCAGCAAGGCCTTCGACGGCGAGTGGCCGCTGCCCGCCAGCACGTACCTCGGCGTCGAGGCGCTCGGCCTGCCGGAATGGCTCATAGAGGTCGACGGCTACGCGGTCATCGCCTGACACCGGTCATCGCCTGACACGGGACCACCCCGGCACGGGCCGCGCCGGGGTCGTCCGGGACCGTGGCTAGTTCACCGTCAGGATCTCCAACGCGCCCGACACCAGGGTCCGTACACCCGGAACGACCGTCACCAGGTCGGGTGCGAAGTTCGGGCTGTGGTTGCTGGGGACGGCGTGGAACTTCTCCATGAGGTCCGTGCCGGGAGCCGCGTCCCAGGTGTCGGCCGGGGTGCTCGTCACGAACCAGTAGGAGTACGGCACCCCGTCCGGGACGAGGTGGGGGAAGTCCTCGCTGCCGGTCGCCGGGCCGGGGTCGAAGACCGTGCCCGCGCCGAGGACCTCGGTGTGCACGGCGGCGATCCGGCGGTCGGTGTCCGCGTCGTTGACCATCGTGGGGAGGCTGGTCCCGATGGTCACCTCGGGCTCGCGCGGGCAGCCCGCGGCGATGCACTCGCCGGACGCGATACGGCGGATCGCGGCGATCATCCGGTCCCGTACGTCGGCGGACTGGGTGCGCAGGTTGAGGGAGATCCGGGCGGTGGTCGGGATGATGTTGTGCCGGGTGCCCGCCTCGATGCGGCCCACGGTCAGGACGGCCGAGTCGCGGGCCGCGATCTCCCGGGACACGACCGTCTGAAGGCGGGTGACCAGGTACGCGGCGGTGACGACCGGGTCGACCGTCGTCTCGGGGCGGGAGCCGTGGCCGCCGAGTCCGTGGACGACGATGTCGAGGTCCGTCGAGGCCGACATGATCAGGCCGGGCACGTGCGGGTAGAACCCGGCGGGACCCGGTGCCGCGTGCTGGCCCAGCACCACGTCCGGGCGCGGGACGCGGTCATAGAGGCCGTCGGCGACCATCGCCGCCGCGCCCTCGCCCGTCTCCTCCGCGGGCTGGCCCACCAGCACGAGCGTCCCCGACCAGGTGTCCCGCCCGGCGGCCAGCGCCTGGGCGGCGCCGGCCAGCCAGGTCACGTGCAGGTCGTGCCCGCAGGCGTGCATCACGCCGGGCGTCTGCGAGGCGTACGACAGCCCCGTCTCCTCCCGCACCGGCAGCGCGTCCATGTCGGCGCGCAGCAGCACGGTCGGGCCGTCGCCGTTGCGGAGCACTCCGGCGACGCCCGTGCCGCCGATGCCCTCGACAGTCTCGTAGCCCGCCTTGGTGAGGCGTTCGGCGAGCTTCGTGGCCGTGCGGTGTTCGCCGCCGGACAGCTCGGGATGGCGGTGCAGATCCCGGTAGAAGTCCTCCAGGTCGGAGACCGGGAGGTCGGCGGTGAGGTCAAGTGCGGTGCGCGCGGCGGGAGAAGAGGTCACGGGGGCAGCGTATGCGGGCCGGATGTGCGGACGGGAGCCCCGGCGGGACAGGGGGGATGTCCCGCCGGGGCGGCTGATGGAGATCCCGGCGTGAGATCGGCCGGTCCCCGCGATCCCGGTGTGGGGGATGCCACGCCCCATGTTTCCGGCCGCCGTATTGATTGACACGCCCCTCTCACCAGGGCAATCAATCCCGTTGTAAGGACATGGGCGGACCCACGTCACCCACACGTCACCCAGGGGCAACCCAGCCGTTTCCCGGCCATCCGTATGGTCATCGCTCCGGATGTCGCTTTCGTCAGGTCTACGGAGGTACGCGCATGGGTCGTCCTGAGCGACCGGTCGACCCGCGGGCGGGTGCCGTGCAGGGGCTCGCGCACGAGTTGCGGGAGCTGCGCCGGGCCGCGGGCGGACCGTCGTACCGGACGATGGCGAAGGCGGCGGGTTTCTCCGCGACCACGCTGTCCCAGGCCGCGGCCGGCGAACGGCTGCCGACGCTCGCCGTGGTCGAGGGGTACGTCCGGGCCTGCGACGGCGACCCGGCGGAGTGGGGCCCGCGCTGGAAGGAGGCCGAGGCGGAGGCGAACCGCGTCGCCGAGGAGGCGGAGGCGGACGACGACGGCCCGACGCCGCCGTACCGGGGACTGGCCCGCTTCGAACCCGCCGACCGGCATCTCTTCTTCGGCCGGGACCGGGTGGTCGCCGATGTCCACGCGCTGGTCCGCGACCACCGTTTCGCGGTGCTGTTCGGCCCGTCGGGAAGCGGCAAGTCGTCCTTGCTGCGGGCGGGCCTGATCGCGCGGCTCCAGGAGGAGATCGCGGCCGGTGCCTGCCCGGCGACGCTGCGCATCCTGACGCCGGGCGCGACCCCCGCCACCACCTACGGGCATCTGCTGACCCCCGCTCCCGGCGAACCGGAGAGCTGGGTGGTGGTGGACCAGTTCGAGGAGCTCTTCACCCTCTGCCACGACGTGGGCGAACGGGCCCGTTTCATCGACCTGCTGCTCGCCGCCCGCGACGGGGACACCCGGCTGCGGGTGCTGGTCTCCGTCCGCGCCGACTTCTACGCCCGCTGCGCCGAACACCGCGGCCTGGCGGACGCCCTGCACGGGGCCGCGCTGCTGCTCGGTCCGATGACGGCGGAGGAGTTGCGGGAGGCGGTGGTGGGCCCGGCCCAGGCGGTCGGCTGCCTGGTCGAACGCACCCTGACCGCCCGCCTGGTCGAGGAGATCCTCGACGAACCCGGCGGCCTCCCGATGCTCTCCCACGTCCTGTCGGAGACCTGGCGCCGCCGCAAGGGCCGCCTGCTGACGCTGTCCGGCTACGAGGCGGCGGGCGGCGTCCGCGGCGCGATCGCCGCGACCGCGGAACAGGTCTACGGCACCCTGTCCCCCACCGAGTCCGACACCGCCCGCCACCTGCTGCTCCGCATGGTCGTACCGGGCCAGGGCACACCGGACACCCGGCGCCCGCTCACCCGCGCCGAGCTGGCGGAGTGGGCGGACCCGGCGGTACCGGTGGTGCTGGAACGCCTGACCCGGGCCCGGCTCCTGACCGCCGACGAGGACGGCGTCCAGCTCGCCCACGAGGCCCTGATCACCTGCTGGCCCCGGCTCCACGACTGGATCGAGCGCGACCGGGAGCGGCTGCGACATCACCGGATGCTGACGGACGCGGCACGTGCGTGGCTGGACCACGACCGGGACCCCGGGGCCCTGTACCGGGGCACACGCCTGGCCCGGGCGGAGGAGCTATTCGGGGACAGGGCCGGGGAAGGGGCCGCGGATCGGGACGGGCGGCACGGCTGGTGGCGTCCGGCTGGTCCGGCTGGAGGTGACGATGCAGGGCGCACGGCTGGCCAGCCGGCCACTTACGCGACCAACCCCCTTAGGACCAACCCCCTCAGGGGCAACCCCCTTAGGGGCGCGGGGAACTGCGCGACCAGCCCCCACGAACCGGCACCCGGCACCAAACTCAAGCCCCCCACCCCCCTGACCACCCCCGAACGCACCTTCCTCACCGCCGCCCTGGAGGCCCGCGCCGCCGAACACCGAGCCGCAGCCCGCAACAGTCGCAGACACCGCATCCTGACCGCCTCCCTCTCCGTCGTCCTCGCCATAGCCGTACTGACAGCCGTCGCCGTATGCCACGAACTCGCCGACAACGAACGCCAACGCACCCAGAGCGCCGCCCGCCGGGTAGCCGACGTGGCCGACGCCCTCCGCACCACCGACCCCCGTACCGCGCTCCAACTCGGCGTAGCCGCCTGGCGGACAGACCACTTGCCGGAGACCCGCCGCGCACTACTCGGCTCGCTCGCGCAGGCGGAGACGGACGCCTTCACCGACCCCGCGCCCGGCGACAACCCCCGCCGGGTGCTCGTCGACGACGGCCGCACACTGCTCGGCGCGTCCGGCGACACCTGGCACACCTGGGACGTGACCACCCACCACGCCACCGGTTCGGGGCGGGTGCCCAGCGGCACGGTGACCGACGCCACCCCCTCCGCACACGTCCTCGGAGTCACCGAGGTCGACGGCGGGCTACGGCTGTGGAACACACTCACCCACCGCTGGACCGGCGGCCCCGCACCGCTCGACGCCGGCGACGTCCACTTCACCGGCGACGGCCGCACCCTCCTCACCACCGAGGGCGACCACGTGCGGCTGCGCTCGGTCGCCGACGGTCACGTCACGTTCGAGGCGCGGGCACCGGACGCGGCCCTGACCGCCGTCAGCGCGGACGGCCGTACGGTGGCCGCTTGTTCGGCGGGGGCCGTGCACGTATGGAACAAGGCCAACTCCCGCCCGCTGCCCGGGACTTGGCAGCAGGACCCGGCCGCCTGCGACGCCGACTCCGCTCTCCTCACCCTCTCCGGCGACCGTCTCGCCGCCGTCACCGGCAGCGGACTGCGCGTCTGGAACACCGCGACGGGCCGCGCGGTCGCCGACCTCCCCGACTCCGGTGTGCAGTACGCGTCCTTCAGCCCGGACGGCACCTTCATGGCGACGGCGGACGGTTCGGAACTCCGCGTCTGGCGGCTCACGGACCCCGCCGCCCCCGTCTTCCGCCACGGCCTCGACAACCAGCACCTCTACGGCGGCCTCGTCTGGGACCGTGACGGCCACACCCTGCGCTACCTGGAGAGCGGCACCGTCCACACCCTCGACCTGGGCGCCTCGGTCACCTCCGCCTGGCGCCCCACCCCGCTGGACGACGTCCGCTTCAGCCCCGACGGCACCACCTACGCCACCACCCGGCGCACCGGCGACCACTACCTCTTCCGCCTCTACGACACCTCCACCGGCCGCCTCCGCCACACCTTCCCGCCCGTCCCCGTCCCCGTCTCCGCCGACCCCACCCTCCCGACCGTCCCCGCCGACACCCTTCCCCTGACGGCGTTCAGCCCTGACGGCACCCGGTTCGCGTACGGCGTCTCGGCGCCCGGGAGGGAAGCGGTGGCGCAGCCGTTCGGGGTGTGGGACGTGCTGCGGGGGAGATCCCTCGCGACCCTGGACCTGCCGGGCGATGCCGTCATCGCACTCACGCTCGGCCCGAGCGCGCACCACTCCCTCTACGCCGTGCGCACCTCCGCGGTCGGCCAACTCGCCGACGAGACATGGGACTTCGCGCGCCGGCGCAGGACCGCGGTCCTGACCGGCGTCACGGGCAGCCACCTCGCCGTCCGCCCGGACGGCGGGCTGCTCGTCGGCGAGGGCAGGGTCGCCCGCCCGCCCTCGGGCCGGTCCGTGGGGCAGGACCTCGTGCAGGGCGACGAGATCGGCGCGCCGGCGTTCACCGCGGACGGTTCCACGCTCGCGGTCGGCGACCAGTCGGGCCGGGTCGACCTGTGGGACGGAAGGCTGCGCCACCGCGAGGGCGTCCTGCGCAACGTGTTCCCCGCCCCGACCGGCACCGATCCGACCGGCACCGCCCCGGAAGGCGTCTCGGCCGTCGCCTTCAGCCCCGACGGCCGCACTCTCGCGGTCGGCGGTGCGGGCGGCAGCCTCCAGCTCTGGGACGTGGCCACCCAACAGCCGCTCAGCAGCGCCCCGTTGACGACCCCGGGCGAGGCCATCACGTCCCTCGCCTTCAGCCCGGACGACACCACGGTCTACGCCGGCAGCGCCCACGTCCCGCTCCAGCGCTACGCCGTGGACCCGGACCGGGCCCTGGCACGGATCTGCGCGAGGACGGGGAACGCGGAGCTGACGCGGGCGCAGTGGCGGACGTACGTGCCGGACGCGCCGTACCGCCGTATCTGCTGATCCGGCCGCTCCTCACCCGTACGGCCCAGCTCACGCGGCCACGCCCGTACGGCGCTGCTCCACTGATGAATAACAACAAGGGGGCCGGTCGTACCCACTAGGACCCACCGAAGGAAGTGCCGCCCATGGCTGTTCCCGAAGCCAACCTCGCCATCAACTTCACCCAGGGGCTGAACGACGCCTGGTCGAAGGTCGCGCAGTTCGTGCCGAAGCTCGTCGGTTTCCTGATCATCCTGGCCATCGGCTGGTTCGTGTCGAAGATGATCGCCCGCGTCCTGGACCGGGTGCTGCGCAAGGTCGGCTCGGAGAAACTCTCCGAACGGGCCGGTACGGAACGGTACTTGCGGGACTCCAAGTACGACATGACCGGCATCGTCTGCAAGATCGTGTACTACGCGCTGATGCTGATCACCCTCCAGCTCGCGCTCGGCGTCTTCGGCGCCAACCCGGTCAGCACGATGATCAACGGCATCGTCGCCTGGCTCCCGCGCGGCATCGTCGCGGTCGTCCTGGTCGTCGTCGCGATGGCCATCGCCAACGCGGTCCGGGGCATCGTGGGCAGCGCCCTCTCCTCCATGTCGTACGGCAAGATGCTCGCGACCATCGTCTGGGCCTGCATCATGGCGCTCGGCGTGATCGCGGCCCTCGGCCAGGCGGGCATCGCCACCTCGGTCACCCAGCCGGTGCTCTACGCGGCCCTCGCGACCGTGGCCGGCATCCTGATCGTCGGCGTCGGCGGCGGCATGATCACCCCGATGCGCCAGCGCATGGAGCGCATGCTGATGGCCGCGGAACGCGAGACCACCAATGCGAAGGGCAGCCTCACGGCCTACCAGTCGGGCCGCCAGGACGCGATGACCAACCAGCCGGTGCGCGAGCGCACGGACATGGGGACGGACTCGCGGCGGGACGACATGCCGGGGTCGTCCGGCATGTAGCGCGACGCGAGTGCAGGTGAGGGCCGTGATCCGGAGTTGATTCCGGAGTTGATTCGCCTTTCGGGCGGGACTGTCCGATCAACTCCGCGGCGATGACGATCGGAGGCGTTGCCACCCGTGGCGGGCGGCAACGCCGACCGACGTATCGACGAGGAGAACGACCATGAAGGTTTTCCCGCGCGGCCGCCGACGACTGGCTCTGCTGGCGCCCGCTCTCGCCCTGGTGCTCATTCCCGTCTCCACGGGGACCGCCAGCGCCAACTCCAGCCCCGGCTGGGGTGACGACAAGCCGGACGTGCTGGCCGGCTGCAACCACCACGGCGATGTCCGCTGGCCGAGGTCGTGCCAGTACCACGAGGTCAACGCCTGGACCGCGCTCGGCAAGCGGCACCAGGCCAGCAACGTGGTCGGGAACTGCGGGGGCACCGACAACGGCACCTACGCCGTGACCTACAGCTACGCGACGAACAGCTCGTACTCCTACGAGCAGGGCCAGAGCATCGAGGTCAGCGCGGGGCTCTCGGACACCTTCGAGGCGGGCATGTCCGCCAGCTCGTCGTCCTCCGAGACCTGGACCCTGGGCAACACCCGCACCGCGACCAGCACCATCACCAACACGATCCGCCCCGGCTACAAGGGCGCGTACTGGTTCGCGCCCTGGGTCCGCCACTCGGTGGGCTGGATCGAGGCGCACTACAGCAAGCGCACGAACGGCCACTACTACTGGTACTACCCGGGCCAGGGTTCCTCGGGCATCCACATCGACACCCCCGTCGCGTGGTCGGACGGCTCCCTGAAGGGCGAGCTGTACTGGGCCACGTGGAAGTGCTGAGCCCGCTCCACCTGCTGAACCGGACGGGGCCCGGCCGCGCCGGCCGGGCTCGCGTTCGCGGCGACGGCTTACGCCGGCGGCGCGACGGTCCAGCAGCACGGCCACGAGCCTGCGGGCAGCGGTCGTCTTGCCCATGCCCGGATCGCCGGTGATGACGAGGCGCTTGCTGCGCAGGGCCGCGAACGTCGCCGAGATGGTCCGATCCGAGACCTGCAACGGCATCGCGGCCTGAGCAGACGCCTCCACCGCACCCCCGAGTTCGTCACGCGCGCATCATCCCCGACCGGACCGCACCCGCGCGGCCGAAGTCGGCGAACACCCGAGAACACCGGCTCTGGCTACCATGGGTTTCACCGGCAGGTCAGAGGAAGTGTTCGCGCAACGGACCCACGCTCCTCGTGACTGCTCCGAAGGAGACGGCGGTATGAGCGAGCTGGCTTTTACCACCGGCTGCGTGAGCTGCGCGAGCACTTCATGCCACCGCCGGGTGCCACGTACCCGGAGATCAGCGGTGGGGCGTTCGTCATGACGATGAGTCCCTGCCGTCCGCACCGGATCACGGCCGCGGATCTACGTGATCAGCTCGCCTCGCAGGTTCAGGATGGTGCCGGGGTCGTGGAGGCTGCCGACATCCGCGACGACGCCCTCGGCAAGCTGCGCATCGCCGACCTCGTCGTCACCGACGGCGAGGCCGTGCCCCCGCTGGCCACCGAGCTGGGCACCTGGAAGCTCGACACGAGCGGGCTGCCGCTCTACTCGCGCAAGGACATGATGCTTCCGCCGGAGTGAGCGGAGTGGGACGTGTGGTGTTCGGCCGGCTGGCCCGCAGCCTTGGCCGGGCTTGCCGCCGCCGCGCCGATCAGGGCGGCGACAGCGATGACGGCGGCGCAGAATCCTCTGACGTAACGCGCGGACATACCAACCTCGCAACGACAGTGACAGCGACGAATTAAGCACGCTTAATGCGTGCCTAACTTAGGGGGTCGGGGTGCGCAACGGGAAGGGCTTCAGGGCCAGTTGAGCCATCGGAAACCCGTTTTCAGTCACCCTGGCGCTGTTCCGGCAGCAGGCCGTGGCGGTGTACCAGCCAGCTGATGGCGGTCAGCCTGCACACCGCGTAGTCGTGGCCGACCGGCTCCCGCCAGTCCAGCTCCACGAGCGCGTCCAGGAAGCCGAGCGCGTAGTCCGTGAGGTCGGCGTGGTCCGGGGGCGGGAGCGTCAGGTCCGGGCCGCCGGCCGCGAGGCGTTCCCGCAGCTCAGCCACGTGCTGGTCCACCGCGGCCGTGAAGGCAGGCTCGAAGGCGAACTCCGCGAAGCGGGGCCCGTACGCGCTGCTGATCTTGGCCAAAGGGGACATTTCTCCACCGTACGGCAGGCGGGGGCGGGCGGGTTGCGTGATTCCCGTCACCGGGATGCCACGGAGTGATTACGCTCGGCGACAGGCCGTAACTACTCGGAGGTGGCTGTCGCATGGTCCACGTTCGCCAACTCGACCCGAGCGCATCCCCGTTGGAGTACTTCGGCTTCGAGGCGCGCCGGCTGCGGGAGGCGGCGGGGATGACGCTGGAGCAGCTCGGCAAGGTGATCTATTGCACGGGCTCCCTGATCGGACAGGTGGAGACGGCGGCCAAGGTCCCGAGCCGGGTCTTCGCCGAGGCCCTCGACGCGGCGTTCATGACGGACGGGTTCTTCAGCCGCCTGCTCGGCCTGGTGCTCCGCAGCCAGCTGCCGAACTGGTTCCAGCCGTACGCCGACATGGAGGCGAAGGCCGCGTTCATCTCCACGTACCAGTGCCAGGTGGTCTACGGCCTGCTCCAGACGCCCGAGTACGCGGCGGCGCTGATGTCCGTCGAACACCCGGACAGGGTCGAGGAGTTGGTCGCGGCGCGGATGGAGCGGCAGCGCATCCTGGAGCGGAAGCTGCCGCCCGCGGCGTGGGTCGTCCTCGACGAGGCCGTGCTGCTCCGCGAGGTCGGCGGCCCCGAGGTCATGCGCAGACAGCTCGCCCGGCTGCTGAGCTACCGGGACAACCCCTGGGTGAACATCCAGGTGCTGCCGTTCGCCGCGGGTGTGCACGCCGGGCTGGTGGGTTCCTTCAACCTCCTGCGCTTCGACGACGACCCCGACCTCTACTACTCCGAGGCCTACGACGAGGCCCACATGACCGCCAACTCCCAGGTCATCAGGGAGCGTTCCGTCGCCTACGCCCGCTTGCAGGCCGACGCCCTCCCGGTGGAGGAATCGGCGGACTTCATCAACTCACTCCTCGTGTAACTGAGTTACTCACCAGTCTGTAACTCGGCTTACTGGCATGATTAATCGCATGGTGAGACGGGACGACCCGGAAGTCATCGGGCGCAGGGTCCAGCAGTTGCGGCACGAACGCGGGCTCACCCAGCGGCAGTTGGCCGAGCCCGCCTACACGCCCGCGTACATCTCCACCCTGGAGGCCGGCCGGGTCCGCCCCTCCGACGACGCGCTGCGCCACCTCGCCGACCGACTCGGCGTCGCCTACGAGGAGTTGGCCACCGGCCGCCCCGCCCACCTCGCCACCGAACTCCGCCTGCGCCTGACCGAGGCCCAACGCACCCTGGCCACCGGGGAGTCGGAGGAGGCCACCGAGCAGTACGCCGGTCTCCTCGCGGAGGCGGAGGCGCTCGGGCTCGTCGACGAGGAGGCCGTGGCGCTGCTGGGGCTCGGCGAGTGCGGCCTCGACACCGGCGACCTGACCGCCGCCCGCCTGTACTTCGAGCGCGCCGAGCACCGACTGGCCGACGAGCCACTCCCGTCCCGGGTCCCGGCCATCCGGGGCCGTGCCGTGGCGCACTACCTCACCGGTGAACTCCGTTACGCCGTCTACCTGTTGGAGTCCACCCTCGACGAGCTGAACCGCGGCGGCCTGCACGACCCCGACGCGCTCCTGCTGCTCTATGCGAGCGCGATAGGGCCGTACATGGACATGGGCGCGCACGCGCGGGCGGCTCAGGCGGCCGAGCTGGCGCTCGCGCTCGCGCCGCAGGTCGCGGACCCGGCGCTGCTCGCGCGCATGCACCGGTCGGTGGCGCGGACGCTGATAGCGGAGGGCAAGGTCGCCGAGGCGGACGCCTCGCTCGCGAAGGCCGCCGATCTGTACCGGCAGCTCCAGTTCCGTACCGAACTCGCCAACTGCCACTGGATGCGCGGCTACGTCTACGCCCAGGACGGCGAACTGGAGCGCGCCGAGGTCGAGTTGAGGCAGGCGCTGGCCATGCTGACGGCGAAGCGCGCGGCCCTCTACAGCAGCCAGGTCGCCGTGGAACTGGCCGACGTCCTGCACAAACGCGGCAAGTCCGACGAGGCCGCCGCCCTCCTCCACGACGTCCTCAGCGACCTCAGCTCCGAACGCGGCGCCCTGCACTCCGCCGCCGCGCACCGCCTCCTCGGCATCATCGCCGAGGACGCCCGCGACACGGACGCGGCCGAGGAGCACTACGTCCGCGCCCTCAGCCTGCTGGAACGCGCGGGCGCGGCCGGCGACCTGGCCGACCTGTGCCGCATGCTCGGCGACCTGCTGCGCCGTACCGGCCGGGTGGAGGCGGCCCTCGACGCCTACCGCACTGGCCTCGGTCACCGCACCGCCCCCGGCACGACGACCCTCGGCCCGGCCCCCGCACAGCCTCCTCTTTGACAAATCGGGGATACCGCACAGCGCCGACGGTTACCGTGCGACGGACGAGTCGTAGCGGTAGTGGTGCGAAACGGGATGAGACAGGCGCGTGCGCGTGCAGAACGAACGGACCGTGGTCGACGGCCTGCGCCTGGCCGTACGCGCGATGGTCTACGCGGTCCTGGGCGGCGCGGCGCTGATCGCGATCGCGACAGTCGTCTCCGTCCTCGGCCCGATGGTCGCGATCGACCTGTACACCCCGGCGGTGGCGGCTTGGTGGACGGTCTTCACGGCGGTCGCCGTCCAGGGCGTCCCCTTCCTGCTGCTGGGCACGGTGGTCTCGGCGGCGATCGGCGCGTTCGTCCCCGAGCGGGTGTTCACGAAACTCCTCCCCCGCAATCAGGCCCTCGCCGTCCCCATCGCGGGCGCGGCAGGCGTCGTACTTCCCGGCTGCGAATGCGCGTCGGTACCGGTGGCCAGCAGCCTGATGCGGCGGGGCGTGGCTCCGGCGGCCGCACTGGCCTTCCTGCTGTCGGCTCCGGCGATCAACCCGGTTGTCCTGGTGGCCACGTCGATCGCCTTCCCGGGTCAGCCGAAGATGGTGCTGGGCCGCCTGATCGCCTCCCTCGCGACGGCGGTCGTGATGGGCTGGCTGTGGGCGAGATTCGGCCGTGAGGAGTGGCTGCGCCTCCCGAAGCGCACGCAGGCGGCTGCTTCGTCCCCCACGGGTGTGAAGGCCTTCGTCGCCGGGTTGCAGCACGACTTCCTGCACGCGGGCGGCTTCCTGGTGCTGGGCGCGGCCGCGGCGGCGACCTTCAATATCGCCGTACCGCGCTCGATCCTGGACATCTTCACGGGTTCGTCCTGGCTGTCGCTTCTGCTGCTGGCCTTCCTGGCGGTCGTCCTGTGCGTGTGCAGCGAGGCGGACGCCTTCGTCGCGGCCTCCCTGAGCGGCTTCTCGCCCGCGGCGAAACTGGCGTTCATGGTGGTGGGCCCGATGGTCGACCTGAAACTGATCGCGCTCCAGGCGGGCACGTTCGGCCGCGCCTTCGCCTTCCGATTCTCCTCGACGACCTGGCTGGTGGCCGTGACGAGCAGCACGCTGGTGGGGTGGTGGCTCCTGTGAGGCGCTACGGCTCGGCGGTCCTCCTGCTGCTGGTGGGCGGGGCGGTCCTACGGATCTCACTCTTCAGCGAGCTGTATCTGCGGTATGTGCAGGCGGCGTTGCGGCCGTACCTGATCGTGTCCGGGGCGCTGCTGATCCTGCTGGGTCTGGCGGCGGCGGTACGAGGAATGCGGCACCGGCAGCACGAGGAGCACGACGACCACGAGGAGGAGGAAGGGGAGGAGGGAGAGGGGGACGAGCACGGCCACTCGCACTCCCACTCGCACGCGCACGGCGGCCCCCGTATCGCCTGGCTGCTGACCCTCCCCGCCCTCGCCCTGCTCCTCTTCCCGCCCCCGGCGCTGGGCTCGTACAGTGCGTCGCGCGAGGAGGCACAACGGGCGGCGCAGGGCGTGGGCAGCTTCTCGGCGCTCCCCGCAGGGAGCCCGCTGGATATCTCGGTCGCCCAGTACAGCTCCCGCGCGATCTACGACACCGGCCACTCCCTCAAGGGCCGCACCCTCCGCATGACCGGCTTCGTGACCCACGGTTCCAATGGCACCTGGTACGTGACCCGTCTCCTGGTCACCTGCTGCGCGGCCGACGCGACGATCAGCAAGGTCGAGATCCGGGGCGACGAAGCCGACGGCGCTCCCCAGACCGACAGCTGGGTCACGGTCACCGGCACGTGGGTCCCCAAGGGCAAGCTCGGCACGGACGGGGCGTGGCCACCGGTGCTCAAGGCGGCTCAGGTCAAGCAGGTGAAGGAGCCGGCGGACCCGTACGACAAGCGGTGACTTGTTCTGATGCTTCCGGTGATTCCCGCGCAGTAAGGGCGTTATGGTGCCTCTGATGCGCTGGGTGTGGAGCGCGTCACACATCGCTACGAAACAGGGGCCGCCGGCAGTGCTGTGCGGCCGTGCATCTGGGGGGCCTCATGCACGAGATGGTCAAGGGTGGGAACGTCGGTCTGGCGTCGCTGAGCGAGGACGTCGGCTCGGTGATGATGAGCCTGAGCTGGGGCAGTTCGACGGGAGAGGGCGACGCGGACGTCTCCGTACTGCTGCTCACCGCGGACGGAAAAGTGCGCAGCGACGGGGACTTCTACTTCTACAACAACCCCGTCGCCGCCGACGGGAGCGTCCAACTGCTCGGCAAGGCACCGACGGCGGACGGCAGCGAGGACCGGATCACCTTCGATCTGACCGCGATTCCGGCCGGAGTCGAACAGATCGTGGTGGCCGCGAGCCGCTACGAGAGCGCCCGGTTCTCCGAACTCCAGGACCTGCGGCTGACGTTGGCCGACGGCTCCGGCGAGAGCCTGCTGCGCTTCGCGATCGACGATCCCGGCGAGGTCAGCGCGCTGCTCTTCGGTGAGTTCTACCGGCGGGGCGGGGACTGGAAGTTCCGAGCGATCGGACAGGGCTACGAGTCCGGACTGGCGGGCGTGGCAACGGACTTCGGCGTCGACATCGACGACGACGCGGGCACGGGCACGGACGTGGACGTGGACATGGAGGACGCTTCTGATTCCGACGCCGAGCCGGACTCCGAATCCCCGGTCCGTACGGCGGAAGCCGTGTCCGTGATTCCCGCGCAGCCGTCGAGCCCGGCGGTCGAGTCGGTACCCGAGGCGGGTGGCGGGGCGAGTGGCGGAGCCGAGGCGGCTCCGCGCCCGGCCCGTCCTCGTACGGCAAAGAAGAAGGTCACCCTGCCGAAGGTGGCCAAGAAGTCCCTCGCCGAGAACGACTCCTGGCGGAGTGCCCGGCTCTTCCCCGCGTCCGCGCTCAAGAGCGACCACGAGCGGGAGACCCGGGCGACCTCCGTGCTGCTGTCGGTGATGGCCCAAGTGCCGGAGTTCGGGCGGCGGTTGACGGCCGCGTTCGGTGCGCCGGTCGGCCGGATGGAGACGTTCACCGAGGTCACGCTGCCCAACGGCGAGTCCCCTCGGCGGCCCGACGGGGTGATCCGGGTCGAGCGGGCGGGCAAGCTGTGGACCGCGCTCGTCGAGACGAAGACGAACGGCAACCCCCTCAAGCCGGACCAGGTGCAGGCCTACGCCGACATAGCGGCCCGGCGCGGATACGAGGCCGTGATCACGCTCTCCAACGACGTCGAGCTGGAGGGCAGCCCGCTGGTGGAGGTCAAGCTCGACGGCCGGCGCAAGCACAAGGTGGCGCTCTGGCATCTGTCCTGGGCCGAAGTCACCCACCAGGCACAGCTGTTGATCCGCCACGAGGGCGTCGGCAACGCGGCGCACGCCTGGCTGCTCCAGGAACTGCTCCACTACCTCCAGCACGAGAACTCCGGCTGCCACGGCTTCCAGAACATGGGCCGCTCCTGGGTTCCGGTACGCAACGCGATCGACGCCGAGACCCTGTGCCAGGGCGACCCGCGCGCCGTGGAAGTCGTAGAGAGCTGGGAACGGCTCGTCCGGCAGGTGTGTCTACGGCTCGGTGGCGAACTCGGCGAGAAGGTGCTGCCCGTGCAGCGCGCCAAGCGCGGCACCGACCCGGCATCGCGGCGGGCCGCCCTCGCGGAACGGCTCTGCGTCGAGGGCCGGCTCGACGCCGAACTCCGTATCGAGGGCACGCCCGGTGTCCTCGCCCTCTGCGCGGACCTGCGCACCGGCAAGCTGCGCACGTCCATCGAGATCGCCGCGCCCGACCAGGGCTACCCCCTCACCTGGGCCAAGCGGCTGGTGCGCCGGCTCGCCGAGGCACCGGCCGATCTGCATGTCGAGACCCTGCTGGAGGGACAGCCGGGCGGGCCGCGCGGGACGCTGGAACGCCTGCGGCCCGAACCGGCCGACATCCTCCCCAGGAACGGGGCGCAGATCACCGGCTTCCGGCTGTCCCTGTTCAGGGGCATGGGCAACACCCGGGGGACCGCCGAATCGGGCTTCATCCGCAGCGTCGACGAGTCCGTGGACCGTTTCCACGCGAGTGTGGTGGTGCACCTGGACGGGCGTTCGGCGCGGGCGCGTCGACCCGTCGACGCCTAGATCTGTACGCGACCTTGCTTCTGTACGTCCGTCAGCCGCTGCGCGCCGATCTCCAACGCCCGGCCCAGCGCGTCCACGGGCACGTTGCCCAGGCCGCCGTTCGTGACGGTGATGGTGTCGTCGCCGACGCGGACGGCGGCGGTGTCGAGGGTGAGGGTGGTCTGGTCGCCCTCGGGGGTGGTGCCGGTGAGGGTGAGGTGGAGGCCCTCGCGGGCGTCGCCGACGGTCGGGAGGGTTGCCGCCGTGACCTGGACGGTCTGCGTGCCGGAGCGGGTTGTCGTCGCCGTGAAGTTCGCGCATTTCTGCGGGAGGGACGTGAGCCAGGTCATCGTGCGGTTCACGTCCGCGGGTTTGAACGCGGCGACCTGGTAACGGAGTTGGGCCTCGTCGTCCGTGTCGTCCAGGGTGGTCGCCGCCTGGGTGGTGGCGGGGGTGCCGAGGAGTTCGTCGGCGTAGAGGGCGTCCAGGAGGCGTTGGCAGTCGGGGGCGGTCGCCTTCGCCTTCGCCTTGAGCAGGGTGTCCCGCCAGGTCGCCGTGCCCTGGGTCGGGGTCCAGGGGGCGCCCAGGTCCGCGTCCGTGATCAGCGCGGCCTGTGCCTGGGCCGGGGTGAGGACGGGGGCGGCGGCCGGGGACGCGTGGGCGGCGGGGGGCGTCCGCACGGCTGAGGGGGAGGGTGCGGTCGTCACCTTGTGCAGGATGGCCTCGTTCGCGCAGCTCGCCGTGGTCAGCAGGGTGCCCGCCGACAGTGCCGATGCGAGCAGGAGGACACGGGCCGGGGAACGGGTCATCGAGGGTCCCTCCAGAGGCGGGCGCGGTGCCGGACGCGGAATCACCGCGTGCTCGCTCCCACGGCACCATCGCCCGCGCCCGCCCACCAGCGCGCCGGGCCGTCCGGGTGATCATCGGTCCCCCCTGCGGTCCCCCCCCGCAGTCCATCGCGGGCCATCGGGAAACCAATACCGGGCATTCGATTCCTCATTGGCCGCCCGTCCGCGCCCGGCCTACTGTCGAGGAGATCCCACCCGACCTCCCACCCGACCCCTGGAGACGAGTCCCCCATGTCGAAGATCCTCTTCGTGCTGACCGGCGCCGATCACCTCACCCTGGCCGACGGCACACAACACCCCACCGGCTACTGGGCCGAGGAGGCCGTCACCCCGTACGAGGCCTTCAAGGCGGCCGGTCACGAGGTCGTCGTCGCCACGCCCGGCGGTGTCGTGCCGCCCGTGGACCGGGGCAGCCTGGCCGCCGACTACAACGGCGGCCAGGAGAACGCCGACCGGGTCGCGGGCGTGCTCGCGTCGAGCCCCGAGTTCCGGCACCCGGTCAAGCTGACCGAGGTCGACCTCGCCGACTACGCCGCCGTCTACTACCCCGGCGGCCACGGCCCGATGGAGGATCTCGCCGTGGACGCCGACTCCGGCCGGCTCCTCACCCTGGCCCTCACCTCCGGCAAGCCCCTCGGCGTGGTCTGCCACGGGCCGGCCGCGCTGCTCCCGGCGGTACGGGAGGACGGTACGAACGCCTTCGCCGGGCGGCGGCTCACCGGGTTCACCAACACCGAGGAGACCCAGGGCGGCCTCGCCGACAAGGTGAAGTGGCTGCTCCAGGACAGGCTCGTGGAACTCGGCGCCGACTTCGTGGAGGGCGAGCCGTGGACCCCGCACATCGTGGTCGACGGCAACCTCGTCACCGGCCAGAACCCGACGTCCTCCGCACCGGTCGCGGACGAGCTGCTGAAGAAGCTGGCGGGCTGAGGCCGCCCGGACCCGTCCGTCGCAAAGGGAACGGGAGCGGGAACGCGAACGGGAACGGGAACGGGAACGGTCGAGCGAAGAGAACAGGCCATTGGCACATGCCAGCCGCACCAAACAAAATCCGTGCATGCTCCATCCGAAGTGGTGAACACCCCGGATCGGCAGGGTGATACGCCCGGATCCTCCTCCATGCTGACGTCGTCTCCCCGGCCCCCACACGAAGGAGCACGACCATGTCCGAGACGACCGAAGAGCCCAACGTCGGCACGTTCACCCTCGGCGATCCGCTGTCCGCCGAACCCGCCGAGCCGATCGAGGTACCGGAGCACGAGGAGTGGCCCCTGCCGAACGGCTTCGCCTGGGTCTTCCGAGGCGAGGGCAACAGCGACGGTCTGGTCCGGCCCGTCATCATGGCCGACGGCTTCAACCTCGGCCGTAGCAAGCTCGATTGGCTCTATCAGGGACTGGAGGGCGGCGACTTCCCCTTCGTCTCCGAACTGCGCCGGCGCGGCCGGGACGTGATCCTGCTCGGCTTCGAAGAGCGCAGCGCGTCGATCCTGGACAACGCGCGGGCGGCCGAGGCCGCCATCATGCGGGCCATCGCCGAGCAGGTGGGTGACTCCCGCCTGGCCGTCGGTGGCTTCAGCATGGGCGGCATCGTCACCCGCTACGCGCTCGCCAGGCTGGAGACGCAGCGGATGGACCACCGGACCGCGCTGTACTTCTCCTACGACAGCCCGCACCGTGGCGCCTCCATCCCGGTCGGAGTGCAGGCGTTCTCGCACTTCATCCCGTTCCCGAACGACTTCGCGCGGCAGATGAACAGTCCGGCCGCGCGGCAGATGCTGTGGCGGCACTACGACCCGGAGACCGGCAAGATCGGGGTCGCCCCGGAGCGCACGCACTTCCTGGAAGCCCTGGACCGGGTCGGCGGCTGGCCGCGGATCCCGAGGACGATCGGCGTGGCCAACGGTCGCGCCGACGGCGTCGGCCTGCCCGACGTGCCGCCCGGCGAGGTCGCGCTGCGGATCGACCGGATCTATCCGGGCACCACCTTCTACACCCAGGCCCAGGGCGACGACGTGACGGCCGCCTACCTCAACAGGCGCCTCCCGAAAGCCGAGAAGACCATCACGACCAGCGGCTTCCCGGAGCTGGACGGCGCACCGGGCGGCACCCTGCACACGTACAGGATCCTCGCCGACGCGATGAGGAAGCTCGGCGGCAAGACGGACCTGCGGCACGAGGACGTGTGCTTCGTGCCCTCGGTCAGCGCGGTCGCGGTCCGCGACATCGAGACGCAGGCCGACCTGTACGTGAAGATCGACGAACTCGGCCCGGAGGAGAGCGAGTTGGACGACCATCTCTGCTCGGGCGAGACCACCGCGCACACGGCCATCACTCCGGGACTGTGCGAGTGGCTGCTGGACCGGCTGCCCGACTGAACACCTCCCGTCGCGCGTAAATCCCTCGCGGGCGCGGTCGTACGACTGCTAGCGTCCGCCGCATGAAGCGCGCCAAGCCGTTCCCGTCCTGCTGGACGACGACGCCGGACCCTGTCCCGGCGCGCTGACTGCTGAACCGAGTCGAAGCCCCGGGGCGAGTGCCCCGGGGCTTTGTCGTCGCCGGATTCCTCGCCCCGCCCCCCATACCGCGAGGAGCCCCGTCATGTACGACCACCGTCGCCTCGGCCGCGAGCTCGACCTCTTCGACACCGACCCCCTGATGGGCGCGGGCCTGCCGTACTGGCTGCCCGACGGCGCGATCGTGCGGCATGAACTCGAGGAGTACGTACGGGAGTTGGAGCGCGCCGAAGGCTACCGGCACGTGTACTCGCCCGTCCTCGGCAAGCGCGAGCTGTACGAGATCTCCGGGCACTGGTCCCACTACAGCGAGGACATGTTCCCGCCGATGAAGCTGGGCGGCGAGGAGGTCGTGCTGCGGCCGAGTCTCTGTCCCCACCACGCCCTGATCTACCGCTCCCGTTCCCACAGTTACCGCGAACTGCCGCTCCGTATCGCCGAGTTGGGCGGCATGTACCGTTCCGAACTCTCCGGCGTCCTCGGCGGACTGACCCGCGTCCGCGCCATCCAGCTCAACGACGCCCACATCTTCTGCACCCTGGACCAGGCCGTCGAGGAGGCCCGCACCGCCCTGAACCTCATCACCCGCGCCTACGCCGACCTCGGCATCCGCGCTTCCCGTCACCGTCTCTCGCTGCCGGGGGACGGCGGCAAGTACGTCGCGGATCCGGCCCTTTGGCGCCGGGCCACCGCGATGCTGCGCGAGGTCCTCGACGGCTCGGGCATCGCGTACGAGTCCGCCGAGGGCGAGGCCGCCTTCTACGGCCCGAAGATCGACGTGCAGATCGCCGACGCGGCCGGCCGTGAGGCCACCCTCTCCACCGTCCAGATCGACTTCCACCAGCCGGAGCGCTTCGACCTGCACTACATCGGCGCCGACGGCGCGAAACACCGGCCGGTGATGGTGCACCGCAGCGTCATCGGGAGTGTGGAACGGGCCGTGGCGCACCTGGTGGAGGAGCACGGCGGGGCGTTCCCGGCGTGGCTGGCGCCCGTGCAGATGGTCGTCCTGCCGGTGTCGGAGGCGCAGGCGGGGCCCGCGTACGACCTCGTGGAGCGGGCCCTCGCCCAAGGGCTCCGCGCCGAGGTCTCCGCCGAGGGCAGCCTTGGTGCCCGTATCCGCGGGGCGCGACTCGTCCCGTACCAGGCGGTGATCGGCGAACGGGAGGCCGCCGGCGACCTGGTCGCCGTACGACTGCGGGACGGGCGGCGGATCGAGCCGCTGGCGCCCGCCGAACTGCTGCACCGCGTCGCGGCGCGGGTCGAGGCGCGCGGCACCGCGCTGTGGGCGGATGCGTAAGGTCACCCTTGAACTGCCTTGAACTGCCTTGAACTGCCTTGATCCGCCGAACCGTCCCCGAGAGGAGCCTGCCGTGACCGGTCAGCCCATCCCCGTGATCATCGACTGCGACACGGGGGTCGACGACGCCCTGGCGCTGCTGTTCGCCGTCCGCCACCCGGGCCTGGACCTGCGCGCGGTCACCTGTGTCGCCGGGAACACCGACGTCGACCAGGTCGTACGGAACACGCTGATCGTCCTGGACCACGCCGGTGCCGGTGACATCCCGGTCGCGCGCGGTGCGGCCCGGCCGCTGATCGAGCCGGCGCGTTCGGCGGCGCACGTCCACGGGCAGGACGGCATGGGTGACATGGGGCT
>Ga0307510_10000929_pt1 | contig 31048 bp, 24 predicted proteins | sample 12_EM_MG_FD_207224 | JGI IMG/M metagenome (GOLD analysis project Ga0307510, IMG submission 207224) | Populus trichocarpa ectomycorrhiza microbial communities from riparian zone in the Pacific Northwest, United States - 12_EM | ecosystem: Host-associated > Plants > Roots > Unclassified | place... | reverse complement strand
CTGGACCTTGCTTGGTGCCCTGGCGCTGTATGCGCTGGTCGTGGTCATCGTCACCACGCAAAAAAAGATAAAAAGCAGGATGGGGTTTCGGCTCTGGAAGAATATACACCTGATCTCCTATGGAACGGCGCTGCTCTTCGTTATCCATGGCATAGTGATGGACCCTCTGCTAAAAGACAGGCCCGTCGACTGGTTCGATGCGGAAAAAATGGTGTCTGAACTTTGTGGGGTGGCCCTGCTTGCCGCCACCATCATCCGCTACCGGTATTATCGTAGTAAGCAGCGGCTACGGGTCATTTGAACCGGCTCCGGCCGTCACTCACCCGATTTTAACCAATGATATACCGATTTTCACGGTTGTGGTTTTTGTTGAATTTCATAAGGTAATTTCCATAAAAATTATCTGCTATGTTTAGAAGAATGGCCGTACTGCTGTTTTTATTCAGCGGGCTCTGCGCTTCCTCTCAATCGGTTGACAGCAGTCTGTTCAGCCAGCTGCGTTTTCGGTTCATCGGCCCCGATGGCAATCGTGCCATCGCCGTAACCGGTGTTCCGGGTGATCGTAACATCGCTTATGTCGGTGCTGCTTCCGGCGGCATCTTCAAAACGGAAGATGCGGGCATCACCTGGCGACCTATCTTCGATAGCACGGATAATTCTACCATCGGCGCCCTGGCTGTCGCTGCTTCCGATCCGAAGCAGGTATGGGCCGGTACTGGCGAAACCTTCCTGATCCGGCCGGCAGAAGCTATGGGTAATGGCGTATACAAATCCACCAATGCAGGCCGCACCTGGACGAATATGGGCCTGCGCGCTACCGGCCGTATCAGCAGGATCATCGTCGATCCCAACGATGCCAACATCGTTTATGTAGCCTCTCTTGGTCATACACATGCGCCTCAGCAGGAGCGGGGAGTGTACAAAACGACTGATGGAGGAAAGACCTGGGAACGTATCCTGTTCGTCGATCCCTTCACCGGCTGCTCCGACCTGGCGATAGACCCTCAACACTCCGGGACCCTGTTTGCCGCTATGTGGCAGATTACGTTCAATACCTGGCAGCTCAACAGCGGTGGTCCCGGCAGCGGCATCTTTAAGACTACAGACGGGGGAAAGACCTGGAACCGTATCAGCAAGGATCTGCCCGGAGGCGCGGCACATCCCGTGGGCAAAACGTCCGTCGACGTCTCCTACAGTAACCCCAACATCGTTTATGCCCTCATCGAGGACAAAGACCCGGCTCTTTACCGGTCGGAAGACGGCGGGGGCTCCTGGAAGAAAATGTTCACCAGCCACTCGATGGCCCAACGAGCTTCTTACTATACACGGGTCAGGGTATCCACAGGCGACCCGGATAATGTCTTCACAATATGCGTCACTGTTATGGAGTCGAAGAATGGCGGAAAGTCTTTCAACGGCAACGGCGAGAATGGCGACTATCGCCCCGGCGGCGATACCCATGACATGTGGTTCGATCCCAAAAACCCTGCCCGGGCTATGGTGGCGCATGACGGCTGTATGAATATGACCTATAATGGCGGCAAGACCTGGCAGAACGTTAATCTGCCAATTGCCCAGATGTATCATGTATCGGTCGACAACCAGATACCGTATTATGTCTATGGGAATAAACAGGATGGCAGCTCCTATCGCGGGCCCAGCAATAGCCTGCAGGGCGGTATTCCCCTGGGTCTTTGGACGACTATTGGTGGCTGTGAGAGTGGTTTTGCACAGCCCGACCCGGAAGATAATTCCATCATCTGGTCCGGCTGTTATGACGGAGGCCTCGACCGTACAGACCTTAAGACCGGCCATGTCCGGGATGTCCGCGCCTGGCCGGAGGCCGGTTATGGTTATCCACCCGCAGAGATGAAATACCGCTGGCACTGGAATTACCCGATGACCATCTCCCGTCACAACCATAACAAAGTGTACATCGGCAGCCAGTACGTACATGTGACCACCAATGAAGGTCAATCCTGGACGGTGATAAGTCCCGATCTCACTACCAACGATAAGTCGCACCAGCAGAGCTCTGGCGGGGTCAGCACCGACAACCTTTTTACGTTTGATGGCTGTACGCTCTATGCGATAGCGGAGTCGCCCGTGAAAGAAGGGGTGCTTTGGGCCGGTTCCAACGATGGCCTCGTACATGTTACCCGCGACGACGGCAAACACTGGGAAGATGTCAGTCCGAATATACCTGGTCTGCCCAAATGGTCTACCATCCGGGATATCTGCCCTTCCTCGTTTGACGAAGGCTCGGCTTATGTGGCGGTCGACTGCCAGTTCATCGGGGACTTCAATCCCTATATCTACAAGACAACGGATTTTGGCAAGTCCTGGACCCTGGTGAGCCAGAGCTTCCCCCGCAGCTATTCGTCCTTTGTCCACCAGATAAAAGAAGACCCGGGTAAGAAAGGCCTGCTCTGGGCCGGCACCGACAATGGGTTGTATTTCTCACCTGACGACGGTGGCCATTGGATCCACCTCAAGAACAATCTGCCGCCCGTACCAGTTTATGGCATTACCATCCAGCGGAATTTTAAGGACCTGGTCCTTGCAACCTATGGCCGCGGTTTTTATATCCTCGATGATATTACGCCTATCAGGGAATTCACTAAGGAGGTACAGGAGTCGGAGGCTTATCTCTTTCCGATGCGTAAGGCGTATCGCTTCCGGCCGCATATCAGCATCCATGGCGAACGGTCTGCGTCCACCGGCCAGAATCCGCCCTATGGCGCCGATATCAACTACTATCTGAAGGACAGTGTCAGAGACACCGTTAGGGTCCTGGTACTCGACGGTGCCGGTAATACCATACAACAGATCCTGGGTTCCAACAAATCCGGTGTCAATCGCGTCTGGTGGGACCTGGGCCTGCAACCCTATGTCCTGCCAAAGCTGCGCACCCGACCCGAAGACGCGGACTGGGTCAAGCTCGATTCCACCGGCGAAAGGGCTATGGTCATCTATGACCTGGACATCGGACCCGGGCTGCCCACGACAAAGGTCTTACCCGGCACCTACACTGTTATGCTGAAGATCGGAAGCAAGGAATATCGCCAGCCAGTTGAGGTCCTGCGTGACCCGCATACCGGCGGATCGGATGAGGACATTCGTCTGCAATATACCCTGGGAACGGAGATCTATCAGTCAATCCAGAACATCCTGCATATGATCGACACTCTTGAAGTGCTGAGGGCCCGGGCGCAAAAGGCCGGGAGTACCCTCACCAATAAAAAGCAAAAACAAAAATTGGTGGCCTGGGAAAAGCAGCTGATCGGGGTGGAATCGCTTCTTCATGACGTTCACCAGACCGGCGCCCGCGAGGACATTTTCCGGAGTCCGGCGCAGTTGCTTGAACGATTCCTTACTATTTCCAAAGAAAGCATCTCCGGTGGTTCGGACTGGCGGCCCACGGACCAGCACAGGGAAGTGTATAGCCTGCTCAGCGGCCGGCTGGCGACAACAAAGACAAAATATGAGGCTGTTCTGAAAAGTTTTCCGGAACCGAAGTCAGGTGGCCTATTACCAAAGGAAAAACTCGACAAACCTAATAAAAAGAGTTAGCACCATATCATTATTACTACTGCTGTTTTATACCCAGCTGGGATATTATGGTCAGTTCCTCATCCTGCAATGGCGGATGAAAGAGGCCGCCCGTGAAGCATGGATCTCCGCTTTGCCGGATACGGCATTCTTTCGTGTCGCCCTGACCGAAGCGAACGCCCGCGGGAAATGGGAGGAAGCCGGTAAGGAATGCTGGATCAACGATCATCTCTACGATGTCATCCGCCAAAAGACCATCGACGGTAAGACCTGGTTGTTCTGCTTCGACGATGACAACGAAGAACGACTTATCCGCGGTTCGGGAGAGTTTGCGCATGCGGGTCATGATCAGCCCGATAAAAGAACAGCTCATGCCTTCTCTGTTCGTTTTGGGGATGCAGTATGCGACATGACCAGCCTTCGCATCAGTCGCCCGCCTGCAACTTTTTCCACATGGTACTGTTCCAATCCCAACCCGTTGCCCATAAGATATAGAGAGATTACGGTTCCTCCGCCAAAAGGATAGGATGTTCTCCAGTTCTCTTTTATTTCTTTACCAAAACTTATCATGATGTTGACATTAAAAACAACAGGTATTTTCCTTTTGTTGGTTATCTCTTTATCCATTATCTCATTATCCGTCAACGCCCAGGTTACTCCAAAAGACACCACGCATACACAGACCCTTAATACCGTCCAGGTCACCGGATGGTCCAATGGCCAGAAAGGCAATCAACTGGACATCGCCCGCTCGATCGGAATGCTTACTCCTGTCGACTTTCACCGGAACAACGGTCTGTCGCTGGAGAACTCCCTCAACCTGATCCCCGGTGTGGTCATGGAGTCAAGGTCGACCTTTGGCGGTCAGCGGATCAGCATCCGTGGGTACGGCAACAATACCAACTTCAATGGCCAGGGCGTACAGGTCCTGCTCAACAATATTCCTATTACGGATGCCACCGGCACGACGATCCTCGACGACGTGGATTTTGCCACTCTCGGCAAGGTGGAAGTGATCAAGGGCCCCGCCTCAAGCCTTTATGGCAGCGGCATTGCCGGCGTAGTAAATCTCTATACGCTGAAACCACAGCCCAACCAGACCCGTTTCGTGGAAGAGAACACTTTCGGCAGTTATGGTCTCTGGCGCAACAACACCCGTATCGAGACCGCCGGTGAACACTCCGCCATGGTCTTTAACTATGGTCACCAGGAGTCGGAAGGTTTTCGTCAGCACAGCGCCAGCAGCAAGGACTACGCGCAGATGAGCGGGGATTTCTATGTCGGTGATAAAAGTACCATCTCCACCTATTTTGCTTATGCCAACTCGCACGAAGAACTGGCCGGTGAAATGGACAGTCTCCAGTTCTATGGCAAGCAGAAATGGAGCGACCCGGCCTATCTTGTCAACAATTCAAAAGTCGACATCGAAAGCTTTCGCGGTGGCGTGACCAGTGACTATAAGATCAACGGACATTTCAGTAACCTGAGCACGGTCTTCTTCAACGGGTATACGCTGAATTCTCCGTTTGCTCATGGACTTACCGACAACCAGGCCTTTACCTTTGGCGGCCGCACCGGTTTTGTATATACCTCCGGGCCCGGCGAGAAGATCCATGGTATCCTTGGCGCACAGTTCCAGAAGACGTTGGCCTTTAACAAGTCCTATAATCTGACCAATGACACGGTCGGGGGTATTCGCGGTGACCTGCAGAACGCTTCCATGGCTTACAATGTCTTTACCGAATGGAAGTTTGTCCTGCCTTCACAGTGGATCCTCACCGCCGGCGGCAGTCTCAACTTCACCGAGTTCGGCATCACCGACATGCTGGCGGGCAGCGCCAACCCTGCACACGCGAATGGCTCCGGCATCCGCAGCTTCCCGGCCGTTTTTACTCCCCGGCTTTCGCTGCTGAAGATGCTCAGCGACCATGTGTCGGTCTATGCCGACGTCAGCAGGGGGTATACGCCGCCGGCGACTTCCAATGTGGTCATTGCGGCAATTGGAAAGGTCAATACCGGGCTTAAGCCTGAGTCCGGCTTCCAGTATGAGATTGGCACTAAGGGCGACCTCTTTGACCGGAAGCTTTCTTACCAGCTGGCGCTGTTCGACCTGGATGTACACAATAAGATCGTATCCCAGGCCATTCCCGCTGCCGGTGGCCTGCCCCAGTACACGGAGTATGTCAATGCCGGCCGCCAGCAGGACCTGGGAGCCGAGCTGACTTTGAGCTATCTGTTGCTGGAGGACAAAACCGCTGCTATTACTCAGCTACGGCCTTTTGTGACCTATGCGTATTCCGATTTTAAGTACAAGAATTTTAAGAGTGATCACAACAACAATGCGGCTACCGTCGACTACTCCAACAAAAAAGTGGCTGGTGTAGCACCCAGCGTGTTCAACATAGGTGTCGACCTGGAGACGAAACCGGGTTTCTATGCTTATCTGACGTATCGGTATAATGGCGCCGTTCCCTACACATTCGATAACTTACATTACGCAAAGTCCTACAATCTGCTGAATGCGAAGATCGGATATCGCAGCATGCTGGGCAGTCATTTCTCAGTAGACTTATATGCAGGAGCGGACAACCTGACCAGCAGCACTTATTATACCTTCCTGTTCTATTCGGGGAATCTGGCGGGCACTACCGATCCGCATTTCCTGCCGATGCCCTACAAGACAACCGTATATGGCGGAGCGAAGCTGGCCTATATCTTTTAACTTTACTAAGTATGTTATATAAACGAAATCAACTTTGGTGCGCCTTGCCTTTTCGCTCCAGCTTACTGCTGGCAGTGAGCCTCTTCTTTATCGCCTGCGGCAACCGCTTTGGGGACAAAGGGAACAATAAGCAGGGGCTGCGCATCGTCAGCGTGAGCAAACAGCTCACCGAGATCATCTTCGCCGTTGGCGGCGACACTGCCCTGGTCGGCGTAGACATTTCCAGCACCTGGCCACCCGCAGCAAAAAAGATCACAGCCGTGGGTTATCACCGGGCCCTCAATTCAGAGGGGATCATATCCCTGAATCCGACTGCCGTATGGAATGACGGCAACTGGGGCCCGCAGCCAACTATCGAGCAATTGAAGAAAGTGGGTATCCCGCTCCGTCAGTTCGATGGCGGAGCCACTATCGATTCGACCAAACAGCTCATCCGGCAGGTTGCGGCGGAGTTTCACAATCCAAAAGCCGGCGATTCCATCTGCGACCGGCTGGACAGGGACATGGCCCGGGCCGATTCCCTGCGCAAAACATACGCGAACCAGCCGCCGCTGAAGGTGCTTGTCATCCACTTTGGGCAGGCCGCCAATCAATATTTTGTGCTCAACCACCGCGGCACCCAGCAGCAGATGCTGGAATGGGCAGGCGCCATCAATGTCGCTGACACCGCCCAGAAATGGAAGAACCTGAGTGCCGAGGTGATCGCAAAGTCCCAGCCCGACGTGATCCTGGCTACAGACTATGGCTTCGATCTGCAGGGCAGCCTGGAGAAGTTCAAGCAGCTGCCGGGAGTGGCCTTGTCGCCTGCGGCAAAGAACAACAGGATCCATCGGATAGAGGAGCATGACCTGGTTTACCTGGGGCCGCGTACGGGTCAGAATGTTTACAACCTGATCCAATTGATCCATCAACACTAAAAATCTTTGAAAAAGATCCCGTTCCGCGTTTACTACATCGTTTTGGGCCTGCTCCTGCTCCTGTCGCTTATCATCTCGGCAAGGGTAGGGGCAGTCCCCATTTCGTATGAGCATATGTTTTATTTTCTACGTCACCCCGGCACCTCTATCGAGGAACAGCTCTTCCTACAGATCCGCCTGCCCCGCGTTCTGCTTTGCGCCTTCACCGGCGCCGCGCTCTCCGTATCGGGCGCCCTTATGCAAGCTCTTTTTCGCAACCCCATCGTCGAACCGGGGCTGGTGGGGACCTCTTCCGGCGCGGCTTTTGGAGCAGCGGTTGTCTTTGTGATGGGGAAAAGTCTGACGGGCGCCTGGGCGGATACGCTGGGGCCTTTCCTGCTGCCCGTCTTTGCCTTTATCGGCGGAGGGGTCGCCACCTGGCTGGTCTATCGACTGTCGAATGTCTTTGGTAAAGTAAATGTCAATACGCTGCTGCTCGCCGGCATTGCCGTCAATGCCCTTGCCGCAGGCGGTACCGGCTTCTTTTCCTATATCGCCCGCGACCCGCAGGCCCGCAGCATCGTGTTCTGGAACCTTGGCACCCTGTCAGGAGCAGACTGGGAGAATACGGGTATTGTCGGGGTTTGTGCCTGTCTTGGTATTTTGTTGTCCTTGTTTTATTCCCGGTCCCTCAATGCCCTTTTGCTTGGTGAGACAGAAGCCGGTTATCTCGGCGTCCATACCGAAAAACTAAAGACGCGTATCCTGCTTTTGAATACTTTCCTGGTGGCCGTGGCTACTTCTGTCGTAGGCGTGATCGGTTTCGTTGGGCTCATCGTGCCACATATCCTTCGCCTGCTGAAGAGTTCGGACAATCGTTTTCTCATCATCGGCTCAGCTTTATTGGGCGCCATTCTGCTCAATGTCGCCGACATGCTTGCCCGCGTCATTGTAGCGCCTTCCGAATTCCCGATTGGCGTTATTACGGCCTTTGCCGGTGCGCCCGTTTTTCTTTTTCTATTGATCCGTGCCAACCGGCAGCAACAGAAAGGAGGGTTTTATGCTTAGTTCACCGGCTTCCCGCCTAAAGACGGACGTGGCTATTTCCGCCTCACCGGCGCCCTGCCTGAAACACGGAGGTATCTATGCTTGAGATACAAGGTCTCGTTTGTAAGATTGGCTCCAAAACCATTGTCGATGGCGTATCGCTTAGCTTCGACCCTGGCCGCCTGCATGTCATCGTAGGCCCCAATGGATCGGGCAAATCAACCCTGCTCAAAGCCTTTAGCGGGGAATGGGTGCCAACCGCCGGAGCTGTTACCTATGACAGTGTTAATCTTACCAGGATCGACAAATTACATCTTGCCCGTCGGCGCGCCGTCATGACCCAATTACCCGAACTGCATTTCCCGCTTAGTGTGGAGGAGATCGTTATGATGGGGCGTTATCCGCATTTTTCCTTTTCTCCTACCCCGAATGACCGGGCCATCTGCGGGCAGGTGATGTCGCATCTGTCGATCCAGCCGCTGTCCGGCAGAGACTACCTTACCCTCTCGGGCGGCGAGCGCCAGCGGGTACAGTTTGCCCGGGCCCTGGCGCAGATCTGGGAGGCGCCTGCTTCCACCTCCCGTTATCTTTTTCTTGACGAGCCCGTATCCAGTCTGGACATCCATTATCAGCACCAGCTCATGCAGCTGGCCCGCGATCTTGTAAAAGAAAAGATCGTTCTCATCGCCGTTCTGCATGACCTCAACCTCGCGCTGCATTATGCCGACCGCATGATCTTTGTGAAACAGGGCCGCATCGTGGCAGAAGGGGCCGTTCCCGGCATAGTGACGCCGTCCCTGATCCGGGAGGTCTTCGACATCGAGGCACGTCTCCTGGAAGACCCGCAGAGCGATATACCGGTTATCGTGTATGCCTGATAGTTTAGTACGGTATTATATATTCTACCTTCACAAAAGTAAAAGTAGCCAGACCCGATGGGGGGATCGGCCAGGAAGAAATGACCATTGAATCCCCATGAAACTCACGAAGCTGTGCCTGCTGCGGCAATCGCCAACTGCTGTCTGCCGTCAGGATGGGAGACACATCGAAATTTAATACAGAATCAGCGGAGAGGGCGAAATGTCCGGTCAATGTCGCCCCTTTTTGTGGATAGACAGCATATTGCTTATTGTTATAGTCCAGATGCAACTCGGTGAGGGAATCCCTGGAAGGAGTGTATACCAGTCTGGCAGGACCATAGTACTCGCAGCTGGCCAGTTTCCAGTAAACACTTGTGGCGCTGGTTCGAAGGGTGTCCGCTTTTTTATGACAGGAAAAGATCGCCAGGCTACATAGTACGACGGCGGGGAGGAAAGGTTTCATGTCAGGCGTTTTTGCTTCTGACAAGGATTTTTGGCCCAACGTTGCAGAATAATTATTTAATTAGCGTTCACATCCCTTTTTTCGATCTCTTTCTTTACTTCTTCTATTAATTGCTGTTCTGTAGGTAATAGTAGTTTGTATTCGCTTGCAATAATGGTTTTGTTATTCTCAGGAAGGGTGATTTTTACTACTGCATTATTTTTTTCGGTACAAAGTAAGATACCGATGGTAGGGTTTTCAAAATCCCTCTTCTCATAACGATCGTAATAATTGACATACATTTGTAGTTGCCCAATATCCTGATGGGTTAATTTTTTTGTTTTTATTTCGACAATGACAAAACATTGCAAAAGCCGGTTATAAAAGACCAGGTCGATAAAGAACTCATCTCCTTCAATGTGTAATCTTTTCTGTCTCGCTATAAAGGCAAATCCGTTGCCCATTTCCAATAAAAAATCGTGTAAATGAGTAATTATGGCTTGTTCCAGGTCTTTTTCATAACAAGCAGCTTCCCGGTGTAACCCTAAGAATTCAAGATACATAGGGTCTTTAATGATTTCCTTCACATCCGATGGTTGCTTCTCGTTTCGAGCCACAGCCAATACATTTTGCTTATCATTACTCACTATCAGCCTTTCCCAGAGATTACTGTAAATTTGCCGTTCCAACTGGCGGACGGTCCAGTTGTTTTTGACGGCCTCTGCCATGTAGAAATCTCTTTTCTCTTGATTATCAATTCTTATGAGCAATTTATATTGACTCCAGCTCAATTGCGAATACACTGTATTCGCAATTGGGAATAGAACTGCCTGAATAACTCCACCTGCCTTTTGGAAAAACCATTACCAAATTCAGGCTCTAACTGTTCGGCGACGATTTTGATAAGATAATTTCCATAGTCCGCCCGGTCTTTTCCCTGCTGTTCTTCTTCAAAAATACGCTGTCCAATATGCCAATACATCAAAGTTCGTTCGTGATCTACCGATCGGATGGCTTTATCTCTCGAATCCTGTATGATAGCCTTGATGTCTGTTATCAAGGATTGATTAATAATAAGCATTTTTTAAGGGTTATGATTTGAGGAATAAAATTACGGATAGAAAAAAATATAATTTTTATAAACTTGCAGGGCATTGAATTTCCCCCCACTCATCAAACGGTTAATTTCCCGCTTGGATTGGCTAATTTTAGAACACCTGTTCTGCCGGTATTAAAGGAAATTTAGGAAGTCGCATCAGATCACTCAACTCAAGGCTTTCGATCATGAAAAGATTCCTTCTTCCTCTCTCCATTTTTACTTTTGCACATGTCTATTCCCACGACCTGCGCCCAATGCATCACAACCCGCTGTTGCCCCTCCTGGCAAAAGACACGGGCCGGCTTAGTCCCGATGAAGAGGACGAGGAGGAGGAAGAACACGAAAGTCACAGAGACAAGAACCACCGCCAGGCTGCTGGCCGCCACGAGCGTGACGCCGCAGGTCAAACCGCCAGCTATCACCTCGCGCCCATCGAGACAGAAACCCGTGCCTCAGCTATCGAACAGACCTGGTTTGGCTCCCGGCCTGCTCCCGGGCTGATCACCAGTTTCGACGGCCTTGGCGAAGGCTTTCAAGGCCCCCAGGGTACAGCCTTTTACCGGAGTCCTTCCGACAATGCGCTGGCCGTCGGGCCCGACCATATCGTTCAGATCGTCAACTCCCGCATGGCTATCTTCAGCAAGAAAGGCAAAAGATTTGACAGTACTGGCCGCGTTCTTTATGGACCGGGCGAGACCCGCAACGTATTCCGGGGGTTCGGCGGCCCCTGCGAGAAGATGAACAATGGAGATGCCGTTGTCCGTTATGACCAGCTGGCCAATCGCTGGCTCATCGTGATGCCTACGTTTCGGCGTGGCATCCCCCGCACCGAAGAAAAAGATTCTACGCATGGCGGTATCCCATATCCGCCTCAGCCCGGCGAAGCAATATCCTTATACCAGCCCGGACCTACCTATGCAGAAGAGCCGCGGCCCGGCGGAACTGGCCCCCGTGTCCGAACAAAGACGGACTCAACAGGCACCTATTGTATGTGTTATGCGATCAGCACCGGCCCCGATCCCATGGGACCCTATTACCGCTATGAATTTGACCGTCCGCTGTTTCCTGATTATCCCCGCCCCACGATCTGGCCCGACGGATATTACACCACCAGCAGCACCAGTGACAATCTTATCCAGCGCCAGGCCTTTGTCGTGGACAGGGAGAAGATGTTAAAGGGTGAACCGGCCGCCGAACAGGGCTTTCTTATCGACAATGTCAATTTTTTATTGAATTCGGATGTGGAAGGACAGGCACTTCCTCCAAAAGGGGCGCCGAATATCATGATCACTAATGGCGGTACGCAGCTGAACAAACAATTTGAAGACGATGGCATCTATTTCTGGACCTTTCATGTCGACTGGAAGGACACGACAAAAACGAAACTGGAAGGACCGATAAAACTAACCGTGGCGCCTTATCACTATATGGGCGACGGACAGCTGACAAAGGCAGTGCCCCAACCCGGCACTGATCAACGCCTCGACTCACAGGGCGATAAGCTGCTTGGCCGTCTTATCTACCGGCGGATAGGCAAACAGGAATCCCTGGTTGTCGTCCATTCCGTCAGTACGGCCGCAGGCGGAGGCGGCGTTCGCTGGTATCAATTCCGGCTGGGGCGTCACCGGAAACCCGCTCTTTATCAGCAGGGCACCTATGCCCCCGGTGGGGACTATCGCTGGCTTGCAGGCGCCGCCGTCGACAAGGCCGGCAACATCGGCATCGGGTATTCTTATGGCGGTGCCTCGCATTTCACCGGTCAGCGTTTTACAGGTCGGCTGGCTGGCGATACGCTTGGGATCATGAGTTTTAATGAGAATATCCTTGCGGAAGGTACGGGTGTACAGACCAATACCCTGCGCTGGGAAGATTATACTTATACGGTAATGGACCCCTCCGACGACGAGACTTTCTGGTATGTGGGAGATTACATGAAAAAGGAGGCCAGGAATTATTCATCAAAGATCGGGGCCTTCCGGCTTACGACTACGACCAAAAAATAGATAACCCCGCCTCAACTGTTCGTTCCGCTATCTGCGGCAAATCCCGCACCGGTGATGTACCCGCTTTCGGGCCCGGCCAGGTAGGCCACAAGACCGGCAATATCCTCGCCGGTCCCATATTCCGGCACAGCCATCAGCGAGCGCTGATAGTCGGACGAAGGCCCGTCGGAGGGATTCATATCCGTGTCTACAGGTGCCGCGGCTGCCTCCTGTTACAAAGGCTTCGGCCGGAGTAAAAGGTAGGGGGCTTCCCGATCTTTTGTAGTTGGTTCATTGGTAAATACTGGAGAAATCTATATATTTAATCTATTATTAACCCATTAATTAATAAATATCATGGCAAAAGCAAAAAAAGCTGCTCCAAAAAAGGCAGTAAAAAAGGCCGCTAAGAAAGCCGCTCCAAAGAAGGCTGCTAAGAAGGCCGCTCCAAAAAAAGCAGCAAAAAAAGTAGCAAAAAAAGCTGCTCCTAAAAAGAAGAGAACACCCAATGCCGCATTCATGGCTGCTCTTAATCCAAGCCCGGCCTTAGCGGAAGTCATCGGTAGCAAGCCGATACCACGCACCGATATGATCAAAAAGATCTGGGACTACATCAAGAAAAATAATCTGCAGGACAAGGCAAACAAGCGGATGATCAATGCAGATGCCAAATTGAAAACATTATTCGGCGGCAAGAACCAGGTATCTATGTTCGACCTGGCAAAAATTGTAAGCCAGAACGTAAAATAGCCAGATCCGCTTATTGGCGACAAACCCCGAAAGCCGCTACCAGTAGGCTTTTGGGGTGTTTTTTTTCTACAATTCCACGAATTCCCAGGCGCTGAGATAAGCCTCCCGCTGCTCTGCATACGAAATAAAGTTGGCATAAAAAGGCAAGCGGGAAAGCGTCCCGCTGTCGCCAATGACCACCAACTTTTTGCGGGCCCTGGTCATGGCCACATTCATACGACGGATGTCCGAGAGGAAACCGATCTTGTTGTCTGCATTGCTCCGGGTCATGCCGATATAAACGATATCTCTTTCCTGTCCCTGGAAACTATCTATTGTATTGACGGTGATCTTGTGGGTATAACGTCGAAGGACAGCCGAATGCGACAACAGCTCCTGCAACAGATGCACCTGGTTGCGATAAGGCGAGATGATGGCGATGGTCGGAAAACCGGTTGCATCCGGTTCAAAACGGCTGCTTAGTTCGCTAACCAGCTGACTCGCATGTTTGATAAGGAAAGCTGCCTCTTCCGGGTTTGTCAGACCGGACCCTTCCGGTTTTTCGTCAAAACCGCAGCCCGCCGTGTCGACAAAGGCAAGGGGGCCATCCCCTTCAAACAGCAAATGTGCAGCCACCGAAGGGTGCGCTTTCAGCCTGTCGGCATAAAAGACCCCGGAAGAGTAGCCCATAATGGTAGCATGCATCCGGTATTGCTCTTCGAGCAGGACCACCGCTTCGGGATGCAGGGCCACATTTTTCTCCAGCAGGGTAGTGCTGAGGCCACCCCGTGCGGCTTCCTCCGATTTTATCGTCGGCGGCAGCTGACAGTGGTCGCCGGCCAGGACAACCCGCTCCGCTTTCAGGATAGGGATCCAGCAGGCAGGCTCAAGGGCCTGTCCCGCCTCATCGATGACCACCGTCCGGTATCGCAGGCCGCGCACAGTATAGTGATTGGCGCCCACCAGGGTGGCCGCAACGACCTGTGCCCTGGCCACGACGTCGTCGAGAATATACTGCTCCAGACGTTCGACCTCCTTTAGCACGTTGCGCGCTTCATCGAACAGGGCCTTGCGCTGCTCCCTTTCCGCCTTCCCGAAATTACGTTTGTATTTATGGGCCATGTCCCTGAACTCACTGGCCTTCTTCTTCAGCTTTTTTATCTCTTTTATCCCGCTATGCTCCGCCATCCTGCTGTCCAGCGTCAGTGACAGCAACCGCTCGGACACCCTTGCCGGGTTCCCGACACGTAATACATTGAGTCCTTCATCGGCCAGCTTTTCGCTCAGCAGATCTACCGCCGTATTACTTGGCGCCACCACCAGCACCCGCTCTCCATCCCTGCGGACCAGGGCCTTTATCGCCTGTACCAGTGTCGTTGTCTTACCCGTTCCGGGCGGACCGTGTACAATAGCAAGGTCACCCGCGGACAATATTTTGGCAACGGCGGCTTGCTGCGAAGGATTGAGGCCGCCGGGACCGGCCTCGCCGGCTGATAACCCGTTCCGCCCCGCCTCATTCCCTTTTGCCCTTTCCTGCGCCCCGTCTTCTGTCCCGAACACCGGAGCCTGCTGACCCGTCAGGACACGAACAAGACGTCCTTCCTGGGCTTTCTCTACCAATCCTCCTGCCTGCCGCAGCGCACCAAACATCTCCGAGTAACTATTGTCATCAAACAACAGGTCGATCCCCAGCTTTCCATTGCGCGTCCATTCGGGCAGCTCGTCGGTGTTGAGCGTGATCTTTAGCTTATTACCACTCTGGAAAGAGATCGTCCCTTCCACGCGGTCATTCTGCATATCGTGATTGGAAAACAGTGCAGCCGACGCTCCGAAACGCAGCTGATGCGTGATATCCTGGTGGGTCGTCCGTTCCACTTCTACCGTCAGATAATCACCCCGGCCCATTTCCGTATCCCGGATAGCGATGGGATACCAGGCCAGGCCAGCTGCCCTGCGATCATTGATCGAAGCCGTCTCAGCCATCTCCCGGTATAACCTCCGATCCTCTGCCTGCTCCGTTTTCAACAGGTCGGTCAATGCTTTAAAATAATCCATCGCGCAAAGATAAGGCCCCGTTTGTTAACGGCCGTTAACGAAAGCCCCCACCAATTTTTCCTATTTTTCAGAAGTATTTTCCGTTAACCATTAACCAATGAATCGAACTGCTGCTATTTCTCTGCCGGCCTGTCTCCTCCTGCTCCTGGCAACAACAATGCTGAGAGCGCAATCCGATCAGACCAGCCGCCCGCCCGGTTCTCCCGCCCGGCCCGACATGACCTTCGGTACCATAACGCCGGAGAGCTTTACCCCACCGCTTATCGGGGATAGCACTCCCCGCGCTGTCTTCTTATTCGACCGGGGCGAGGTCGTCTTCGAAGATGGCCGTGGCAACAGGGGTGGTTTTGGAGTTGTATTCCGCCGTCATACGCGTATTCTCATACTGCACAAGAGCGCCTTTCACCTGGCTACATTAACCCTTTCAATGTACCGGAAAGGAGAAACAAGCCTCGAAGACCTGAAAGGGGCCACCTATAACCTGGAGAATGGCAGCGTAGCGACTTCGAATCTTGATAAAAGCAATATCTTCAAAGACAGGAATACCAATTTCGACATGGAAAAGATAGCCTTCCCCAACGTAAAGGAGGGCTCCATTATCGAATATAGCTATACGCTAGTATATCCCACCATCGGTTTTATCCCACCCTGGAGCTTTCAGGGTGGATACCCGGAGCTATGGAGCGAATATGACATCACCGTCCCCCGTCTGTTCGACTATGCGGTAAAAATGCTGGGCTCTGAGAAATTTGTTCTCGACACGATCATGACCTACAACGACAACGCTGCCGGTCTGCCTTATTCAACGTCCAACCGTACCTTTTTTGGCAACCAGACTGTCCGTCATGTCTGGGCCGAGCACAATGTTCCGCCTCTCGAAAAACCAGAGCCCTATACCACTACCTTAAAGAACCATATCAGCAGGCTTGAGTTCCAGCTATCCGCCGTCCGTCAGAACAATGGATATATCCAGACTTATTCGACCAGCTGGCCGCAGCTGACACACGAGTTGCTGAAGAACGACAATTTCGGCTCTTCCCTCGGCGACCACAACCGGTTTATGGACGATGATCTGAAAAAGGTTGTCGCCGGGTCCGCATCGAAGGCCGAAACGATCCGCAGGCTCTATGCCTGGGTCCGGGATCATTTTACCTGTATGCCGGTGGACAGGATGTATCTGAGCCAGCCGTTGAAGAAGACCTGGGAGGAGAAAAAAGCAGCCAGCGTCGCCGACATCAATTTGCTGCTTACCGCTGTCTATCGCCACGAGGGCCTGGATGCTTCGCCTGTCATCCTCAGCACAAGGACCAACGGATATACCAATGATAACTACCCGCTGCTGAGCGAATACAATTATGTCATCACCCGCGTCAGGGCAGATGGAAAGGACTACCTGCTGGATGCTTCCAGATCATATGTTGGCTTTAACCAGCTTCCTGAACACTGTTACAACGACTGGGGCCGGGCCATCGATTCCACGCACGACCGCATTCCCCTGTTTGCCGATTCGGTGAAAGAAAGCCGGCGGACGCTGGTGGTGCTGGCTAACACGGACAGCGGTTATACCGGAACTTATTCCCGCACGGCGGGTATCTTTGAATCCATGAGCCTGCGTAATCAGCTGAAAAGGATCAAGCCGGAAGATTTTTTTGAGAGTATCAGGAAAGCCTTCCCCAGTAACAAGCAGATGGGCGCGGCCGGCTTTGATTCCTCCGACGTCGCGGAAGTGCCGCTGGTCTGGCACTATGATATGAAATATCGCTTTACGCAAAAGACGCTGTACTTTAATCCCATCATCCACGAACGGTTTAACAACAGCCCCTTTAGCTCGGAAGAGCGGCATTATCCCGTAGAGATGAATTATTGTATCGACAACTCTTATGTCGTAAGCATGGAAATACCAAAAGGGTATGCCATCGACCAGTTGCCAAAGTCCCAGCGTATAAGCCTCTCGGACAGCAGTGGTTTTTTTGAGTATGCCGCTAGTGTGGATGGACAGCTGATCAGTCTTCGGGTGCAGCTGAAGCTTAAAAAGGCCGTTTATTCCGTGGAAGAATACACGGGCCTGCGCAACTTCTTCTCGATCATAACCAATAAAGAAAAAGAACCTATTGTTTTTAAAAAGATCAATTAATATGTCTTTTTTACAAATCAGCCGGTCAGGTTTTTTGATACTTTTTTGTTTCCTTTTCCTACGGGGTCTTGGTCAGCCGCCAGCGGCACCCATCACTGACTCGCTGAAAAAGGAAGCTGTTATGGTGGTGCGCAAAAATGAGCTGGAGATAGAGATCCTCTCTCCCCGCAAAGCTAAAATGGTTCACCGATATGTCTTTACTATCCTGAACAGCCGTGGCGATATCTATGCCAACGTTCATACCTTCTATGATAAATTCCACGACCTCGTCAGTGCTACAGGTATCCTGTATGATGGGGAGGGGCGGCAGCTAAAGAAGATCCGAAAGGGGGATATGCAGGACTGGAATACCGATGGATCGGGGATTTTGATGAGCGATAGCCGGATAAAATACTATCCGTTTGTTTGTCGCAGCTATCCCTATACAGTGAGCTACGAGGAAGAGATCGGGATGAACGGTCTTTTTATGCTCCCGGAATGGCAGCCACAGCTGGCGCGGGATGTCGCGGTTGAGAACAGCAGCCTGGTAATAAGGACACCGACAGGATACCCTCTGCGATATAGGACCTATCATTATCCGGGTGAAGCCCTCGTTACCGATACAAAAGGGGAGAAGGTCTATACCTGGCAGATAAAAGATCTCCCTGCGCTGGCCGAAGAGCCCTATGAACTAGCCTGGTTCCATTTAGCTACCAGCGTTCGACTGGTGCCTGGGGAGTTCGAGCTGCAGGGCTATAAGGGCAGTCTCTATTCCTGGGCTGATATGGGGAAGTTTGTCGGGACTCTGTACCAGGGCCGCGACCAGCTTCCTGATGACGCAAAGAAAAGGGTTCATGAGCTGGTGGATAATTTAACCAATGACCGGCAAAAGATCGACGTGCTTTATCGGTTCCTCCAGCACAACACACACTATGTTGGCATCGAGCTGGGCATCGGCGGCTGGCAGCCTTTTGATGCCACCTACGTGTATAACAAACGATATGGGGATTGTAAAGCCCTGTCTAATTATATGGTCGCTCTGCTAAAAGAAGCGGGTATCCGGGCGGCCAATGTGCTCATCCGGGGCGGCAATGTGCCGGCTCTTGACACGGGTTTTGCCTGTCCCCAGTTCAACCATGCCATCGCAGTGGCTTTCACCGGTAAGGATTCTGTCTGGCTGGAATGCACCAGCTCCCTGCTGGCGCCGGGTTACCTGGGCAGTTTTACAGCAGACCGGGATGCCCTGCTGATCGACCCTGCCGGAAGTCATATCATCCATACACCGGTATATGGGGTAAGAGAAAATCATTTGTATCGAAAAGTGCAGGGGAACATATCTTCGGACGGAAAGCTCGATGCCGGTCTGACCTGCGACTATACGGGGCTTGAACAGGATGCCCTGCAATGGCGGATCGACCAGCTTACAAAAAAAGATCTGCTCCAGGAAAGAAGAGAGGCGCTGGGTATCCAAAACGTTACGGTAAAGGACCTTTCTTATTCCTTTGACTCATCGGGCATCCCGGCTATCAGAGAGACGATGTCACTCGCCGCAGGGCAGTTTGCTACGATCAGCGGCGACCGGCTGCTGATCTCCCCCGGTTATTTTTTGCGCCGTGGCGCAGGGTTAAAGGAGGAGGCGCATTCCCGACCTTTCGAGCTGTCTGTTGCATATGAAGAAACAGATTCCATTTCGTTTTTGCTTCCTCCGGGTTATCAGCCCGAAGGAAACCCGTTCAATGCTTCATTTTCCTGTCCCTGTGGCAGCTATCGCATCCGCAGCATTTTTAGCGAAGGTTTTTATACGATAACCTGTCATTTTCAACAAAACAAAGGATTGTATGATGCCGCTGCCTGGCCCCGGCTGGTCCGTCTTTTCAACCTGGTCCATCGTGAAGGCGACCGGGTAGTGGTCTTTGTAAAAAAATGAGTCCAATAATGTCCGGCAAAGATGAATCTTTGCAAGAAGAGAGCCCACTGGAAAGCGGGCTCGTGTGAAAACTGATTCAATAATTCAACCACATTCCGGAACTAACCTTCTTTCCGGAAAAAAATATTTCCGCTGATCGTTTCGAGTTCAATGCCTTTTCCGCCGCCGCCATTCAGCTGGGCTGATACGGTCCCGCCGCCTACTTGTTTGATCCGACGGCTCATCGCATTGAGCTCGATATTGGAATACATTGTCCCGGTAATGGTTCGCATCTTCACGTCGGCCTTGCGCTGCGGTGTGACGGCCAGGTCGATAAATCCGCTGATGCTTTTGGCCCTGATCTCGGCCGTATTGCCGGTGATGATGATATTGCCGTTGATGGTCTCTACAGAAAAATCGGCGTTCTCGGGGATATAGACCTCGTGCATGATCTCGCTGTGGACATTGCAGCAGCAGTTGCAGGAATCATTGTTCTTGTATTCCAGCTTTGCGGAGACATTGATGGTATTACCCGTTTCGCCAAAGACCATCTTGTAGTCATCATTGTTCTTGTTGTTATTGACATTGATGCTGCTTTTTATATACACTTCATTTTTCTTCCAGGTGATGATCCGGATGGAATCCGAGATCTGGAAATTCATGCGTACATAACCGCTGGGGGCGAAGTCGATGTGTTTTTCGACGATCCTTTGCGCCCCTGCCGGTAGCAGGCCGATGCAGAGCAGGAGGATGAGTATGCTATTTTTCATGATAGGCTGATTTTGTTTGTTAGTGATTAGTTGGAGAGACGATTACCCTTTTCTCAGGTAAATATTCCCGCTGATGTCGCGCAGCTTCAGGCTGGTGCCGCCGCCATTCAGCTGGGCCTTGAGATTTCCGCCACCTACCCGATGCATGTCCTTGTTGGTAGCGGACAGATCGAAATCGGAGTACATATTTCCCGAGACGGTGGACATTTCCAGGTCAACAGGAGACTTTGCCGGCAGGGTGACGTCTACATCCCCGCTGATGGCTGAAAGATAGATCGGCTTGTCTTTCGAGATCTCGGTGAAGACGACATTGATGCCACCGCTGATGGTGGAGACGACCAGCGGACCGGTAACGTTCTTCAGGGTTACTTCATGACAGCCTTTCATCTCGATCTCGTTCTTGATGTTTTGGATAGTGGTCTCGCCGCTTCTTGCGCAGTCGCGTTCGATCTTCAGGGCCATGTTTTCCGGCACCTTGAGTTTGTAGCTGGCGTCCTGGCCAAAAGACAACAGGCAGCGGAGCGAGATAGAGTTCCCGTTCTTCTCCATAGAAAGCCCGATCCCGGTATTGTCTGTCCCGCTGCCATAGACGGGTTTAAGACCTTTTGCCCGCTCAGGCGTTTCAAAATGCCCATGAGTGGGAACTACTATGATCTCGTTGCCATTGTATCCTTCTATGGGCAGCTCGCCGGTGAAATCAATGAGGGTTAGCTTGGCTTCTTTATTGTTTTCAGTAATTACTTTATACTCCTGTGCCGAAGACCATTTAACAGCGGCCAGCAGGACGAACAGCGAAAAGATATACTTCATTTTTTTCATGTTTTTCTTTTTTAGCAAAGGGTTCCCTTCAGGTAAACCGGTATTACCTGTCAGCGCCCTGATTTATAATTGTGTTTGTGATTACAAAACTCTCAGCCCTTTCTGTGCAGCTTCCTTTACTTCCTTCAGCGCCTTTCCATTGGAAAGTATGGCCTTCATCGGAGCAATGGCGCGGGTCTCTCTTTTTTCAGCCAGCAGATTGATCAGCACAATCTGTACGATCGGCTCCGTCTGTTTGCTTAGTGACAGCACCAGCGAGTCCCGCACCGTGCGTTTGTCGGCCCACCGGGCCAGGGAATATAGGGAGGCGAGACGGACATTGGCATTTTTGTCGTTGTTGAGTGTGTTCATCAGCGCATCGATCACGGCCTGGTCGGGATTGGACATCTCTTCGGTATAGCTCACGGCCTTGATCCGCTGGCTGGCCGATTCATCGTCGATCAGCGAGAACAATAAGACCTGTTTCATCTCCTTTACCTCTTTCTGCAGGGATGCAAGCTGGTCAGGCTTTTCATCTTTTTTCTCCTGGAGAATACTACCGATCCATGCGCCGCCAACGAGCAGGACGATCGCAGCCGCTACTTTCCAAATGGGACTTGAAAAGGGTAGGAGTCTGGCGCCGCCGCCGAACCCGCCGCCTGTTTTGTGCGCCCCGGAGCCTCTTTGAAGACCAGCCTTCCCGTTGCCGTCATCGATCGTATTTTCTTCGAGAAGATGCGTCATCGAGACCATATTCAGCTCCGATTGCAACAGCGTATTGAAATTGTCCCGCAGCGCTTTTGTGGGCTTTTCAGAGGGGCTGTTCTTCATCGTCACCAGCAGCTCCTGCACTTCCAGCACTTCCTGCTGACAGGCCGCACAGCCGTCGATATGCTTTTTCACCACAGCCGCGAGTCCAACGTCCAGCGACTGGTCAAGATATTCGATCAACATGGCTTGTACTTCTTTGCAATGCATATTCACTCCTCCTAAGATTGTTTGAAATAAAGGCTTCTCAATTGTCGGATGGCCCGGTAGACCTGTACCTTGATTGCCGCCACTGATATGTCCTTGATCTTCGAGATCTCTTCATATTTCAGCCCCTGGTATCGGCTCAGGACCAGGATCTCCCGATGTTCAGGCTGTAACAAGGCCAGGGCAAGGTCCAGCCGCTGGTAGTCGGATTCGCTGTACGCGGTCGTATGATCCGGATCCGCCAGCCTCTCTTCATCCTCCCCCGGGTCTGTCAGACGTCCCGGCGATCTTTGTTTTTCCTTGCAGTGGTCTGCGTGGATATTTCTTGCCATCCGGTAGAGCCAGGACCGGAATGTTCCCTGAGCCGGCTGATAGCTCTGCCGGTATCGGATCACCCGGTAGAACAGGTTTTGTGTAAGGTCTTCGCTGGTCACCTTGTCAACTGTCAACCGGAGGAAAAAATTATACAATGGCACGTGATATCGGTCGAACAACTCTGTCAATTCCGACAGGTGACCGTCTTTTACCAGCAGCATTATTTTTTCGTCAGATAGTTCCGGCACCAGTGATAAAAATTAAGGTTTCTATATATGATTACTGCGAAAGGTCAAAAAGGTTACGGGTTACCGGAAAGTTTTTTTTCCGCCTTTGGCGTTGTTTAGCGTCCCGTCAAATCCGCTGTCATCCGCCACATCCCCTTCAGCTCCTTCCTGAACTTCGGATATCCCACCCGCATGGTGCTGTGCCGGCGAAAGCCCGCCTTCTCATAAAAAGCCATCGCCTCTGTATTGGTATCGATCACCGCCAGCCAAAAGGTCTCCTTTCCCGTGGCCGCGGCCACCCGGAAAGCCAGCTCGACGAACCGGCGTCCGATCCCAAACCCCTTATGATCAGGTAAAATATAGAGCTTGTCCAACTCGATCCCCTTCTCCGGATTAGCCCCCGGCAGGTTGGAATGCAGATTCAGCTTCATAAAGGCGACCGGTTTCTGGTCCACGAAGGCAACATAATAATGAATAGCAGTCGCGGCCAGCTCCGCTGCCAGTAGCTCCCGGCCAAAGACCTTTTCCATATACTCTGCCAGACCTCCTTCCTCCCAATGATGACCGAAATTGAAGCTATAGGCGTCCCGGCTGATCTTATATAAGGTATCCAGGTCTTCTGGCTGCATCAGGCGAATATCGACAGGGTGAGACATGGAATTTTTTTTACAAATATCGGGCAAGTACCGGAGCTGCCATCCATTCGGGACAACGAGGCTTCAATCCAGCCGATCCATCAATGAAAATTTATCCAAATTTCCCACTCTTAACTAAAATTTTCTTTTTTTTAGCAAAATCTCCCTAAATTCGAATAAGATTGTAACCGATTGCAAAACCATTACCGCTGCACATGAAAGACAATTCCTCCCAGTCGGAACTCAGCCTGCTCCTGAGACTGCAAGAGAATGACGAGCAGGCACTGGCACTCCTTATGGAGCGGTATTATCCTGAATTATATAACTACGCGGCCAGCTTCAATCGCGACTCCTCCCTTGTAAAAGACTGTATCCAGGAGGTCTTTATCAGCCTCTGGCAGCGCCGGGACAACGCTACGGCCATCCTTTCTCCCAAGTACTATCTGCTCCGGGCCGTAAAGAATCGTATCCTCAAATCTGCGCACCGCTACGCCCGCAACACGGATACCCTGACCCTGGAAAAAGAATACACCTTCTTTTGCGAATTCTCCATTGAAAAAATGATCATCGAGCGACAGCTCTCGGAAGAGAAGGCCATTCGCCTCAAAAAGATCATTTCCACACTGTCCAACAGACAGCAGGAGATCATCTACCTTAAATATTACCAGCACCTTGAGCATGGGCAGATCGCTGAATTGATGAATATTACTACCCAGTCGGTTTACAATTTACTTCATGAGACGATCCAGCGGCTGAAGACGGTCTGGCACTCGGAATTTGTGGCGCGCTAAAACGCCACCCGGCATCCCAAAAAAATATTTCCCTTCTTTCCAGTAGATTCTCCCAATCCCGGGAACTTATCTCTATACACATGCCTGCATGAAAGATTTCCGGTTGTACGATATAGCAGACTTCGTCATGGACGAAGACTTTATCCGGTGGGTCCAGCGCAAAGACCCCATCGACAACCTGTTCTGGGAGAACTGGCTCGAACAAAACCCCTCCCGCCATCTTATCATCGCAGAGGCCCGGCAGATCGTAGAGTTCATCCAGCTGGAACAGGAACCCATCCCCGCAGTCGACATTCAGGTCGAAATTGCACAATTGCTCACCACCATTCACCAATCGAAAAAAAAGGCTGAGCCGAAGCGGCCCTGGGGCCGCCTCGCCATCCTATCCGGTGCAGCAGTCGCGGCCGCCGTGGTCATACTGCTGATGATCAACGGCCTCCCCCGATTGACACATCCGAACAAAGGCCTGGCCCCGATGACCCTGGCCCCATCCGCCAGTTCCCTCATCCAGAAAGATAACCCCTCGGATAAACCCCTTTCCTTCCCCTTACCGGACGGCACCACCATCAGCCTCTCGCCCGGGAGCCGTATCAGCTATCCAAACAAATTCGTGACCTTGGCCACCCGCGATGTCTATCTCTCCGGGGAAGCCTATTTTGCCATCGCCAAGAACCCCGCAAAACCTTTCCGGGTCCTGACCGGCGAGCTTATCACCCGGGTGCTCGGAACGACCTTCTGTATACGTGGCTTTGAAAAAGACACCGTCATCCGCATTACGGTGCATACCGGAAAGGTCAGCGTCTCTTCCCAGTCACCTGTTGAAGGTGTATCCGAGTCGAACCCTGACGGCCTTATCGTCAGCCCCAACCAACAGCTGGTCTATCATCGCGAAGTAAAAAAATTCCAAAAGATCCTCGTAGAAAAACCAGCTTTCGTTGTGGCCGATACGTTAGATCACAGCATGGTCTATGAAGATACACCTGTAGAAAAGGTTTTTGAACAACTGGGGAGATACTATGGCATCAACATCGTCTTTGACAACGAACTGCTGAGTAAATGCACTGTGACGGCAGACCTTGCGAACGAACCTTTTTATCATAAGCTGGACCTCATCTGCAAGGCTATCGGTGCCAGCTATGAGATCGTGGATGCGCAGGTGGTGATCCAGAGCAATGGCTGTCAGTAAAACGCAACTGTTATTTTCTTAAACATAATAAACTCACCAAATGAATACAACACCCGGATAAGCCCCTTACATAAAGAAAACCGATACTGCTGCGAACAGTACCGGTCTATTCTATCCTGGCAGCGCTAGACGCGCCGCAGGAATGGTTTTGCCAAAACTTGATTGCTTAAACAAAACATTGCAAGCTATGAAAAAAAATGAATTCTTTAACCAGTTAATGTACCGGTTTATGAGAATTGGATTGCTGCCTTTAGTCCTTGTCAGCTGCATGACCGCAGTGGTTTCTGCCACCCCTACCAGCGGGCAGGAGGTGCTGGACCGGAAGATCAACCTGGTCGCCGAACAAAAAGAAGTGAAAGTCGTTCTCTCCGAGATCAGCCGGCTCGCTGCTATAAAGTTCGTGTACAGTAGCCAGCGTATTCCCGCCCATCAGAAGGTTTCCCTGCTCGCGCGCGACCGGCGGCTCAGCGAAGTGCTGGATATCCTTCTTCAGCCTCTCGACATCTTCTACCGGGTATCCGGTAACCAGATCGTCCTGATGAAGAAAGGGGACGAGGCCAACGAGCTCCTTACCTTTAAGGATGATCCCATACCTCTCGACGCGAATACTATCGCCACCGCTACCATCACCGGTAAGGTGTCCAATGATGCCGGCGAGCCTCTGTCAGGCGTTTCTGTCCTGGTAAAAGGTACCTCCCGTGGCACTACCACCGGTGCAGATGGCAACTTCTCCATTACCGCCGAGCCGGGTGAGACGCTGGAGTTCTCGATCGTAGGATACAAGCTGTTCAGCTATAAGGTGGGTAAGACGGCGGCTGTGAATATTCAATTGCAGGCCGACGCCTCGAAGCTCAACGAGATCATCGTTATCGGTTATGGTACACAAAAGAAAAGCACCCTCACCGGCGCAGTGGCTTCCGTCAGTGGCAAGCAGATCAACGAGCTGCCCGTAGCCAGCGTCGATCAGGCCTTGCAGGGTAGGGTAGCGGGTGTCAGCGTGACCAACAACGGTTCGCCGGGCACTTCTCCCATCGTTGCGATTCGCGGGATCAGCTCCATCAGCTACGCCACCGACCCCCTTTATGTCATCGATGGATTCCCCACCGGTAATCTCAGCAGCTTCGACTCCCGTGACATCGAATCGGTCCAGGTATTGAAAGACGCCAGCGCTGCCGCGATCTACGGCTCCCGCGCTACCAACGGGGTCGTCATCATCACCACGAAGAAAGGCCGTCGCGACAATCGCATGCAGATCACCCTCGATTCCTATGTTGGTGTGCAAAGCCCCTGGAAGAAGATAGACCTCCTCAATACCAATCAATATCTCACCTACGAAAGGGCCATCGATGGCGCCGCAGGCATCGGCCTCCCGCCGCGCTTCTTACCTGCCAATTTCAATCAGCCCATTTATGCGGGGGCCAAACAGACCTATGCCCAGACCAATACGAACTGGCAGGACGCGTATTTCAGGAACAATGCCCTTATAACCCAACATGACCTCGGTATTAGCGGCGGTAATTCTGTCTCCCGTTATTATGCCTCGGCCGGCTACTTCCGCCAGGATGGCATCGCCGTCGGCACCAGCTACGAAAGAGGCAATTTCCGCATCAACTCGGAACACAATCTTAGCAAGGTTTTCACCTTTGGCGAGAATCTCTATTTAGCCTATGGTAACCAGCATTATGACAATACACAAGGCAACCGTACCCGCCTGACCAATGTCGTGCGGATGCAACCTTATATTCCCGTGTATGATCCTACCAAGGCAGGCGGATTCCAGGGGCCGCTGAACAGCTTTGACGGCGCCGATCCTACCAATCCGGTAGAAGGAGCTCTCATCGGGTTTTCCACGATCAAGACGCTTAAACTACTCGGAACGGCCTACCTGGACATCAACTTCACTCCCTGGCTGAAATTCCGTAGCACCTTTGGAGTAGACTATTCCAATGCGATGAATCAACAGTATCTACCCATCTATAATGATGGTGGTACCGGCAGCGCGGTCCTTGCAACTGTGAACAATGAAAGACAGATCTATACTACGAAGCTCTTCACCCAACAGCTGACCTTCGACAAGACCTTTGGTTCGCACCATCTCAACGTGGTAGGCGTATTCGAACGACAGGGCCAGAATTTCGATGATGAAACGGCAACCGGCAACCAGCCTACCAATGCCATCAAGACGCTGAATGGGGCCACCAATATCAACACCAATTACAAGGTCGAGCAGAATCTCATCATCTCCTATGTCGGCCGCCTGACCTATGACTTCGCCGGTAAATACCTCCTCAACGCCAGTATCCGCCGCGACGGTCTTTCGGTCTTCGCCCCGGGTCATAAGTACGAAAGCTTTCCCGCGGCTTCCATCGGCTGGAAGATCGACCAGGAGAATTTTATGCGGGATATAAAAGCCATCTCGGAATTGAAGGTCCGCGGTGGTTATGGTATCACGGGTCTCAACGGCGCGACCCTCGGCAACTATCCCTGGGAAGCGACGATCCAGGTTGCACAGACGACCTATCCCTTTGGTCAGACCCTGCCCCTTGGCAACGGTACTTTTTATAACCAGATCGCCAATACCAACCTGGAATGGGAAAAGACCAAACAGCTCAACCTCGGACTGGAACTGGGCCTTTTCAATAATAAGATCACCTTTGTCGCGGACTATTTCCATCGTAAGACAGACAACCTGATCATCAATGTGCCGATCCCTCCATCCTTTGGCTTTGGTAATTCCGGTGTCATCGCCAACGCCGCAGCTATGCAGAACAATGGCTTCGAAGCACAGCTCGGCTATCACCAGACACAGGGTGAGTTCAGATGGGATGTATCCGGTCTGATCAGTGTCATCCGCAACAAGGTCCTGAGCCTGAATTCCCAGACTGCCTCCTTCACCGCCGGCGGTGATGCGGACTTTGGCGGTGGCGGGCCCATCACCAATACCGTGGCAGGACAGCCCATTCAATCCTTCTATGGGTACGTGGTCAGCGGGATCTTCCAGTCGGCCAGCGAAGTGGCTACCAGTCCAACCCAGGTGGCAGGCAAGACTGCTCCGGGTGATCTGAAGTTCAAGGACCTCAGCGGCCCCAACGGCAAACCCGATGGGGTGATTACCGATGCGGATCGCGCCTATATCGGCAGCTTCATCCCAAAGTTCACCTATTCACTCAACTACAGCGCCAGCTATCATAATTTTGATCTGTCTGTTTTCTTCCAGGGCGTTCAGGGCAATAAGATCTTCAATGCGGAAAGGGTCATCGTAGAAGGTATGGCCCGTCTCTTTAATTCGGGTACAAGGGTCCTCAATGCGTGGACACCCACTAATACTCATACGGATATTCCGCGCGCTATCAGCGGTGACCCCAACCAGAATGTCCGTCCTTCCACCCGCTGGATCGAGAACGGCTCTTATCTAAGACTCAAAAATCTCATGCTTGGTTACAGTATTCCGGAAAGGATCCTTTCTTCGATGACGAAGAACACCGTCACACGCTTCAGGGTCTATATTGCTTCGCAGAACCTGCTGACTTTTACCGGCTATAAAGGCTGGGACCCGGAAATAGGCGCTAAGAACGGTACCCTGACCAATGGCATCGACTATGGTCAGTATCCTTCTGCAAGGTCCATCCAGGTGGGCGTTCAGGCAGGGTTTTAAAACGTGAGGCCCTGGAAGGGTCTCGTCACCATTAAAATTTTCTTCTTTATGAAAAGAAATAAAAGATTGCTTTTTGGGTTTTTTGCCGCTGCGGTCGTGGTCGTCGTCACCATCATCTCCTGCTCCAAGGAACTGAACAAGACCAGCCCCAATGCGCCGCCCGTAGCTGGTTATTTCAGTACCAGCGATCAATTGCTGTCCGGCACCAATGCCATCTATTCCGTCGTTCACAGCGTCAATCTTGTCGGAAGAGAATGGTTCTTTATCCACGACCTGCGCAGCGACGATGTGGCGGCTGGCGGCGGACAGCTGGAAGTGCCGCGCGCGCAGATCCTCAACGGCGCAACCGATCCTACCAACGCTGTTATGAACGCCGTTTGGAACAACCTCTACAGCACCATTCATCGTGCCAATACAGTCATCGCCAACGGCCCCAATGTCACCGACAACACCGCCCTCCGCGACCGCTGTGTAGGCGAAGCCAAGTTCCTCCGCGCCTGGGCCTATTTCGAGCTGGTCAGCATGTGGGGCGCTGTACCGCTGTATACCAAACCGGTATCCACGCCCTCCGATTTCCAGTCCCGCGTTGCCGTGGATGCTGTCTACACACAAATCATCCAGGACCTCAGCGATGCAGCCACCATCCTCCCGGGTAAGTCCGGCTATGGCAGTGCCGACCTGGGCCGCGCCACCAACGCCGCTGCCAACGCCATGCTGGGACGGGTCTATATGCAGAAGGGAGATTATGCCAGCGCCAGGACGGCTCTCCTGAAGATCCCTACCAGCGGTGCCGACGGCTATTCCCTGACCGCTCATTATAATGATAATTTCATCGAAGAAACGGAGTTCAACAACGAATCCATTTTCGAGATCGCCTTTTACGATAAAAAAGACGCCAACTTCAACTGGGGTGGTACTACTACTACCGGTGACGGGCCCACGGCCGATCAGACCACGGTCCGCAACCAGGAATATTGCCCCGTTGCCTGGCGTAACCTCATCCCCTCCAACAGGCTGCTGAACGAGTATGAAAGCACTACTACCGGCGCTGCAAAGACCGACCCGCGTTTTGCCTACACCATCTATAAGTCCGGGGATATGTTTGACTACGACACCGTGCCGCTCACCGACGCATTGCAGAACGGCAATGGCTCCACGCTTCATGGCGCTGCTGTAAAAGCCAGCTGGCGGAAGTACACGCTTATCTACAAGCAGAGCGTCAGCCAGGCCAACTTTTATCCGGGTGGCGACAACATGCGTATGATCCGTTTTGGCGAAGTGCTGCTTATGCTGGCCGAATGTGCCAATGAGACGGGTGACATGCCCGGCGCCATCGGTTATCTCAACCAGATCAGGGACCGCGCCGATGTGGCCATGCCACATTACCCCACGGCTCAGTATCCTACTGGCAGCAAGGACCAGGTCACAAAGGCTATCATGCACGAGAAATCAGTGGAAATGGCCTGCGAAGAGATCCGCAATATCGATATCCTCCGCTGGCGGCCAAAAGGTTATTTTACCACCGAGCCATTATCTTATTTCCATGCCGGCAAGGATGAGCTATTGCCCATTCCCCAGGCCGAGATCGACAATAACCCGAAACTGGGAACTGGTGGTATAAACAAACAAAACCCTGGCTATTGACCTTTAAAGTTGAATATCTTTTTATCTTTTTGTTTTTTGTTTCCTGCGATCGGCAGCGGCATAAAGCAATGTTTAGCAGGATGCCCGCCGACGAGACGGGCATCCACTTTAACAACACGATCAAAGAAGACGACTCGACCAGCTCTTTTATCGATGAGTTCGGGTATATGGGTGGCGGGGTTGGCATCGGGGACTTTAACAACGACGGCTTAAAGGATATTTTTTTTACCGGAAACCAGACGACCTGCCGCCTTTATCTTAACAAGGGAGACGGCAGCTTTGAAGATGTTACCGAAAAAGCCGGTCTCACCACCCATGTCTGGGCAACGGGTGTCAGCATCGTGGACATCAACAACGATGGCTTCGACGACATCTATGTCTGTGTATTTGGCAGGAATCTCCTCCAGCGGGGGAAGAATTTGTTGTTTGTCAATCAGCGCAACGGCACTTTTAAGGAGTCGGCCGAAGAATATGGGCTGGCTGCGGCCGACTATTCCACGCAGGCCGTCTTTTTCGACTATGATAAGGACGGCGACCTGGACATGTATCTTACAAATTATTTGCTCAATGGCCCCAATGCCAATACCGTTTTCGCCAAAGATCTCAGCGGTCATTCCATCGCCAACGACCGTCTCTTCCGAAACGATGG
>Ga0307510_10000928_pt1 | contig 31078 bp, 22 predicted proteins | sample 12_EM_MG_FD_207224 | JGI IMG/M metagenome (GOLD analysis project Ga0307510, IMG submission 207224) | Populus trichocarpa ectomycorrhiza microbial communities from riparian zone in the Pacific Northwest, United States - 12_EM | ecosystem: Host-associated > Plants > Roots > Unclassified | place... | reverse complement strand
CGATTCGACAATTCCTCGAACAGCACGCCGATCGACCAGCCGTCGGCGATGGCATGATGCAGCGTCAGCAGCAACACGTGGTCGTCGGCATGGAGGCGCAACAGCCGCGCCCGCAACAGCGGCGGCCGCGCGGTGTCGAACGGGGTGTAGGTTTCCTGCTCGATCAGCAGATCGATCTTCCTGGATTCGAGGGCCTTGCGCCGCTTGTTGTTGTGCGCCCGCCCGTCGCCGATGATTTCGACGGCGAGGCCGGGTCCGAGCTCGCTGGGTGTGGCGATGCGGCTGACCGGCTCCCCGCCGCTCCAGCCGAACCCGGTTCGCAGCGATTCGTGGCGGCGCACGATGTCGCCGAAGGCCTGGGCGAGGGTGGCCGGGTCGAGCGGCCCCTCGAGTCGGAAAGCGAAGGGCAGGTTGAACAGCGGCAGTCCCGGCAGGTTCTGCTCGATGCGAATCATCTGATCCTGCGCGATCGAGAGCGTCGGCGGGCCGCTTTCGGCCAGTCTTGTTTGAGCCAGATTTGGCACGCTCGCGGCGGGCTGGTGCGGCTTCGCCACCACGGCTTCGTCGACCCGACGGGCAAGTTCTTCGATCGTCGGCGCCTCGAAAATGGTCTTGATCGGCAGCGACACGCCGAGTGCGCGGGCGACGCGCGCCATCGCCTGGCCTGCCAGCAGCGAATGGCCGCCGAGATCGAAGAAATTGTCGGTGACGCCGAGGCGTTCGACCTTGAGCAGGTCGATCCAGATGTCGGAGAGCACTTTTTCGGTGAAGCGCCGCGCCGGCACGGCCGCATCCGGCCCGGCGGTGTCCTGTTGCGCGGGCGCCAGCAGCGCGGACCGGTCGATCTTGCCATGGGCGTTGAGCGGCATCTGATCCAGGAACAGGAATGCGGACGGGATGGCATGGCCCGGCAGCCGGCTCTTCAGGAACTCGCGCAGCTCGCTCGCGCTGCTCTGGCTGCCAGACCTTGCGACGATATGGGCGATCAGCCTGACATCGCCGCTCGTCTCGCGGCGCGGCTCGACGATGCCGGCGCGCACCGCGGGATGGTCGGCCAGCGCGTTCTCGACCTCCTTGAGCTCGACACGGTAGCCGCGGATCTTGACCTGATGGTCGGCGCGGCCGAGGCATTCGATGGTGCCGTCGGCGCGGCGGCGGGCGAGATCGCCGGTCCGGTACAGCCGGCTGCCTGCCTGGCGCGTGAACGGATCGGGGATGAAGCGCTGCCGGCTCTGCGCGGGATCGTTGACATAACCGCGCCCGACGCCGGCGCCCGTGATGCAGAGCTCGCCGGTCACGCCGACCGGCTGCGGCTGAAGGTTCTGATCGAGGACATGGAGCTGGGTGTTGGGCAGCGCCGCCCCCACCGGGACGTTGGTCGTGGTCACCGCCGGTGCCTTGGTGAGGCGATGCAGGGAGACGTCATCAGAACATTCCGACGCGCCATAGGCATTGATCAGCGGCACCTTCGGGCAGCGGGCGAACCAGGCGCGGCAGAGGTCGACTGGCAGCGGCTCGCCGGTCGAAATCAGCACACGCAGCCGCGCGAAGGCGCGCCGGACCTGTGCCTCGTCCATGCGATCGAGCACGACGCGCAGCAGGGAAGGCACGATCTCCAGCACCGTGATGCCCTCGCGCTCGATCTCCTGCGCAAGCAGAATCGGATCCTGAACGACCGCGTTGGCGCAGACATGCACGCGCGCGCCGACCATGGGTCCTGCGAGGAACTGCCAGACCGAGATGACAAAGCTCTGCGGCGCGCTCTGCGCGATCACGTCCTTGGCCGAGAGATCGAGCTCTGAAATCAGCGACGCCAGATGGTTCGACAGGCCGCGCTGCTCGATCATCACGCCCTTCGGCGCGCCGGAGGAGCCGGACGTATAGATGAGATACGCAAGGCTCGAGGCGGTGCGACGTGCGGCGCGGGCCGGCTTGGTCGCCCCTGGCGCGATCGCGTCTTCGAGCTCCGCCACATGGATGCGCTCGACCAGCGGTTCGAGCAGCGCCGCGAGGATGGGCGACTGCGCGCGTCCGGTCAGCAGCAGGCGGGCACAGCTCGATCCGAGGATGGTCGCAAGCCGCGCCGGCGGCTGGTCGGGATCGAGGTTCAGGAAGGCCGCGCCCACGCGCTGTACCCCGATCATCGCGGCGAGCAGATCTGGCCCGCGCTCGGCGAGCAACGCGACCACGCTCTCGGCGCCGACGCCCTCGCGGGCCAGCCAGCGCGCGACCGCCTGGCTGCGGCGGGCGAGCTCGCGATAGGTGAGGGACGTGCGGCCGTCAGATACCGCGATCGTGTTCGGCGTTGTCTTCGCCTGGCGGTCGAAGCGTTCGCTCAGATTGCCGCGCGAGGTGAAATTGGCCGGCGTGCCCTGACCTGTCGCCAGCAACTGACGGCGCTCGGCCTCTGTCAAGAGCGGCAGGCGCGAGATGCGCTGCTCCGGATTGGCGATGACGGCCTTGAGCAGGGTCTTGAACTGGGCGGTCATGCCTTCGATCGTCGCCGCGTCGAACAGATCGGTGGCGTATTCGAAGAAACCGGTGAAACGGCCGTCGGCCTCGACCAGTTCGAGCGTGATATCGAACCGGGCGACTTTCGGATCGACCTCCAGCCGCCGTGTCGACAGGCCCGGGAAACGGGCCGCTTCGATCGACGCGTTCTGGAGGATGAACATGATCCGGAACAGCGGATTGCCGTCATTCCGGCGCGCGACCTGCAATGCGCGCAGCACCTCCTCGATCGGAAGGTCCTGATTGCGATAGGCATCGAGCGTGACCTGCCGCACCCGCCGCAACATCTCGCCGAAACCGGGATCGCCGCCAAGATCGTTGCGCAGGATCAGGGTGTTGGCGAACAGCCCGATCAGGCGCTCGCTCTCGATCTGATTGCGGTTGGCGATCAGCGATCCGGTCGCGACGTCCTCGTGTCCGGTGTGACGGAACAGCAGGCACTGGAACACCGCGAGCAGAGTCATGAAAGGCGTGACGCCCTGGTCCTGGCTCAGTGTCCGGATATTGCCCGAGAGGGATTTGGAGAACTCGAAATAGTGACGGGCGCCGTGACCGCTCCAGACCTCGGGCCGCGGCCGGTCGGTCCGCAGCGGCAGCGTGGTGACGCCGTCGAGCTGCGTCCGCCAGTAATCGAGTTGCTCCTTCGCCGCCGGCGTCTGCGCCCAGCTCTGCTGCCAGAGCGCAAAGTCGCGATACTGGAAGGCGGACAAGGGCAGCGCCGCCACGCTCTTCTTGCGTGCGGCGGAATAATGCGCGGCAAGCTCTTCCCAGAACAGCCGTTGCGACCAGCCGTCGGTGACGAGATGATGCACATTGACCACCAGCGCGTGGCTGGATTTGTCGAACGACAGCAGCGTGACCTTCAGCGGCGCCTCGCGCGCGAGATCAAACGGATATTGCGCGAGCTTGAGCGCCTCGCGCCTGACAATTGCGGCCTGCTTGTCCGCGGGGCAGGGCTTGAGCTTGATCCGCTCGAACCGCGGCGGCAATTGCAGCACGAGCTGCGCCGGCTCGCCCTGCCGTTCGATGAAGACCGAGCGCAGCGCCTCGTGGCGCGCGCAGATCGCGGTGAGGCTCGCCGAAAGGGCGGCGACGTCGACCGGGCCCTTGAGGAGCGCGACTTCGACGACATTATAATTATAGCGGGTCGGATCGAGCCGCGAGAGCACGTACATTCGCTGCTGCTGGAACGACAGCGGCGCCTCCGCGGCCGCTGTCTGGCGCCACGCGGGCATCGCCGTTTGGCGATGGGTTGTGGCGGTCTCGATCCGGGCCGCCAGCGCTGAGACCGTGGCGCAATCAAAGATGTCCTCGAAGGAGAAGTCGACGTTGAAACGTTCGCGCAGCCGCGAGCGCATCTGCGTCGCCGCAAGCGAGTCCGCGCCGAGCGCGAAGACGTCCTGGTCGATGCCGACCTGCGGCAGCTCCAGCAGGCCGGCCCAGATCTCCGCAAGCTGGATCTCCAGCGCGTTGCGCGGCAACTGCGCCTCGTCGCGGTCGTCCACTGTCGCGATCAGCTCGGCCAGCGCATTGCGCTTGACCTTGCCGCTGGCGCCCTTCGGCAGCGCCGCCACGCTGTGGATCAGGCTCGGCACCTTGTAGGCCGCAAGACGTTTTCGCGCGTATTGGCGCAACTGGTCCGAGGTCACCTCGGAATTGGGGCGCAGCACCACGACGGCGGCGACGTTCTCGCCGAGCTTGGGGTGCGGAATGGCGAACACGCCGGCCTCCAGCACCGCCGGATGGCTGAGCAGGACCTCTTCCACCTCGAGCGGCGAGATCTTCTGTCCGCCCCGGTTGATGACGTCCTTGATGCGGCCGACGATGAAGAGATAGCCGTCTGCGTCGAGATAGCCGAGATCGCCGGTCCGGAACCAGCCGTTGCGGAATGCGGCCAGCGTCCCCGCCTCGTCATTATAGTAGCCGCGGCTCATATTCGCGCCGCGAAGCACGATCTCGCCGTGCTCGCCGCTCGCAAGTGCGCGGCCCGTCTCGTCCATGATCGCGATCTCGGGGCCCGCGGCGCGGCCGACCGATCCGATCTTGCGCAGCTCGAACGGATTGGCGGCGATCTGCGAGGCCGCTTCCGTCATGCCGTAAGTCTCGAGCACGGGGACGCCGAAAATCGCCTCCAGCCCGTTCAGGATCGCAGGTGCGAGCGAGGACGAGGCCGAGCGAATCACGCGCAGCGACGATGACCGGGCGCGGTCCGGGTTTGCTTCCGCCGCCGTCAGCAGCGCGCGATGGATGGTCGGCACCGCCGTGTACCAGGTCGGCTGCAGCTCCCGCATCCAGCCGAAGAAGGACGATGCGTCGAAACCGTCGGTGCAGATCACGCTGGAGCCCGCGGCCAGCGCCGTCAGGAGACCGGAGATCAAGCCATGCGCGTGAAACAGCGGCAGGGCATTGAGCAGGCGATCGCGGGATCCGAGCGACAGCACGTGGCCGGCATTATAGGCGGACAGGCACACATTGCGATGCGTGAGCGGCACCATTTTCGGCCGTGCCGCCGTGCCTGAGGTCAGCAGGATGAATGCATCGTCCTCGCCGCGCGAGACACCGCTGGCGCTGGCCGGACCGACCACCGGGCCCATGAACGCGCAGCCGCCGAGATCGTCTTTCGGCCCCGGCACGAAATCGATCACCGCGATATCCAGCGCCTTGGCGACATCACGGCTCGGTGAGTTCATATCCGCCCGGGTGACGAGCGCCTTCAGCTTCAATTCGCTGAAATAGCGCTGCAGCTCGTCCGCGGTCAGATCCGGGTTGACGGGGACGCAGGCACCGGCCGAGGCGACCGCGATCAGGGCCAGCGCACTGTCGGCGCCGCGTGGCAGTGCAACGGCGATTCGGTCGGCAGGCGCAATGCCGAGCCCGCGCAGCGTGCGGATCAGGTCCTGGATCCGGTGACCAAGCGCGCCGTAGGCGAGAGCCGGCCGGCCCGGTGCCATGAGGGCGGGCGCCGCCGGTGTCTTGCGGGCGTAGAAGTCGAGAAGACCGCCGAGATGCGAAAATATCTTCGTTTCGGCGCTTCCGCCGTCCGACCCTTCTCCCGCTCCGGATGCAATGTCCGACAACGCCATTCCCTTTTGATCTGATTGGGCTATTCTTCCTAGAAGTTAGGGAACGCGTCCAGTCTGAGGTGAAGTTTGGCCCCCAAAATCTGTGGTTGAGGGGCCCTAAAGCCCTTCGACGGAGTAAGGGTCGGGCAGAATCACCATGCTGGAGAATGAGCCGGGCACGGGGGCGGAAGGCGGGCTGAAGCGCTGGCTCGAAGGTATCGGTCTCGGCCAATATACCGATCTCTTCGCGCAGCACCGCCTCGATCTCGATGTCGTGGGAGACCTGACCGAAGCCGACCTGCTCGAGCTCGGATTGCCGCTCGGCGATCGCAAACGGCTCCGGCGGGCGATGGCGGTGCTGTTCCAGGCCGAAACCGCGGAGCCGCCGGCGACAGTGGCGCGTCCGCAGCCTCGGACGGAGGTCGGAGCCGAACGGCGCCAGCTCACCACCATGTTCTGCGACATGGTGGATTCCACCGCGCTCTCGGCGCAGTTCGATCCGGAAGACGTGCGCGACATGATCGCGAGTTTTCGCGAGACCTGCGTTCGCGTGGTCAAGCACTACGAGGGCTTTGCCGCCCGTTTCGTCGGTGATGGCATCCTGGTCTATTTCGGCTATCCGACCGCCCATGAGGACGACGCCGAGCGCGCGGTGCGCGCGGGGCTCGAGATCGTGCGGGTGCTGTCCACCGCGCGCGCGATCGAGCCGCGTGGCGCGCTCAGCCACTCGCCCGCCGTCCGCATCGGGATTGCGACCGGCCTCGTCGTGGTCGGCGATCTCGTGGGGCAGGGCACCGAAGAGCGTGACTCCGCGGTCGGGGAGACCGTCAATCTCGCCGCGCGCCTGCAAGGCCTGGCGCCGCCGAACGGCGTCGTGATCTCGGCCTCGACGCAGTCACTGCTGAAGGGCAAGTTCGACTACCGCAATCTCGGCGTCCATGCGCTGAAGGGCATCTCGGAGAAGGCGCAGGCCTGGCACGTGGTGCGTGCCTCGCGGGTGGAGACCCGCTTCGCCGCTGCCATGGGAGGACGGCTGACCCCACTCGTCAACCGCGAGGAAGAGATCGCGCTGCTGATGGGGCGCTGGCAGCAGGTCAAGGACGGCGACGGCCAGGTCGTGGTCAAGTTCGGCGAGCCGGGCATCGGCAAGTCGCGCATCATCCAGGAGATCTTCGAGCGGATCGCGGGCGATCGCCACGGACAGGTTTCGTTTCAGTGCTCGCCCTATTACACCTCCACCGCGTTCTATCCGTTCTCCGAGCAACTCAAATTCTCGCTCGGCCTCGACCGCGAGGATCCATCCGCGATGTCGCTGGCGGGCCTGGAGACCGCGATCGCCGCCGCCCACGGCGACATCGAGCAGGTCACGCCGCTGCTTGCCGCGCTGTTGTCGATCCCGACCGGGGATCGCTATCCGCCGCTCGACCTGTCGCCGCAGCAGCAGAAGGACGCGACCGTTGCGGCGCTGGTCAATCATTTCCTCGGCCTTGCGCGCGAGATGCCGCTGGTGATCGCGCTTGAGGATCTGCACTGGATCGACCCGACCTCCCGCGAGGTGATCGACCTCCTCGTTGATCGGGTGCAGAGCCGGCCGGTCCTGGTCGTCATCACCGCGCGCTCCGAATTCCAGCCGAGCTGGAACGCGCATTCGCACATCACCACGCTGGTGCTGAACCGCCTGAGCCGGCAGCTGCGTGCGACTCTGGTCGAGCGCGTCGCCGGAAGGGAGCTGCCCAAGGAGGTCGTCGAGGAGATCATCGTCAAGACCGACGGCGTGCCGCTGTTCCTCGAAGAGCTCACCAAGACCGTGCTCGAATCCAACCTGCTGACCGAGCGTCACGGGCGCTACGTGCTGTCGGGCCCGTGGCGGCAGCTGGCGATTCCGGCGACCCTGACGGACTCGCTGATGGCGCGGCTCGACCGCATGGGCCCGTTCAAGCGGATCGCGCAGATCGGCGCCACCATCGGCCGCGAGTTCTCCTACGAGACGCTTCAGGCCGTCGCCAACACGCCGGCGGAGCAGATCGAGGCCGCGCTCAACCATCTGGAGGAAGCCGGGCTGATCATGCGCCGTGGCCATCCGCCGGACGCGCTCTACTCCTTCAAGCACGTGATGATCCAGAACGCCGCGCATGAGAGCCTGCTGCACAGCGAGCGGCGCAAGCTGCACGCGCGGATCGCGCAAGTGCTTGCCGAGATGTATCCGGAGAAGACCGACCGCGAACCGGAGCTGCTCGCCCATCATCTGACCGAGTCGGGTCAGAGCGAGGGCGCCGCGAGCTTCTGGCTCAAGGCCGGCAAGCAGGCGGCCAAGAGCGGCGCCAATCTCGAAGCGATCGGCCATCTGCGCCGCGGCCTCAACGTCGTGCAGGCCAATGCACGCATGCAGGGTGCGGACGAGATGGAGCTCGAGCTGCGCATCGCGCTCGGCAACGCGCTGATCGCCGCCAAGGGCTATGCCGTGCAGGAGGTCGAGGAGAACTACATCCGCGCGCTCGAGCTCGGCCAGCAGCTCGACGACGACGAAAAGGCTTTTGCCGCCACCCGCGGCCTCTGGGTGTGCCATTTCATCCGCGCCGATCTCACCCGTGCGCATGATCTCAGCGTCGAGCTGCTGAAGTTCGCCAAGCGCGAGCGGCTGAACGAGCGGACGCAGCCGGCACAGCAGACCGGCTATCTGATCGAGGCGCATCGCTCGATCGCGATGACCATGCTCTATCGCGGCCGCTTTGCTGCCGCACAACATCATTTGCACCGCTGCATCAACCTCTACAGCCCCGATTTGCACTCCGATCTGATGGAGCGGCACGGCACCGATCCCGGCGTCGTTTCGCTGTCCTATCTCGGCTATCTCCTGTGGTTCCTTGGCCGGCCCGACGCGGCGCGCCAGCACAGCGAGCAGGCGATTCTGCACGCGGAGAAGATCCGTCATCCTTTCTCGCTCGCCTTCGCGCTCGTGTTCGGCGCCTATCTCTGCCAGCATCTGCGCGATATCGAGGGCACGCGCGACCACGCCAACCGCGCCATGATCATCGCCACCGAGCACAATTTCCTGCACTGGAAGCAGCAGGCCGCGATCCTGCGCGGCTGGGCGCTGGCGCAACTCGGGGAGGCCGACGAGGGCATCAGCCAGATGCGCTTCGGCCTCGACGAATACGAGGCGATGGATTCCTGGCTGGCCGGCTGCTGGTTCCGCTGCCTGCTCGCGGAAGCCTACGCCAAGGTCGGGATGCGCGATGCCGCCTTGCGCGCGCTGGACGGTGCGCTTGCGACCGCGCGACGGACCGGGGATCACTCCTACCTCGCCGAGGTCTATCGCCTGCAGGGCGAGATCACGCTGTCGGGCGGTGACCCGTTGTCGGTGCAGGAGGCCGAGGATTTGTTCGACCTGTCGCTGGAGACGGCGCGCAAGCAGGGCGCGCTGTCCTGGGAGCTTCGCACCGCCGTCAGCCTCGCGCGGCTGTCGCGCGACGCCGGCAAGCGCGAGCACGCAAGCCTTCTGCTTTTGCCGATCGTCGGCAAATTCAATGAGGGATTCCTGACGCCGGACCTGAAGCAGGCGATGCAACTCGTCAACGAGCTCGGCGGAGACGCGCCCATCCGCGAACAGACCGATGCGGTGGAATGAGCGATCTTGCCGCCGCGCGTGCGCGCTACGTGGAGCTGATCGTAAAACGCGAGCGCATTTCCTCAAGGCGCTTGCGCGAAGCGCTCGCCGCCGTTCCGCGTGAGGATTTCCTGGCGAGGGGACCCTGGCGCATCAAGAGCGAGGCGGGGAGCAGCTACCGGCTGACGCCAGATGCCGATCCCGTTCATCTCTACGACAATGTCCTGGTCGCGATCGACGCGCGTCGCAAGCTCGACACCGGGCTGCCGAGCCTGTGGGCGCATTTCATCGACGTGCTCGGCGTCGGTGAGAAGGACCGCGTGGTCCAGATCGGCTGCGGGCTCGGCTACTTCTCGGCGGTGCTGTCGAACATCGTGGGACCAAAGGGCAGGGTGCTCGCAATCGAATGCGACGAGCGGCTCGCGGCCCGCGCTACGACCTACCTTAGCTCCTATCGCAATGTCGCGGTCGTCCACGGTGACGGATGCGAGGACATCGGGGAGCCTGCCGACGTGATCATCGTGCATGCCGGCTTCTCGCACCCGCATCCGCTCTGGCTCCAGTCGCTTCGTCCGCGGGGCCGCCTTCTGGTGCCGCTGACCCAGCGCGATCGCGAAGGCGCGGTCATCATGATCACGCGGAGGGCCAAGGGCTTCGAGGCCGAGGCGGTCCAGCAGATCCGGATCTTCCCCGGCCAGGGCCGCGGCGCGACCGCGCTCGATGACCGCGTCGCCGACTGGTGGCAGCGCGCCTCCGCCCTGGCCCCGCTGCGCTTTCGCGGCATCGCGCAGGGGCTACCGTCGGATTAGGGCTTACCAGGCGGAGGTGCTAACTATTGCGAAGCTGCACCCTTTTTTGTTCCCGGCCGATTGTCTATATTTTCGGCTGTCTCCGGATAAACCGATGACTGACGGATTGAACGAGGGCGTGGTTGGCGACACCGCGAAGCTGATGATGCATCGGCTGATTGTGCGGAGACTTCGTCACGACCCGTCTTTGGTCGAAAAGGCTAAGGCAGCTCATACCCGCCAGGCTGACCAATTTACCGACTGGCCCTTTGTGCGCGAGTGGCAGGAGTTGCTTGCACTCCCAGCTAGGGAACTTGCATCAAGACTGATCAGTCGGGATCGAGAGATGGTGAGGCTGCGTAACTCGTCTCCGTTTTATCTCGTCGAAGACGTTCATTTCGGCGACTATGACGCAAGAATCCGATTGAGGAGAGCTGCGAGACGCGTTGTCGAGCGCGGCTTGAACACTCGCGCTCTTTCGCTTCGAGGACCGTAATGTCCAACGGCGCCTCGCTGCGTACCTTCGAGGACTTGCTTAGGGTCGTACGAGCTCTCGCCTACGAATTTGAGACGGACACTGTATTTGTTGTGGGCAGCCAAGCGATTTTGGCTTCCATGCCGGATGCTCCCGAGGTCGCCAGAGAATCGCCGGAAATCGACGCGTTTCCTGCGAACGCTAAAATCTGGGAATTGACCGAAGCCAAGCGTACGCGTGATGGCGTGCAGCCGATCGCGTCCGAACACATCGACGGACTTTTCGGATCTGAAAGCCAATTTCACCGCACGCACGGTTTCTACATCGATGGTGTCGACGAGACGACGGCCAAGCTTCCAAAAGGTTGGCGGCGCCGGGCGGTCACCGTGCAAACCGAAGTTGCGGGACGGACGGTGACCGGCGTGGCGCCGGCACCGGAAGACCTCATCGTGTCGAAAGTCGCGAGGCTGGACGAGAGGGACAAGCGGTTCGTCGAGGCGATCCATGCCAAGAAGCCACTGGACCTGAGTCTCATCGAGCGAAGAATCTGCGAGACTGATCTGGATCCGCTCGTTGCCGAGAGGGCGATATCGTACGTTAGAAGCCTGAGGTTGGAGAGTTAACCTACCCTCTGATTCTCTATTTCACTTTACCTTGATTCGAATCGTGAGTTTCCAGCGCCTTCCGACGCCGCTATGACTGCGGCTTGATGGCCATTTGAGCGCTCTCCATGCATTCCGTTGCACTGCTGACTGCCAGCTATGCCAAGGATATCGAACGCTTTTCGCTGCTCAGCGAGAGCATCGACACCTGGCTGACGGGATACACGCGGCATTATGTTCTCGTTAACGATGAGGACGTGCCGCTGTTCGAACGGTTCGCTTCCGACAAGCGCGTCATCGTTCCGGCCTCGCGATACCTGCCGAAATGGCTGTGGGCGCTGCCGCCGGCGCTTCAGTTCATCAGCAACCGCCGGGTCTGGGTGTCGCTGCTCTCCTCGCCGGTGCATGGCTGGCACATCCAGCAGATCCTCAAGATCGCAGGCGTCCTCAACGCGCCCGAGCAGCGCGTCTGCATCCTGGATTCGGACAATCTGTTCTTCCGCGAATTCGACGTCGGCCAATATGCCGGCGGTGAGAAGACGCCGCTGTTCGTCACACGCAAGGGGATCGACGCTGACCATCCCTTGCATGTCCTGTGGCTCCGCACTGTCGATCAGCTCCTCGGTATCAAGGAACGCTCGTTCCCGGCAGACGATTACGTCGGAAACGCGCTGGTCTGGGACAAGGATGCCGCGCGCGCGATGACCGACGCCATCAAGTCGGCGACCGGCCTCAGCTGGGCTCTGGCGCTGTGCCGGAAGAAGAAATTCTCCGAGTATCTGCTTTACGGAAACTTCGTCGCGAATTCGCCCGAGCATCTGGCGGTCCATCAGGTGACCGAAGACAGCATCGCCGTCTCGCACTGGGACGATACCCGCCTCGATCGCGAGGCGATCGAAGCGCTCATGTCCGCCGCCTCGCCCGATCAGGTCGCGCTCTGCATCCAGTCCTATTCGTCGACCTCGATCGATGACATCCGCGACGTGTTCCGTCTCAGTTCGCGCGACCGGCGCGGGCCGAGCCTGTCTCCCGACCATTTGGGAGATGCGGCGCAATTCGAAGTGCCGAAGACGCGCTAGAGCATGATCTGGAAAAGTGTGCTGCGGTTTTCCGAAAAGATCATGCTCAGACAATAAGCCCTCAGACGTCCTTCGTGAACTTGCTGATCACGTCCATGAAAGGTTTCGGCTTGAACTCGCCGTCGAGCGGCAGCGGACGGTTCGGCTGCTTGTCCTTGCGGGCGAAGGTGCCATTGATCCAGCTATAGCGGTCCGAGAGGCCCCAGGTCAGGATCGAGCGAATGGGCCCGCTGGTCGAGATGGCCGTCAGCAGATCGTCGACGCGCTTGGCGACGATGGCGTCGCGCTCGGCCGGATTGCCCGTCAGCTTCTGGTCGTCGACATCGAGCTCGGTGACATACACCTCGAGCCCCCAGGACCGCAGCTCGGTGACGAACGCGGCGAGCCCATGCGTGTCGATCTCGAGCTCGGCATGCAGATGCGATTGCAGCCCCACGGCGTGCAGCGGAACGCCCTGGTCGAGCAGCTCCATGATGAGGTGGCGGTAGGCCGCGCGCTTGGCGATGAAGGAGTCCTTTGCCGACTCGATGTCATATTCGTTGATCGCGAGCTTGACGAAGGGATCGGCCGCGGCCGCGGTGCGGAAGGCCAGCGGAATCCAGCCTTTACCGAGATGCTGCGTCCAGAACGTGTCGCGCCGATCGGTGATTGCCTTCGGATTGTCCGGGATCGGCTCGTTGACGACGTCCCACGACGTCAGCTTGTCCTTGTAGTAGGACACGACAGTGCCGATGTGGTCGACATAGGCGCGCTCGACGCCCTTGCTGTCCTTGATCTGCTTGGTCCAGTCCGGAATGTCGTGATACCAGGCGAGCGCATGTCCGCGCATGGTCAGATCGTTGTCGCGGGCAAAGTCCCAAATCGCGTCCGCACGCTCGAAGTTGAACGTGTGCGCGTTCGGGCGCAGCATCGGCCATTTCAGTTCGAGCACCGGCACCACTTGCGTGCAATAGGTACTGATGGCTTCGCCGAGCCGTGGATCGGCTTGCAGGTCCCAGAGCGTTGCCGCCGCACCAAAGCCGGGACGGCGCTGCGCAAGTTTCGACGCCGGCAGCGCTGACGCAGATGCGCCCGCCGCGAGCGTCGCGGCGCTGCCGAGGAGAAATTCGCGTCTGTCGAGCTTGGCCAATTTGCGACGTTCCTTTGGGAACCAACGCGCCATCGTACCAAGCGGCGTCCTGCGACGCCGGGGTTTCCGATTGTTGGGTTAACTTGCCGGACGTCGTCAGCCGGCCTGACGCTGCAGAACTGCTTCGGCGATCGCGTAATAATGAAGCGCGCCCCTCTCGAGCGTCAGATTTTCCATCACATAGTCGCGAGGTGCAAAGTCGCCGGCGCTGGCATGCGACCAGAAGTCGCTCCAGCCCGCGATGAAGCCGTCCGCATCGGCGAAAGTCATGCCGCAACGCGCGTCGAAATAGGGCACCGAGGACACGCCGCCTTCGTATTTCACCCTGTGCGGGAAATATTCCGGATCCTGCCACGGCCCGCCGCGATCCCAGGCGAACACGGGAACGCCGCTCGACAGCGCCTGCTGGCAGGCGATGCCCTGGCTCTCATGCTCGCACAGAAAGACCATGCTGCGGCAGCGCGCCAGCGCCGCCTTGTAGTCGTCTTCCTTGTAGTGGCCGTAGCTGATGACCTCGACCGTGCGGCCGCTTGCCTCGAGATACCGGCGGATCGGTTCGATCAGCTCCGCATCGAAGCGGTCGTGCTCCCAGCGCACCTTGTCGTAGAGCAGCACGTCGACGCTCTTCTGCTCAATCGGCGCCGGCGTCCACAGATCGGTCTCGATGCCGACCGGCCAGATCTCGACGTGCGGCCAGTAGGGCCGGCACATCTCGGCGTACCAGCTGCAGGGCACCAGGATGGTCCTGGTGTGCAGGTCGTGCAGATGGGCCGGTGCTTCCACCGGGTGGTTGTACATGGCAACGCCCAGCAGCAGCGGGTTCTTCCATGCGAACCAGTCCAGCACGAACGGCCGCCCGATGATGCAGGCGAGCTCGTCCGGATGCTTGCGGATATGGCCGTAATCGTTGACGCGGTAGGGAATGCCCACCCTGTCGAGGCCGGCGCAGAGATTGAGGAACACGCGCCGCTGGCCGCTGATCCAGGACTTGCCGAGCAGCATCCGCCGCAGCAGCGGCCGGATGTGGCGGTCACCCGGAAACCAGCGGTCGTCCCGTTCCTCGAAGAACAGGTTCAGCGTCATCCGCCCACCGTCGCTCGGTTCCGCTGGAACCAGGGGGGCGTCAATGCCGCCGTGCGGCAGCTGAGCCGGGTTTGCCCGTATACGCTCGGCAACGTCCATCTTGGTCACGTCCAGGCACTGGAAAACGTCGGAGGACGTTTTGAAATCATGGTTTCTTTTCGGTGATCGCGGCGGCCCGTTCAAGGAAAGGGCAAATTTAACGCTAACGGGCGAAATCCGCCTCGCCGCTTCATTCGCGGTCCGATTTGCAGACTTATGTGACACTCTTCGGGGATGCTGCGCCGCAGTCCGATTGCCAAGCCTCGCATCGTCAAGCCTCGGATCGTCAAGCCAAGGTCCAACTGATTAACGGCCGCAAAACTCGCAAGACCGCTTCCGGTCCCGTGCCCGCATGCTGAACCGCCATTTCTCCATCTACCTCGTCGCCTATATCCTGCCCGCGGCGGTGGGCTTCTTTGCCGTCACCGCCTACACGCGGCTGCTGACGCCCGCAGAGTACGGCGTCTATGTCGTCGGCATCAGCCTTGCAGGCATTTTGGGCGCGATCTTCTTCGCCTGGATCAAGCTGTCGGTGTCGCGCTATCAGGCGATGTCGGCGGAGGTGGATTTTCGCGGCACGGCGATGGTCGCCTTTGGGCTCACGGTCGCGGTGCTCTGTGCTACCACCCCACTAGTCTTTCTGTTTCGCAGCGACCTCAGTGTCGAGCTGCTGCTCGCCAGCATGTTCGTCGCGATCATGGCCAATGCGGTCGATGTCGGCCAGGAGTTCGAGCGCGCCAAGCTGCGGCCTTATCGCTTTGCTGCGATTTCGATCGTGCGCAGCGTATCGAGCGTCGGCTTCGGCCTGCTTGGGATCTGGCTCGGCTGGGGCGGATTGGGGCTGCTCGCCGCATTCGGCCTGGGTTCTCTCACCGGCATCATTCTCAATCTCGTCGGCGACCGCACCAGGATCGCACGTTTCGAGCGCAGCCAGTTCATGCAGCTGGCACGCTATGGCCTGCCGCTGACGCTGGCCGGATTGTCCGTTGCGGTCTATTCGGCCTGCGATCGTCTGATCGTCGCGTATCTCCTCGGCAAGGATGCCGCCGGCATTTTTGGCGTTGCCGCCGATCTGCCGCGGCAGTTCATGGTCATGATCGCCTCCAGCGTCGCCGCGGCAACTGTGCCGCTGGTGTTCCGGTCATTGTCCGAGAAAAACAACGAGACGACGCGGGAGCGGCTGGCCGAAAGCTTCGAGCTGCTGCTCGTCGTCGTCGCCCCGGTCGCGATCTGGCTGGCGCTCGCGGCCGACCAGGTCGCAGGTACGCTCGTCGGCGTCGACTTCCGCGCCGGCGTGTCGGCGCTGCTGCCGACCCTGGTGCTCGCCCGCTTCTTCGGCATCGCCAACCAGTTCTATGTGCAGATCAGCTTCCAGCTCGCCGAAAGGCCCTTCATGCTGGCGGCGCAGTCTTTCCTCACGCTGGTGGTGAGTGTGGCGCTGATGTTCGCACTGGTTGCGGGCTACGGTCTCTATGGCGCGGCGCTGGCAACGCTCGCGACCGAGGCGATTGGCTTCGTCGTCGCAATCGCCCTGATGCACCGCGCCCATCCTGTGCCGTTCGACTTCAACCGCCTCGCCGGCGTCGGGGTATCGGCCGCCGCGATGGCAGGCGCGATCCTCGTTGCGCGGTCACAGGTCAACGGCAACGGCTTCGTATCGTTGATCGTCGTCAGCCTCGCAGGCGGCGTCGCTTATGTCGCCGCGGCCTGGCTGCTGAATGTCGCGAACGTGCGGACGCTGTCGCTGCGCTTCATGCGGACGTTCAATCGGAAGGCGCTGGGCGTCTAGTCGCGGGCTGACGCCACCCGGCCGGGCCCCAGGCGAGAGGGCTGGCACTGTCCCGAGTGCGGCGAGCGCATGTGCCTGACAAGGGTAGCGCCCGGCCCATCCGCGTTTGACAACAGAACGTTCGCGTGTGCTGCCTGCCATCACGTCCATACCGCCGCGGTCGAAACCGATCCGATGAGGTCGGCGGCAATTCTCTGGCTCACCAGTCGCGATTTGAGGCCACCGACCTGAGCGAGTGCCCCCGAATGCAGGACCTGGAAGAATTTATCTACCGCGAAAACCTGAAAATCTTCAGAAGGCAGCTCGATCTGGCCAAAGACGGCGCCCGGCGGCAATGGCTCTTGAAGCGTCTCGCCGAGGAATAGACAAAAGTCCCGGTCGCGACCAAATAGGCGACCGCCGGACCTATTGCAGCGGAGCTCTTATCCTGGTCTCGGCATCGTAGATCAGGACCTGCAACATGGGAAACCTGCCCAACAGCTCGGCGCCGGCTTCCTGAGCGGTATTTTCGTTGTCGTAATGCGCCTTGAACTGACCGTCGACCACCAGCGAGAAGCCGTTGGCCGGCGCCACGTCGGCCCTTTGCACGATTCTGGGCTCAATCTCGTCAGCTGGGGTGATCGATTTTTTCATTGAATGCCTTCATATCGTTACAGAGTGGAATGTCGTCGTTTCCGAGGCCGCTACCCCTGCATCGAGTCGTGAATTCCTCGCGAGGCAGACCACTCATTGGCAACCGGACGGCGTGTTCAATGTTCCGCAATGGACACCCGTTTTGATCCTGCGCCCGAATGCCTCAGTCGTCGTCTCTTACGATCTCAGGCTTGTCATACAAGACCGCGTTCAGGAGGGAATTGTGAACCTCGATCTTGCCGTTATAGGTGATGAAGCCAAGCTTGCGAAACTTGTTCATGAAGAAGCTGACCCGGGAACGGGTTGTCCCGATCATCTCTGCGAGCGTCTCCTGGCTGATTTGCACCGCAATCGGCTGAGGGGCGCCATCCTTTCCAAAATTTGCCAACAGCAGGAGGAGACGCGCGAGCCGCTTCTCGCTGGAATTGAACAGCTGGTCGATCAGGTCTTCTTCAATGCGGCTGTTTCGGCTGAGAAGGTAGCCCATAAACAACTCGGAGAACTTTGGCTCGCCTTTGAGTGTCGTAAGCATCGCGGATTTGGCGATGGAAGTGATCACACATTGTTCCATCGCCACCGTTGTCGAAATTCGCAACGGATGTCCATTCAGGCAACCTTCGCCGAAGAATTGTCCGGGCTCCATGATTCCGACCACCGCTTCCTTGCCTTGCTCGGAGACGACGAGAACCTTGATCTTCCCCTTCTGGATATAGAAAACGGTGTCCGCGGCATCGCCTTGCGAAAACACGACCTCGCTCTTGTCAAATTTCAATATGGCTTTGCCCTCGCCGACTTTGGCGAGAAAGAGTTTTGGATCAAATGAGTTTTTCGACGCTTTTGGCATGAAGTCGTTGAGGCCTGGCGGAGGATCCCCTCAGTTTAGCAGGGCCGGCACCTGGGTCGTTAGCCAAATCTTGCTTTCGACTGGACCGCAATGCCGCACTCGTCGGCGCAATGCCGTACAATCGTCTGGTCCGCGTCGCCGCAGAGCAAACTTGCCCAGGTCTGTCGGATCGACGTTCGCAACGGGGCGAGCCGCGGCTCCGATGATTGGCATCTGAGCAATTTTGCACATCATGTGCCGTCGCTCAGGTCTATTCTGAATAGCGGCGGAGGCTTCTCTGTCCGCTGGTGAGGCGTGGAAATGAACATATCTGCTGAAGTCCTGTTCGTCATACTCGCTGTCGGTGCCGCGGCCGGCTGGCTTGCGGGCCAGATCGTGATGGGTATGGGCTTGGGACTCGTCGGCGATCTCGTCGTGGGAATAGCAGGGGCTTTCGTTGCGAGCTGGATATTTCCGCAGCTTGGATTCCATCTCGGCTCGGGCATCGTTTCGGAAATCGTTGACGCCGCGATCGGCGCCATCTTGCTGCTCCTGATCGTCGGACTCGTCCGCAGACAGAGCCGATGGGGCGGAAGCTGGGGCGGAGCGTGGCGGAAGCGCTGGTAGGCGCGACTGGGAGACAATGAGATCAAGGCTTGGACACGCGACGATGAGGGCGCACTCATCATATCCGATGAATGGCGGCCCTGGTTCGCACCCCCGTGCTAGGGCCGCTTCCTCGATCGTTCCCAATGTGCTCCTACTTGGCTGATCTCACCGGATCGTCAGCCGGCAGTCCGCAGACGTGACCGCAGTTGGAGCATTCGAAGATTCGCAGATCCGGACCGTCGCAACTTGACCCGATGCGGCTCAGCATCATGCGACGTCGGCACGTCGGGCAGAGTGGCCTGGGTATCGGAATCAGCGACGGTTCTGGACGAGCATAGACCTCGGACATGTGAAGCTCCTGCCCATATGGCGGGGTATGCCGTACCCGAAGCCGCCGCCAGCCGATTCGCCGGCTTGAGCATGCCGCGCTCCAGCGTCGGCCACTGTTCAATATTGCTCATACTCAGGAAGATTGCTGGCGGACCCGGAAATGTGGAGGTGGATGTTGGATCCTGGACTGTGCAATATTGCTCAGCGAGACATCCACGCTCGAATCAATATGAGAGTGCGTGGGAAGCGCGACCTCAGAGCCGCTGCCGAGGGCGTTCGTGCGCGAGACGCGTGCCTTCCTGGGCGGGCATGTTCGAAAGTAGTCCAGACATGACTCAAAAGATGCCGGAAATCCGCGCATTGGCGCAGTTGCTCGCCTGTTATCGCGAGCCCGATAGTGCTCGTGGTGTCCTCGAACTGGCGATCACGGCAGTGCCGTTGCTGGCCATCTGGGCCCTGGCGTGGAACGCGTTTGACAACGGCTATTGGCTTGGCTTGGTGCTCGAGGTGCCCGCAGCCGGCTTGCTGGTCCGCCTCTTCATGATCCAGCACGATTGCGGACACGGCTCGTTCTTCCGCAGCCGGGTCGTGAACGACTGGGTCGGCCGAGCCATCGGTGTCTTGACACTGACGCCTTACGACTATTGGCGGCACAACCATGCGCGCCATCATGCGAGCTCCGGCAATCTCGATCACAGGGGCCTGGGCGACATCGATACGTTGACCGTGCGCGAGTTTCTCGCGCAATCTCGATGGCGCCGGACGCTCTATCGTCTGTACCGGCATCCCCTGGTGATGTTTGGCGTCGGTCCCTCGTACCTGTTCATCTTGAAGCACCGATTGCCGGTCGGGATGATGCTTGGCGGCTGGAAGCCCTGGCTGAGTACAATGGGTACGAACGCCGCCATCGCGGTTCTCGTCGTCGCGATGATCCGGCTGGTCGGCTTTGGGCCATTCCTGCTTGTGCATCTGCCGATCATCGTTCTGGCGGCGTCGATCGGTGTCTGGCTGTTCTACGTCCAGCATCAGTTCGAGGACACCTACTGGTCGCATGACAAAGAGTGGAGCTTTCACGAAGCTGCGCTGCATGGCAGTTCCCACTACCACTTGCCCGGTGTCTTGCGATGGTTCACGGCAAATATCGGCATCCATCACATCCATCATTTGTCCAGCCGAATTCCCTGCTATCGATTGCCGGATGTGTTGCGGGACCATCCGCAGCTCGCCGGCGTCGGACGAATGACCCTGTTGCAGAGTCTGCGGTCTGTGCCGCTGGTTTTGTGGGATGAGGAGCGGCTGCAGCTTGTCTCCTTTGCAGAGGCACGGGCTCGGGTCCACGCCCCGTCTGTCCGCGGTCGCGGACGATCGTAGCCCGTAGCTGGCGTCAGCCGGCATCGTCGCGCGATCCCCGTGCGTTCCGGCTGGCGTTCTATTTCTCATCACGGAAATTTCCGCGAACGGGATAGGTCACCGGCCTTTACATTTTGCCGTAGCGGCGGCAGGAGCCATGTCCTGCCGAGCTTGTCAATCAAAGCCCGTTCTGCTCAGTAGGGGTTTGAAATTGCGCGGTAATATGCGCATGCATCTATCGACTAAAGTCGAAATTCAGCGAGGAAACGAAATCATGCGCAAGCTCACTTTGGCCATTGCATTGATCGCCCCGATGCTCGGTCATGCGGCATCGGCCGAGGACACACTCAAGATCGGCTATATCGATCCGCTCTCCGGCGGCGGCGCCAGCGTCGGCGAGGGTGGCTTGAAGACATTCCAGTATCTGGCCGACGAGCTCAACGCCAAGGGCGGCATTCTCGGCCACAAGGTCGAGATCATTCCGCTCGACAACAAGACCAATCCGCAAGAAAGCCTGGTGCAGGCCCAGAAGGCGATCGACGCCGGGGTGCACTACATCACCCAGGGCAACGGCTCGTCCGTCGGCGCGGCGCTGTCGGATTTCGTGACCAAGAACAACACGCGCAATCCCGGCAAGGAAGTCCTGTACTTCAACTACGCCGCCGTCGATCCGAGCCTGACCAACGAGAAGTGCAGCTACTGGCATTTCCGCTGGGATGCGAGCTCCGACATCAAGATGGAAGCACTCACCAACTACATGAAGGACACCGCCTCGATCAAAAAGGTGTACCTGATCAACCAGGACTATTCGTTCGGCCAGTCCGTGCGCACCGACGCGCGCAAGATGCTGGGAGCCAAGCGGCCTGACATCCAGATCGTCGGCGACGAGCTGCATCCGCTGCTGAAGATCACCGACTTCTCGCCCTATATCGCCAAGATCAAGGCGTCCGGCGCCGACAGCGTCGTCACCGGCAATTGGGGCCAGGACTTTGCGCTGTTGCTCAAGGCTGCGGCCGATGCCGGCCTGAAGGTCAATTGGTATACTTATTATGCCGGCGGCGCCGGCGGGCCCACCGCCGTCAAGCAGACCGGTCTCGATCATCAGGTCTTCCAGATCACTGAAGGCTTTGCCAATTCCGGCAACAAGGTTGCGATGGACTACGAGAAGGCGTTCCGCGCCAAGGTCAATTTGTCGCTCTGGTATCCGCGTGCGGTCAACGAGATGCGCATGTTCAAGGCGGCCGCCGAGAAGGCCAACTCGATCGACCCCGTGAAGGTGGCGGCGGCGCTCGAAGACCTGAAGTTCGAGGTCCTGGACGGCGGCCAGGGCATCATGCGCAAGGACGACCACCAGTTTCTCCAGCCGATCTACATTTCCTCCTTCGGCAAGCTGACCGAGAATGAGCCGTTCGACGAGGAGAGCACCGGTTGGGGCTGGCACCTGGTCTCGAAAGTCGATACCGCGCAGGCGATGGTCCCCACGACCTGCAAGATGGCGCGGCCGTAATCACGAAGCGCGCCGCCTTCCCGCGAGCTGTTGCGGCTTGCGGGGAGACGGCGGCCGGAATGCCTTGATCGATTGGACGATGTTGACCGGGGCCATTCGGCCCCGGATATCCATGAGTGCGCTGTGCTTGAACTCATTGTCATTTCGACCCTGAACGGCGTGCTGTTCGGCATGCTGCTCTTCCTGCTGTCGAGCGGGCTGACCGTCATCTTCAGCATGATGGGCGTGCTCAATTTCGCCCATGCCAGCTTTTACATGCTCGGCGCCTTCTTCGGCTTCCAGCTCACGAAGTGGATCGGCTTCTGGCCGGCGCTGGTGCTGGCGCCGCTGCTGGTCGGCGCCATCGGCATGGCGGTGGAGCGCTACGGCCTGCGCAACACCCACAAGCACGGCCACGTCGCGGAATTGCTGCTGACGTTCGGCCTGGCATTTGCGATCGAAGAGATTGTGTCGATGATCTGGGGCAAGAGCCCGCTTGACTATCGCGTGCCGGCGCTGCTCGACTTCCCGGCCTTCACGATCTTCTCGACCAACTATCCCGCCTACAAGCTCTTCATGCTGGCCGTCTCGGTCGTGATCTTCGTGGCTCTGCTGATCGTGCTCAAGCGCACCCGCGTGGGACTGATCGTCCAGGCGGCACTGACGCATCCGCACATGGTCGGCCATCTCGGCCACAATGTCGGGCGTGTCTTCATGGCGGTGTTCGGGGTTGGCAGTGCGCTGGCCGGCCTTGCCGGCGTCATTGCTGGTCCCGCCCTGGTGACACAGTCCGACATGGCCGCGTCGCTCGGACCCATTTTGTTCGTCGTCATCGTGTTCGGCGGCCTCGGCTCCCTGCCGGGCGCCTTCATCGCCTCGCTTGTCATCGGCCTGGTGCAGACTTTCGCGGTGGCGCTTGACGGCTCGCTGGCCAGCGCGTTCGGGCCGCTCGACCCTTCGGCGGGACCGTCCGTCCTTACCGACGTCTGGAACGTCACGATCGCGCAGGTTGCGCCGATCATTCCCTATATGCTGCTGGTGCTCATTCTGATCGTTCGCCCCCTGGGCCTGATGGGGACGCGCGAGTCATGAACACCGCTACCACTTCGACATCGAAAGCCCCGGCAAAGCCCGGCGGCGACGGCCTGCGCTTCTACGGCGTCTGGCTGATCGGCATCGCCGCGCTGATCGTCCTGCCGATGATCTTCTCTTCGGGCGGCTCGCTGACGTCCTTCAGCCTGATCGGCATCGCGATCGTCTTCGCGCTCTCCTACAACATCCTGCTCGGCCAGACCGGCCTGCTGTCGTTCGGTCACGCCGTGCATTACGGCCTCGGCGGCTTTGCGGCCTGCCACATGATGAATGCAGTGGTGTCGCATGGCTGGCCGATCCCGCTGCCGTTCATTCCGCTGTTCGGCGGGCTCGGCGGTCTCGTCTTCGCGATGATCATCGGCTGGGTGATGACCAAGCGCGCCGGCACCGTGTTCGCGATGATCTCGCTCGGCATCGGCGAGCTGGTGGCTTCGTCCTCGCTGATCCTGCGCTCGGTGTTCGGCGGCGAAGCCGGCATCACCACGGACCGCACCGCGCTGCCAAAAATGCTCGGCTGGTCGTTCGGGCCGCAGCTCCAGGTCTATTACCTCATCGCGTTCTGGCTGGTGTTGTCGGCGATCGCGATGTACGCGCTGACCCGCACGCCGCTCGGCCGCATCAGCAATGCGGTCCGCGACAATCCCGAACGCGTCCAGTTCATCGGCTACGATCCGCATGTCGTCCGCTATCTCGCCTTCTGCTTTGCCGGGTTCTTCGCCGGCGTCGCCGGCGGCCTGACCGCGATCAATTTCGAGATCGCGAACTCCGCGCTGCTCGGTGCGATCCAGTCCGGTCTGGTGCTGTTCTCCACCTTCATCGGCGGCACCGCTTTCTTCTTCGGCCCGATCTTAGGTGCGATCCTCGTCACTTATCTGCAACTCGGACTGACCAACCTCACCACGGCCTGGCAGCTCTATTTCGGCATCATCTTCATCGGGATCGTGATGTATGCGCCGGGCGGCATTGCCGGCCTGCTGATGATGCATCGGCCGCTGATCCGCGCCGGGACGCTGTGGACCGTGATCCCGTCCTACCTTGTCGCGATCGTGCCGACCGTGGCGCTCGCCTGCGGTGTGATTCTCACCATCGAGACGGTCGCGCGCTACTCGGGCGGGGAGGCCATCAACCTGTTCGGCATCGGCTTCAAGCCGCAATCGCCGGTGACATGGGTCGTCGCCGCGGTGCTCGTGGTCGGCGGTGCGTTCGTGGCGCGGCTGACCTGGCTGCGGATCGCGGATGCGTGGGACAGGGCCTCCACGGTCGCGCGTGACCGGGGGTACCTCGCATGACCGCAGCGATCGAAGTCCGCGCCGTCGAAAAGCGCTTCGGCAATGTCGGCATCATCCGCGACCTCAATCTGAGCGTCGCGCAAGGTGAACGGCACGCCATCATCGGGCCGAACGGCGCCGGAAAATCCACGACGTTCAATCTGATCAGCGGCCACATCAAGCCGACCTCGGGCGAGGTGAGGCTGAACGGCGATGTGATCTCCGGCCTGCAGCCGTTCGAGATCAACCGGCGCGGCTTGTCGCGCTCGTTCCAGGTCACCAACGTGTTCGCGCGCATGTCGGTCTGGGAGAACGTGCGCTGCGCCGTGCTGTGGGCGACGGGGCATCGCTACGCCTTCTGGAAGAACGTCGACAGCCTCCCCGAGGTGCGCGAGCGCACGGCGCAGATCCTGGACGACATTCATCTGACGCACCGGCGCGATGTTCCGGCGGGCCTTTTGACCTATGCCGAGCAGCGCGAGCTCGAGATCGGCATCACCATCGCAAGCGGCGCCACCGTCGTCATGCTCGACGAGCCGACCGCCGGCATGAGCAACGCCGAGACCGAACGTGCAGTGGCTCTGATCCGGCGACTGACCGAGGGCAAAACCCTCGTCATCGTCGAGCACGACATGAGCGTGGTGTTCGGCCTTGCCGACCGTATCTCGGTGCTGGTCTACGGCCACATCATCGCATCGGGCACGCCGGAGGAAATCCGGGGCGATCCGAAGGTCAAGGAAGCCTATCTCGGCGAGGAAGCGCACTGATGCTCGAGGTCAGGGATCTCCACGCCTATTATGGCAAGAGCCACATTCTCCAGGGCGTCGATCTCGACGTCGGTGCAGGCGAGGTCGTGAGCCTGCTCGGCCGCAACGGCGTCGGCCGCTCCACCACAGTCAAGGCGATCATGGGCGAGGTCGCCCCGATAGGAACGATCCGTTTCAAGGGCAAGGACATCGCCGGCCTTCCCAGCTACAAGATCGCGCGCCTCGGCCTCGGCTATGTGCCCGAGCATCGCGATATCTTCCCGAGCCTGACGGTTCGTCAAAACCTCCTGCTCGGCGTCAAGGACACGCGCCGCCCCGGCAAATGGCGGCTCCAGGACATGCTCGACATGTTCCCCAATCTCGCCGCGCGCGCCGATACGGCCGCGGGCGTGCTCTCGGGCGGCGAGAAGCAGATGCTCACCACCTGCCGGACGCTGATGGGCGACCCAGATCTGATCATGATCGACGAGCCGACCGAAGGTCTCGCCCCGCTGATCGTGCAGCAGGTCGGCGATCTCATCGCGCGTATTGCGCAAGCCGGTGTCGCGATTCTCCTGGTCGAGCAGAAGCTCTCGATCGCGATGCGTATCTCCAAGCGCGTCTACATCATGGGGCATGGCCGTGTCGTGTTCGAGGGCACGCCGGACGAGCTCAAGGCGAATGCCGCCGTGCGGCAGGAGTGGCTCGAGGTCTGACGCTCACATTGCCGTGTGACGTTCGCGCAAAATAGAACGGCTGCAAGATGCGCATACGCATCTGAATTCTTCGCTACATCTCACAGCTCATATTCAGGCTATCGTCGCGGTCGCCGGCATCGCGATCGATGCGGCCGATGATAACCAAGAACAGAAGTGGAGGACGTTGACGACGGCCTGTGGGCTCGCGTCGATGCACTCTGCCAGGGAAGGAGATGCCGAGCATGTCGGGAAAACAACTGGTCCGTGGAGCTGTTGCTCTATTCGCGGTGCTGGGAGCGGCTTCGGCTGCTACTGCCGGAAACTACGACACCGGCGCGACCGACACATCCATCAAACTCGGCCAGACCATGCCCTATTCGGGACCGGCGTCAGCCTATTCCGCGATCGGCCGTGCCGAGATCGCCTATTTCAAGATGCTCAACGACAAGGGCGGCATCAACGGTCGCAAGGTCGAGCTGCTCAGCATGGACGACGCCTATTCGCCGGCGAAGACGGTCGAGCAGGTGCGGCGCCTCGCCGAGAGCGACGAGGTTTTTGCGATGTTCTCGATGCTCGGCACCGGTCCGAACATCGCCGCGCAAAAATACCTCAATGCCAAGAAGATCCCGCAGCTGTTCCCGTCGAGCGGCGCCAGCCGCTGGAATGATCCGCAGCATTTCCCCTGGACCACCGGCTCGCAGCCGACCTATCGGACCGAGGGCCGCATCTACGCGAAGTGGATTCTGGCGAACAAGCCGGACGCCAAGATCGCCGTCATCACGCCGAACGAGGACCCGGGGCGCGACTATCTCGCAGGCTTCAAGGAAGGTCTCGGCGAGCACGTCAGCCAGATCGTGTCGGAGGCCACCTACGAGACCTCAGATCCGACCGTGGACTCGCAGATCGTCAAGTTCAAGGCCGCGGGCGCCGACGTTATTTTCAACGAGTGCACGCCGAAATTCGCGGCGCAAGCGATCAAGAAAATCGCTGAGCTCGGCTGGAAGCCGCAGATCATTCTCCCCGCCGTCTCCAATTCGGTCGGCTCCGTGCTGCTGCCGGCCGGGCTCGACAATGCCGTCGGCATCGTCACCGGCGCCTTCCAGAAGGATCCCGGCGATCCGCGCTGGGAGAACGACGCCGGCATGAAAGCCTGGCGTGAGTGGATGAAGACCTATAATTCCAGCGCCGATCCGGCCGACGTTTTCAACGTCACCGGCTACACCATGGCGCAGATGATGGAGCTGGTGCTGCAACGCGCCGGCAACGATTTGACGCGCGCGAATTTGATGAAGCAGACGCAGTCCTTCAAGGACGTCGAGCTGCCGATGCTGCTGCCGGGCATCAAGCTCAACACCTCGGCCGAGCAGGTGACGCCGATCCGCCAATTGCAGATGGCGCGCTTCAACGGCAAGTCCTGGGAGCTGTTTGGCGACGTGATCGGCGATTAGGATCGACGTCGTAGTGACGGGCGGGCAGGGCATCAGCCTTGCCCGTTTGTCGCGCCCCACGCTTGCTTCCTCCAGCCACAGTGAAAAGCCGATGACCCCGACCGGTCCCCTCAGCGGCATCCGCGTTCTCGATCTGACGAGCGTGCTGTTCGGTCCCTATGCCGCGCAAATGCTCGGCGACTGGGGTGCCGATGTCATCAAGGTCGAGCCGCCCACGGGTGACACCTGGCGCGACACCGGCGTGTTTCGAAACCGCGGCATGAGCGGCCAGTTCATGGCGGTCAACCGCAACAAGCGCAGCCTCGCGCTCGACCTCAAGCATCCGGACGGCAAAGCGGCGCTGGCCAGGCTGATCCCGACGGTCGATGCCCTCGTCACCAATGTCCGCCCGGCGGCGATGGCGCGGCTCGGCTTCGGCTATGAGGCCTGCGCAAAACTCAATCCGCGGCTGATCTATGCTGCGGCGACCGGTTTTGGTCAGGACGGCCCGTGGGCCGCGCGCCCCGCCTTCGATGAGATCATCCAGGCCGCTTCCGGTCTGGCATCATCGATCGGGTCGGACGAGGAGCCGGCATTCATCCCGAGCCTCGTCGGAGACAAGATCTGCGCGATGGCGATGGTCGGCGCAGTCTCCGCGGCCTTGTTCAGGCGCGAGCGGACCGGGCAGGGCCAGATGGTCGAGGTGCCGATGCTGGAAACGATCGCCGGCTTCAACAGCATCGAGATGCTGGGTGGCCATGCTTTCGATCCGCCGATAGGCCCGACTGGCTATAAACGGATGAAGAACCGGCGCCCGGTGCGGACGAAAGACGGCTGGCTGACGATGCTGCCTTACTCCGGGGACAATTGGTGCGCCTTCTTCGAAGCTGTCAGCCGCCCGGAATTGATCGAGGAGCTTGGCGTGCGCGATCCCGTGCTGCGCTCCCAGAACATCGACAAGATCTACGACCGCATGAGCGAGATCGGGCCGACCCGCACCACGGCGGAGTGGGAGGAGCTATTGCTGCGGCTGGACGTGCCGCACACCGCCTTTGCCCGGCTCACCGAGATCGGCCAGCAGCCGCATCTCGCCGCCGTCGGACTGTTTGCGGATATCGATCATCCCTCGGAAGGCCGCATCCGGCAGGCCCGCCCCGCGACGAAATTCTCCGAGAGCCCGGCCGGCATCCATCGCATGGCGCCACGCCTCGGCGAGCATTCGCGCGAGGTGCTGCGCGAGGCCGGCTTGAGCGAGGCGGAAATCCAGGCCGCGATTGACAGCAAGGCGGTCGGCGTCGCCGTTCAGGAACCGTAATTGCGGATCGCGGTGATCAGCACGGCCGCGAGCACGGCCAGCGACACCGCCACGGTCAGGCTCTTCGTGTAGTTCCGGGGAAACACGACGAAGCCGGTGGTGAGAAGCGCCACTCCGGCCACGACAGAAGCAATATGGGAGAGAGTGTGAGACATCGGCTCGCGCTCCGATAGGCCGCGCCCAGGCTACGACCGACATTATGACCCGATGACACAATTCTCTGTGATCATCGTCACATGCTGCTGCCGGCGGCGAGCGTACGATGTGGTCGTTCATCTTCGCCCCGGATCAGGTCATGACCGCCACCGACTTTGCCTTTGTTTTGCGCAGGCTGGGACTTGCCGCCGCCCTCATCTGCGTTCTCCTGAGCCTCACGGTCTTCTCAGTATTGCTGCTAGTGGAGAACGAGCCGGTCGGGCAGGCTGCCTCGCAGGCTCTGCCGCTCATGGTCTATGCGATGTTCGGCCTGTTCGGCGCTGCTATGGCACGGCTGATCGGACGCCGGACCCATTAACCGGACATTGTGCCGCAGCGATTCGCCCACCAGTCTCAGGCCAGCCCCGGCCCCGGGCCATCTTCCGCCTTTCCGAGCCGTCGTATATGAGAGGCATGCTGCCGGACCGTCCCTGATATCGCCGGATACGGAACGCAAGGTGGCTGCGATTTCTTAATCTAGAGATCGCAATCTAATCGATAGAAGCGCGGACTGGTACTGGACCGGGGTATGGCATGAAAGACCTGATGACGACGGCGCAATCCACCACGGCGATGCGGCGTTGGCGGCCTCCCGGACTTATGGCGCTCGTGACGGTCGCCGCCCTGACGGCGCTGACGGGCAGCGCCGAGGCGGCCAAGCAGGCGCGCCAGCCGGCCGAGGCGGTGGCGCCCCGCGAGGCCGGCGAGCCGATCATGGCGATCGTGTCGATCAAGGGCCAGCAGGTCACCTTCTACGATGCCGACGGCTGGATTCTGCGCGCGCCGGTATCCACCGGTACCACGGGCCGCGAGACGCCGGCCGGCGTCTTCGCCATCGTCGAGAAGGACAAGGATCACCGCTCGACCATGTATGACGATGCCTGGATGCCGAACATGCAGCGCATCACCTGGAACGGCATCGCGCTGCATGGCGGGCCGCTGCCCGGCTACGCCGCCTCGCACGGTTGCGTGCGGATGCCCTTCAACTTCGCCGAGGGCCTGTTCGACAAGACGAACATCGGGATGCGGGTGATCATCTCGCCGAACGACGCGGCTCCGATTGATTTCTCTCATCCCGCGCTGTTCATGCCGAAGCGTGAGGCCATTGAGGCGGCGCCACACCGTATCGACAGGCTTTCCGGCGAGGCCGAGGAGGCGATCCGCGCCGCCGACGAGACCAAGAAGGCCGCTGCGGTCGCGGTGAAAGAGGCGGCATCGCTTCCCGCCTCGCTGCGCAAGCTGGAACAGCAGAAGACCCGCGCCGACGCCGAGCTCGCCTTCGCAGGCAAGTCGCTTGCGGGCGCAAAGACCGATCAGGCCCGCGCCAAGGCCGAGGAGCTCCAGCAGAAGGCCACCACCAAGGCTGCCGACGCAGCGAGCCAGCTCGATGCTGCCAAGGCCGCCGCGCAGCCGAAGCGCGACGCCGTCGCCGCCACGAAGGAAGCTGCGAAGGTTGCGGCAACCAAAAAGGCCGAGGCCGTGAAGGCTGCGACCGACGCAAAACTCGCGCTCGAGCCGGTCTCGGTCTATATCAGCCGCGCGACGCAGAAGCTTTACGTGCGGCGGAACACGCACAAGCCGGCGCCGGACGGCGGCGGCGAGGTGTTCGACACCAGCATCGAAGTGCCGGTCACGATCCGCAATCCCGACCAGCCGCTCGGCACGCACATCTTCACCGCGATGGCGAAGAACGATACCGGCCTGCGCTGGAGCGTGGTCACGATCGAGAGCGGCGACGAGGCCAAGGACGCGCTCGACCGCATCACCATCCCGCAGGAGGTGTGGGACCGCATCGGGCCGACCGCGCTGCCGCGCTCGTCGATCGTCATCTCGGACGAGCCGCTGAGCGCCGAGACCAACTACCGCACCGAGTTCGTGGCGGTGCTGAGCAACCATCCGCAGGGCGGCTTCATCACCCGCAAGCCGACCGCGCCGCCGCCGATGGAAATGGCGAGCGACGACGGCTGGGGCAATGGCGGCAACGGTTTTGGATTCTTCTTCCAGCGCGATCCGAACCCGCAACCGGTCAATCCGCGCCGCCAGCGCGGCGGCCAGTATCAGTATTACCAGCCGGCACAGCCGATGCAGCGGAGTTTTTGGTAGGACGTGGGACGCAAGCTGAAGCGTCCCGCAATTACGGCCGCGCCGTGATCACGAGGGCTTGGATCTTGGCTTCGACGGGGCCGGGTCCGTGGCGGGTTCGGATCGCCGCGGCAAGGGCGTCCGTCGCAGCCTGAAGTTTGCTCGCATCCCGTGCCTCGATCTCGTTGCGGAGCGGCGTTCCCTGGCAGTATGCGAACGCCACATATTCGGGCGTCGGCGCGCGGCTCACTGCGGCGAGCGTTTCGATCGCGATGTCGCGGAAGCCCGCTTGCTCCAGATCGGCCTTGATCACCGCCCTGTCGTGATAGCCGTGCGGGGTCCGCACCATGAAACGGGGCGGATCATCGGGAAACATCTTTCCGAGCACGGAAGTCGCGTCATCGGCGAACACGTTTTCCTCGATGCGGTCCCAGACGTTGAACACGAACGTGCCCTCCGGCCGCAAGACCCGCTTCGCCTCGGCATAGCCTTTGACGCGGTCCGGAAAGAACATGGCGCCGAACTGGCAGCAGACCACGTCAAAGGCGGCATCGTCGAAGGGCAGGGCGGTGGCATCCGCCTGGCGCCACGTAACGCGCTGGTCCTCACCCTGGCGCTGCGCCGCGATCGCAAGCATCGGCTCGTTGAGGTCGGTCGCGACGTAGCGGATGCCGGGAGGCAGCGCCGCCGTCACGGCCCGCGTGACCGCGCCGGTGCCCGCGGCGGTTTCCAGCAATGTCGTCGGGGAGAGAGCCGCAACACGCCTGGCGATGTCGGCGGCGTAGTGGGCAAAGATCAGCGGGACGAGATATTCGTCGTAGATTTTCGGGATCGAGCCGGCGAAGACCTTGTCAGTGCTG
>Ga0307510_10000927_pt1 | contig 31081 bp, 31 predicted proteins | sample 12_EM_MG_FD_207224 | JGI IMG/M metagenome (GOLD analysis project Ga0307510, IMG submission 207224) | Populus trichocarpa ectomycorrhiza microbial communities from riparian zone in the Pacific Northwest, United States - 12_EM | ecosystem: Host-associated > Plants > Roots > Unclassified | place... | reverse complement strand
AATGAATGAAGTAGTAGAGCTACTCACGAAGCGTGGTTAATAATATCAAAGGGAGGGAAAGTGGTGGGCGAAGAGTAAGGCATTTAGTCACCTTTAGCGAATAAGCTATGATAATAATATTATTATGTCTTAGTAAATGTAATACCCTTGTGGATGTAATGTCCCGCGAATCACAGTTTTCCCCCAGCAGCTGAGATTAATAAGCAAAACTGTCCCGAGTATCATAATCACAACCGTCTCTAAGACATCTCTCGTGAAACCGAATATTGCTTCAACATTCAGAGAGCCGAGTGTGTTCCAGACACTTAACCTTATGGTTATAGCACCACGAAGTGCTAATCAATCCCGAAACCAAAAACTCTCTCAAAGGGTGAAAGTAACATGTGAATTAAAGAACCCGTATCGGTATCATACTAAAGCCAGAGCACCAATCAATGTGTAGCTACAGCTCCAAAAAGTGTTTCGTAGCAGAAGGAGTGATATTCTGTGGTTCCATTCTAACTCGCTTGCCGGCAAACCTCAACAATAAAAAATAATCCGGATGAGCCAAAGCACTCGTGAGGCTTAAATATGTGACTGGCCATCCTGCCCTAGCATCATTTGAACCCCTTCTTCCATTTTATGTATACGATATTTAAGGGTTTAGTTTACCTTCTTGAGAATACTTCCCTCCCTTCCCTTCCCTCGCTCCCGCGCACTTCCCACCCTCCACTTCACTCGCTTCCCTTCACCCGCTTCCCTTCCCTCGCTCCCTTTCCCTCGCTTCCCTTCCCGTATTCCCTTCCCGTATTCCCTTCCCTCGCCGCCATTCCCCACCCTCGCCCCCACTCACCTCACTTTCCGAACACTTTTTTAACTTAACTGTGACTAAAGGTTAGCCAAAGGTAGTGATACAAATACCTTCAAACCCATCTCAGAATTCAGATTGTACTAACACTGAGGCTTCGGCTACAAATTAGATCCGATGAGCAAGCAAGAGGGATTGAGGAAACGAAGGGAACATTCACCGGCGGAAGGTGGATCAAGTATAAAATGTCCGAGAGAAGGAAACACCCACCCCCAACCGGAAAATATCTTCCTCAAGGATGTTGGTGGCAGAGAAGAGGTTATCAACCACCTTCTTGAGTACTCTGTCATGCCTATAGTCCACCCAGAAGTGGTCCTGCATATTGGAACACAGCTTCCTCGCCATGTGCTTCTCCATGAACCACCAGGGTGCGGTAAAACCATGCTCGTAAACGCTATCGCAAGAGAGTTTCAGGTACCTTTCATTGCATTTTCACTGCACTCAATTGTAGCCAAAGCTGGAATACCGGGAGAATCGGAAAGGAAGCTTCGCCAACTTTTCAAGGAAGCACAAGAAAGAGCTCCTAGTCTCATCTTTATAGATGAAATAGAGGCAATAGCACAGATGCCAGTGAGGGACAACGCGGAGTGGGAAATAGAAAGAAGAATTCTTACCGAGATGTTGACCTGCATGGACAATGTTTCATTGAAAGAGGCTGGGGGGAGTCGGAAACCTGTCATGATTATCGGGGCAACAAATCAAGTCGACAGACTTGATCCAGCCCTGAGAAAATCTGGAAGATTTACTCGGGAAATTATCCTTGATGTGCCTGATCAAGTGGAAAGAGAGAAGTACAACTCAAGATCACCCACCGGTCATAATGGAATTTACTAATAATATCTTTTTTCTAACAGGATCTTACAAGTGCTATGCAGGAAGATGAGGGTAGCTGGAGATTTCGACTTCAAAAGATTGGCCAGAATGACAGCTGGGTTTGTTGGATCAGATCTCAGTAGTCTGGCAAGAGATGCTAGCGATGTGGCAATGAGACATTCATTTGAAATCTCTGAAAACCCACCAGCTACTACTACTAACCCTTCCGCGGTACCCACGGTTACCCAATTAGCTCACTCTGATGATGGTCCTGTCAATACACCATCAGCATCAATAGCACAACCTGTTGCCGCCAGTGGGATGTCTGAACCTCTAATCTCAATTCGACACTTTCTTGAGCAAAATCCACATCAACCCACCGATAAACAACTCCATAAAATTCACATAAGGTTTGCAGATTTTTTAACCGCCCTGGAGAAGGCTGAGTATTCTGCTACGAGTAAGATAGAGGGTTTTTCTGTAATCCCTGATGTGACATGGGCCGATGTTGGAGCTGAGGATTCGATTAAGTCTGGCTTGCGAATGGCAATTGTACAGCGAATCAAGTACCCGCAAATGTTCACCCATATGGGGCTTAGCTTACAGGCTAGCGTACTCCTTTGGGGCCCTGCAGGGTGCGGTAAGAGCCTGCTAGCTAAAGCAGTTGCCCATGAGAGCGGTGCAAATTTCATTAGTATTAATGGTACTGAATTGCTTAATAAGGTACCAATTCCGATTTAGATATCCAACAATCCTAAGATGATCTACTACTGACTAGCATAGTACGTCGAACATTCAGACAAGGCTGTTCGCCAAGCTTTCCTACAAGCCATGGCTTCCGTTCCATGTGTTGTGTTCCTTGATGAATTTGAGGTGCTTGCCTCTATCTCTAGTAGCAATAATACCGGCAAATTCTCCGAGTCTGCTCGCCTTTTCTATACACTTGTCAACCAATTTGAACACCCTCATGACGGAATTTACATTATCGCTGCTACTACTAGACCTGATAGGGTCAACCCCATTATTCTCCAACCCCACAGAATGAATAATCTTCTGTTTGTTGACTATCCAAACTCGCAAACAAGGTTTGATATCCTGAAAATCCTTTTAAAAAAGGTACCTCTTTCAGAAACAGATCTGTGGGCTATTGCCCATGTTAATCGCTGCAAAGATCTCAAGTTAGTCTTACTTCCTACATTTTAGTACCTCTTGAATACTAATGCTGTCTTAGTGGTAGAGATCTTTCACTGTTGGTGCAGAGGGCCAGCTCACAGGCTATTCAAGAGTCCATCCTCAACGGGACCGACCTTGATCTCACAAGACAGCATTTTGAGACGGAATGCGAAAATCTCATCCCGTCTATTTCTGAAGACTCTAGAGAGCTCTATCAGCACTTGGTCGCTAGATTTGGTGCTTAGGCTGGGGATGGGTTTGGTCTTGATTTCCTGTCCAGTGGGTGTGTTTTTAGTTCGGTCTTCTTCTAGGGGGGATTCTTTCGTGTTCTGTGAGTCTGCTTTCAGTTCTTTCTTTTTCTGGGTGGTGTCCTTCTCTCTTGTCCGGTCAGTGGGTCTGTTTTCGGTCTCTTATCTGGTGGGTGTCTGGGATTCTTTTTTCTTTGGAAGAGACTCTCCTTCTTTTCTAATCGGTGTGTGGGGTTCACTTCAAGTTCTCTTTGACTGGTGGGAATTTTTTGCTTGCCACCTGTAAAGAAGAAGTCACACAAACTTGTTCCCCAGGCCAATAGTTACTCGCCCCCCAGTGAGAGATCCAATTTATTTGCCTGGTGGAATGCTAGACTACAGGAATGGATAACTGCAAGAACTACCCTCCCACTTGACCTACCATAACTTGATCAATACCTGTTGTGGCCGTTGAGGTTATCAATCAAGGAAAATCACTCTTGGTTCCCATCAATCCCAAGACTACTACAATGTGTTGTTGACCGGAGGTGCATAACCGAGCTACCTTAGTAACTTTACAGAGGTCAAAACGCTTTTCAATCGCCTGTTTTCATTTTGTCATGACTCCATTAGCATAGGCGGAAACAGCGCAGAATAATTCAACAGCCTGTTTCATATCCTTGCACTAGCACATAAAAATTTGGAACTCCAGTTTTCAACCAATTAATTGAGCCAAAGGAAAGCACGAATAAATGAAAAAACAAAAGTCCAATCGCAGTAGGAGGTTTAAGGAAAGGTACAAGGTGGAGGAACCGTGCTCTAGTTCGCTCTACTCTCTCTAGATAAGGAAAGCCAGGAGATGTGCCTCTCTGACCATCTAACAAGAACCGAACACTCCCGAAACTCAATAAACTCCAAAGAAATACCTGAGGCTAACAAAGCGCCATCCCCAGAAATCTAGAACCATCCTGATATTCCATAATCCTCCTTGATCTCTGAAGACTCTGCATCAACAATGCTCAAACTTCCATATACATAGTGGCATATGATATGAAAGAAATCATGAAACCAATACTCTATGCCTACCGGCATTGGGTGTGATACCTCATGATGTAAAACCATGTCGGACAAAGAGAATACATGTCCAACCCACCTCCTCCAATCTGTTAGAATATTCACGAAGGTTCCATATCTACGACAGTTGTACTACACGGAAGGTTTGGATCAGGATAGGTTTTGTTTGGAAAGTGTTTGGAAGTATGGACGTTGAAGCGATGGCATGTAAGGACAAATGGTTAGGTGCAGCGGAGATGTTTTGAGAGGCTTCATGAATCAGACTAGCGGTACTAAAGGTTTGGAACTAGTGTTAGCTAGAGGATGCAACGAACGAGTGTCACACTTTGATGATAGTGAAACAGGCAAAGGTATGAGGAAATTTTGGGAAGGAGCATTCAGGAAAGGTCTGTAAGTAGTTGAAACGGGCGAAGGGATTGAAGGAGGAAATCTGTTGGAAACTTGAGGGCGCGGTTTGGAAGACAAGAGACGGTGATGGAAGAGCGGACTTGAACGGTGGAGAAGAAGTTTCCTGTATGAGAGTTTTGTGTATATATAGGACGCTGCTGGCAGCACAGAAGGAATAAGGACCGCAAGACTCTCTACCCATCATAGCCTATTTTTATGACAATCCACCTCTGCCCCACCTTTCTGCGCCAAAGCCATCCCTCCCTCCTATTTTACGTACTCATCTTCCAGAAGCGGCAGTTTTCCATACCCCTAGTGGGAGTAAGTCCCCTGCTAATGTGCAGTGACACAGCCCACAAAAACCGCATGTCCCGCCACCACACTTATAACTCCTACAGTACCTACAGTGTTGCCAACCGTCCCGGGCGGACTGTAGGGCCCTGAGGGACGGTAGGCCCGGGCGTCCCGGTGAGGTTGTCTTAGTGTGCCGGGCGCTAGCGTCCATCTTTCGTGAAGACGGGAGTCTTAGGGGTTGACGATAGGTGCCCGCCGTCTTGCGGTAGTACTATTGGGAAAGGGTGCGAGAGTTATCAGCCGGCACCGTATGTAACCGATAGGCACCGGCCGTCACCTGTAGGTACCTATGGTTACCAGCTGTCACCCGTAGGTATCGATCGTCACCTGTAGTCACCACCTATTACCTGCAGGTGCTGTAGTCATTGTCGGACTCCCGCAGGGGATTGGTTCCGGAGATTCTGCTGCATACAATTTCTGTTTTCTAGCTAATAGTTAGATGTGAGATTGATCTCCGGTCAGAAGGTACGAGTCCCGATATCTTCAATGATGATACTTTTACTCTGTTTCCTAATATATAATTCTTGATATTGACACATACGGTATCTCTATACTACACCAATAACCGGCAGGGCCCGCCAGTCACCCGCCTTGGCACATTGCACCAGATAAGACACCTGTAGTCCCGTCCAGTCCGTCCCGGGCTATCATTCGGACGGACGCACAGATACCCGTCCGTCCCGGGGATTCATTCAGATAATGCCGTCCGCCTCGTCTAGACCCGAAGACGGACGGACTGGACGCTTGGGAACATTGAGTACCTATTCTATGCCTTTAGCGTCCCGGACGTAGCCGTAGGGGTGCTAGGTTCTGATGGCACTGTTTGTAACGAGAGATGTTAGTTCATCCAGACACTTTGTCAAGGGAGTAGTCATGGAAATATCAGGCAGGCTAGGCGCTGGGTCTGGGAGGATTTAGGGCAGTAGGGGGTGGGTCAGCAAAGATCGTGTTTGTGTCAGTGGGGAAACATTCACCACCGCTACAGGATAGGGAGGACCTGGCAGGCGGGAGAGCATGGCCGTGGGTCAAAGCACAAGATATTTGTAGGCTACTCCTGCTACCACCAAAAATATAAAATTCATAAATGCGTAGCTGGCGCTGGACACCAGCCCCTCTTTCTGCCCATTGTTGTCTTATCCTTGTCACTCTATCCTATCCCTATACTGCCAGTGTACCCTTCCTCCTCCTCCCTTCTTGTTCACTGAAGCCTTACCTTTACAGCTCTCGGCGATCCGCAGAGGGCACTACTCGTTCTACCCTGATCTGTCTTTTCATGATTCGCCTGTCCTTCATGGCCACTACTTGAGCATGGTGGAGCATAGTCGATTATCAGCCACTAGATTCGAGCATAATCCATTTTATGTCTATCAGGAATGAAATATTCATCCAACAGGGGTTATGAGAATTCACACTTGTGTTATAACAAAAACAGAAGATCCCTACCCTATCGTCCACATAGTTTATCATGGTAATTTGTGGCGGATCCAGAGTCATTGGGATAGGCGGGTTGAGCTGGCGTACCTCCGGATTATACTACCGTTGGGTGTTGGTATGCTTGGATAAGTATCGACTCTTTACTCCTATGGTTGAATAAAATATGTTGAATGTCATTGGAAGCATCCACTAGCCGCCATAGACCCGAAACAATGGGCGTGATGATATCGCTGATTGCGATAAGGTTAGTAGTTAGGATGGCAATTATTCAATAATATATTTTAACTATAATAGTAAAGGATGACACCAGTTAAAGAACTAACGGCGTAAAGCCTAGCTGAGAGAATTTGTATCTAGTGTGCAGGTAAGCTCCCTTTATATAAGTTCATAGTATCACCCAATCACTAAAATTAGTAGAGTGATCAGTCATGATTCAAGATGTTCGTGTATACTCAATGATGGATCGAACGGTACCAATGATCGAGGGACCCCTATGATCGGGGCTGATCGAGCAGACTATAGTCGAGAAAAACTCGATGGTGATCTGATCGTGTCCATCACTACTGACATCACATCTTTGCAGTGGGAGTTTAGGATATTAGAATGGTCATAAATTGCAAGGGACAGAAACTAGGATTTGCTAGAGGTGGAGAAATTTTAATCCAAGTGATTACCTTGTGTAGGGAGACCATGATATGGTATACAGAACCTAATAACCTGCATAGCAGAATAGGCTAGCTGAGTACATAGTGCCAACGCCACAAACAACCGATGAAACAACAAGGAGAACATCGCTCACCCGGACACTTGCGCCCAAGCAGATAAAAAACAGCCCCTGGAAATTCCCCACAGTCCTGAAGTATAATTTCTCAAGCAAGTCGTTAGCCTTTTCTTTTCCTTTTTTCACAAGCCGAGCACACAGTTCCTAGTACAGTTCTACATTCACCCAAGGTGGCTTCTTCCCAGGAATCATTGATGCGAGGAATGGGAGGTTCTCCAGCATTCTTCAATCGGGGTCTTGGGAACAATTGCGGTTAAAATTGATATTGCCCATATTGTGACAAAGCTGGCCCCTGAGATTAGTCTGAATCAGTGTTCCCAACTGGGCAGTCCGTCCGTCCTGAACACGGGCGGTGGTGGACGGCATTAAGCGGTCCCGTCCAGTCTTTTTCGAAACTTGCCCAGAAACCCAGTGCAAAGGACTATAGCCCCGCCGTCCCACGTGAAAAATGTTTCATGCTTGGCTAGGAAACATTTCATCATTGCCAGGGAACATACCCGAATTAATAAGCAATCCCGCCCCTGGCAGGTGTTGATTACGTCATCCCATATTTCCTAACACCACCGAAAGTTTAGTAATATTGAGACTGAAAGTTGGGTATGCTACTAAGTATGCCTCACAGGCGTGTTTTAACACATGAAGTAAGAAAAGTAGGAACAGGAGGATCGTAAGCAGGTAAGATTTGCATATCAAGAGTTTTGTTTGATGTCCTTCCCTTGCCGCACATCATACCATGGAAAAATTCTACACCCATTTATCTCTACCGGATGGTATCCGCCTTCCTTGGATGAATTTCCAAATCCGTTCGGGGAGGGTGTAGGGAAAAGCGGTCGATAGGATTCATACATAGTCCCTCATAGCCCCTGCGGTCCCCGGCAGTCCCCTTATTCCCTAGTGTTGAAAGTCACCGGGGATCGCTCATTTTCTTTCCTGTTATTTGTTGGAGGTCACAAAGGAGCGGCCGGAGTCAAAGCGTAAAGTAATGGGACTGATCAAATGAAAGAAGGAGAAAGAGACGAAAGCTATATTTCTTGTCCTACAAACGCGCTTGGGACTGCTGTACTTAGAGTAGTGCGTAGTATGAATATACATCGCATGTTTCAACCCTCCTGACCACTGGCCTAACACATCCATACCAGATCATCACACCGAAGTAGTGGTTCCGACATCATTCTTGTTTTCTTTCTTTTTATCATACACATTAGTATTATATTTACTACTACCATATTGTTTCCTTTGTTTTTGGGGGCTTGTTTTTCCTTTTCACTCGCTTTTCTCTGCTGTAACCCCGTTTGGGTTGATGGAACTAGAGGTGGGGAAACAACTCATGTGTGCTGGGGTTGTAGCATCACAATGGTTTATTTTGTGAGAGGGCTTCTCCACAGCAGGTTCTTGTGCAAGGGAGGATATCAATTATCATGGCAATGGATTTTGTGCTTCATTGTTATTCTCACGGTCTGTCGTATTTCCAATGTATTTTCCACTTCGGGCAATCATATGATATTGGGAGGGACACTATTCAATAAGTGTCCATTCCCTCAAGTGGTTAGAATAGAATAACACACTTCTTTTATTGTCTTTTACACAAGTCCCCACCTCTGTTTGGCACAAGAAGTTATTGAATGACGCGAAAAACTTTACCCGACAGTCCCCCAAGCTAATTTGTGTTACGTTGCAGGGCCCGCCGTCCTGAGGTTTCCCGGACAAGAACGGGCTGCGTTTTGTGGTCCCGTCCCGTCCCGGGCTCTTGGAAGTAACCGCGTGGGGCCCTACGGGGGCCCCGGACAGTTGAGAACACTGGTCTAAATGATTTTTCCTGGGTGGGTAAGGTGATCCCATAATGGTTAGGTTCCGAAAAACTAGCACGATTCTCCATTGTCTGTCTAGAACTGTCAGGCACTTGTGCGTTATGATACCCCTTCCCACCCTTGTGTGGTCAAGGATAGTTTTCCACTATAAAAATATATTCAATTTTTTCCTGGCTGAGTGACATATGATCCAATGGGAAAAGGTTTGCGTACCTCATGCATCACATCTAGCACATGAAACATCCCTCCCACATGTAAGAACCTTCAATACAATATGAACAGTACAAGAGAAGACGATCTAATTTATGTGCTCCTGCTGTACCTTGGAACAAAAAATTGTTGCCAGCTCCTGATACTGCTCTCTACTATCCTCTGGGACTGAGGGCCTCATGTTTCCGAATTCCCTTTCGAAATGCTCCTTTTTAACCAGAACCCTGAGGTTACCTCCAGTCCCGCCTCCCCCAACCCCGCCGGCTACGGTGATACAGGACTGTCGAAGAGCTAAAGTTGACGCCCGTTTCACTAGCGCTGCTAGATCTGCGCCACTTATACAATATTAGTATAGAAGAGTTAAGGTGTATTAATAGGGACTAACCTGAAATGTTTGCATCTATCATCCTCCGCAATATCTCTTAAGTTGACATTGGATAGGGGTGTCCCTTTCGTAAGCTTTTTAAGGATCTCAAATCTCATGTTTGTATCTGGAAGACCAACGAACAAAAGTGTATCTAGCCTCCCAGGTCTGAGTATCGATGGATCGATTGTATCGGGTCTATTGGTTGCGGCAATGATATAAATACCCTTCCGATCATTGAAGCCATCTAACTCGGTGAGAAGAGTATTTACTACCCGAGAAGAGGATTCAGAAAGGCTGCTATTACGATGAGGAGCTAGAGCATCCAATTCATCAAAAAACATAACACATGGAATGGAAGCTTTGGCTCGTGAGAAAACTTGGCGGACAGCCCTTTCCGATTCCCCAACGTACTATGCCAGTCAGTAGATCGCCTTATGATAATGGAATATCTGAATCAGAATTGGCACCTTGTTAAGTAACTCGGCACCCTGGATGCTAATGAAATTTGCCCCACTCTCATGCGCAACTGCTTTTGCTAAAAGGGTCTTACCACAGCCTGGGGGACCCCAGAGGAGTACCCCAGATGGTGTGGTGAGCCCCACACCAGCAAAGATTTCTGGGTTTTTGATTGGCAGTACGATGGCCATCTGCAATTCAACCTTGATTGGCTCCGGTGCCCCAACATCTGCCCAAGTAACATCAGGCACTGTGGCAAAACCTTCTCTCTTGCAAGAAGGTTGAATTATCTTTAGGCCAGTTAAAAAATCTGTGAATGTAATATAAAGTGAATCCAGTTGCGTTTTGGTAAGTTGATGTGGATATGCTTTGTGAAAGCGCCGAATTGAACTCCGAGGGTCTGACTCCAAGGCAACAACTACCCCGCCAGGAACTGCTGACAGGGGGTTGTCGACTTGTTTCATGTCAATATTTGCGGAGTCGCCAAACCGGGCAACTGTGGCTACCTCCAAAGGGGGAGTACGAGCCGATCCGTTTGCCAGGCTTTGGTATAAGCGTCTCACTGCTGCCTCGCTGGCCTCTCTTACCAAAGCACTTAGATCGGCTCCAACAAACCCTGCGGTTTTCTTCGCCAATTTTTTGACATCAAAATCTCCTGATACCGCCAATCTCTCACATAGTATTCTCAAGATTCTATTACACATAAGATATTAATGGTGAATTAGTACACATCTTTTGGCAATTAATATTAAACGTAATCTGGGGTAGTACTTCTCTCTTCCAGATTCATCTGGCACATCAAGGCAAATTTCCTTATCAAATCTTCCAGGTCTTCTCAGGGCTGGATCTAGGCTGTCGGGTCGGTTTGTTGCACAGATAATCATGACTCGTTTGCCACCAGTATTTCTCAATGTAAGATCATCCATACAGGTCAACATCTGGGTGACAATTCTCTTCTCCATACCGCTCTGGGTGTTGTCTCTTTTCTGCGTGATAGCATCGATTTCATCGATAAATATTAAGCAAGGGGCTTTTTCCTGTGCTTCCTCGAAAAGGTCCCGAAGCAACTTTTCCGATTCTCCTGACACCCCTGATACAATTGAGGATGATGAAATGGCGATAAGAGGTACCCCAACCTCACCAGCAATAGCGTTTACTAGCATAGTTTTACCACAGCCAGGTGGTCCATGGAGAAGTAGACCGCATGGTGGCTGCACTCCGGTATGCAAGTCAATTTCCGGGTGGACTAGATGCATGACAATGAACTCCAAAAGATGGTTTATGACTTCATCTCTGCCCCCAATGTCCTCTAGGCAGACGTTCTTGGATTGCTGGAGAGGGATGTTTTGTTTCTGACGTTTGATTGATTCGCTATCTTTGTTTGGTTGGGGCTTTTTCCGTTTTGGGGGAGCCTGAGATGCCGGTAGGGTGCTGTCATCTACTTGCTGGTTTATTGAAGTTGATTCCTGTCAGCAGCTTGCGCACCAGTATAATTTTAATTTTTGATATCTCGGCTATTGTTGTACAATACCTTTGGTTCCATGAGGCCCTCTTCATCGAGTTCCGCAATCTCGCCCAACTCTCTGTTCCAACTGTTGGGCTCGGCTTCTTCCTCCCGTATCGTGGCTAAGGCCATTTCAATCATCCGTTCTAGATTCCGTTCCTTCTGCCTTGCCATACTCCTATCGGTTATAACATATTGGTAAACCTGCGAGACCGACAAACTCGTAGAGCCACTATTTTTTTCAGTAACCGGATGCTCGTTAAGATACCTCCGAACTATAGCAAGTACACTTCTTTCAAGTCCTTTCGTTAAGAATTGCTTGCTTCCAGCCATTGGAAGTATTCGGTATTCCTGGTAGGGGTGGTAGGGTGTTCAGATCACTGCCTTTGGCCACTCTGTGGATCAGAAAAGAGTCTTCATCGGTTGGTGTCGCTGAGCACTTTCAGAAGCAGGAGTGGTAGGGTAACACAACTCAAAACCCTCTTTTGACAAATTTGGCTAGGGTTCCGAATAGTCCTCGGAAGACTGGACTGGACTACTTGCGCATTCCACAAGTATCCGGATGCCTTGGCGCCAAGCCGGCTCGGTTTGTGCCTGGGCCACGAATCTTGGCGCCAAGGCATCCGAATACTTGTGGAATGCGCAAGTAGCTAGTCGGGTCGAAAGTTAAGTTTAGTCTAATGGTGTAAATTAGACCGACTGGACAGTCGTGTCCTGCTTCAATTCGGCCGCGCTAGTAGAGAACTCTTAAGACCGGAATCTCAATCCTTCCCAGTACGATCGTGGAACAGGAAAATATACACCCCCAGCAAATATACAGTTCGCTGTTGATTGGTCGGACCTCAGTAATCCTGGCCTACGAGCCAATCAATGAGGACTGTATATTTGCTGGGGGTGTATATTTTCCTGTTCGGCGATTGTATGATCACAGCAGCGGGTTCAGTTAGGCCTATGCTCCCTCTGTCACAAGTAGTTTGCCTGCTTTTTATTTATCTTAGTGGGTTGTCTATCGTTACCTCTCTGTCCTTATTATCCTATTAGTGCAAAGCTAAAAGTGCGTAAAACTCGGGAATGAACTAAGGGATGAATTTCGACCACAAGGTAAGGGATAGTTATCACAATTACAGTATTCCTAACTTTGCTCTCTTTAGTTACTTCACCACCAATCGCTTCCACTACTAGGTCTATGGGCACTTAGCAGGATGCTTGAAAATACCGAAAGGGATTTCACAAACGTCACGACTCGGACACGACGAGTATGTTGTCTATCGTTACCTTTTGGTCATATCTATCCGATTGGTTGAAAATCTAAAAGTAGGAGAAAACCGGGAGGAATATCGAGGTTAAGCACCAGCGTGCGTTCTTATTTTTTGGCTTTTTTATATGCCACGAGCTCAGGGTGAGGGAGGCGAGGTTAGGCCGTCGCTTTTGAAGGTAGTGGGGGATTCTAGTGCGAATGAGGTATGAGTTGTTTTTCCTCTCCCTAAGACCTGATCTTAAACCAATTATATGCTTTGTTTATGTCTCACATCATAAGCACAAATAACTTTTTTTCCGTTCTTATTATGCGACAGGAGCAGGTCATTGCAGTGCTTATGTCTCAAAAAATGGTTTAGCAGGGAGGTTTAGTGTGGTTGCTATGGTGATTTAAGAACGCACGGCGGTGCTTAACCTCGTTAATGAAGGGATAGTGGCAGTTCGGGACTGGCGCAAAACTAGTGCCTACTACTACTTAAGTTGGTATCAAGCAGAAAAAGGTTGCGTCAATATGTTGCAAGGAGGTTCAATATCATCAAACTCATGACGCCACAGGGGAAGGGCCTTTCCAAATCGGTTAAAGTACAGTACTCTGGTATCAAAGCTTACCAGCCATTTTCTGCCAGTTTTACGATCCCCATTCCACAGGCACAGCTTAACCCCCTTCCCACTATTCCTATCTGTACACACACACACTTTATTTTGCAACACTTTATCCTTTTTGCCTACCGTTGGCTGTCCAAGTTCTTCTATAAGTACCCTTCTATCCCTCTACTTCAAGTTGCCCCCATGCAACCTGCACTTCTTGCCTGCTGTGGGCTCACTATTTTCTCTCTCCTCCTTTTCCAATCCAAACCGACAACATCTTCTATTTTCTCCATTGTTGTTAAACCATTCTTCTTTACCTGCATTGACTCAACCTTCCCATTCAACTGTCACTTTGCCCTCTGGTTTCCTATCGTTGGTAACAAGGGAGTTGGAACCACTATCGTTGTGGTATTTCTTCCTGAGGTGACTTAGTGTCTTGTTGATTTGGGCAAGTTTGTTTCTTGCGTAAAGGGGCTCTTTGCTTGCCTGCTGTGGGCGCACTATTTTGTCTCTCCTCCTTTTCCAATCCAAACCAACAATGCCTTCGGTTCTCGGCATTGTTGTTAAACCATCGCTCTTTGCCTGCATTGACTCAGCCTTCCCATTCAACTGTCACTTTGCCCTCTGGTTTCCTATCGTTGGTAACAAGGGAGTTGGAACCCCTATCGTTGTGGTATTTCTTCCTGAGGTGACTTAGTGTCTTTTTGATTTGGGCAAGTTTGTTCCTTTGTAAAGGGGCTTTTTGTTTTGTTTCAATCCACTGCATGAAGACCAAGGGAAGTCTATGCACATTCCCAATGAATTGTCATTCTAACATGTAGCTAGAATTGTTGATCATATAAGAGAGGAAGAAATATCACACATAGTTAAAGATTTTATTTGCCATATGGGTTATCTGTAATGGTTCAACGAATACAAGCATAATACAAGTGTGTTTGGATTGCCTTCAAAGTCAGCTTTGGTGCCAAAGCTAGGTTAGTCAGGTTATGCTTTTTTGCAAACAATGCAGCTTACCGTTGTAATAGGATGAAGAAACCTGTTGGTGGAAAGGCCCTCATGGACGGGCACTGAAGGGTAAGCCCGGTCTATTGTTAGGCCACCCTATTCGACAGATTACCTGAGTCCGCATCCACAGCCTCCGGAAACCATTTAGTTAGACACTACTCTTTTTGATCCTATGACCAAACAACGCAAGTCCCCAAGGCCACCCAAGAAGATGACAAGCAAGGGAACCCGTCACAGCATCTTAAAGAATGGCGAAGAGTTGGAGAACTGGCTGAATTTCCTCTTGCATTTGACAAAGAGTGAGAGAGGTGCTTGTGAGGAAGCGAGGCAGAATGGGCAAGAATTCTTTCACTTACTCAGGGCTCTGAAGGTGAATAATCTTTTTTCCTTTCTATTGCTTGGCTATCCAAGTACATGATGATCCTTGATCACCCTTTTTGCCTAAGTAGTCCGGTTAGTAGTGGTGAGAGGAGAGGTTGCTAATATGGTGTGCTTGCCTTTAGGTAGTATTGTGGGAGTCTTTTTCAATATCAATCTCGACACCTATACATCTCAGACAAAACTCGATGAACTCCAAAGTCTCACGCTCTCTGAAGTTGAAACCACTAGCAGGGACTATCTGCGGATCTGACTACCACTAGGTAGCTTTCATCTAGCTCTTGACTGTCAGCTTAAGGGCCTCTTCGTTTTATTCTGTAATCCAGATTCCCTCCTGTACGGTTTCGCTGCCGGAAACACTGTTCAAACGCAATTCCGGGAAACATATCTGATTACCCATTCATCAATCCCCCTTCCGTTCCGCAACGCAGACAGCACAAAGAGTATAAGCAATGACTACTTAAAAACCCAGATCTCTGCTTCTGTCCAGGGTTCCGAATGGTCCGCGGAAGACGGAACTAGACCAGCCGGTCCGGTCGAAAGTCAAGTCTAGTCTAATGGTGGAAATTAGACCGACTGGACAGTCAAGATTATCGGACCCGACTTGGCCAGGACCAGTCGGACCAGGCCCGCCAAGCGATAGGATATGCACGACCCTTTGACAGAATTACCATCTCGTTTTTCTTTTTACTATTTTTGTCACAATATATTGTGTTCGAATAAAGCTTTTCTTAATTAAACTCATTGTTTCCATGGATTATGCTGTGGGGCCACGGGGGGTTGGGATGGAGATAGTGCCTCGTTTAGATTAGGGGCAGCAAAGATAGGTTCACGAGTATTAAATTTCTGTTGTAATATTCGAACGGAACTCAAACGAAGAAGTGATAATAGCAAAAGAGTCAAGATAATAGATTACCGCGAACTGCTGATTTCAATGACAGGAACTATATAGACAAGCTATATAGTGAGATGACTTGGTTCCACTTCCACCAGCCTTCGTAACAAAGAACAAAGGTATTAAAAGAAAACACATATAAGAACAAAAGAAATAATAAAGAAAGTAAAAAGAAGTCCGGACTTGTACCTTGCTTGAGAAGAAATACAAAGATGTAGAAGAAGAATTTGAGAGGAGAAAGAAACCATATTTGAGAGGACCAAGAAATCATATACGAACAATTTCTTCGGTGAACTAAGTGAGTGATATTACATGATTATACAATATTTTATACAGACTGGTCTGGGACCAGTCCAGACTAGACTGAACCACCTGAGCTAGTCAGGTCCAGTCATTGACATCAACCTGGAGTGACCAGCCTGGTCCTGCCTCCAAGACTTGACCGGTCGGACTATTCGGAACCCTGCTTCTGTCTGGAATCGCGCTGTGGGGTGTTTGATTGTGGCTGGTAGACGGAAAGAGGTCACGAATCGCTAGAGCGTGTGATTATCAGGTTGGTGCTTGCTTGCGTGCCTATCAGCACGACCTGTTCACCTCCATCCGCAACATCTCCTCACTTAAACTGTTCCTCTTGGGCGCAATTGAAAAGTCCAAACTGTTGCGAGGATATTGCGCACGTAACAGTCAACTGGTGAAACTAGACTAGGGCTCCACTAAAAGGGTATTCGTGTCTCCGCGCCAAGAATGGGCACCCCTTTTGGAATAGCCACTCCGGGCCCATATGGAGGATAGTGTAGAGGCTGCTTTTCTCAAGAAGTATGATGGCGGGTAACCTTCAAGTTGAACTTGTTGCAGGAGTCGATGAGAGAGCTTAATATCTTCTGATCCCAGGGCTTGACCATTAACCATTAAACCTATTATCTCCTGCACATTTCATATCCTCTTTTTAATTGAATATGGTTTTCCTTACTGCAATCCGTGTATAGGTCATGCATACAGTTTCTTGTGGAATATTCAAAACCGCTCCAATTTCTAAAAACGACATCTTATTGTACTTATACAGAGTGATAATGGCTCCCCTTGTAGCATAGTAAAGGCTTCTCCCTTTTGTCATTCTGGTTTTTAAATTAATTTAACCTATTAGGTTCCAGTATTCTCACAACGCTAAAGACTTACTTGCTTAGAAAAATTGATAACCGGGCCGGTAAGAGTTCACAAATCGCCAATCCTGTCGTCAATCCTGAGGTCACCGGCTTGTGGCACTTTTCCGCACAATCTTTCAAACAGCTCGAACACTATATTTTATGAGCTAGTGGTCACTATTCCAAAAGAGGTGCCCATTCTTGGCGCAGAGACAGGAGTACAAGGGAGAATCAAAATCTTTATTTGTTTGTCCTCCTCAAAACTAACCAAACATAAGTCTATATAAGAATAATAAAACTCTCACAATTATTCTATCATCTGGCACACCTATCAATCTCTCCATCATGTGTAATCCCCTTCTGCCTGTGTACCTCTGTACTCTAAACAATGGAAATTCGTAACCAGAAACCATTCCATCTATCCTTCTGTCGGTCCTTCCGTCTAGAACAAATGAAACAACTAAAACTACTATCCGGTCTTATCCCTCAGCTATCTGCCTTTCTAGCTACTAACAAATATCCGCTTCTATCAACTCCAACGCCAATGTGAATAAATGCAAAACAGAATTGAAGCATTATTCCATCGCTATAAGGGACCATGGTGTAAGTTTAATACAGAATGTTTTTCCCTACGCACATGCTTGGTCAAGCTCCTTACACAGCTATATATAAATTGCAGCGATATGGAATGGGCAATGATCTCACCATTCAGAAACTTTACTGGTGCTGAGTTCAGTATTGCCGATATTGAAGGCAGTTTTGCTGTTCAGATACAACATAGAGCTGGAATAGAGAGCAGGAGATTTGTTCATTTTACATGAAAATGGGTCGGCGCTCACATATGCCTGATATCTACTACGCAAAACGCCCTTATGTTACAATGTGGGGAAATGCATGATTCTGGAGATAGCACTCCTGGGAATGTATGTGGCGTTATCAACCAAGGCATACTGGAGCAGAAATGGGTCAAGCAGAGGTCAGCAGTGTTCCCAACGGGCCAAGCCGATGGTAGGCCGCTCCGGAAGACAGCCTAGACCCATATAGGCCGAATTCAATCGGCCTACGAAATCCTACGATATATCAGGCCTGATAGGCGTCTAAAGGCCCGGAGATTAGCATTGAGAACAGATTGCATTAAGGGTATCCAACCCCCCCCCACCCCCCTCCTCTCTTTCGAGTTTATCGCCTTTGATTTTTTTCCTCCTTTACGTTCAGCTATTATGATACTTCTTAATTAATCACAAAACAAGTGATACGCAACCAATACAATAAAGCCTTAGAAATTTACCTCCAAGGCCACGAGCACAACCCTATCATACCATCATTCCCCCCTATTTTGCAGGAACTACTGTAAATCCCCAAGCGAATAAAGTGAAACTGTTGTATTTTCAATATTATTTTGTAAACTATTTACAGTCAACCTCTCTTATTGATGCTTCGAAATAGTCACCGTCCTACTGCACACAGTTGATCTACTACCAGCAACTCTTTCTACAATTAATTCAACTAATTAATTCACTACTTCTAGTATTTTTTTGTGTTTTTTGCTAATAAGCAAAACCGTTACTTTGTTTATAATCATATTCCGTAATTGGGAAACATTTACCATGAATTTTGCTATTGACAAAGAGCAGCCGATCAGTATGAGTGGGTCAGCCAAAGCCGTATAGGCCGGCCTATCAGGCAGCTGGGAAAAAGCCTATATGGCCTATAGGCAGGACCGGCCCGGGCAGGCTCAGGTTTAACCAGGCCTGCAGGCTCGGGCCAGTCTAGATTCAAGAGAATTTGGACAGGCCGGGCCCGGCTTTACGGAAGCCTGGCCGGCCTGGCCCATTGGGAACACTGGAGGTCAGTGAGGGTGGCAAATTTGGGAGCAGGCATCGGTGTAAAGGGCAGCTAGATTGGGTCCCTTCAGAATTAGCCTCCGGTTTTTCCTTCCTGGTTGTTTCAGATTGTGTGGGTAGCCTTCTGCTTCTTATTGTTTCCAACTTGTTCCAGCATTATCTAGCGAGAAGTTGTCTGATGCACATAGGTTTTAATTGTACCCTACCCAAGTTCTATGTCGGAGTATTGAGAAAGTTTTCCCTCTACCCAACTCTGGTACTTATATAGGAGTATATTTGTTCCAATTTGTAAGAAGTGCTTCTATTCTCATCGTGTATTCAGAATATGGTGCTAGTTTATTTGCCTTTTGTGATATGTTATGCTCTGCCAGTGTCTGTTGAGCTGTCAACTTGAAAAGTGGTATTATAAGACAAATAGGGTGTAGGGAAGAACTATTTCGGTTGTCACCAATGGTATGCTAACTGATCCTAAAATAGCAGGAGATTTAATATACAACTAGCTAGGTACTTGCTAGCTTCAATGGCTACTGATGTTTTGACCTGATAGGTTAAGACTCCTTAATAGTAGATCAACATAGCTGTATGCCCAAATGATACACTCAAATCATAAGCCCAAATCAGATGAACAAGCTAGATATGAAAAATATCCTGTTCTCAAACCTAACACCTAAAGACAGCAATTATCTCTAAGGGTGTCGAGTCTAAGTTAGATAACCAATCAATACATAGGCTATTAAAATAGGAAGTTGATGATTCTATATATATAATTGAAGATTATGAGGGAACGGTTCTCTATTCATAAGATATCCTTTGTTGAGAACAACCAGGACCCCGGGCCCATGTAGGGGAAGTCCGGGGAATCATAAGATCCGGAAAATCAAGTCTCACCCCTCTCTGTGCCCCAGAAGGGGCTCACCAGTCTGGGGCCTGTTGAACAGATAAAAAATACTCGCCAGCCCAGAGTCAGTGTGATGCCTCTGAGTGAAAACCCGTCCTGCCCTACTCCCTAACGAACCCTAATTGCCCATTGCCCTACTGAACAAATGACAGCAGATATCCTAACTAAGTCTTTGTCTCGCATATTGCATTGAAAACATTTGTAGCCTATGGGATTAAGTCTTTCCGAATGCAAAGAAGAGCTGGCCCCACTTTCCTAGCCCTATATCAAAGTTCTTGTTTCTTCCTTTATCATACTTTACTTTCTTTTCTTTCCCAATACTTGCTTGTAGGTAACACTCTTTTTGTACCCTTAAGCTGCCTCTCTAATGGCCAGAGGAAGGTTTTTTAATAAGGTCCCATTATCACCGGATATTAAGAACATAGGCTTCTTTTATTTGCTTACTTTCTTTCGATTCTATGTTTCATCTATGGATCCTTCGAAGAGTGGGTGTGTTGGAAAATGTGGCTTCTCAGGATCTAATTACTTGTTGTCAGCTCATCTGATGCAACTAGTAGATGAATATGGAGATGGATGGAAGTGTCACTAGTTTGTCATGTTAGGAGAATGGTCCATATGGTATACAACACAGTGGCTGGTGTGACTGCTAAGTCCATTGTGTATATTAGTAGCTCTTTCCTGCATGAGATGGGAAAAAGGAAGGTAGTGGTGGGCCTCCCTTTTTCACAGAGAATCAAGCACATTTTACAACAGAAACTGTTGGAACAATGGCTTCAATGTGACGAAAGTATTTCTACCAGTGGCGGGCAATAGTGCCAGTGGAACCTAGACACTGGTTGGCCCTGTATATAGATACCTTTGTGGGTATAAATGCTGTGGGCCGGTACTCAAGCATCAATGTACAACAGACATCGGTCAATTCTTGCTCTTCCTCTATAAACTACTCACGCGGCCGAGTGAGTAGATTATTCTTTCAGTGGACCCATCCTTACTTTCGCTTCGCTCTCTTTCTCGCGCACCCAAATTCCGACAGAAACTGGGGAACCCTGATCGAGTGATAGATCATGGCGACTGCTCAAGCATCATTGAGCATGATAGATTTTGTGCTGGTCGGGTGTTAAAACTTGTTCTACTTTCCTTCTAGCTAGAACAACACAGAATACAACATCGATCTCCACTTCTGACAATTTTCGCCACCTCTAATCAAAGCGAGGCACTATCTCCACCGTATAATCTATGGAAACAAAAGTTTTATTAAGAAAAACTTTATTTGTACCGTATGATACGTAATATATTGTGATAAAAATAACATATCCTATTGCTTGGCATGCCTGGTCGGACTAGTCCTGATCGAGTCGGTTTCAATACTTAGGATGGCAACACCCATACAGAGTGTCCAGCTTCAATCCGGCCGCGCGAGTAGATGTGGATACAAGTAAGAGCCCGGGCTGGTCAAATGATCTGGAAGCTGCTCTCTCCCTCATCCGCACTTTTGCTTCCCAGAGTCTCCTCCACATTCAATCCCTGGTCTGAAATACAGTCTCTTTTCCTTTGCCCTTCCGGGCTTCTTTTTGGGCTTCTGTCCTGTTTCCCGTCTCCTCTACACATATTACTGCATTTCTAGTATGATACCTTTCTCCTTCCCTCTTGGCTTACTAACATTCTTTGGCATTTCCAGAATTATTCGCTGTAATGGAATCTCGTTATAACGAAAAGAAAAATCTGAACTCTTGGCTTTCGTTATAACGAGGTGCGACTGTACGAGAACAGTCCCCTCACATAGAAAGACCTCCCCGCTTACATTCTTGCCTGAACCACCACTGCTCACCCCTGGAGGGGTGGTATTCTCCCCTCACGTGTCAAAGTCGCTCTCGCCGACACCCCCGGGGGTTTCATGTGCGAGGAACTAGTCCCGAAGGATTTCGTCAGCGTTCTCGACCACACCCTTCCAGCTAAACCGACCAGTTCTTCTATGGAAAACCCTGGGGAGTATTGGAATGAGATGCTCGGAGCCTATGTTTGTCCCCATCCCAAGAGCCCGAGGAAGTTGGTCATGTTACCGGGCTTAAAGCCCATCTTGAGAGTAACACTCATGACAAGAAATCTTTTCAGTAACACTCTTCCTATTTCATCTGTGCCCATGTAAGTACTAACCAGTGGGTGGTCAGTTGTCCTACCTGCCTCGGTATTCTCCCTCTTCGCCCGCTCTCCTCCAACATGCCGAATGCTATGACTGTGGAGTTAAAAGATCCCCGGCTTATAAGCAGCTCATCAAGGGTGCCACAGGCGGATTGGTGGATGCACTACATCATCTTAGATAAAGATTATGGCCAATCCATTTTTTTCTTTCATTCCTATAGTCCGTCCGGTCCTACCATTCCTACGCATAGTCCGTCCTACCACCCCCGAAACGATATTGCTACCACTCTTCTACAAATACCTACTAGCACACAGTGTGTTTATAAAACTATCAAGAGTATTTCATAACTTGGTGTAAAAAGATTGGTTTACCCGCCGACCATTCTTGGCAATCACTCCCGGCTCCTAACAGCAGGTTGAAAACGGATCTCCTGGCGCTCATTCCAAACGTGAACCTTCAATTCTGCTTATGAAGTTTTTCTGGCTGTTTTTGCCTGGCCACACGGACTAGTGTACTCCGATTTTCAACCCCGTTTTGGGCGGAAATTTATGGTTGGCAACTTCGGTTACTTTACTACCCGGAGAACAAATAGCTACTGCGTTGTGCAAGCAGCTAACCTATCACAGATCAGAGTTGATGAATATGTCATTCTCCATTAGCTCTGGGGAAAAATGCGAAAAATGAATCGGGTGCGAGAGGTGCAAACACGATGGAATGCGCCGAAAAGGGCTGGCGGGAACTCGGAAAGCGAGGGGGGCGTGCTCACTGAGATGGCTTTCATAGTGTCCATTGTTCTCTGCCTGCCTGTCTCTTTTTCTCTGTTAATCATGGCTTGTGAGGGTTTTCCGGGAGAGATTTTAGGGAGAAAATTCAAGATGAAAAAACAATTCTTTTTGAATCGAAATGATGTAATTGGTTGTGGGGTGGTAGGCACAGATTTGTATGTAAAAGTTTGAGCATGAGACACGGTCTAGTGCTAGAGTGCCAGTATTACCCTTGGTGTTGTACTGCAGGCGCTGTAGCCAGCTCGGGCTTGAGGGTTTTGTGACTAACCTACGGGACCAAAAAGCATATTTGACGCAGAAGCAAATCAGTTTATCTATGTATTATATTTTAGACAAATTCCAGTGCAGAAATCCCGAGAAATAAAATCTACAGATTCAGCTCAAAACAGAGTTAATCCGAAATGATATGGTGCGGGGAATATATCGAGCCTTTCTGAATCTCCTCTCCTTAGCATTGTGCATCAATTACGATTTCAAAATTGTCACTGTTCATATATGGTTTCTTGCTCCTCTCAAATATGATTTCTTTCTCCTCTCAAATGTTCCTTTCAACTCTCTATCTCTCCACACCCGTTACTGGTTGACTCGGAAGCCTATTGTGTGTTCTATCATTGTTCCTTTTGTTCCGGATACTTCTTTGATAGTCTTTGTTTTTCCTTGTTGAGGGAATGCGGTGGTAATGGCTGGACTCAACTGCTGTACTATATAGCTGATCTATGTCTTTCTTATTATTCAATAAAACAAGCGTTGTCACAATAAGAGATCTGGACTACTTTTTATTATCAGTTCTTCGTCCGAGTTCCGTTCACATATTCCGATCGCATATTACAACAGCCACATTCAAGTTTTTAGTGGATGAAAGATGACTCACTTCCCCGCTGAATCTAGTTCCTTATGTAACAGGTTACCTAAGCAATAATTACCAGGCTGGCCGGGTATTTAAACCCGGTTTGCTTGCTTTTTCCTAGTTGCCTACCATAGCCACTCTGTACCGAATAGGGACCGTTGCCAAGGGGGTGACTCTCAAGAATACGCCATTTTAGGACCGCCTGAACAGCCCGACATAAGGTACTGGTGCCGATACCATCATTTCTATCTTCCTGACCAACACAATGCTTCCTTTCTCATCCATAGGTTCCAACAGGCCTGCCTCTCCTAAGGTAGCAGCACCGATAGACCAAGATGTGCTCGCACATGGAGCTCCCCACTCGGCGTGGCGTAATGCCAATATCTACGCTTCTGACCGTCAAGGTAATTTAATCGGAGGCCTCTGGATCGCAGAAGGTATTACCAATGCCAATCTCTATTCGATGCTGGAGATCTTCTGTACCTTTAGCGATACTTTCTACCTACGCCACTTCAGCGGGCAATTGGTTGAGAGGGACCAGAACCCACTTCAGCCTGGTGATTACTTGATTGCCACGAATGGTAGGTCCGCTCTATGCTTGAGCCATTGAGTACCACTAATGCAGGATAGGTTCCATCACTATCACCCAGGAACTCCCTCTGGCCCGTACTAGTCCGGACACTTCGCAAGCCGGAATCCGCTCTGAATCATTTCGTAATGCCGTACGTGAGCGAGATTGGCGCTGCATCTTAACGAATAGGCCAGCAATAATGGCTCGCTATGGTGATTGGTGTTCCTTTGAAGCAACTCACATATTTCCCTTGGCATATCAGCGGAACTGGAACGATCTCGGCTACCGTAATCGGATCACCGTCCCGCCAGCTGCTGAGTCCGACGGATCCATCAACTCTCCCCAGAATGGGATATTACTTGGTCTTACCGAGAATCTTCTTTTCACTTCTTATCAAGTGTCAATTGATCCAGATGTATGAATTACTCCATCTAAAAGTCTTCACAGCTAATAAACATGTAGGATAATTACAAGATTGTCTGCTTCACACCTGATACCGCTAACTTTAAACTCGCTGGTCGTCATCTCGATCAGCGATTCCTGGAGGATCCCCTCCGCCCGGTCGATCAGGTTTTGCGCTGGCATTTTAGGCAGGCAGTGCTTATCCATGTGAGAGGGGCTGGGGAGCCTGCTATTGGGATGAATTTCCCTCAGCTATCCTGGCTAGAGGATGAGCAGTCAGAATGCTAGAGTTTGAGCTTTTTGGCCGGCTTAATGTAAAGTGGGGAAGGCAAGTGATGTGTACCTAGCGCGCTGCAGCATCTTAGACAATGGAGGCCTGTACGGTGGGTGTGTTTTCGGTTCTGTCTTCTTCGGGGAGGGAGTTTTCTTTCTTCTCTGGTGGGTCTGTGAGATTTTTTCTTCTACGCTGGTGGGGGATGTTTGCTTGCTACATGTAAACAAGAAGTAAATCAAACCCGTTCCCACCAGGCCAATAGTTACTCGCCCGGTGAGAGATCCGATGTATTTTCTTGGTTGAAAGCTAGACTTCAGGAACGAATAATTGAATCAGAACTAGACTCCAAGTTGACCTGTGATCAATTGATAAATACATATTGTGGTCCTTGAGGTTGTCTATTACGGCAGTATTTAAGATCAAATATCCAAGATCAAAAATGCCTCTATGGAAACTAACGTGCCAACCAAATGCCAAGCTAGAAGCGATAAATGTGTTTATGTGGTGACCCACATTATCGCTTTCAGGGCCGGAAGTGATTATTTTGTTTGTGCGGTAACCAAAATTATCGCTCCCTGCCATGGAACCAAGGCCATAAACTACCTATAATCTACCATTAGAAAGTTGAAACCAAGGAAAAGCAAAAGAAGCCTGGTCTGCCATGACAACCAACACACCGCGATGGCTAAGCCACACCCTCCTCCTCCTGTGCGCAACCCACGATATCCAATAATTCCCTTCCCTCCACTACAGCCGCAAACTATCTTCTGTTCTGATCCGAATTACATACATCATGAAACTATACCCATCATATCAAATGCAACTAGAATAGAGTGAAGGATAAGAACTTACTGTAGGTAAGAGCAAACCAGTTTAAAAAAGTTAACTCCTGCACAAATTTTGCGTTACTATGGTATTATGTTGGCTTGGTGTGAAAAATACTGCCCCTCATACGTTTTGTGGGGTCCTATTACCTAGTTAAAAGATCTTATAGCTTCCGAACTCATATGGAATACATAGTCTGGGGAGCAAAACATAGCTCCGGGGGTCTCATAATGGCATCAAACTACTACTTTGAGGTACTTTGGAGCATCACCCCCATATTGTTTGAGAGATTGTGGCTACCTGTAGGCAAGCATGTAAGCGACGTCCAGATGCCGGAATAGGGAGAAGCAGCGAAGAGGGCAAAGAAAGAATGGAATGGCACCGCAGAACAAGAGAACAACCACCCACCATACCCGTCCAGGTATTTGAGTAGCCTACGAGACAGTAGTTTGGCGCCAGAATATACCTTCTTGCCACACCTTGCAACCCCCAACCCGCCGTCCCGGGCACTAGAAATCAAATCAGCAAAAAAATTTCGGAAATTTCCAAGCACCATATCTTTGGGTGAATGTGGCTCCATAGAAGTGCGCAAAGGATACCCCTCTCAATGTCTCAAAGTCTAACTTCTCTGGATCTCGGTGCGGTAGGGGCAGCATTCATAGAGATGATGAAATTTCGAAATTGCCCATCATACTCATATAGAGTGGCGGCGCCCCTCCCGTCTGAACGGAATATTATTCCTCTACACAGCTCACCATGACTACTGCCAGGGTCGCTCCAGAAAAGTGGGGGGTGCCTCAACAATTTATTTCCTTTACAGTGCTATGAAAGGAGCAACCTACCGTGTTACCAGAGCGGTCGGAGGAAGGGACGGCGCCAAATTCCTGTATGGAGGGGTAATTATTTATGTTCTCGGGATTGTCTTTTTGATTGGCATAACGGCCAGGACAATATTAGCATGTGCGTGCGGCCACCACTGTAGGAAACCGGGGGTCCTAAAGACTAAGCAACCTGAGAGCCTAGGGGAAAGCTCACCAACCCATACGCGGATAGGTTTCACCAGAAGATTTCACTCATAGGTCAGCATGAGAGTTGGCGATGCAAGAAGCAGCAATGCCCCCTCAGGGAAACGTTTTCCTCCTGCTAGACCTCTGCGGCTAAGAGTTGGTTGATGTCTTTGGACGTCTCACAACATCTACGAGTCTTCTTTTTTTTTTCCTCCTTTTCGCATCCGCAGAGACCAGCTCACTGCCTTATGCAAAAGATATCGTCCCTGGAGGTTCGTGGAGAGTTCAGCTACCAGTACTTGTGTAGTCTACACCCCGATGCGTCAGCCTCGTCGTATTGAGCCTCTTCAGCGCGTTAATAGGAACTTCCCATCGAACCAATCGAAGTCATCGGATCTGCATATATTGTTACACAACAGCCTTGCTGCTCATTGACATAAGGCAGACAAGCACCAAAACTTCCGGATATGGAATCTGGATAGATAAAATATCATTAGGGGGCTGGGCAACTCCACAAGCCACTCCGACACCTTTCGCTCGGACGACTAAACTTGAACCGCCAAGTCTCCTAACATAGATCGGGATCAGTCGCTCGTTTCACCGAAGATCAACTAATTAGCATCTGTCCGAGCGGGAAGTGTCCGCTCGTGTGGCTTGTGAAGCTGGCCATTCGAGTATTGTCTTTCTGATAATTATTGGCCCAGCACACTGGTACAAAGCCCCACCTTCTCCAAGCAGGTTATGTGGATCATTGAGATCCTTGTAGCTGGGTAAATGTATATTACATAAAGTTGGTTCTCCAAGCAATAATAGGCTTAGCAATGGCACATTTAACACCCAGCAAAATTCGATACTATGATACATTCCTCTATCTATTTTTTCCTACGAGCGCGGCCGATAGACACACGGCCTGATAGAAAAATACCTTAGTCACAGTGCGCCTAGACGAGGCACGTGACTGTTATATCCACCGGCCGCGCTCGTAATCCACAGATGGACATTAGAATAACCACTAGGCAATTTAGCTACTGTAGGCGATGGCTTAGCCTAATTACGAGAACACAACACATTCACCCATAAGATTGGTTTTGTACTTGTACGGTACACCCTCTGGTAAAAAAAAATCGGAAAACGTTGAAAGAGCTTCTAGGGTTTTGATTAAGTTAGAGGATTCGGCGTACTAGAGCCAAGTGAGAAAACGCATTTTGGATGATTTATTTCCACACTTTCCCATTTTTTTCACCGCGGGCTGAAGGCGGCAATAGTAGGGGATATCGTGCTCCTATTATCATACCGGCACTGGTAATTGATTATCGCAAGGCTGTGCGAACAGCGTGCCCTTCATACGTTACCCTTCTCCATGCCTAGCACTCGTGTAGGGTGAACCGTGGGGGGAATCTGCTCACCTAGGCCGCCTCGCCATTCTTGGCAGGGAATACGAGGCCAGAGTGCAGCACGGGACCAGCCAAGAGGTTAGTTCGGTCCGAGAAACAGCGAAGTGACACAAAATATCTCCAGGATATAAAACAAAGTGTTAAGGGTTAAATCCAGCACAAATCCCCCGAAATAGTTAGGAACGCATCAAGAGAAGACAAAGGTACGGTAGCAGCAATGGATCCAGCAGCTCCAGACAAGATAGAACTCCAATCCGCCCAACCACCTCCTCCAAACACAAGTCAAGACACAGTCCGGATCCATCCTACTCCAAAGGAGGAAAAACAACCCTTGACCAAAGCCGAAAAACGCGCAATATGGAAGTACCGTGGCAAGCTCCTGGCCGGACTGATATTCCCCTTCTTCCTTGATTCCATGGACGTGACGATAATCGCGACAGCCCTGCCGCATATTGCAACCTCCTTCAACCAGCTCACACAGCAGTCGTGGATAGTAACATCTTTCGCACTAACTTCCACCGCATTCATTCCGGCCTTTGGCCAACTTAGCGACGTCTTCGGCCGGCATGCTTCATTGCAGTTCGTCATCTTTTTAATGCTTATAGGGAGCGCACTTTGCGCTGGAGCCCAGAGTTTCGAGATGCTACTAGTAGGCAGGGCTATCATGGGGGTAAGCTCGGCTGGGTTGTGGGTTATGATGACGGTGATTTTGTCGGACAAGGTCAGTTTGAAGGACAATGCGTTGCAGAATACGCTGTTTTCCCTGGTTGCCGGGGCTAGTTTCTCTGTCGGGCCAGTTATTGGGGGGTAAGTCGGAACTATCATATTTGAATTACCGGGTTATGCTGATTTTTGGATAGACAGCTGACAAATGTATGAGTTTACTCTGAGCTGATATCGATGTTCTGTCATAGGATCCTTGCTAAACAATAGTAGGTGAACTGGCGTTGGTGCTTCGGTCTTTCAATACCAATCTGCCTCATATCACACATTATGATATTCTTTGTCCTGAAGCCTGAACTAGTCAAAGCTCAACGCCACATTGACTCGGACACCGGTGAAGCGTTATCTGAACGGACGTTTATGCAGAAAATCTCGGTCATAGACTGGCCAGGATTAATCCTCTTCCTGGTATCTTGCATCGCGATCATCCTTGCTTTAACATGGGGCGGGGCAACATATGCTTGGAGCTCTCCGCAAGTCATCACCTTATTAGTGGTAGGTGGAGTGTTGTTCCTGGGGTTTGTTTGGGTTGAGTATTCAATGGAGCCGGGGCGCTGGTTGGAGAGGAAGGTGCGGGTGCCCGGGAAGCAAGCGATGATCCCAGTCCATCTGTTTTATGAGAAGGATATTGTGATTTTGGCTTTTTTGAATTTCGCGGAGGGTGCCAGTAAGTCTCCGGCTCTATATGAGAATCCCACAAGAAGGCTAAAGGTGGTAGCATTGTTCGCAATGTTCTTCTTCATAGGTGTCTACTTTGCCATTGTCGAGCAGTATTCTGCTAGCAAAGCTGGCTTGCAATTACTCTTTTACCTCCCAGGCATAGCTGGTATGTCTCCCCCTTTTCACTTCCCACCCTCGCAGCTAACATAGCAACCCTCCAGCGGGTGCCTACTCGGCAATGTACCTCTGCAACGTCCGCCCCCGCACCACCTTCCCACCTCTCCTCCTTGGCCACCTAGCCCTCCCAATATCCATCGGAATTCTAACCACCGCCCTGAAAGCCCGCAACATATCCTTGGTATATGGCATGATGGCCCTCAGTGGCTTTGGCAATGGAATAAGCTTCATGCCAGTCCCACTCCACGCGATCGCCAAGAAACCAGCACACCTTGCCGTTGTCGTCGGAACAATACAGTTCTTTGAGCCGTTTGGGGGAACGGTGGCGATGGCCGTGATGGGCACCGTGTTGAATAACAAACTTGGTGCATTCGGGGTGGAGTTTTCGAGAGGGGGTGGCGGCAGTGGGGTAGAGGCTGGTTTGGCGTTCGGGGAGGAGGTCAGGGAGGCTGTGAAGGAGGGGGTTAGGTGGGCGTTCCTGGCGATATTACCGCTTGTGGCGGCCGCCGCAGTGGTGCAACTTTTCCTTGGGGATGTTAGGATTGATGAAGAGGGGGTAGTGGAGGATATGGTGGATGGGAGGGGGAGGAGGTGGGGAGCCAAGGTTTATTATGAGGTTTGTTATTAATCTAAGAGCTCTTAAGGGGGTAGCTGCTAACAGATGATAGACGGTAAAGGATTGGATTGTAGGTCGAAAGAGCGGCTGATGGGTGTGTAGTGTCATGATATTACGATTTAACGGCTATGTTAGGGGTCCGTTAGAAAAGGGCTAAATGGTGTCACAAGTAATATTCTATCATAATAATTCTAATTAATTTTATGATCAAAATTTAATAATAGAGCCAAGAGTTTGTTGCGCTAAATTCTTTTAATCTCTTGATTCGTAGTCCTTACTACGTAAGGCTTGGTTAGAATAGCGATCTCCCCGGTTTGTCAATGCTACAATGCGTTAGAGTTCTAGAAACTACAACAGCCTTGGAACCTGTCTTGGGTATTGGATACTGGCTTCGTTTGCACCCTAGTCACACATTGTCACTCGCCTCTCAACGCCCTAAAAGATGGGCTGCAAGTGATCCCAGTCATCTAACGCGATAGCAGTCGCCGGCATCCGGAACGGGACGGCGCCGAGGTCTCCTGGGCGCAAAACAGAGGAGGTTTTTGGACACTCAGAGCAGAGTCTGCTAGCGTTTCTAGTTGATGGATTCTATTGGCTAATTTGTTCTTGGCTCAATACCGGAAAATGATCAGAACCATGAACTCGAACTAGGAATTATTAACCTCGGATACTTTGCTCAACAAACCGCTAACCGTTGACTATTGACAGTTGGTTGCTCAATGGCAGGGCGACTGCCCCCCCCGCACAAGTACTATAGTACAAGCTACAGGCATACAGAACCCGAACATTCAAGTCCGAGTTTTCCATGGGCGGTCGGATACGCACAGATAATTTACCATACAAAAGTTTTATCCCTGTCCTTTCCTGCATCATACCAAAGAATAGTTACATCGGGGATACTAGCCATGCAATTCAGGGAACCTTTGTCCTCTGACAAAGAACACGAGTATTTCGGAGGTAGAGCATTGATATACACCGGAACCCCCCCGTTCCTGGCTCTATCGATATCATGAGAGAGTACTATGATTGAATACCGATGTCCTTTTTTACCAAAGATAAAATATCAGGCGCCTGAACTGTATACTTTTTTATGAAGAAGCAGTTAAAAGATCAAGAAGAAAAAGTATTATCGGCCAGTTCCTATGGTCTAATGGCTTAGGAGACTGGTCGGCTAATTTGAAACAGGGACCATCATGAGTTCGAATCCGGGGGGCAGTG
>Ga0307510_10000926_pt1 | contig 31122 bp, 15 predicted proteins | sample 12_EM_MG_FD_207224 | JGI IMG/M metagenome (GOLD analysis project Ga0307510, IMG submission 207224) | Populus trichocarpa ectomycorrhiza microbial communities from riparian zone in the Pacific Northwest, United States - 12_EM | ecosystem: Host-associated > Plants > Roots > Unclassified | place... | reverse complement strand
GTGTTGTCCTGTTACGGTATAATATCGACTCTTAGGACGTGTTGGATCTCATTAACTACAGTAGTACCGCATCCATTGAGCAAATCCACTAACTCCTTCCCAGGATGTGTTATTTCCGGCCCAGTGAGATATCGTATTGCTCCAGATTTTGGCCTAAACAAATGGATTGTAGTTGGCTGGTTCAAGTTGGGTTGCAGTGGCCAATGGGAAACGCCATCTGGAGCCTAATTCTACCCTCTGATTGGACCGGAAATAACACATCCTGGGACGGGGTTAGTGAATTTGATCAGTGGATGCGGTATGCGCAATTCTGTTGACTCGTCAAGCCAGACCTATCCCGAGCCGACGGAGACAGCGGATCGCAAGAGTAAATACGGTATTCATTGGCTGTAACTTGTGTGAACATTTGGCAACGGGCACGGTATAGTAGATGATCGCATGTGGTCCAGCAGTTGTGATGTTGCGCAGCAGATCGTCCCCTACCTTCCCCACACCTGCTTAATGCACCACTGGTAGATTTATAATACAAGTACCTGCGTAGCCTGCTCTGGAGTCTAATCCATCGACGGGCAATTACATCTATCCGAACCCGACTCAAATAACCAGAACCCAACACGGGTTGCACCTCTGTACGATACCAGCACTTGATTTTTCGTTCAGAACTTTCCAGAACCAAAGCACCCGGTCTCGGCTGAAATGAAGTATCATAGTTAGTGGCTGTGGAAAAATGGTTTCGCTAGTTTAGTCGTCGGAGTACCGAGGAGAAGGCCAGGGAGGTGATGAAAGGTGTCCTGTAGTGCCCTGTGGGATATAGGGTAGGAGGGATGATAAAAAGGTGGACTTGTGCCGCCTCCTCCCTGATGGAAGGTAAAACAGCAACTGTTCTCAAATCAACCCCCTCCACTGCAACTCTCCTCAACAACAACAGGTAACCAACTTGCATCATGACTCTCTCTTCCATCCCACACGAGTATAGGTGATTGCTTCATTTTCTGTTGCCATTCCTCGGATGCTAATCTTCAAATCATAGCTATGCCCTTGCTGGTCTTTTCGCAACCGCCCTCGTGAGCCAATACCACACCATTCTGGTCGGTAGGTTCCGCAAGGCGTCGGGAGTCCCCTACCCGAACGCCTATGCGAGTGCGGAGGACGCCTCCAAGGACAAGGAAAAGTTCCGCTTCAACTGCGCTCAGCGTGCGCACTCAAACTACCTCGAGAACCTCGCTGTCGTGTTACCGGCTTTCCTCGCGTCGGCAATTCACTACCCCACTGTCTCATCCTCGCTCCTTGGGTTCTGGCTTGCTTGCAGAGTTGTGTACACTCATGGCTACGTCGGTAGCCCGCATAACAGCAGTGGGAAAGGGAGGTATAAGGGTGGATTGTTTCATTTCGGACAGTTCGGGTTGATGATTACGGCTGGAATGAGTGCGTGGAAGCTGTGCAGCTCTGGGGTTTAAACGTTAGCATGGGAAGTTTAAAAAGACGGGGTTGGGACTTGAACTTCTTTCGTTGCAGTGCATCTTGTTTCTTTCCTCTCTTTTTGTCTGGACTTGGCTATTATTTTCCTTTACAGTAGAGTATCAAATATTAAGGTGGGACTTGGGATAAGCTCTGAATACTGGGGAGAACGCCCATTTATGTATCACCGTGATCGGACTGATCAGAACTTCGGGAATTTCTCGCGTAGTTTTTCCTCACGTAATTCGTTGAAAATATGACGCACAAAAGCTCCGGCGGGGAGTTTATACTTTTTCGAAGGCCAAGACGGAGCTAGCCCGGCTTGATCGGTGACAATGATTGGGCATTTTCTGTTAGATTAGTGAAACTATATTCCCGTCCCGTAAGTGCATTCCCGGCCTGATGGAATGAGTGTTTTGGGAAGCAAGAATGATTCTATGACGCAGGTAAGGCTACCGACTGGGCTAAGGTGTGAGACAAGTGCATCCACAGCCCTGGGGGAGCGACTTCCGGTATCGGACATCGGGATGGCAAGCAAGAGAAACCGATGCCAGTAACTGGGGCGGCAGGTGCGGTGTTCTGCACATCCCATTAGGAATCCAAAGCATCAACTCTTGTCATTTGCTCTATGGTTTTGAGAGGAGGGACTGGTGGGGCTGAGGAACCGATGAAGCCTGTTATGCTTTGGAGAGAAGGCCAGATATTCTCACGAAGCCTTCTATATGACATAAATGTAGGTAGCCGAAGCGTACATAATGAAGCTATGGAGAGTGCCAAAATTTGCTCGTGTACTGAGGGCAGGGTATTGGGCTAGTGGTGAGTTGTACAGAACTTTGTCGGATTTGGGACGGCAAATATGGGCTTTATCTAGAATTCTGAGCGGAGCGTGACCGCCGGGCTTGATGGCTTTGAGGCTAGGAGGGGTTTCTCGTGTAAGGTGAGCAATTGGAGATCAAGACCATTGGCCACAAGTAGCAGTTTCGTGGGAACCACCCATAAGCTACCTATATGCTCTACAGCACCTTGGGGACAATTATAGGTTGTACTCGAGTATCGTTTAGCATTCAACAGATTTGTTTATGATACTGCTGCTTGGGAGAATGTTGTTTCTGGAGCCTGACTCATGTTTCGGCGATCGGCCCAGTGGAGGTCAACCACGATACCAGCAGGCTAGGTTTTTCGAACCGGAGTTCTGATCCACCGTGGATTTTAGATTTTTAGCTGCGCCGGTAGATATAAATCTCTGTAGGCAGGTCCCCTCTTTAAGCACAGTAAATGAAAGCCACTATTAGGAACAAGTTACGTGTAGAGAGCACCAAAGTAGAGTCTGTGTGAGAAACTAGACACCTTGTTTCGGGCCCCGAACGAGAAAAATCCATTTTCGCATCTGGTCTCAACATTTTGCCGGTGATGAGTTTCTTTGCTTATTAGAGCCCGACTCACTACCGGTACTGCAATTTACCTTAACATTCCTTGAGGCCTAATGTTTGAAACAAGCTAATGAGGCTTTCAACAGAATGTTCTTTGAGGCGAGGTTTAGCGATATACGGCATGTTGTGGAAGGGCTTATTAGGCCGGGACCGCTCTATGTCACAGTATTCACAGCTAGGCCCACAAGAAAGTATCATGCGTTTTAGACGGCTAAACAATAGTTAAATCGGGGATAGCACCGGCATTAACCAGCCTATCTATGTAGCTATTGAGAGTACATTGTGTTCAACATTCAAATGCATGAAGAGACCTTATGCCCCCTCCGACCCAGACAGTCCTGGGGTCATAGCCTTCAGCACCTAACAGCCCCAGCCCTCCATCATGACCAGGCTTAGCGATGTTCGGTCGTAGTCGATCGTGGTCGCCTGGAATGTGGGAGCTAGTGTATTATCGTGTTGGGTTGGGTGCTTAAAATATTCTTGTAGAGTGAAATGGACAAAACGGACGGTGGAAGCCTCCTCATCTGTGATGACGAGCCCTTGACAGCAGTCTAGCAATGTCTATATCGAAGGAACATTTTCGATATTGAGATCCGTTGATCCTATTTCGACTGCCAGAGCGTGACAGAGCTCATCCCGCGTAGGGTGGAGTTATCCACATCAGACCCTTTGTCGCAAGTCTTAGAATTTTCCTTAGGGTTTCCCCGCGTTACGCCTTTATTCGCTGCATGCATGAACCTGTTAGCGGGCATCTCAAAAGTGGAGTTCCCAGTCTGGTTGATTCCACATATAGTTTTTGGAAAGGCATCGGGGGTTACAATACCTGCCTCCCGCCTGATGGATACAGTCGCTACTCTTCCAGCAAGATGCTTCTCAATCTCACCCCGGATCACCCTGGATATGTGGTCTCCCAGTCAGGATATTCGAGTGCCTGGTGACTTTTGGAGGATTTGGTTTAGTGAATCAAGAAGCTTGACTCGACAATCCGAATGACCTTTTTCTGGTTTTGAAAAGCCTGGAATGGTTCTTCCGGAATCTTTTCCAATCCATTAGGGCCAGCTCTGGCACCTAGCATATTCGTCGGAGACTGCTCCTCCTGAGTAGTGAAATCAAAGTAGAAACAGGCAACTGCAATACTCTGTCTTCGGACCCGATAGGCAATGTAGTTTATCACCAGGGAACTGAAATCATGGTTTGTTAGTTCTTGGTTTATTTTTTCTTTTCCCTTTCTTCGGGGATGGTCTCTTGCCTGATGTACGCGTAAGTCTTCCCAACCCCCGGATCGCCATAGCAAAACAAGACAGGGCTATCGGATTTATTTTCTCTAGATTCGTTTTCTCCAGTACCGCTTCGACGAGTTCGTCGGTTTGCAGGAGCCAGTCCCCACCGGGCCAACCGTGGCGGGATTGAATGTCCTGATGCCGTATGCGGGGCTCAGGCGGGGGGCGGCCATGGAGGAATTTCAAACTTCTCATCGGGAGAAGGGCTGTTCAAGGCTTTCATATCGAGACTCGTAATAAAAGAGTTCGTATTATTGGGACATGAAGAAATCCTTTTCCGTTTTTCCCTGTCTTGCCCTGATGCCAGGCGGGATGGTGGTCGACGGGTGAGGGAAAGGAATTGAGGGGTCGGTCGACAAAGATTTATGGGCTGAGGAAAGGTGGGGTCGATTTGTAATGATTGAGGAGTCAGAATAGCCTAGCCCAATCAAACAAACGATTCAAAATTTGTGAAACCTCTAGATGTGATAAATGTACGATAATGGCGCACGAATTACACAAGGCTGTATGCCAAGGCCGTCTGAGGGCAGAGATGGAATGAACTAGAAGATATGCGGTAATTCCCACAAATAACTTGCCATTGAGGGCAGTCACACTATGGTATTCCAGGACGTCGATAAATATCAGAAGGCACTTTTTATCAGATTCTACAGTATCAAGCCAGAACCTTTGGCCAATGCTTTCCCAAGTTAGTCGAGACTGCCAGGTGCTGCGACACTGTTGCTGCGCTTGCTCGTGCCTTCACGTATGACATACCGTCAGCTAGGTGCAAATTTCCCGAAAAGTTAAATTGCGATCAAGGCATAGAAGCGGAGTTGAGGGATTAGGCTTTGTGATAAAGCACGATAGCTCTTGCATGCTTTTGCGGTTTCGTGGGTTCTTTTGGGGACTTTTCAGTAATCTCAAGAGATTGGGAATTAACTTCAGCGAGAGGTGCAAGCTACTGTTATCCCCCTCGATGTAGAACAGGGCCCAATCAGCCCATATGCTTGTATTGTAGACCACGCTAAGAATGGTAGACCCTCTTTTCAACTGGATCTTCCACAACAGGCCCATTTCTTTCTTGGCCTCCAGTATCTTAACAAAACTAAAGGCAGGCTACCACACTCAGATGCCGGGGGGCATACTCAATCAGTTTGATAAAGCAAATTCTTGGAATCTAAGGGCCGCTACCGGCTACCCCGATACAGCAGTTTTGAGGGGCAATTCCTTAAAAACAAAATTATCAACAAAAATAGATACTAAGCTAACTCACTATCCATCACTCGGAGAGCACCCAACCCTCATCCTTCACCACACTTCACCCCAGAACAGGGACTCGGGGGACAGGGCACTGCAGGAACGGTAATTCCGTGTTTAGGTACTGTGCAGCCCTCCTTTGCCAAATAAACTTTCCACAAAGTCCACGTTCGCACCCTGACGCTTCCTAGTGAAACATTTACATTCCACAAACGAAAGCATGATAAGCTTTCGCTCCAACCACCACCATTACCAGAACTGCCCACCACTGCCATCACGTTTCTTGGCAATCTCTGAACGTAACTAATTCTAGTTACCCATCCATTTGCGGAACAATATTGAGCAAGGACAATATTAACGGTTTTTTCTTTGATCAATTTATCTACCTACCTACCAACCCTCAACTCACACTCCCGCTCCCACCGGCTTCCTTTTCACATCGAAGGAGAAAGAAAGCAAGCTGGGTTACTTTGCAATGTCGGAGAATAAAAAACAACGAGTGCTGATCATCGGAGCGGGGCTGACAGGACTATCGCTGGGGGTGCAGTTATTAACTCACGCAGCAGCATACTACGAGCCAGTGATTTTCGAGAAGGTAATCACCAACCCCCTCCCCTCTTCCCTATTCTTCTTCCCCCTACCACCCACTCTTATCCAAAGGTTAACAAGGAGAAAAAAAAGTCCTCATCCCTGGAGGACACCACAAAATCCGGTTTCGTTATAAACCTTTCTCCAAACGCAATCCACATCCTTCGTGGTTTGAACTTCGATCTAGCTCGTGAGGGCATTGGGATGCCACTCAACAGAACTGTCCTGCATCACGCATCGAAGCCGGAGACCATCATCGCTGAGGCAGAGAATTTATTCCCCGACCCGCATACTCTCCAAACCGTTGAGCGCGGGCCGTTGCAGTTGTTGCTATTGCAGCGGTACTCGTTATTACGTGGGAGGATATACTATAATCGCGACTTTAGGGGTTATAAAACACTGGATGGCGGGAGTGTTGAAGCGATGTTTGCTTCCGGGGAGGCGGTTTCCGGGGAGTACATTATTGGCGCGGACGGAGTGTACTCTGGTGTGCGAAAGGAGGTATATCGAAACCTAGCGGGGGAGGTGGGCCGGCCGAGCAGATGTCCGTTTAGTACCATGCTCCCATTCAGCCTTCTCACACCGGCTATTGCGTTGTTGAGACCTAAGAGGGAAGTTTGGGAGTGCTCACCAACGCACTGGACTGCTTTGTATGGGATTACAAGGCCGTTGCCTGCGCAGTTATTGACGGCTCGCGGGGATGATGAGGGGTTAGGGGCCATGCATTGGTTCCTCCGTGATGTCCCAGGGGCGTACACTACATATTCGCTTCAGCAGGGGAGAGTATTCTGGATATGCTACCAGCCGTCACCAGCCTCAAGTACTGGTCGCGGGAAGTATACGGATAAGGAAGCGGTTGAGACTATGAAGTTGTATGATAACTGTCCGTATACTGCGTCCACGGAGAACTGTAGGCTACCCATAGTCAATTTCTCGGAAATCACTTCCCGCTCGGAAAGGTTCATGAAAGTCCGCATCAACCATACCTTCTTTCGCAACATTTCAGATGGGAACGTTGTACTTATCGGCGACGCGGCTCACCCGATGAATACATTCCATGGTCAGGGCGCTGCGATGGGCATTGAAGAGTCACTCGTTCTGTGCAATGCCTTGCTCAGAAGCGCCTGGGCCGAGGGCGCTGGCCCCAATCCCGAGCTGGTCGGAATAAAGTACTTCGAAAGTCAGAGAATGGAACGTTCGGAGAGAGTTACCGACTTGGGGTTCTGGTTGGGGGTCGCCGTGATGGGAGATTTGTGGATTCTTAGGAAAATTCGGGATTGGATGATTAGGAAAGTTCTGAAGAAAGAAGATCGTAAGGAGGGAGCGGAAAGAGCAAAGGCAGGGACCAAGAAGGTTCTCCAGAAGAAGGGGGATGGGCGGGAGGATATCGACGGGGTGGAGGCGGAAAATACAAAGAGGAAGGGAGATGGCCATTGGCTTTTCGATTTGAAGGTTGATGTGCACACCGAGAAGGAGTTTTGGGAGGGCTTGAAGGGGTAAATCTAGGTCCAGCCGGATGTTGATGTTAGCACCAGCCAAAGCCATAAAAGCTCTTTTCTGCTTCTTAGAGATTAACCTATTTTTGATCACTCCGCTCCTGTCCTCACTTCTCTGACGAAGTTTGCCTCCTTGTGAAATGTGAAACGAAAGATTGCCCAAAATTCACACTTTCCTCCATGACTAACTGATCCCGAGTGACGCACTATGAGCGCATATCCCAAGAAGGAACTTCCGCAGCGTACCAAGCCCGCCCAGCATGGAACCGAAACAATTTATAAGACATGCATAAAGCACGAAATGAATCGGATCCCAAAAACTGTCCTATCAAGATGGCCGCGTGAGAAGGTGATACTAGTAACTATTTCATAATAATTATAAGGTGTAAATGAGGGGTGGAGCAGCAAACAAAGGGCATGGGGGAGGGCCAAAAAATTCAATAGACAGTCTGATGGTATCATACTCAATATGCAATTTCATCTCGCATTGACGAGTCCTTCTCATACGGCACTAGCAGGTCTCTCATGTAAGAATAAAAAAGTTGAATATCCCTCATTGAGTCTGAGACATCCACTAGTAAGAGTTAACTGCAATCTGGAGCTATCATAGTGTATGTTGGGGGGCAAAGAGGAGAAGGATTTAACCTGTGTTCTTAGGAGGTGGACTGCTAGTGGTATAGCTACCCCTTTCAACAGCCCTGATGCTAGGTTTTAAGCCAGAATAAGATGGAAACCGGTGATAGTAAATATGTTTTCTATGTGGGCAGGGGTTAAACTCAAGGTCAAAAATTTCCACCGGACCCATAGAAAAAGTTACCTAATTGGAAAACACCTGAGCTCTGGTCTTCCCACATAACTCTACTCTGCATAAGAGCATCTAAGATTTCAATATGTTGCTCACAGCGAGTGAGTGTTCTTGCTCGCCAGATTTTGTGGTAATTGAAGAGTAGGTTAACTTATTGTATATCTGGGGCGACAAAAAATGACATTCTTGGAGGAAAATGCACGAGTGAAGATGAGCTGTGCCACCGGACTGCGCCGTAGGAATTGGAATAGTTGGACCTCATGATAAGATGCCTTGAATTCCCCACTTCCGATAAACGGGGGGACCACCCAGAAAAAAACCGACCTTCGGCCATCCCCCGAGACAGATAAAAAGAAAAATCCAACAGACGTTACTGGGAGAGGCAACTCCGACATCCTAGCGCGTGGTTCAATTATTCTAGCTCTGACGTTAGCTTGATAGATATTTGTGCTGCGATGAAGGAACTATTATCACGTTCGTTGCCCCGGGTTTCACTCCGCCGGACTCTTCGTTGCCCCGGACGATCTTTCAAGATTTGTCAAGGATACGCAGAAAAATACTCTTCACGGTCCCGGATTTTGTGTTTTCGGATCCCACGGAAATGTTAGAGCACCTCTTCATAGGATCGCCTACACAGGACGGATCCTAGATTAATTAACCAGATAAAGTGCAGGCTATAAATAATTTAATTCTTAGCCACTTGTAGATATATTTATACAACAATTCATGACGGGGTTGGACGCGGAAAGTGTAAAATCAGGAAGGCCTTATTTTTTTTCTCAGCATTTTGCTGTGGCTTTGCTGTTTTGCTGCTAGGCATCAAATTTATCCAGCCCCTGGAGGTATGATAGCTCATCGCTGGCCGCCTACCAAAACCACAACAAAATAGTGAAAAGGGAATAGGAGCTAGAGCTCCACCGCGTCACCCCCTCACAAACTCCCACCAAGTTGTATGTTCAAGTAGCCGAGAATCCCGGAATCAATATTTTACTACTCACACCATTGATAGGCCTAGGAATCTCCTACCATCTAGTCGCCTGTGTGGAGAGGCTTTGAAATTTTGTTGGGCCCCTAGAACAGAAGGTGGGTCATATGAAAGGGTACTTGCTTCCGGTCATTGTGACCTGCCTTTTCTACACCAAAATGGCTACTTTCGCAACCGTGCGGCAGCATCATTTTGATGTCAATCCCATCATGGAACCAGGAGCTGGTCTAGGCTTCACAATATCCAAAATTTCAGCTGAATCGGACCTGTTTTGGGCTGCCGGTGGACCTGCGAAGATTTGGGTTTTCAAACTACAGGTATGTATGATACCGTGTTCCATGCCCCATACAAATCGCGAGGCTTGGCACTAACTTTTCAACAGCTTGAGCCTCAATAGCTTGCACAAGGCCCAGCTCACAATTAATTGCAAAAGAGACATGTACCAAGTCTCCGAGTTCCTGGTTGCCAGCGGGTGAATTCTTGTGATTAGTGACAGTGAGGTTCTTAGGTGCTGTGGATTTAATTGGGGTCGAGTTTCGCTTATTTGGGGGCTTTTTGATCGGGACTTTGCCCGACCAATGATGACTTTTGTCCAGGAACTACAAATTTACCGAAGGCCATGGTGACGCTATTAAGACCTATGTTGACCCTCGTTCTCGTTCCAGAGAGGCTGGCGGGGAAATAGGGAGCAAAGGGGAGGATAGCTTTACGCAGATACTGTATAACGGGTATTATACCTGTACACTAAAACCTTCTTTGTGAATTCGTGTGGAGAGTACTGGATGGCATACTGGTGTTTGGTCGACCACTCGTCAGGATAATGGCAATCATAATTCATCACTCGTGTTTAGGATTGATTGCAGTCGAAGAGTACTTGCGGTTAGAGAAAGGTTGTTCGGGTTATTGCATATGAATTGCTGCTGGAACCTTTGGGGTGCAGGATCTCCCGCCAGGGCACCAGCCCCTCACCAATACACAATTTGTAGGGAGTCCAAAACTGCGGCTAGTGGAGACCAGTGATTTCTCAAAGGTAGACAGCGTTACTCTTTGTCGCCTTTGATTTCTTTCAAACATTATCATTATTGCCGAGGTGTTATAGAACATTATTGAAAGAACCTTATAATACATGAAATGAATATTCACAACAAATATTAGACTAATAAACTATACCAGCATAGACCCTTTTGAAGAGACAAAAAGAAAAAATCATTATTATTGCCAATAAGAGATGGACCCAAGATCTATGTATCAGCAAACTGAATCAAATAAAAGATATCATCGCCTAGTGGCTCGTAATGTTGGTGGTATTGTATGCAACTCTCTCCCAACTCTCATTCCTCAATGGCGACTCATCTTCCTGCTCTTGGTGATGAACGTTGTCTTTCGAAGTTGATGCTTCGCTGTCTTGGTCCATACTGCGACTTTCGATGATGACCTCCTTTTGAACTACTACTCCTGAAACAGAAGTGATACCCACTCCACCTACTCCGGCCACATGTGAATGGTTCCCATCTTGGTGGCCTCGGTTCCCCGCGCCGATGCTGAGTTCGTAGCTTCGGTTGCCCTTGAATTCGTTCTTCTCTCGTGCGATGGTACGGATGAGGTCAGCCATGGACATTTCGATCATGAGCTTAACGGTGTATGCTAGTGGGTGGAATTGCATGTAGCTGGTGACACTCTTTAGCTAAAGTTCTGATATTCTAGACAGGGCAGGAAGGACAAACACAAAGCCGTTCTTAAGACTCATAGTTCCAATAATCAAACACTGTGGAGAAAATATGTTAGTCCTCTATCATCCAGATCTTCGATATGGCTTCCTCACATCCATAGTCAACGACAAAAAGATAATCCGCACGTTGAACTTTACAAGTCTGTTGTACTTTGCGCTGCCCTGCTTGACGAGTCGCTGTCTGACGGTGTTGATAAAGTACCAGTTGAGAATGGCGTCGACAACCAGATATATGACCTTTTCGCAACGGTCCCAGATATCATTGATGTGGATGTACCTTTTTACGAAACCGTTAGTTACTGGATCCTGTGAAGATCAAATGACTACTACTCACTTGTGAGATATTTGGAGACGGGCTGGGATCCATATGCAGTAGACCGAGATGTTGACTGCTGTGATCAAGGCCGCAACCCCCCATTTTATCTTTGCCGCACGGGGTTTGTCTGATACAATGACTGTGATTCTATTTATGATGATTTGGAGAAGAAGTTGGACTTGGAGTGCCCAGAGTGTTACTGATTAAATTAGTATAGTTCTTTGAGAATGCCAGAGCTCCAAGAAAAACCGCGTGATAGTGAAACCCACAGATAAAAAAATAAAACCAGAAACTGAATATTTGTTAGCATATGGTGGACACATAACACGCTCTTCCATGGAGCTGCGAAGGACTTCCAATTACCTTGGTCCGATTACCCCATCGAGATACAACCAGCAAATAATTGAAAACGCCAAACAGACAAAAAGCTCGCCCCATATCATCCACACATAGATAGACTTCCAAGGTGTTCTAGCCCGCAAAGTCTGCCTAATCGCTTCCCATGTCGTGAGGAATCCAAATCCAAGTGTAAATCCCCAACAAATAGACGCCAGACTCAGATCATGCCTGGTAACCTCCTGGAGCACAAAATGGGGCGACAGAAGAGACATTTTGTCGGATTGGGCGAAGGGCGTCGATTAGGACAACGAGCTTGAAAGTGAAGAAAGAAAGAAAGAAAGAGAGGAAGGGAGAGGAAAAGGCTTCCGAATGGCTGGGAAATCCGGTAGTTTATATCAACGATGAGCTCTAAGGTGATTCTCATGCATCCACAATGTCCCAGGAACCTGTATCTGACAACCGTAGGGCCGGCCTTATTGCTCACTTAACTATATCAAGCGAGAGACTCTAGGTGTGTTCTCCGTCGTTCCCGTAGCACGGCTTGGTATGATCTGCTATGTTTCACTCGGTTTCCCCCCCCCTTCCCCCCTCTGCTACGGAACTCCACGATCTACCTTGTCTAACTACCATTCTTTCCCCTCTCCCCCCCCCCTCTTTCTTTTTCTTTTTATACGGAGGCTCAAGTTTTTATTCTTTTTCACAGCTGGTGCCCCTTGTGTCACACTTGGCTTGCTCTGCAAGCACATGCAATAGAATTGAAATTTAGCTTGGACAAACCTGGTTCTATAAGCAATAGGTAAGAAGTATCCGAACACAGGGATTAGAATAATATATAATTAATTATCTGTGCGTATCTGAGTACCCGTGCTGAATTGGTACTCGAATGTTCAGGCACTGCTTACCTGTTACTCGTAGTTAATTGCCAGGCTGAGTGATTGGGGTTGTGGTACTGGGCTCGTCCGGGGTAAGAGTCGAAAGGGAGGAACAGGTCAAGAAGTGATCAGCGCGGACGCCATGATCCGAGCAACTCATCTGCCTGGGTACTTGTAAACGAGGGGAGGCTGCTATTACCGTACCCTCCTATTAAGCGCAGTCTTACCTATGAAACAGTCCTTGGAGCACAGTATTCCTACTAAATTTGTACTAGAATTTACAACATTAACCCTTCGTGAAGACTTCGTTCTAACTTCTCTAGGGCATCACAAGTTGTGACAATTTTCTCCCGCTAGTAACGGGGGATTGCTACTAGAAGGTAGGTATAGTAGATGTGCTGAACTGTATTTGTACAATAACAGTCTACAAGTGCCCTGTTGCAATTTGCCTGCCCTAGCACCAAATAGAGATCCTTGACAGGTCCTCCGGCCCAGCTCACGGCTCCCACAAGGGAGTGTGAAATAGAGCTGAAGTAGGCGTGTTGACGCCAGTGCTCACACCTCCGGGCGCAGCTTACAGGGGCTGAACTTTTAACCAATCTTACAAGCTCCTTCACTAGTCCCGTAGGCGAACCCTATGCCCAAGGCTAGCGGACGAATCTCTATCACCAAGAACCTTAGCCTCGGAAGCATAGTCATTTCTGGCGAGTCTGGGTTCTAAGTATACGAGGATATTTGACCATTGGAATCCGGAATCCGGTCATGAGGAGTGGCAATTCCAAGAGAAATCTGAAACTACTACCCGCACTGCGCAGCACACTAGAACACCTATCTCTTAGCTAAGGGTTGAAATGTTGTTTTGTTCTAGAGTGGGTAGATTTCTGAGTAGGCGGAAAGTTGATTGAAGGGTTTCGTGATCACTTCGAGCGAGGCTTCTTGCCTTATTTCTCGTACCCCTAGCGAAGATTCCTATTTCATGAATCACGAGTAGGAAAGCTGGACTGCAGTACTTAGTACCAGCTCCGGAGGCGGATCGCAAGAAGGTGTGGTGGTTCAGTGACGGTCGGTAAAGTATCGAGCTTGATAGAAAGAGAAAGGTGCAATCACTAGTGTTCGAAAAATTTTCAAGCTATCATATATACTAGCATCCCCACTCCAGAGCCCTCTGACTATCAAGCCCGCCTTTCTCTTCGCAGAACTAGCCTCTCGTCTATAGATTTTGCCAAACCGGTGGGGAAATTACACGGTGAACCAAAAAGTCTCACCAAGCACTGCAATGAACCCCTTCCAAGCAGTACTCATCCTGGATATTAACCGGCGGAGTGGAGGCTCCATTTTGGGAAAGAAGAGCCCCCGATCTTATTTAAGTACTGTGCCGATTGACGATTGGTCCAGGATTTGAGATCGGCAATACCTGCAGCGTTCCTTCGCCTCCTCTCGAGTTTCTTGCGTCTGCGGTAGTTTCCCATATCGGCATCTCATATTTATAGGCAATGCATAGAGAAGAACTGAATTCTGAATACTGAGAACACTCAGGCACGTCCCTGACCATGAGCTTATTAACCCATGAAAGACCGAGTTAGACGGCTGATGTCCCTACACAAGTTTAACACAAACCTTCCGATAAACAGATCCCTAACTCACGGCTTATTCTACTAAATGATTCGTATGTTTCCCGATCAATCCGCCGGCAGTCTAAGGGATCGAGTTTTGGATTCAGCGCCAACAATTGCTAGAACCAGAGAAGCCGGTGGCTAAACTTGGCAAAGCCAGGCACAGGGGAGGGAATACCGGCTATTGTCTATCTTCTCTGACCATGGTTGGACCAGAAAAGTGAGAAACTTCTACCTCTCCCGGGCCTTCCGCTAGACTCAGCACATCGCGTCAGGAATCCCATGCAAGAATTATTCGGCCCCTATTTCAACTGGGTGTCCAATAGAGGTCGGGAGAGTGTGCCGTAGCTGATACGCTACGAACAGATCCTCACAAATATGATAGCGAGGGATAGAACTAAGAACTACCCGGCTTGGTCAGGATATCGGTCCGGGTATCGTACCGACCTTCACAACTCCTACAAAAGATGGAGTCTTAGACACCGTCGGGTGTATCCGCATTATGGGATAGAATGGTGCAGGGTGTCTGTAAGGCAGAGAGGGGCTTAAGATAATGGTAATAGTACGAGTCCTTTTTTTCCTTTTTTTCCTTTTTTTAAATCTTTCGAGGAGTACTCGAGCACAGTACAATACTCTTACGCTTTTTTTTCTTTTTTTTCTTTTTTTTCACTTTTCGAAGGGTACTAACTTGGTACAATACTCTCCTGAGCCGTTTTTCTTTCCGGGATCCTAGGGCACTATCCATGGCCCTTGAACCTTCCGAATTGGGAACTTACACATCGAAGAGACCTGTGTTGAGTATTGGTTTTTCTTCTTCTCCCAATATGTTCCCTTTTCTTTGCCCCTCTTCCTATCCTAACCGAAGGCATTATGTTAGTTGGCTGTCCGGGTTCGCAAAAAGGAAAAAAAAGAAGGAAAGAAGGAGAGTAGGCCGCTGAGTTTCTTTTTTTCATGAGGAGAAACAGATTCCTTTGCTTGCTCAACTCCGGAAGGAATGTCTCGAGGCTCCTAAAGGTGACCGTATGTTTAGACGAGAGGCGCGATGCACATGGCAAAAACATCGGCCCGGTATAAGTCACAAAATTCGGAAGTGCCGTACGGTACGGCAATGGCAAGATCCTTACCTACTATAATCTAAGTGATAATATTTAAAGTTTGGCTCAGGAAGACTGGTTAGATCTCGTGCCTGGTCCGATGTCGGGGGGAAAGGACCGATCCCCCGATAGATCTACTGCGAGATAGACCGAAACATGGTATCGTGCCCGGTTGCAGCATTCCTGGCAGAACATCACTTCCCGACAGTACAGGATTCCTTCTGTATGGTATCCACTTTCCAATCAATCGTCAACAGAATACCGTGACCATGATACCGGTACAATAGGAGAGGGCTACGGTATGCCACCCGGAGCAAGCATATTGGTCTTAATATAGCAAGTGGCCGTACTACTTTGATCAATATATTTCACATCACCCAGCCAAACCCTTTTGTCCCTTTCCCTCTCCCTATAGATGCAAACGCCCCAAGTTCTTTCATATTTTGTACTCTAAGAGGTATTAGAGCAAGAGCCATCTCTATAGAATCAACTGCGCTCTATAAATGCGTTGTTCGCATGATTGAGTAGTGTTTGTATAAAAGGGATAAGTAAAATAATAGCATATGAAGTTGCTTTTCGGAAGTTGGGAAAATCTGATCGATTCCGAGGCTGCCGGCAGTATACGGTAGTTTTTAGGAAGATGGGGTTGCGGACTACCCTATCCCTCTAGTGCCCGTGCTAAAGCCATACCGGAATCCCAATTCGCGAGGGTGACAAGGTATGCTTGCTTCTTGGTGGCCGGTTGCTCCGTCGGACTGTAGGGAACGAAATGGTAGGGCACCCATCTGTGCCTTATTGTTTGCCCGGTTTTTCGTGGGGGCAGGGCCTTCGAGGCTGGATGGCTCCCGATGTCTGAAATCAACCTTTTTTGACGAACAAAATTACCAAATGAAACTAACAATGAACACACCCTATCAGAAAGAAAGAAAGACAAATTGATCGAGGGGAATTCTCTCTAGAACTATCTGATATTCGCTCCTCTCCATTTCTATGAACTCCGTTTCCTATTGGGTAAGTAGTTAGTAAAACGGGATTGCTCTTATCTACACCAGTTCTCCTCAGTAAACAAGGTCAGTTTCGGGCGTCAGAGATTATATGGCTGAATGTGTTCTTGAGACTAAGCCTGCGAGCTCTGTTACCTTGTTAACCCAGGGTCCTGTACTAGTGCTTCCCAAAACCACATCCCCATTTAACAATTGTTAATTAGAAAACAAAGTTGATAGAAATAAAGAGGAGTAAATACTCGGCAGTTATATGAAGAGCTACCTTGTGCTGGTACCGCCCCGTTTTTTTATAGAGTGTCTTCACCCTTGGCTTTGCTTGATGGTCTCAGTTGTCGAAAGGGCTGACTTCAGGTATCAGGTACTGTCTAACCTTAAGCAATGCCCTATCTTGGCTGAAAACGGGCAATATCATACCATACAACACCCGTACGGTAGACCCCTCGCTTGTCCCACAGAGGGTGTTCGAGCACAGACACCTGAGCACAGAACTCGAGTCCTGTGGGCAAACAGGACAAGGAATGGTCAATGTTTGATTATTTTGGCTTAAACACCCCCCTTGTCAAGGGTCCTAGTACGGTATTGTACTACCATGACCCCTCCTCACTCTTTCGTCCAATCCAAAATCGCTCTTCGCTCCGATTTCTGGGGGTACGGTAATCAAGTACGTATTGGCGGGATTATGGATCGCCAGGAATCAGATAATATTCCTTCTTAAGGTCTTGTGCCGACCCTTAGACTGCCCTGTCTTCCTTCTGAAACAATACCACCGGTGGTTCCGAGTTCCTTATAAACAGGTTTCAGTCCAATGGTGCCTTCCATTAGGCCTCAATGTTTTAAGCATTATTATTGTTGTTGAAAAGGGACCAGCCAGTAACTTAAAGTTAAACTCAGAGAGAGCACTGGTGAAGAGTACCGGTACTGTGTTCGAGTTGTTACAAGCCTCCAAAAAGCCTCCAACCAGGCCAGGACAGGGAATTCCCGAGGTTTCAGTGCTCCACAACCGTAATCTTGTTTGCTTTTGAAAGCCTCAATGACATATAATGTGCTCTTTTTGGTTTAGCAGGTGGCTTAAACCTAGCCCCCTTTTACCCTTGATTGCGTTACCGAATGCGGTAGCAATGGGGAAAGCACCTCGCTCCCTATGCTGTGGATGGCCTAATGGTACGGTACGGAACCGTACTCGTGTCCCCGCGCCAAGGGTTGGCACCCCTTTGGGGTGGCTACTGCATGTACTCGTATGATACCAGTACTATTGGACCTAAAAAAAGGGCAATTGTATGCCAACTATTGGCCTCGAGACATGAGTACGGTAGCTGTAGGATATTCTAAATCCCGGAGGTGTCTAATCCTGAGACGTGATACAGCAAAAGATAACTTCCTCTCGACCATAGACTTCAACATACACATCTAGAACTCCGATCGGCAACCTAGGACGAACCCCAGGGTGCCTCGGTCATCCCTTTGTTCGTACTAGCGGGGTCGCTACCTAAACAGCGTTCTACCTATAAAAAAAACAATAACGTCACCTAAGTATATTCTCCACAAATCCCCGGGGTGAGAAGTCTTTTTTTCTCGGTAGAGACACAGTCAAGTTTTTACCATAAAATTCCGTGAAATTCGGCATCCGACCGAAGGGATTCTCTGAGGGCAAAGGCAGAGGCTGATCCTAACCCTCATCTGGACCGCTCTTGTATGCTACTTACACCAAGCAAGAAGTATCCAAAGACAGAAGTTGACGATCTCCATGGGCTCTCGAGTAGGCACTGACATTTTGCAATATCTTTTGTGAATCCCTATTTTCAGATACCTCTTGTCTGGGACAGGTGCCCTTACGGGTGTATCAAAGATCGTCTCATATCCCGAACCAACCAACCTATTGGCTCAAACAAGTATGGTGTAGGGCGGCTCGTCTAATAGTGCTAGGCTACTGGCCGAGTTCTAGCCCACGGGGAGGCAAACAAAAAGCGTTAGGACAGACCACTTGAGCCTAGAACGCTAGCGCGGCTAAGCCGAAGTTGGACACCGTGGCGATCTTAGATCCAGGGGCCAACCGGAAGCCAGAGATATTGGGAGTCCTGTTACCCGATTGGCCAACAGATCAATTTCTGTTTCTGACGTCCAACTTCAACTCAGCCGCTAGAGATCCTCGAATTCGGGCGTAGAACATCGGTTCTAGGAACTTTGATGTCCGGATACTTTACGAATTGAGGGGTAGTAACGGATGACCTGAGGAACTTTTGGGTGTGCCAATAATTCAAAAAAGGTGGTAAGGTCAGTAACTAATCCAACTATTGGGCTCGGAGCAATCTCCAAAGCCTGACGTCCAATGTCAACATTTTCCAAAGACGAGTAAAAAAACCCTGAACCGGGCACACCAAACCAATCTTCATTGAATAGCCAGCGAGCGGAATACAGGAACCGCATTATCTGATCAAACTCGAAATAGCTGCTACGACGCAGTTTAACCAGATAATCCGGCATCGTGTCATACCATTTTACGTCAACCCCTCTCCCGCCCCCGGAATCCACTGTTTTTCGAGTGTTCACATAATGCCTTGCATGCCTTGAAACCCCTTTTCAAACTCTCTAGTTTTTAGGCCACGAAGTTTCCCACGGCATGTGTCTGATTGAGGACTAACTAGTTAACTACAATCGATTGCTTAAGACAGAGTGTGCACACTTTCAGCTCTCAGTGCCGCGGGATTTTCTAGTCCGATGGTATTCCCCTCTTTACTGCGGTTGCGCCTCACTATCCTGGACGAGTGGAACCCAAAGAATCTGTCTGGTAGAGTGAGTGATTCGGGACAAAAGGTAAGTGTTTCCGTAGGAGATTTTTGAATTCACTGCATTTCATACGGGACAGTGGGGCTTGACTATATAGAGCACGATATTATGCTGCCTACGAGAGACGATATGACATGTCTTTGGTATTTGCGGAGAGTGTAGGGGCTTCTCGGCACCTGGCAATTGCGTAAGGCTCGCCCTGAAATTATTAGCTTTGTTACTAACAGAGCTACCTTGCCGTCTCCTCGATCTGCTTTACAGCTACCCTACTTCACTTCTGGTGCACAACAATTTTTTTTGAGATAAGGCATCGGCTAGTAAAACTCTGTATCACACCTCATGAAGGGTTTTCTCACTAATAGCACAAGTAAGTGCCGATACTTTATTTTCCTCTATTGAAGGGTTATTCCGTACAGAAATTTTCTGTGATTGCCAGTTCCACAGAATCATATTTTTGGCTTGAGTGAAATAAATAGTGCACAGAGGCTCAAACGAGCCTTGCCAACTGCCTTCTAGGCATTCCGGGTTCAACGAGTAAACGTACCCCGGGAGGGACAGGGCAGATCCCTTAATTTTTCTGAGCGCTCGGGGCGCAGATCGTGGAATGGTTCATCTTGTACAAGCACGCACCAGGACCAATGCACGTGAACCCGCCTATTGCCTATTGCTATGCTTTTTAACACGAACGGGGGTGGTAGATAGAAAATAAGTTGGGGCGTGCCTAGAAAAGAAAATCCCTATCTTTCGTGGAGAGATAGAATCACTCAATTGGTGTTGTCTAACCTTACGTGCCAGAAACTAGAGGCAGCCAGTCCTCGAAGCCTTTGCTTTTACCGAGTGATATCTTATGCCATCGGGGAGCAAACTTCATCTCTATTCACACCGAGTAAAAAGGGGATGCCAAACACCCTGGGTTACTCTGTTGCTGTTTATCTGCCTGACAGAAATCAATGTGAAGGTTGATTGTTGATCAATCAGTTTGCGTGAGATGTACGCAAGGTTGGGATGCGGAGAGCAAGAAAGAAAGGAAGGAAAGAAGGGAGGAAGGAAGGAAGGAAGAGGATTTGTGTCAGGATGAACCTGCAGAACCGCTACCGAACGCCAATACGAGACTATCACCCTTAAAGCCCACACTGCCGAGGATAAGGCGATCGGGGGGAGGCATGCGAGTGATGTAGAAGGATATGGTACAAGTATTGCGATATTGATGAAACGGCCCCGGTTCTGGCAGTAAGCTGGATAAGAATAACAAAATCATCTTCATTTCGACCCCCGGTCAAGATAATGAAATACCGTGGGGATTTCTTATCCATATCTGCGCGAGTAATGCACTTTGTAATTGCGGCAGTGTGTAACCTGCCGTATTATCAGTAATAACAGTATACGGCACCCCAGCAAGACTCCCTGCCTGCATCCGGCGGGACATCTATTCCTACTTGCGCTATCCTCCCGACCCAGAAAGCACATCGCATTTTAGCTATCACAATACTGCTTTTTCTGTGGCCTCACTTTACGAACATGTGAGACTAATGTACGTGACATGAGAGCGGATCCCCCGCGAGTCAGCGGCGCAGGCTTTTACCCATTTTTTGTACTGGGGCAGAAAAACCTAGCGATTAGTCCCCTGATAATTCTGATAAGATTTCGGAGAGGGCAACGAGGAGGAGCTTAAAAAAAATCCGCGTCAACTGTATTGTTAGACATTCTCTGATAGAGAAGGTGCTCCCTGCAGGAGTGTCGGCGAGTTGGCCGTTGTGGATCCGAATACGGTGTCCACAGTGTTCTGGGATTCGGCAGGAAGTGCCCATAAAAGCTGACCGTTTAATTAGATGGCCCAGGTTCGGTTGATGGAAGCGTCGATTACTGGTGCCCCCTAAGGTCTATGGCATTGGAGTAGACTGTTTATCGATTTGCTGTTCTGAAGGTGGTTAGACGTGGCTGATGTGGTGAGGATGGTGCGCCACAGAGAACACCCCAGACGGGAGAAGGTGGGGTATCGTATGGTCCCCGGCCGCCAGCTTGATTCAAAGCTTTAGATTAGGAATAGCTTCTATTGAGGTGGTATTACGAACTCCTTGTGTAAAATTATTTACATAATAAATCAGTACTATGATAGTCTATGATTTTTTGCTTTCACCCAAAGTCATGAGGAGCTTGTCGTGGTTGGAGTTAGAATTGTAAATCTTGGGCATCCCCATCAAATAGCCCACTACAACTTGATTGTAGTTGTTGATTTTGAACCCATTGACGAAATGAGAATAGGATGAAAGAGATTCTTCACAAAGTTACTAGAGGGACTATTTTTATTACCTTAACACTCTCAGTTATGGAGCCAATCAAATCTTCTACCCTGGGGGCCAAGAGAAAAGCAGATCAAGGACTAAATCGACAATGCTCTGAGTACGGGTGATGCATGCGACCTGTCAAAATAGCCTAAAATTTCACCGGAAAACTGCTCACGAAGCTTACCCACCCTCGATTGCTATATTACGAGCCTTGAGGATTGACAATAGTTGTCCTTATGCCAAATTTGTGTCCAAAGTAGCACTTCTGCACCATTTCGAAACTTTTTGGCACAATATAACATTTTTAGCTCATGGCTGAGGCGTTTGACTGAGGGAAGCCATAGCAACTAGAAACCAGAGTTCTTGCTCAGAAAAATCTCCCGCGGCCCATAAATCACACAAGCAGCTAAAATTCGATGCCCTTTGGTATAAAAAGGCCATGTCAACACTTTTGTCTAGGGACTCCGCGGTGTTAAAACTTGATTAAGCTACGAATTGCTTTGCACTTTCTCACCTACTCTCACCTACTCTGACTTACAATATCATCATTTCCAGATCCGTTCCAGGCGCCTAGATTGGCGAGTCTAGGCGCACTTTCATCATCATATGGGCAGGTGGAGATAGTAGCCAAATAGGCAGAATTCCCATGAAGCCCACACATGTATTAGGGCCAGATCCGGGGGCAAAAAAACCAAGAGAATTTGACTTTGGTCATCTACTAGCGTTCCTGGAACCTATTGTGGTAGTGGGGGGACGCTATCCCGGGGGAAAGGCGGGGAAGTATGGTATAAATTCCGGTCCTATTAATCCGAGTATTCTCATTGATCACACTGCATAAGTTAGTGCCGCAAATATTGGCGACAACCTACCCTCGGAGAACATGGGTCCTCTAGGGTTGCCAGATCGAATACTTCCCGCACCCAATTTCCATGATTCCTCTAGAGATACTGCCCTATAGGCGAGCGAATGCTAAGACTCCAGTTGGATGGAGCCCTTCTCATGTTAGTTCCGGGCTATAGGCGGCCGGAATCCTAGACATTCAGAATAGCCCCGCTTCAACTTACCTCTCTAGAAAATAACCTCATGAGAGAGCAAGGCTTTCAATAATTCCTGTGCAAAGCGCCGGAAACCCGCACTCCGTCCCCACTAAGCGCAATCGTACAATACTAATATTTTCCCTGAAAGCTATACTCTAAAGGAAAGCCTGGGGAAGCTAAGCTAGCTGGGGCCCTAGGAGCGCTGATCCTGGCTGCTCGTCTTCTCCACCTCCGGGTACAGTATATGTTACCAAGCTTGACTACCGTAAAAATCCATTGGTTTCGCCATCAGATACCACAGCTGAAACCTCCGCACAGTACTAAGCCACAATAGACTTAGCAGAGCAGGTTAAAAGAAATTAGGGTGCCAGTCGGCGAGGTCTAGCAAGCTCAGCTTGCCCAGCACAACCCCGCCTAGAAAACACTATTCCCTCTCGTGCGTCTGTCTATAACCGCCGAGGCATGCGACCTTCAGGAGAGAGTAGGCTCAATAACCTTCTGCAGCAATGCAGAGCAAACTCAGCTTGAAAATTGCTGGGGAAAGGGAAATCGTAGGGAATACAGTACTGTACTGTGCCAGGCTTGCCCGGCATTTCCAGAGGGCTGAAATAGCCCACGCCACCGAACGGCGAGAACGGGGCGTTAAACAGCCAGCCCGAGGGGTCCATTGACACTTCTTTTTTCCTTTCCTTCACGACTCAACTACCAGAAGGAATCACTGTGCCGTTCCAAGCTTTCTTACTACAAGTCGAACCTAGCGACGACAAACGAAACGAACCCCCACCTAGTTTTCCATACAAAATGCACAGGTTTAGCTAACCACCGCGGGGGTGGACAATAAATTTTGTTCTTCAAAAAGCAATAAAATGAAAGGGAATCACAGAGAATTTAATTTGACATATAAAATTGCCAATTTTTTCCATCCTGCCAAGTGCTAGCAGCATATGAGTGAAGCCAGTTAATGCGGTTACTATGTAAAAATCCCATACAAATTGACTATCTTAGCAGTGTTTGTAGGCACTTCTCTTAGAGCCCTGGCACTCAGGAATTCCTGGTATGTTTTCTGCAATATAGTGTTCAATTATGTGAGCACTCACGCCAAGCTGTACCTAGATTCTTCGAGCGATATGATGGTAGGTAGGGACGTTTTGAGAATAGGCATTTTGTATGGAAAGCCTAGTGGGGGCCGGTTTCTTTTGCCATCGAGATAGTGCAGTGGGCCCTCGCTACTACCCGAGTGGCAGAAGCGCTCACAGACGCCTCAGACATTGTTCCAGAATGATGGCTTAACGGCAATCTGTCAAAGGGTCTTGGGCTAAATGTTGGGCTGGCATCAGCTTGTCAGAATTTATGATACTTGCTATCCGGAGCGGGCCGAGTGGAATTAGACCCTACTTTCGGATTCGGACTCGCCACCTGGGTAGGGCTTTCATGAATTCTAGTCCTTGAGGGACGGCGAAACGGGCTTGAATATATCCCCCCGACTAGAGAAACACTATGGCGCACGGACTGCATGTGGGTAGAACCACCTTAAATGGTATTGGCTTTGGCGCTTGGCTGGTCATCAATACAAAGGTAAGATGTGTTCATATATACCTACAATATCAGATCCCCAGTTAATAGCTCCCTGAGATCCAAAATCTTTTACTCTAATATGCTCAAGCTCTCTCCTGAGCTAACAGAAATCAGGGGCCCCTCCACTATGGCCTCACAGTTCACGAGGTGTCCACAACTACACCATCAGAAACCACCATTGCGAAAGCAGCCCAATCACCATGAGTTCCACCGCGCACCCAGCCCACAATACCACTACTTCAACTCGGGAAAAGGGGCAACAATAAACTGACCCCGTCCCGACGCCGAGAAATAGGCCGACCCACCCTGGAACGCTCGCCTCCAAGATCGCATTGCGGGACACTCCCGTCACTAGGCCACTGCCTGGGGTCGCCGGGCCCGGGGAAAGATTTCTCTTCCGATGTGAGCCAAGATACTGGTTTCTGTGCTTAGAAAGTCGAGTATTAGCTTCACGAAAATTCCGTGGATGGTAAAGGGTACCAATAGTGAGAGATTTCAGCGTCAGGATCTGCATAGGCCCCCTACTATCAGGTCCGGAAGATACAGAGTGACGGTTTATGAAGATGGAGTCTTTGCTGACTTGATCCAAGACACCTTCTCGGCGAATGGAGAAGGCAATGAGACCTTCAGGGAAAAGCAGGAACTAGAGTATGGCGATCGGGAACGCCATACAGTCTAAGTAGTCTCGGCAACCGGGTCACAGAAACGCACTCGATATGGAGCACCAGAATCTGTTGGAGGTCACACAGGAATGGCCGGAGTTGAAACGTAAAGTAGTGGAACTGACCAAATGAAGGAAAGAGAGACGATTGCTTTCTTGCCGTCCTACAAACACGCTTGAGAGTGCTGTACTTTTAGTAGTGCGCAGTATGAATATACATCAAGATGACCACTGCCATTTCCTAGATCCGCATGTTTCAACTTGCCTGACCACTGACCGAACAAATTCGTACCAGATCATCACACTGAAGTAATAGTTCCAACAGATTCTATCCGAAAGCGCTAAATCTTGCAGGGGGTATATGACCCGCCAACAGACGCCAACAGACTCCCAGACGACGTCAACTTCACTGCTGGGGGAATCTGATCCCACAACAGGGCTTCAATGCTGCCCACGAGAGTCTATTCAAACCCCAGATAGCTTGAAGAGCATAAAAGAAAACATCAAGAACTAGTCCATCAGCTTCAATTTACCCTCCTCTGCGAGGAAAAACTAGGGACAGAGAGATGCGAGTGAGGCCACTGTGGACAAAGCCCACCAGACCAGAAAACAATGATGGATTAGAGAATCGATGAGTACGCTAGCTGAGGACAGACCAGGAGATATATATCTCTGGATAGCCGACAACCCCAGAAACAGTGAATTCTAAGGGAACACACCATCCAGAACCACCCCGGTCCTAAGACCCTGTGCCCTACGCCCTATGCTGGCTAGTATAAAGGGAAAATCAAACCAAACCCACTGCCCCACGCTAAATGGTGTAGGGCATAGGAGGAGCAACAAACCGTTTATCACCTGTATCCTATACCACCAGCATCGGATGCGAAAACAACAATTCGCTATATACCATGTGCCTAACGACCATACACACCCCATACACACGTGCCCTATGACCGCATGTCCCAGCCGCATGCTGCCCTATCGAAAAAATACAAAAATCGGCCCTACCGAACCAGAAAACCTCAACTTTCACAACCCGGCTCTCGAGGGGGGAGGGGCAAAGGCCGCAGCCGGAAACACGGACCTCTATCATACAACCGGAAGAAGCCACGGGCGAATCTCCCGTTGGCAGCATAGGTCAATGGTCGCATCTACGGGCTCCAATTTGTAATACCATAGCACACGAAGCAGCAGATATATCGTCCGCAGCACCGTGAGCTTCTACTAGCCAAGACCAAACTCACCTCCCCCCAGGCCCTGGCTCAAAGTCAGGAAGAGCAACCTTGTCCTAAACCCCCCGCCCAACGGGACAAACACCGGGACTAAGATTTTACCAACTAGGTTATGCGTGTATTACGAGGCGCTAATTTTAAAGCTTGCGTGAGCGTTACGGGTTCTTTTTGTTTGAATTTTTATTTATCCATTCAGTTGTTTATTTGTTTTTGAGGCGGGGGGGGGGGTTTTTTTTTTCTCCCGCAATTTATGGAGATACCAGAATTGTGAAATTATTGAGTTCAGGGAGAAAGTTTGTGTCAGGGTTGAGGAAGATTGCGCTTGCTCCCCCCCCCACCTATCTATTCATTAGTTCCTGTCTCTCTCTTTTTTTGCTGAATCTCTGTTGAACTAATGCAATTGTAAATTGTACGCGGGGGGGTTATTCTAGATTTCTCAAAGGTGGTCGGTTTGTCAGTTCTTCAGCAATCTCCAAGGGAAAAATAAAATAAAAAATTCTCTCTCCACCCCGCTCCGGGAATTCAAATTGGCTCTCTCTAACCATGAGAGGTAAAGTCCGTGGGGAAAGGTAGGAAAGCGGGCTGTGGGAAATTGTGTTGGGGATAAAAGATTCCAGCATTGACGGTGTTTTCGAGATTGATAATATGCTTTCTGGCCCCGAGAAAGGGAGAATGTGCTTGTACGATAAATTAATTGTGGACCTGACCTGAGGATTCTTTGCGAGCGTAGTTCTACCGTAACCACCCACCCCCTGCGGTTGACATAGCACCCAGAGAGATCACTGGGGGACGTTTTGACTCCCTAATTAGGCATGCATAGCCTTTGGTGCTTGTGCTCGAGTAATAGCTATGTAGGGTTCGTCAAATGCCTTGATTGTGGGTCACATCTATCTGCTAGGAATTAATTATTTCATCGCGAGGTTAGGAGAATAAGGGTGGCCGCAGCGATAGCTTAAGGGGACAAGACTCTGTTTTTCAAGGACAATCTCGGACGTATGTACCCAAGTGGTAGAACTCCATTAACAGCTAGTAATTGCATTTTGGATCTTCGGTCCATCGTTCTCACTAAACGACTAAGGCTTACAGTGGGTCACACCGCTACAGTAGTAGTCCCTGCCTGAGTAATTCGACCAATCGAGTGATACCTCGTGCTAAACAGTGCAAACCCCATACACCTCTTTCTCTATCGGCCACAGAACGCGCAACGATACGGTACAGGTACCGAGCGAACGGCCCCAATGCGGGGCACTACGGGGTCTAGTTTGAGCCTAATTCTCCCACCGCCATTCATCACAGCAGTTTAGGAGAACATGCTAATTTTTAAAAAAGATAAGGGCTATTTGTACATCTCACAGAGAAAAAGATATTCATTGGGTTTGGGTATCGACGGAGGGCCGTATCCACCTCACGCTCCCCACACCTTGCACATGGAAAAATGATGAGAAAATAATGGTGAGAAAAAAAATGGCTTGCATAGTCTGCGAATTCAATTGAGGGCATATGGAAGAAATAGAAGTTTAGTGTTTGTGATGTCCTCCGCCAAATCTGCGGTGGTTGTGAAGACCACGCTTTTTATGGTATGGGGGAGCAGTGTTTTCACTGGAGGGCGTAGGGACCGTGACCGTCGTTGCGGGTGGGGTAACCGTCTCGGTGACGGTGACAATAACGAGGTAGGGATCCGAAGTAGTTGTGGGGTATAAAGCTGGCGCAACTCCGGCGTCCTCCTTTTTAGGATGATAGCCCGGTGGCGCGGGAGGGGCAGAGGTTTTGAAAGGCTTCGTGTGGGAGGATGAGGTTGCGGCGACTTCTGAAGATCCTGCCCCCTTGGTTTCCTTGGGCTTGGGAGGATATGAGCCTTGATTATCATTGCCGAGTCCTTCATCCGGGCAGTCAACCTTCTTTGCTGACTCTGGGCCCTCAGTCACAGAATTACATCCGGGCAATTTCTTCAATGGACCAACCACGTCCTCATCAACAGTCGGCTTGATAGTGCATTGATGCATCTCGTCCTCGGTGTACAAATCGAAAATCTTGCACTCGTCGACGATACCAGATGGGGAAGTGCAGACATCGATAGCCTCCTGGAGAACCTTTGTATCCCAAGCATTCATGAAATCCCCATGGTATCCACACCCAGTGGGATCACCGGTGGAGAACATGAAACGCCCTTTCTGCCCGCTAAACTTGTTTACATCCCAGATAGTCTCGAAGAACAGCGATACCACTCTAGTCTCGAATCCCTTCGGACAATCGCCATCGTCCATGAGAGATGGATAGCGCATGTGGCCTTTGTGGTCCGGAGAGTCGAGGTCTTTTCCGTTCCAGCATGATGGGAAGAATACCTCTGCTCGGAGACCGTCCTTGCACGAGAGGTTCTTTGGGAGGGTCTTCATCCCTAGTGCTGCTTCGGCGGGTAAATCATAGTTGAGACAATTAAACCCGATAGCCTTCTGGCGAAGGGCGGCCTCGGTCATGTCCTGGGCGGTCCAAAGGGACTTTTCAACATCCGGGTAGGGGAAGTTTCGGAGCAATGGGTCACCGGCAATCATGCGGAAGCCGTCAGGGAAAGCCTTAACATTGTCGCCGCGGGGGAGGTAATACCTATTTTTTTATATAGAATCTATTGTATTAGTATGATGTTTGAACAGTCGTTTGTGCGGAATACGGAAAAGGCTTACACGAGCATACCACCGATCTGGTTAACAAGATTGAAGTTGCCAGCCTCATCTTGAAAATACATAACTGGAGTCCAATATGCTGATCTATCCTGCTTAACTTGACAAGACGAACAAGTACTTTTCAGCAAATCTTCCTCGAGCGACCACTGACTAAACTCTTTTGCAAAAAGTCAGCAATTTCCAACCAAGAAAATTTGTATAACCTGTTTCACTTACTATTCCCACCATGAATGGTGTGCACATGCGACCCGACCTGGCCAAATTGCACAAGCGGATCAACCCGCTCAATAGCCAAATTCTGACGGCACGGCAGACGCCAGAAAGCGCTCACCCCCAGGAAAAATAGGGAGGAGAGCACCAGCGGGTTCAGCATTTTGAATGAAATGACGGCGGGAAAAAAGAAGAAAGAAAGAAAACTATATAGAATATCACCGGGAGATTATCCACAAGCACCTAAAGAAAAGAGCGACTGGGTGAGGATAAAAGTGAAGGAGTGAAAAAGGGTTAAAGGAGTGAAAGAAAAGAGGTTTGTGAAAAGAGTGGAGGGGTATATGCTAGGGAATCCAGAAACGAAGCCAACCAGCCAACAATGGAAGGAAAGGAACAAGGCGAGGGAAAAAAGGAGGAGGAGAGGAGGGAGGGAGGAGGAACGCTCGCCTCACATATATCGTGAGAGAAAATGCTAAGATTTTTTTGAGTGTGGGATTTTCCGCACGAGGGCTTCCCGGGACCAATCTCCTATTTCCTAAGTTTTGCCCCCTCCCGCACGGGTTTCAACCCGATTGGGTGTGGTCCAGCTCTACGACAGACCAAGACTATCTCTTAGATTATAACCAAGGCTTCCCACCGTCAGTTTCTAGAGGTGCAGTGCCCCTTCTAGGGCCACTGTAATACCGGTATCCCTAGGTATCGCGACATTCTTTCCTAGGGAAAGGGCCTGCAAAAGTACTGCACAGTCCAGCAAACCTGAGCGCAACCTGCCGTACCTGGAACCCCATACTGCAGTAGCAACCGCCACATCTCATCAAAAGATAAGCCAATAAGTTTCGGTAGTCTATAGAAGCAAAGACAACGACATCATTAATTTTGTCTTTCCCGCCCCTCTTCCTCTCCACAGGTTTGGCAGTTTGATAACGGGTCCTCGCTGCTAGTGCATACCATCCAAACATTCCTCTGATCTTTCCATCTCAGCTCATCTTCCTCAGGCTGTCTTTGCCTTCCGATTTTCCCCATCCGGGGTGCTACTGGACCCGAACCAGGATGTTGGCAATTACTGGCTATCATCCCTGACGGTGGTTGAAACATCCTCGATGTCACCGTCCACTTCCAAGACAACCTGAAAGGCCTTGAATTTTCTCTCACAGTTAGGCGCCCGCCTGTTCCTGCATTTCCAGCGTTTCACGACACTGGATTGATCAACCCTTAAGCGAGTCCGTGTGGTCTATCGTTCCATACTTGGGCCCCTATGAAGGGTCGATCTTAAATGATGAGCGGGGGAACCATGGTTAGAGTCGCTGCGAAAATTTCTTCGGTACCGGTATTCCAGGAGCAATACACCGGAACTCGGTGGAGACTTTTCGGGAAGGTCTTAAGAGAGCTGTCATATAACTTAATATCTTTTTAGGTTTGTGGCTGTTGCAAGTCAAATTCACTGCCCCTCGTTTCATTAAGCCTCTACCGGTACCGTGACTTTCCACGCCATTCCGGTACAGCGCTACTTGTCCTAGTACGATACTTCTGAGTATTGTCCACAATCCCAGGCCCAGTCGTGCAACTAGACTCAACTACCACTAGATATCCAGAGCTAGGATTTCCCTGAGCGTCATACAGCACAAAAACTCCAACACCAGTGCAGCATTGCACGAGCAACCATTCATCAATTACCCATACTCACGGCAAATCTTTATCGCCGCAGATTCCGCCGCGAAATAGCCTAAGGGAAAGGAGATTCCTCTCAACTCCCCAAGCTGTCGTAACCTCCCCGCCCCTAATAATAAGCTTGAAATTCTCCCACCCTCTGACTGGCCCCAATCCGACTCCTAAACACCAGATTCTCGATTCTACTCGTACAATGCATCACAGGAAGGCAATGGCGCACATTGGCACAAAAGCAGTTCTCGCTTATAGGTGAAGTGTGATTGCCGCGAAGCGCTTCTCTTCTTGGAAGATAATTGGGCTTAATAGGGTGGTACTGTGCCGATTTAGCGAGAGCGTTTCTCCTGGTGTCTTTGCTGAATATAAAGGTGCTACAGTGGCCGGCGGTATCTTTAATTATACATTCCCCGGCCGAAAGGGTAGGCATACAAAGTCGGTACATACTTAGAGTAAGGCAGTGATGCTTGGAGGTTTCCTTTGGAACACGAATCTACTTCTGGTGGTATGATTGTGCTTCTGGCTTTTATCTGCCATGCCGACATGCAATCTTTGTGCTGTACTGCACCTAGGAGGTGCTTGTCATATATCCAGAGTCATACCATGGATCTGACGGAACGAAATTAAGGTAAGGTGGTTAAATAAATATGTGGCTATGCTTCTGGTGCGGTGGAGCGGGGGTGGGGCCGTTTTTCTTCCCTCCGTGCGCGGGTGCGCCTTTGGCGACCATGAGCCCAGGACACCAGTCCA
>Ga0307510_10000925_pt1 | contig 31127 bp, 23 predicted proteins | sample 12_EM_MG_FD_207224 | JGI IMG/M metagenome (GOLD analysis project Ga0307510, IMG submission 207224) | Populus trichocarpa ectomycorrhiza microbial communities from riparian zone in the Pacific Northwest, United States - 12_EM | ecosystem: Host-associated > Plants > Roots > Unclassified | place... | reverse complement strand
ATCGGTGCAAAACTGTGGATGAATAGCATAGGTAGCCAAGTTGGAGTGACCTATCAAAGTGAGCTCAAAGGTGTTTCTTGAGGAAGAGAGGCCACAATCTCAGGCTAGCAAGAGTGTGCGATTTCATCGACTAAGAGGAAAGAAAACCAAAGAAAACCTGGACCTGAAGGGCAGGTGATGGCACAGCAGATGTGGTTTGTTGTCAATTGGTTGGGAGAGAGCAGAGGGACACAAAATAACAAGGGGGGGGGGGAAGTGGCCACAGTTGCCTAGGTTGTGGTGAAGCCAGATGTCAGGTATTTATTTGCAAAGCTGATACAGTATGGGACAAGTACTGTAAGGTAGAATCAGTGTCTACATGCAAGTTGAGGAAAGTCCCCAGTAATGAGAGTGATAAGATAGGACCAGAGGCCACATCCCCAACTAGCAAGAATGCGCAGATGATGAAAACAGGAGAAGTGTAGATGTCAGTGTATTGACACTGATGCCGACTAGTGTCTTGAGGGGTCAGTGAGACAAGGTGGTGGCGAAAGATGATTGTGATGGCGAAGATGAGCAACAGAGTTGAGGAGCAATAGCAAAAGTGAGGAAGATGTTGATGGCATTGATAAAGAAGATAGTGACAGAAGTATGGTGGAGATGGAGGAGATGGCAAAGGCGATGACAGAAGGAGACAGCGAAGGCAATGATGGAAGGAGATGGAGATAGTGGAAGCGAGACAAGAGATGTTATGATCCACCCCAATTTTTCTCTTAGTCATTGGATCCCCTTCTCATCACCCTACCCAAACCTCCACCTATGGCTAAGTGACCATTACCATTGAACCCATCACCCCTAGAGAACCTGCCACCAGTACCATTCAATGAACCATCCAAACTATTGTCACCCCTTGATCAGCCACCAGTCAAGCCCCTTGTCCCTATCCCTTGGAACATCCACTGTCGGGAATACTCCTCAATGGAGACATACCAAAAGCCACCCCCAGTAGAGAACCCACTGGAAGACCCAGACAGTCCCATGGAGGACGCACCGCCCTTAGAGCCAGAACCAGTCACTCGCTATGAACCTGATGTCCCTAGAGGCCAGACACATACCTTGTTCCCAGAAGAGTCCCCTATCGAACCCTGGGAAGCCTACCTCACTCAGCCCAGTAGTCCTGTGTCCCGCAAGCACTCCCTGTTACCAACCAGTCCCTCTTCAGCACCCATACACCAATGCACCAGTAGAGAAGGCAGCTACCAGTCAATCATACCTGCTGCCTTGTCACCTATAGCCAGCACCTTGCCCCAGAGTCAGGGCTACCAGTCTACCTCTTCAGGAGGATCCGCAGATCATCCCTCATCCACACAGAGCTCCACAGATGACATGGATAGCGACATGGCCCTTAATTGGGTTACCATCAATACCGACTACCTTAAAGGGTAGTTGCTTATACTAGACGCCCATTAGACCAGAATGGGCATGTGGAGATCAGATCTCCTTGGATCAGCCTCAAACCTTGTGGTTGTCATCACATCATGATGACGCTTCTCTTCTTGGAATGACCCGCTGCCATTGTTCTCCAGTTAAGGATAGATTAGGCAATTCCCTGATCCTTCATTCGCTCTTGCTCATTCTCTATTGTTTGACTCATACAGACCGCAGCACTTATCCGCGGACCTTCATACGATACAGACAGACCCCTCTTGACCAGAAGTACCTACCTTAGTGACCATGGCCTGTGCGCGGCCCTGCCTGTATATAAGCGCCCTGTATTTTGACAGTCAAGCCCTAAGCTTGACTTGATTCTCAATATCAATGTTCTTGAAAGCTCCCCTTGTGCCTCCCCTTTCCCTCATCTCTTACATAAGCCACTCAGAGTCATCTCTAGCAACACTAGAGACTTCTACTCCTTCAAAGTACTTGCCACCAGTCCACCCTTAGTACAAGTCGTACTATCAAGGCCCATTGAAGCCTTAACAAGAGACATCAATGCAGCAAGGACTTGAAGTTGAAGACAAGGCGCAAAAACAAGAGTTCAGAAAGATGGTTGCAGCACAGCAGGCTTGCAAGCATTGGTCATCGAAGCACACAGAAAAAGGAGAAGGAAGATGGGCCACAGTTGCCTGACCTTTGGCAAGGCCAGACACAGGGGTATTTATATGCAGCACACATGTGATACAGCACAGGTACTCTACACACAGAAGTAAGTAGATGGGGAAAAAGGGAACAAGACAAACAAGACAAAGGTTCTGCTGGCAACAAACCATGTGGCATCATATATGATAAAAAGTTGGTGTCTGAAAACAAGAAATTTTACTGAATTGTCGTGAGGTGCACAACATTGAGTGTGACTACAACAAGGGTAAGGAATGTCGCAGCGAATATGATAATACAATCTAGATCAAAAGGGGCAAATGAAAAATGGAGAGTGGGCGAGTCTAAGTCGAAATAGGGCAGAAAATGTACACAATAAAAAGCGAATATTCCTATAAACATCCCAAAAACCCTTCCAACTCTTGAGAAGTCCAGACTGAGGAACAGTTGGCAAAGGCAGTGTTAGACATGTATGATGTGGGCCAATGATATTTCGAGTCTTGACATCAGCTATGCAATGTGGGCAATCCAAGTGTCTTCAGCCAAGGCAGCTGGTGCATGATGAGCAGGATGGCTTTGACTTCTTGAGGAAAGGCTTCGATCTCTTGACAATGAGGGTGAGGGGCAGAAGACAAGAGGGACAAGGACAAGGAGGTGGCACAAGAGGAGGAGGAGAGGAGAGCATGTGAGAAAAGAGCAAAGTTGGGCTTGGATGTGTTGATGTGCCAATCTGAGGGGCGAAGTCACATGTTCATCAGCACATACAGGGAACAGACTCACTCATGGATCAAGAGAGTGGGCTACAACTCAGAAAACATGGCTGCATAGCATGCTTCTGCTTGTTTCTGAGGCTAGTGCATATGCCAGCCTTACAGTATTCTACAAGTGGAAGGGTAAGCTAGATGGGAAAGTAGAAAGGGGGAACTCTACAAGGATACTGCCAGAAACAGGCCATGCAGTGTTGAACACAATGAAAATTGGTGTCTGAAACCCTGAAATTTACTGAATAGTTGTAAGCTGCACCACGTTGAGCACAAAGGCAACGAGGGTGAGTAACAGTGTGGCAGGGTCAAAGGCATAAGGTCTAAGGTAAAACAGGCAAGTGAAGAATGGAGCACCCAAATGTCTAATTCAAAAGGGGATAAAAAACACACAAAAATTGACCCAAGCGATCCTATATACAGCATAAATTGTTCCAAACAGACAAGGTCCACACTGAGGGGCAGTTGGCAAGGGGTGCAAGCAACACATGCCACATGGAATGGCAGTCTTTTGAGCCTTTGATGTCAGCCAGTGTGACATTGGTGATCTGCAAGTTTTCAGCCATGAGGATTTGGGGTGTGATGATCAGGGTGACTTGACTGCTAGAGGGGTGGCTCCGATTGTGTAGTAACAAGGGTGGAGGGCAGGAGTTCAGAGGCAAGGCAATGAGGCCAAGACAGAGTGAGAGGGCCAAATGTGGTGGGCTACAGCATGCACCTACCTTACTGTCCTTGGATCTGGCCCTCCCATCCCATCAGTGGCTGTGGAACTGTATAGTTATTGGATAATCATTGCGATCATTGATATTGATATTGATACCAGATCACAAACTTTCATACCCTGCAGGTGCTGAAAGCCCAGGCTCAAGGGCTGGGCTTGGGCTTGTAGATCCTCAAGCCAAGCCCTGAGCCTGCCAAAGCTGCCACCAGGGCTTGGGCTGGGCTTAGGCTTTTAGGGCTGGGCTGCCTGGCTTCTGGGCTTTGAGCCAAGCCTTGCAAATTACTACTAAGGGTAAGGGTTAGAAAGGATTTTATTTTAAAGGGTATAACCAATTTTTATAATCCTAAACTTATTTTAAAGGCCAATAGTATCTAGACAGGTTTACTTACTGTATATTCAACCTTAATCAAATCCTAGGGGCCATATGGGGAAATGGTTCTGGTCAAGGGGGGTTAGGTAGTTAGTTCATCCCCCAACCACAATATAAGAAAAATTGACCCCCCCCAAATATAGTGATTGGCACAGGTTTCAATACCTGCATGGGTTTGGCCCATGGGTATGTCTGGGTATGGGTATGGGTATGATATCTTGTACCCATGCCAAACCCATACCTATAGGCCAGGTTGGCAGGTATAGCAGACATTTTGGGGCCTCAAGTGCCCCAACATAGATCCAACTCTGTACAGTACAATATTTTAATCATCTTAATCTTAGACAGCTAGTTTGCAGTGACAAGGTCAGCACACATGCAAAAATGAAACAAGCTTGTTCCACCATGTATGGTCTGTGTGGCACCTTCTCCATTGTATACAGATGTTGTGTCTGTGCATGAGTTCAAGGAGGGGGAAGAGAAAATGGAAGAGAATAGAGGCCATGTTCCTGAGAGTCTGAGAGTATGCTGTGGGGTAGATTGAAGGTCAGATGAGCAGTGGTTGCATGTCTGCTAGCAGTCATAATCAAGCAAGAAATGAAAGAGGGGAAGGGGCTCAATCACCTGGCACACATATGAAAGAGGGGGAAAGTTGGGCCACAATTGCCTGCTTTTCAGCAAGGTGGGCACACAAGTTTTATATGATTGTTCTGACACAATTACAAGACAAGTACACTATGATGAGTAAGTAAAAAGGAGGAAAAAGGAATATACAAGGGGTTGGTCTTGCTGGCAACAGACCCACATGGTGATATTTGATTTCTGAGAGGCAACAGTGGGTGCAAGGTCAAATAAAAGGAATGCTAATGTAAAATGGACAGTGAGTGGATGTTCTAGAAGGATAAATGTTTGAAAAGGCATAGAATCCTATAAACAATGGTCCTTATTCCACAAGGCCAGTGCTTGGGCCTACTTCTCTATCCTCAGGGCTGTATGTGTCCTTTGTGTTTGGTAGCTCTGGGTGATCTGAGTGCTGTTGGTAGCAAGATCCAAGGCAAGATGCATTAGGGAAAGGAAATGACAAGGAGAAGAGTGTCAAGTGTGAGGTGGGAGAGACAAGAGAACAAGGCATGCATGTGTGCAGAGGTATTATCAATATATCAAGTGGCAGGTGCAGAAGAGTTGCAGGAGTCATCATATGGTTGGAAATGGCTGAATCTGAGGCCAATGTGAGCCCACACCTTACACCATTATCATCATCATTGTTGTTGGCATGCCTTGCCTCTGATCCATCTCTGTCAACCCTTGCTGCCCTATGACTGGCCTTCTCTTGCTGCATACCAAGTTTTCTGGCTAAAGACACACAGATCACCCAAGGATCATTGATCATTGGCCAATAAGCACCTTCTCCATCATTATCATTGTTGTTAAGGTCCAATAACCTTAAGGCGCGATGTGTGCAAGATACAAGTGGCAGTGACAAGTGGTTACAAGGGACTGCGAACCCTTAGTAAAGCATAGGGGGTAAAAGGATAAAGTGGGACTTAATCCAGGGTCTGGGAGATGAGCAAGAGGAAAGGAGAGTCTCAAAGGGGGCTTTGAGACAACTCAAGAAATGAAGAAAAGACTTTAGAAGTCTTACAATGGAAGCAACAAGATTGGGTATTAAACCAAGTCAGGCTTAAGGCCCAACTCTAGAAATAAGACTAGCTTATATACATGAGGGCAGCTACCATGACTAAGGAATAATACTACTAGTACCTGTACTAGTAATGATGAAAAACCAGTACAGTAGTTAGTAGGTATGATGAATAACTAGGAGAGAGATCCTAGTTATGAGCTGGCAAGCTAAAGATAGCAAAAGTAAGTACAATGATCCTAGAAATGAGCTGGCACTCCTAGGATGACAAGAAAGCAGTCAAGTAAGCAAGAAAGGGATCAGGTGACATATCAAGTAAGCAGTCATGTGATGGGAATGGATTGGTAAGCATAGAGAAAAGAAAAATAGCTTATGGAACATAACAATTGTCATCATTGTTGGCATGCCTCACCTCCAATCCATCTCTATCAACCCTTGCTGCCCTATGACCAGCCTCCTCTTGCTGCATACCAAGTTTTCTGGCTGAAGAAATATGGATCACCCAAGGATCATCAATTATTGGCTGATGCCACCACAGAAACCCCATTGTTCCATGTTACATATCCAGTCAGGTCTCAGTCCAGACCAGGAAGGGCCCTTACTGTATATTGATTAGGACCTCCTTTTGTATGTTCCTTTGTTTTATTTTCATCTTAGACCCTGCTTTGCACTCAATTAATTCTTTTGCCTTAGCCCAGTCACCACCAAATATTGCTGTGTGTCACATACCCTTGTCAGCCATGTGCTTGCCATTGCATACTTGGGGACAATTCAACACTTTTTCTTTATTTCAGACACTGCTCTCCCTTGCCATACTCACTGCATGGGTCTGTCACCAGCATGTTTACATCTGCTTTTGCTTCCACTCACCCATCTCCCCCCTATACTTGATTCTTGCATTGAACTCTTATATAAAAGCCCCCTTGCCTGACCTCATCAAAGGCAGGTGATCATTACTCATGTTCCTTGCTCTTCTGCCTGCATACTTTCCTTCTCACCTGACCACTTTGATGACAAATCAACCTAGTTCACCATTGTTCATCTTGCTCATCTCATATGCTCTCTCTGAGTCTCTCATGCTTTCAGGTGTGTGGCCCTGATTTTATTTTCTTTATTTTTCTCTGAACTCACTGCTAGGCTTCCCCAAATTAGCTACTTTCAGTCTGGACTTGACTTGGATGTCCACCAATTCCAGGCCTGGCAAAAACCCTGCAGATATTATTGATGGCATGTACAAATGGAAGCCCTTGAAGCACTCAATACTTGCAAACAACCTTACCCCCAAAAAGGCAAAGATGACAACTACCAACAAGAAACAGCCTATGAATGTAAGATTGCTGTGGTGTTTGTAAGATCATGAGGTGAGGGATAAGGGATGAGTGTGAGGGATCACACAGTAGTAAGAGTGGAAGTTCCACTCTGCTGGATGGTCTCTGCATTCTACTCTATGCAGACTTATATATGGGTGCAGGACTACTATGTAATAAAGGAGGTCTTGGATCTTATCTAAGTGTGGTGTTGGGCTTGTTGGACTGCATCCCAATTGGGCTGCATCCTAACACCCCCCTTCAAACCGATACTAGGCCCATTCCTTGGTTGTGCTTCCTATGCTTTATGCATGGCGATGCCTTGGTTAAGACATTGGCAGTTTGTTCTGGATCTCAGCAACTATTGAAGCATACTACTCTGTCTTGTACTAAGTTGCACACCCAGTGCCAACATATCGTGATGTGTTTAGACTTCTTATGGAATGTTGGATTATTTGCCATGGCAATGGATCCTTTATTGTCTCCATATATCTGGGTTGGCATTTCTGGTTTCTGTAACTTGAGTTCTGTATGCAAGCTCCAAAGCCAACATGCCTTATGTGAGGCCTTGGACATAGCAATGTATTCTGCTTCCATGGAAGACTGTGCTTGGGGTTATTTGCTTCTTAGAACTCCACATTATTGCTCTGCTACTTGCAATGAATACATATCTGGTAGTGGATTTGTACTGGTCCATATATATATATTTCAAATCCTCTTATTGTCTGCAGATATGATCTATCTACCACACTCACAGTAATCTACCTAAGATACAAATGACCCCATATAAGAAAGAAAGTAAGTGGGAGAACAGACCACTTGGGAAACAGTGCCCCATGTAGGACTTCGTAAATATATGGTAAAGACCACATCAGCAAGATCACAACAACTAGAGTGACTAGATCTAGTCACTCTAGTGACTCTAGTTAGATCTTTGGATTCTAGTCATCCTATTATTCAATACTAGCTCTATCTACTTCTAGAAATAAAAATTGCTTTCTATACCTTCTAGTCCCTCTAGTTGTGCATTGAAACCAGCATCTCTTCTGCTCATCCTCAAGCTGGCCAATCCAAGTCCATTTGTTCATATTTCTCTGACAACAGCTAACTGGCCAATTTCATTCCTCAAATCTTAAGCATGTTCACTTCCAATCACCCAGGAGATTTCAGATAAAGGATGACACCAGTTAAATTTCTGGGACATAGAAAGTGCACTCTACAATGAGCAGAAGGATTTATCTACATCTGGTATGTATGTGTTCATAGTAATTGGGGGGATAGAATGGTAGAAGGATTTGCAAACATGATGCCAAACAATGGTGGTGATGTTGAGGGAGCTGAATGGTGGATAGATTCACAAATGTAGTTTCAAATGATAGTGGTAAGTCAAACTGCAATAATGGGCAGAATTTTCAGGCATAATCAAGAGGTGGGTGGTGGTGATACCAGTGATGGGCCATGCAGAGATATGTTGGAAATGAGTACTACTGAACTTGAATAGAAACCCATTTTGTCTTAAATAGGGGAGCCATACTATGAATGGACTATGGGAAGTCAGTACAAAGGATACCCAACAGAGATGAAAGTACTGCATATGACCTTCAGATGCCATACCAAGTCACCAACCAAGTTGATCCAACTAGGCAGTACTGTGCCATTGCACAAGAATAGGGAAAAGGGATACAAACAGAATAGTGTATGGGAGCTGGTGAAGGGGGACTTTGAACAGTAGAAAGAGTATGGATATTTGATTCAGGTTGTGGGGATGGAAGGGTTGTCAATGTTGGGGAAGGAGATGGCAGTGGTGGTTATAGGGAAAGAAGGGGAGTGGGGCAGTGTCTTGAATCATAAATCCAAATGAATTTCCAATAACACAAGGTGCCCATCCATGTCCAATAGACTGTCCTGCACATGGCAACCATGAGGTGAATAACAGTGGTGCCCATCAGGCATGTTAGGACTCAGAGCCAGACACAAAGTGTGGTGGGCAGTAGTTCTGTACTAGCTAAAGGAGGTAAAATGTAAAATATACAACAACCACATGATTGACATACCAGAGGACCTGTTCAAGGGTGTATTTATGCAATTTACTGCCACTACAAGACTTAGACTCACTGAATGTAACCTCCAAGTTGTCACTGAAGGTGATTTCTGTGTTTTCATGTGGGATGGGGGTCAGCTTGCATGGAGTATGCCAGACCAGTCATCGATGTGACAGAGGACCTGTTTAAGGGTGTATTTATGCAATTTACTAATGCTACAGGTATTTAGACTCACCAGATGTAACCTCCAAGTCATCACTAAAGGCAATTCCTGTGTTTTCAGATGGGAATCTGTGGGATGGGGGTCAGCTTGCATGGAGCATGCCAGATGGTCATTGAGATTCCAGAGAACCAGTTCAAGGGTGTATTTATGCAATTTACTGCCAATACAGAAGTTCGATCAAGCATGGGCATCAGCAGTACACAGATTGCCAGTGTGGTACAGTTGGTAGATATGGTTGTGATTAAGAGTCTGAGGTAAGAGGACAAGGACTGATGTGGGTGGGAGGGGTGAGGGGCAATAAGTAGAGTTAGCTCATAGACCTTGACTAGCTTGACTACCAGTAGAAAGCCCAGGCCTTTTATCTGTGTCATTGTGGTTTTGTACCCAGCACTGGCACCTGAAAACCCCAGTCTTGATAAATGGAGATTCACAATATTGATGGCCCTGAGAATCATGCATTAAGTGATATTATCAAGCCACTAGACAATCAGATCTCTTGATGGAAAGGCACAGATCCACCACACTGAGTCCTTCTGGTGGGAAAGTAGCCAACAGATGATATGCCCATTCTTTGTATAGGATGCGTGGGCTCTCTGATGTCAATTCTGCCATGAAATGAAGGTGTTCTCCATCTATTCACCAAGGGCTAACTTTGTTTGCCCTGTTTTTGTGCTGTTGTGATACCTTTGATGTACAAGCTACCATGCCTCCACCCTGGCTGTCTGCAAACATTCAAGAGACAAAATGGATGCACATATCATATGCATGCTGTCCACCTCAACACAAACAGCTGGCCAGTCAATGTTGATCATATATTGCAGGGTTCCCAGACCTCTAATGATGGTGGAGTGGCACCAATAGGGAATGATCATGGCCCAATCAATGAAAAGATCAAACATCCTCATCTAACTGGTATATACTGGTATATTGCCTGACATGTTGCTGAATCATACACATTCTCTTGGACCAAAATAATAGCACTGCCATGCAATCAAGGGGGTGATTTCTTGCCACCAGACATACTACCATCACCCTGGGAAACACCCTAGCAGGGGGACTGGACTCCTTTCCACACTGAAGTCAAATTCAAGGTTGCTGATCTGATTTACTGTCACACTGAGCTATCAGCCTCAAATATTGATGACCTTCTTGACCTCTGGGCTGATTCATTCGAAGAATTTGATGCATTCTAGTATGTGCCATTTGAGAACTATTAGGACCTGTATGCTACCATCGACTCATCCACTCTAGGTGACATCCCCTGGCAATGTCTTGTAACTGGGGTCTCAGACAACATTGATGAACACTCTCCTAGCTAGATGCAGGCACACTACAAGGTCTGGTATCACGATCCTGAAGCTGTTATATCTGCGATGCTGTCAAATCCAGACTTTGATGGACAATTTGATCTGTGCCCCTATATCAACCTTGACAGACATGGAGAGCATCGATAGGACAATGTCATATCAGGAAATATTGCCTGGCAGCATTCTGTAAGCATTTCAGTCCCTTTGATATTGAGGATGGGTCTTCATGCTGCTGCACAGGATGAGATCTTTGCATCTGACCCAACTACCAAAGGAGCGATGTACTGCCCCATTATCCTTGGGAGTGATAAGACCACAGTCTCTGTGCCAACTAGGCATATAGAGTACCACCCACTCTATCTGTCCATTGGCAACCCCCACAATGCTGTCTGACATGCTTATCGAAATGCAGTTACACCCATCACCTTCCTTGCCATCCCTAAATGTATATTCCTTCTTTCCCTTATCCATATTGGCACACTAATATCCATAACTCAGGTGAACGTGGATATGATGATAGCCCGAAGTTCTGGGTGTTCAAGTGCAAATTGTACCATGCATCTCTTGCAGCTATCCTACAGCCACTATATTCAGGGATGACAAACCCTGTTGTTCACAGATGTCCAGATAGCCACTTCAGGTGAGTCATTTATGACCTTGTAGCATTCATTGCTGATTATCCAGAGCAAGTATTGCTCACTGGCATTGTGCAAGGCTGGTGCCCTAAGTGAGTACTCTAAGACAATCTTGTTGCTAAACTGATGAACTGATGGTGCCATCAGGTGTACAGCCTACCTGGACAATCTTGATGTCTGCACAGACCCACACACACCAGCCTACACAGATGGTTTGGTGCACAACCTGGATTCTTGGACATTGTGGATCAAATTTGGGATCAACAATGACATCATTGTATGCCATCTCATTGTCATTCCTATCTGTTATCCATCTCTGATATTGCATTCTCAGCTGTTTACTTCTGACTTCCCATGTGGCAACATCTATCAAATGATCTCACTGGATCTGCTGCACCAGCTTATCAAGGGAACATTTAAGGATCACCTTGTAACATGGGTATGTGAGTATCTTGTGATCCAGTATAGGGAGCATTGCGCAGGTGCCATTTCAAGCAGTGGACAGGGGACGACTCCAAGGCCTTGATAAAGGTGCACTTTCTTTAGATCATTCAATATAGAGCCTAAGTTTTACAGATCTATATCCCTGCAATTGTTGGGTATGTCCCAGATGAGATTGTCATATGTCTATCAGCCTTCCTGGATGCTTGCTACATTGCCTGACAACAGGAAATCAACAGGAATGTACTGGATGCTTTTGATACTGCACTAACAAAATTCTGGTGGCTGTGTGAGATCTTTTGGACCTCTGGCATCTGGGAGAATGGTTTCTCTCTTCCTAGGCAACATGCACTTTTTCACTACTGCCACCATATAGAAGACTTCAGAGCTCTAGGGGGCTATGCTTATCTATCACAGAATCTTGCCACATTACAGCTGTGAAGAAGCTATGGTGGCATTCTAACAGATATCACGCACTAGGACAAATGCTGAATATCAACCAGTGCCTGGATAAACTAGCTGCCATGCACAGTAATTTTGTTGCATGTGGCATGCTACTGGCTGGGCATATTCCTGGGAGAAATGTTTTGCTTATTTCAAGGTGTGGCAGCTCCTAGCCAGCTGCAGGTTGTGCTTGTAGGTGCATAACACCTGCATGTGCTCTAGCACTGTCTGGCTTCTGCGCATGTCTTGGTGAGGCGATAGGGCCTCCTGCGGTAGTCGGGCCGGTGCCCTGAGCTACCAGTCCTTTGAGTTGGTCAGGTGCAATAAGTTGTGTATCTTCTGGTTGCGTGCAAGTAAGGTATGAGCAGCGCGTGCATGTGTTGGTACACAAGTACTTGGGCTAGTGCCCTTAGTGTACAGACCTGGGTGTCTGTCTTGTTATGCGAGTTCTAAGAGTTGTCCTCTACCCTTGATGGAGGTAGAGACACGAAGATAGAAGGTTTTACAAGTCGAGAGGGAAGACACAGGCAAGGGGAGTTTGGGGTAACGATGATAGGATTGCAAGACTCAAGTCAAGCTTAAGGCTTGACTGTCCATAAGTACAGGTCTTATATACTACCTGGTACTAGTCAGTATGAGTTGTCATATGACCTAGTCATAGTACAGTAAGCAATCAGTCATTCATACAGTAAGCAGCCAAGGGAGTCAGTAAGAGTCGTTCAGTACTCAGTCAGAAGGAGTCGTCAAGGCTGTGCACAGGAGTTAATCAGAGTTAGTGTGGCTACACAGGCCACCAGTATCATATACAGTCAGTTAGGCTAAATATGGTAAGCCAAGTCACATGTCAGAGAATGGTCACTGGGTCTGGCACCTGACTGGTCAGGTGCATGATAAGTCACATGCCTGGTCATGTGAGGAGTCTAGAGTTTAAGATCAGGTGGTTAGTCACAGGGTTGTAGGAGCAGTCACATGCTCCCCAGTCATGTGGCACCAAGTCAGGTGCACAAGTCAGGTGATAGGTTAGGTAATCAGTCAGGTGATGAGATGTGAGAGATAGTGATAAGATGGAAAAATGGTGTCCAGACACTACATTCATCCCCTTTTTAGGTGGATGCTTCTACGTATCCAGCGTCGAATCCTTCATTCATGTGCAGGTGTCCTTTGATGTCAAGGACTTTGTTGTATAGAGCATGGTCTTGTCAGAATATTTGCTACTAGAAGGAGTTCTTGGGCTGGGGGAGATACTGTCCCTTCTGTAGGTAGTGGAGGGTCATGGTGGCGAACCAGTCGTTCTGGAATATGAACAGGTACTTGGCCATTGCTGCTGGCCCAAAATGTTCACTTCATTGTTCCCATTTGCAGGATAGGGATCTGAAGATCTTGGTCCCTTGTTCATAGAGAGGGGGATAGGGGATTGCAAAGCTGTAGCTTTCATAGAACAAGTTGATGATACTTTTTGAACATAAGTGCCATTCCAGATTGTAAAAGAGTTCCTCCAGGTCTGCATAGTCGAAGTCAGTGGTTTGGATTTCTCCAGAGAATCGTTGTGCAGCACCGTCCATGCACAGGTGCTGGCAGAGGTGTGTAAAGTTGTTGATGGGCTCACATTGCCCAAGCATTCGGAGTATGGTATAATTGGGGAGTTGTTTGCAAACAATGTAGGTGAGGACATGGTTGAGCTCATTGTGTTCTTGTCAAGAGGAGATGTCCCATGATGTGGTGACATACGCCCTAGTTTGCTGCTCATAGTCTTCATTGTTGGCGTCATATTCGGTGGTGTGTGGTGGGTTATGGGGGTCATTGGAAGTACTACTTTCGTTGCTTTCCACTGTTGGGCAGGTATGCCAAGAGTCACTGTTTGTAGCATAATCTTTGTTGCTACCCATCATCTGGCCACTGTGCCAGGAGTCGCTGCTGTCGTCATCACTCCTCCACGGATGGAGCTTGTCATAGCCTTCCCAGGGGTTGTTATCAACCTCTCCTTGCTCCCAGAGTCCTCGGATCTCAGCTGGAGCAGTAGTATCGATAGAGGCGGTGGACATGGTAAGGTAGTAGAGGTGTTACTTGGTGTGGAAGGCATTGGAGGAAAGTCTGAAGGTTTGGATGGTGAAATTGTCATGTTTTCTGGAGGGTTTTTATAAGGTGGCCCTGCCCGTGTCCAGTGCCCACAGCTAGGATACTCTGTGCATTGCATCTGCTTCGATGCTGCTTGATCAGTTAGTGTTTTGTTCAATACTTGATCAGTAATGTTGCTCCATCTCTTGTCCCTTTGGACTAATGTCAGCATAAGCATTGTTGCGATGATTACGCTTAAAGCAGTAATAGCAGTTAATTCTCAATCATGACTTGGTAGCATTGCATGCTTCCTTGATCTTCAATTATTACTTGGTGGTATCCTTGATTGATTAGCATCTGTGCTGTGAGTCATTGCACTTAGCAATATCTTGGCACTGTCAGCATGTTCCTGGATTGGAGATGTGCTTAGTGTTCCGAGGCATCGATCACTCAAGCTTCAATCATTCTGTTTACTTATTTTGGGATAATGAGCACTTGTCTGTAGCTGTGGCATCATTGATCATTCCCATTTGGGTTGGTATGTGTTGTTCGGTGGTTGAGTCATCCATAGTCAAGTTATGTCTGAATGTTTGATTAGTTTGTGAATGCGGTGTGGTTCCCGTCCTCTGGTGGCATTGTTGATTGTTGGGATGTCCTTGCTCCAAGGCAGTGTCCTTGTATCTAGTGATGTAGGTTTCATAATTGTTGTCCCATCCTTGTCATCTAAGGTTGGACTTTTTGACTCTTGTTGAGTTAGATGGTGGTTTGTATCCATAGTTTTGTCCTTGTTGTCTGAGGCTGAATCTTGCGACTTGTTATCAGGGTTCCTTTGATTCAGGGTTTCCTTGTCATGTTGATTGTTTTGAAGGGACAATGTCTCCTTCAGGTCAGAAATATTGTTCGCTGTTTGAGAGGATAGCTCTCCTTCCAGTTTTGATTCTGTATCCTTATCTGGATGATGCAACATTAGAGGGAAAGGGTCTTCCTCTGGTTCTGGTTCTGTTGCATCATTTAGTCCCTCAAGCTGCCATTGATCAGGCCATGGGCTTGTTAGTTTGGACTGTACAGGATCTGTTGATATAGTGTTGACTGTTGAGCTTCCTTGAAGGCTTAGCTCTGGTTTGTCCTGGTTATCATTCAATTCCCTTCCCTTGGGTGATACTTGGGAGTGCACTTTTAGTATCACGTTATGTCCTGCCTTGAGATTGTAGTTTTGTGGCATTGAGCTGTTTGGTAGACATGTTGCAAAAGGGAAAAAGAGGGGGTTAAATTGGGTTTTTAATCATGGTGCCATCCCCTTTTTAGGACCATGGTCTGCCATGACCATGTGCTCCTGTCCCTGGACTTCCTCTGGGTCCAGGTGCTCGTTCTCTTGAGTGTGAGGATCAGACAGATTGTACTTCACTACTCTCTGAGCTGGCTTGTTTCTGGTTTGACTAAGCCTGAGCATGTCATTTTGGGCCTCCTGCCCTTGTTCTATGCCATGATTTTCCACTATCATGCATTTGGTTTCTGCTATAGGATCTTCATCTTCTAGATCCTCTGTGCCCTCCAGGTATTCCAACCCTGGCAATGGCTTCAGTTGGTTTGCTGGCTGTGTTAATGCATTGCTAGTTCCATTTATTGATGCTTTGATCCCCTTTTTATACTGTTCCCTCAGTTCAGCCGCTTTTGATACAGTTGGTTTGAACAATCCCAACATTCTTGCGGCACTCTTGTAGGTTTCTGGCACTTCTAGGGGTAATGGGACTTGTCTTGCTTTGCTTTGTTGCCATGGGATTTCTTCTATCCCTTGTGCTTTGCACAACTTGTTGTTCATTGAGTTTACTTCCTCATCCTGGGTCTGCGGTATCTGTTTATCTGCATTTCCAGTGTTGCCCCATGCATATTCAGGTTCTGTTTCCTTTATTGCTTCTGGTGGCAGTTGTGTGTTTGATGCGCACAACATATCTTCCAAATAGTCTTGGATTAGATCTTGTTTTATTTGATCCTAACATTCAGCCTTCTTTGCTTCTAGCGTTGTCTGAAGCATGGATAAGTCTGAGGGGGTATTTTTATCCCCTAGTGTATGATCTGTTTGCTTGTCTTGGTCCCCACCCGGCCTAATCCCCTGACTGGGACAGTGCTCTCCAGACCATGGGGCATCTTCCTTTTCTCAATATCTATTTATTCGAGAGTTCTGCTCCTCTTCTTTGGCAGAGCATGGTGATAGTTTTGATAATCCGTCGTTCCAACTGATCTTCTTCTTGACCTTCCATATTGGCATGTGCAGTGGGACCTCCAGTACTTCAGTAATAGTCCCCATAGTCCAATTGATCGTAGGTTTGAAGTTTGCTAGCCAAGGTATACCAAGAACTACTTGATCTGTTCCAGTTTCCGCTTTATAGAACCACTCCTCCTTCCAGAGGTTGTTGAGCTTCATTGGGATGTCGCAATATAGTGTGATCATCCCAGTTCTACACTTGGATCCATCTGCATTGACCACAGGTTTCGGGGTGTCATCCTCTTTCCAGGTAAGACCAAGTTGTTTAGCAGTATTTCCTGATAGAAAGTTCTGTGTCACTCCAGTGTCAACAAGTGCAGATAACACGTGGGTGCCTAGCTTAGTTCGGGCATGCATGGGGATGTACAAGGCATTCGCCTCTTGCTTTTCGAGCAGGTCACTTGGTTTGAAGGTTACTCCAGAGTTCTGCAGAAGTTGGCTTTTGTTATGTGCTACTTCTTGGCATTCCAGTTTGTATGCCTTAAGTTTCAGTTGCCCTAGTTCAGGATCCCTTTTGGCCAGTTTCTTCAGCATTGTTTGCTGCTGGGTGATGGTTTGGTGGTCCCATTTTATTCTCTGGGAGTTTTGAGCTTTCCAGGCCAGCTCTTCATTGACTTCGCACTCTTTGCGTTCTTTGATTCTAAGCACCAGTTCTGTATATCTTATCGCAATTTGATGTCTGTGTATCAGGTCTTTAGTGCTTGCAACACATATGTGAGCAATAGTGCCTTTCGTAAGGCTATCTCAACTTTTTGGGTTATCATCAATGACTGATAGGTTTCCTATGACCACAGGTTTCATGCTTTGTCATAGTTTCTGCATTGTTGGTGGGAGTCGTTCCTTTGGAACTCCTTTAAGGATCTCAAGGGTAATTTCTTTTTGCTCCTTGTAGTTGTGACACTGCAACCTCTTCTTAACCAGTTCCTTGGTTATAGGTTTGGTTTTTACTGCTTGGACCTGTGCCATAGGCAACTTTTCCAGTTGCTTCGCTATCTGAAGCATATGGATTTGAACTGGTGTTGCTGCTTTTTGTGGCTTTTCATGCATCTTGCCTTGTCTGAAGATGAGGCCAATTTCCTTTCATTCCTCTGCACTATATTGCCAGAGGCATTTCCGGAGTTGCTCCTTGGTCATAGGTTTAATTGACCCTACTTGGTGTGCTCAGATCCTAGCTGGTGTTGTAGACTCTCCTTCAAAGAGTACCACAATCATTCCACATCGATCTTCAGTGGACATTGCTTTGATATTGCATAGAATACTAGCCAGGTTTTCCTTGGCTCTGCATTTCTCCTCCTGTGGAGTTGTTGATACCACTAGTTTCATAATTGGGCAGCTTTGGATATTGCATCGGGTCCTCTGACAGCTGGAACATTGTTGCTTCTCCTGGGCAATGCTAGGTTGAGCCCAGTCCCAAGTGTGGTCGCTTACAGGGGCACAAGGAGGGGGGTTTTGTGTTAGCATTCTTTGCCTGAGCTGATCCATTGGTAGTGCTCCTAAGTCTGGGCGATTGCTCCCCAGAGTCTGCTGCTGCATTTGTGGCAGTTGCATGGAGGACTTCAGTGGTCCCATGCCTTTGAACCATTGGTTCGACGTTTGGTTATTTTCAAATGGGCATTCTTGTGCATGATGTCCCATCTGTTGACAACTAGCGCATCATTGTTCCCTTAGCATAGGGCAGTCCATGGATCTATGTCTGATCTCTAGGCATCAAAAACATCTGCCTTCTTGAAGACATTGCTGTTTGTCTTCCACTGACAACCAACCATTTACTTGATGTTGGTTGATCCAATCCTTTGCAGATTGTTCTGAGGAACCCAATTTTGGACTTCCTCCTTTGTGTGTTTGCTGATGGCTACCCATCTGACTGGGTTCGGTCCAAGCTCCTGGTAACATAAGGATAAGCTTTGGATGATTGTTGGGGGGGGGGGTGTGTTTGAGTGCAATGGGTGGGATCTGGTAATCTAGTGATGTTCACACTGGTTATTGGTCACTGTCGTTCGTTCCTTTGGCTTTGATAGGGCCTTGTGACGTTCAAGATGATCTATTAGTCACTCCAGGCTTGCACCGGGTTGTTTCAATGTCTTGTTACAAAGACCTGGTAGGATTTCTTCCCAGTACGTTGGTAGAATGATCCTTCGTATTGTTCGGCATCATGTACTAGTCCTTAGATCAGGTGAGGTCTTCCTTACTTTAGGAGACCTATCTTTGTTGGTGGGTCAGGTAGCAGAAGCAACACTTCACTGCTTCAGGTAGGTCAGGGAGTGAGAACTCTTGCAAGTTTTTGAGTGTGTATGTGGTGATGATATTTGTTCTGGTAACACTTCAGTGTCTAGTGTCAGTGGACCGCTTGCAGATCCCTAAGGTCAGTCGTTTTAGGCACTAGGTGCCTATGTAGAAGGCTTGACTTGTGTGGTGGCTCCTAGCCAGCCGCAGGTTGTGCTTGTAGGTGCACAACACCTGCGTGCACTCTAGCACTGTCTGGCTTCTGCACATGTCTTGGTGAGGCGATAGGGCCTCCTGCAGTAGTCAGGCTGGTGCCCCAAGCTACCAGTCCTTTGAGTCAGTCGGGTGTGGTGAGTCGTATGTCTTCTGGTTGCGCGCGAGTAAGGTATGAGCAGCACCTGCACGTGTCCGTACACAAGTACTTGGGCTAATGTCCTTAGTGTACAGACCTGGGTGTCTGTCTTGTTACACAAGTTCTAAGAGTTGTCCTCTACCCTTGATGGAGGTAGAGACACGAAGATAGAAGGTTTCACAAGTCGAGAGGGAAGACGCAGGCAAGGGGAGTTCAGGGTAACAATGATAGGATTGCAAGTCTCAAGTCAAGCTCAAGGCTTGACTGTCCATAAGTATAGGTCTTATATACTACCTGGTACTAGTCAGTATGAGTTGTCGTATGACCTAGTCATAGTACAGTAAGTGATCAGTCATTCATACAGTAAGCAGCCAAGGGAGTCAGTAAGAGTCGTTCAGTACTCAGTCAGAAGGAGTCGTCAAGGCTGTACACAGGAGTTAATCAGAGTCAGCATGGCTATACAGGCCACCAGTACAGTATACAGTTAGTTAGGCCCAATATGGTAAGCCAAGTCACATGTTAGAGAATGGTCACTGGGCTGGCACCTGACTGGTCAGGTGCACAATAAGTCACATGGTATCACATGGCAGGTCATATGCCTGGTCACATGAGGAGTCTAGAGTTTAAGATCAGGTGGTTAGTCACAGGGTCATGGGAGTGGTCACGTGCTCCCCAGTCATGTGGCACCAAGTCAGGTGCACGAGTCAGGTGATAGGTTAGGTAATCAGTCAGGTGATGAGACGTGAGAGATGGTGATAAGATGGAAAAATGGTGTCCAGATGCTACACAAGGCCTCATCAAGCAAAAATCTGTGGTGTGGATGCTAATGATAATAATGATAAAGGAGGCCCTGTTGAGGAAGGGAATGTTGATGGGCACATTTCCTTGGCTTGCACTTGTGGTAAGTCAATTTCTTTCAGTGATCAACCCAGTCTGATTGTCTCAAGAATGCAACTACCCACAGGACCTGGAATACCTTTCAATTCATATAGGTGAACCAAATCTAATTCATATGACTCAAGATTGCCTTGCAAAACAGACTGACACAAGCATGGAAGATCTATCTCCCCTTGGTGCCATGTCTGTCTTATACTTGGCAGTTGCAACATTCTTTGCACCCAGCAACATAAGTGGATCCTGTGGGATGCAACACAAGCACATCCATTCAACCCCTTCATGGCAAGGAGGTGGACCACAATGCGATTGTGCATTTATTGTGGAGGATGAGGAGAAGGCTGGGATGAGTGGTATGGCAGTGGTACACATTGTTTTATTCTTCTCTATCACCTACAATGGGGTGCAGTATCCCTGCACACTTGTAGAATGGTTTCAGAGGTTGGGATGTGACCCTGTCACAGGAATGTGGGTTGTACACCCTGATCATACACATGGGAGATGGGACAAAACAGTTGTCCACCTGGACTGTTTCCTGTGTGTGGCACACCTCATCCCAATGTATGGAAGGCAGAAAATCCCTCTTGACTTTGATCACAGTTATTCTTTGGATACATTTGAGGCATACTATGTGAATAAGTATATAGATCACCATTCATACAAGGTAGTGTTTTAAAATACAACATAGAGGGAGGGGGATAATCAAACATTACTTGAATGAGCAGATGTATTGAGACATGTAGGGCAGATTAACCTTGTTGCCTATGGACAAGTGATTGACATTCTAAATATTGAGATTCAGGGGCATCAAAGCTAAACAAAATTATTTCTATTCGACTGCGTGCATTTGTCCTGGGGGGGTGGATCATTCTAGGAAGTCACTAAGCTATCTTTTGTAGTAACTACACACACATTTTTATGGATCAAACCTCAAATTGATAGACAACCAATGCATACAGAAGCCACTGGTTCTCTATTGCAAATGCATAAGCTACTCTAAAGGTTCAATGTTCATTGTCTGCTGGAAGTTTGACAATGTATTATTATCCCACTTTTCCTCATCTGGTTGTACTAATCTGATGATCCACTCTCCCTCATATCCTTATCCCTGTCCATCATGGCTGTCACATGCCAATCCAATGCCAATGCACACCTGGGTGACATTGTACAGAAGGCACAACAGAAGAGATGTACTGAAAAGGAAATTAAAGATGATAAGGCTAAAGCAAGTGCTACAAAACTGGAAGCAGCCAGAGAGCACCATGCTGTTATCTTGTCTATTGCTGGACTGAAGGCATCTGTCAAATGTAAAGAGGAAGCAATCTGATCGCATACCAGTAGGCCCGATCTTTGCTACAGTTCCTCCAATACAACTTGGACTTGGACAGCCATAGCATTGATATAGGAAAACCAAGTTCCAGTTAGGGCTTGGAAGTATGCCAAGGCAGCCCATGATAGCACAGTGTAAGCTACCAAAAAGCAATGACAAGTTCAGTGATACTAAATAATTTCATTAGCCCATGTCCAAGAACCAGCCCAGATGAGATAGAGAATGAAGAGGACAATGCCACCCCACCCCCCAATTGGATGGATGAGTTTGTAATGAGTGAGCAAGGTAGTGCGGGTCCTGGTAGCGACAATGAAGACCTTCTTGACTTCTGTGAATTTGAGAATGACAAGGGCTATACAGGGATAGATCTGGATATTGACCCTGATGGCAGCATGCCAGACTTGGTTGTGCCAGATGTGGCCATGCCAGACCCAGTGGTTGTGCTGGAGTTGGCAAACTATCCATCCACAAAGGTGATGTAGGTAGGTGTTTGCACAGTGGATCTAGGAGTCAGCATGTTAACTGGTGTTTACAGAGTAGTGAGAGGGGTTCTCTGAGATGTCTAGTCAGTGAGTTCGAAGAGACCTCTGAGGCCTCAAAGGCCTCAACTTTGGGGAAGAAGTGCAAGGCATCCAAGATGCTCCCCCCACCAATCTGGGTCAAGTGTCTATGTCAGTTGGCTCAAAGCCCATCAAGAGATCATTTGCAACCTACAGGGGCCTCAGCAGAAACTGGAAAGCAAAAGTGAAACATAGTAAGTACTTATTCAACCTGTGCCATGCAAACTTCTAGTGACATATTTCCACAGTTTTCCAGAAACACAGCAGCTCTGCAGCCAATGCCAGTTGGGGATGTAGTACCCCTGATGACAGTGGCAGCACTGGAGGGATTTCAATGCCAGTTCCAGGTGAGTTCAATGATGACAAGCCCATTAAGGCCCTAGAGAAAGTAAGGTCAAGCAAGTCCACTGAATGTATTGTGCTGCCAGCCTATAATTAAAGGTTAAGTATTAGACAAGCACAAATCAATACCATTAAAACACACACACTTGCTCAGCTTCTGTGAATGTCATGTCAATTGCTGGTCTAACATTCAGATCATTCCTCTCATAGTATTTCAAGGCTCTCAACCAACTGGGGTTGTAGCAATTCTTGGGAAGTCATGAACAGCTTTTCCAACTCTATCTTTTGAACAAGTGGACATGACATGAATATGCTTATCATTGCCTGGTCTTGCTACATTGTACCCATCCCATTTTTCTCCACAGGCTAAGAGGTCCATCATCCAGATCCATTTGATTAGTTTGTCTGAGCACCATTCTTCTCTGACAATGATATAGTGACTCCATCTGACATTGGTACTGTTCTTATGGTTACTCTTGTTATCACTGAGGACTGTAAATGTCATGTCAGATAGACTCTTGGTAAATTGGTCAATCCCATGGTATTTCAGAGTGCTTAATTGGCCTTTGAACTGCTGGAAGTTTGATCAAGTGTGTCAGTATAGTTGTACAGAAGTGAGTTTAACAACCTTATGCTTTTTTTGCATTGTCAGATTCTATTGTTTCTTTTTTTTTTTTTTTTATAATTCAAGTTTATTGTCCTTAGCTGAGCCATCAGACATGTGCCTAGAGACTACTACTATGACCTGTATGTAAGCTGACTGTCCATTACCTAGGTGTTACTCTTAGCACTCCCTGAAGACTACTCTCCCTGCTACAACCTATACTTGATGATCTGCAGGGCAGCCCACCAGCTGGCAGAGGGAAGGGGTCAAGGGTCTGGGATAAGACAGAGATGTGGAGGGGGGTCACAAGTTCTTGTCAAGAGGCAAGAGAAGGGGGCAGTAGGAGGGGGGAAAAGAGTGTGGTGCTGAATGCACTTTGATGAAAATATAAGAGAGGAAAGGGGATGTGGGGAGGGGTAGAGGACAGGGGTGGGAGGGGTCAAGGTCACTGGATGCATAAAGACATCCTATTCTGGTACCTAGGTCCATCTAGAAGCATGTGGGTGCTCCACAGGACCAGGCTGCCAGCACACAGGGTACTGGGCTTATGTGGCAACTTCTGAAGAAGAAGGGGGGAGGGGGACCACAAGTTGGATATGGGATAAGATTTGATGGGAGGGGGTGTGGCAAGGGACTTACACAGCAAAGCTGCCCTACAGCCAAGGTGGGCCCAAAGTGGGCCTGAAAAGAGGGGATGGCAAGGTCATAAAGCCTGTGAAGATGGGCCAAGCTGGAGAGGAGGGGTAGAGAGATGGGGGAGGGGAGGGGACTCTAGAGGCAGTGCTTGTTGGGAACTCACTACTTTATGGGTAGTGAGACTTAACAATGGCACAGAGTTGAAGGTGACTGATCCAAAGAAGCAGCAGAGAGATGTTGAGAAGGAAGAGACAGAAGGCAAGGAGAGGTAAGATGGAGTAGACTGTTGGTAATAATGAAGGAGCTTTGTAAGGCTCTAGTATGGGCGATTGACAAGAGAACAGTCTAAGGACTGTTTACCTAAATTTGTAGGTCTTATATACTAATACAGGGTGGTCTGTGTGTAGTTTAGGGGAGGTACAATTATAGGTACCGGGGGACTGTGCAGTCAATGCACAGTAACTGTGGATTATATCATATCTCTTGATTGGGGTCTTGCCCCAATGAGTTGCATCTTTGTTGATTGTTCCCATGATCTTCCACATGTTGATCAACAGGTTTGACATGTGTCCAAAGCATGTCTTGTCATGTGACTTTGTTGATGACCAGTTCCTTGATAGGTCATGTGTTATCTTCTCAGGGTCATGGGGTCGTATCTTCCCAGGGTCATGTACAAGTGGCAGAGAGGTCACATGATGAGTCACATATAGGGTCATATGATAGGTTCCCACGGTCACATGATCTTGAAGTTACAGATTTGTAGCTGGGACTGGGGGGCATGAGTACTGCTTGTGATAGTGCTATCCCAAGAGGAACACCTTTGAACACTGTTCTTCAGTCTTCAGTAAAGGGTGGGTGGTGCCAAAGAGGGGTCTGAGGGGGGGGGGGGGTGGTGGAGGTGGCTTTGATGGAGACCCAGTTAAGGGCCATGTTATCCTCTGTGGGGCTCTGCAGTGATGAAGAGGTACTTGCAGATCCTTCTAAGGATCCTGATAGATTGCCTTGACTCTGGGGTAAGGTGCTGTTTATGGGCAATGAGGCTGTAGGTATGATTGACTGGTATAGATGAGGAGGATGGGTTTGCCTAAGGTGTTTTGTGCTGTTGCCTGAGCAATAAAGTTGTCTTTGAACCATTGATAAAAGTGAAAGTTACTTGTCTAGCCATTGTCAGATAGGCCAATCCTGCTATGAGTGAGTGCCATAAATAATTTAGAAAATATAGGGCCTTATGATATCTTAGGATCAACCTCAAACCATGCCTGCTCATATTGCTGTTTCCCTTCAAAGATGATCCCTGGACTAAGGTACCCCCCCATCAGCTGCAACACAATCTACAATTGTAATAAGCTTAAGATTGGCACTCCATAGCTTGTACTTTGGATGCTTGCTTTGGAAAACCACATATTTCTGTGCCTGAGCCTTGTGGCCACTACCATGTTGGGCACCCTTCTTATCCATATTGTAGAGATTCTCAGGGGGAATCCCATACTTTGTGATAATTACAGTATTGGACAGCAAAAATCAACAAAAGGTTTTAAAGTTGTAATTTTGTTAGAAAAGCTCAAATAAATACTTTTAAAAAATGTCATCCAAAAAAGATTGTCCAAAGGCAAATTTAATGCACCTGACTTGGAAATACCTCCAATTGACTCATTTTGATTGTCTGAGTCTAATCCCAGTCTCTGATTGGGCTGGAAAAATCTGTGAGGGTGTAGATAATAATGAAAATATTATACACCAACTGGGAATTGAACTGACAGACCTCTGGCACTCAGTCATGTAAGCAAAACACAATAACCACTATACCATCCAGGATCACATTCCTTTCACTCTCAATGATATATGACTAGATGCCACAGGATAAGACATTCAAAATATAGTGAGCAATACCTAACCAAGTTATTTTTATTCTAAAATACACCCCTCAAGTGATATTTCCCACAAGTTCCATTTCTGCACTGTTGCCTGAGTTTGAATCTGACACTATGACAACATGTGATGACTTGTGTGATGAATGTGACCACCAACTTACTAATTTGGTAGGGCATAATATAAAAAAATTTGAAAAAAGATCATCCAAAGGTAAAAAGTGTGGGAAAGTCTCAAGAAGTGTGTTTTTGGATGTTTTCAGGCCCCCTGATCACAATTCCAGTGTCCATTTTCCCTGAAAAAATCTAGATTGGGTGCTAGCGAACTTATCAATTTTTGCTGTCTGACACTGTACCTCCAGGAGCTTGAAATGATTTTTGACTGTGGGTTTGTTGAATTCTTGCACCTGTTTTGGATCCAGTCCTAATAGCTTCCCAAGTACAATCTCTGGGTGACATGACAGAAAGAATAGACCCAGGTTCTTCCAGGTTTATGGCCATAGAGGATCTCAGCCTTCTTTTGGAGCATTTGCTTGCTGATACAATGGCCAGTATCCAAGAGCAGAATGACCCATTTGACAAGGATATCTTCTTGTGTAGATTGTTAAGGGCCAAGGACCCTAAGGTGCAATGTGCATGGGTTTGTATAACGGCAGCAGGACTTGTACTTCAAGGGATCGCAGGTAGCAAATACTGGCCCTTGGATGTGCTGGTATGACAGGTCTGCACACATGCAAGACACTAGTAGTGATAATAAAAGATGTAGAGGAGAGTCTCGACGATGTTCGAGACGACTTAGAAGGGATGCGGGCGAAAACTGAAGACGCTGTGGAAGCTACAACACTTGGGATTAAACCAAGTCAGGCTTAAGGCCCAACTCTAGGATATAAGGTCGACTTATATACATCTGGGCAGCTGCCATGACTCGAGCCTAATACTACTAGTACCCGTACCAGTAAGGAGTCATCATACAAAATATGGAGTCATTCCAAGTCGAACTGGCTTACACATGAGTCCTAGGATACGTGCTACTAGGTTGGAGTTAGTATGAGTCACGTGCACAGCCAAAGGGAAATCACATGGTAAGAATGATAGGTAAGCAGTCAGGTGATAAGGTCATGTGATGGAAAGGGGGTGAGAACAGGTCATGTGGTGGGAAAGTATTAGTAAGCAGGGAAAATGAAAATTAGAGCCTTGAGAATGTAACATAGATGAAAGCAACTACTAGGCCTCTTGACTCTTTCTGGCAGCCTGATATGTACCAGAATCATGGTTATGAATAGTATTAAGGCAAACATTTGTCTTGTACTTGAAATCAAGAATCCATTTAATAGCACTGAGATTGGGCCTTGCCTGGTTCCATAAAAGTTCAACTCTATCCTGGATGATTTGTTCCTTTTTGGACTTGGAGAAGCTCTTGAACAGATGAGACTCTTCCCATGGCATGCCATCAGTCAGTGTAGAGTGTGTGAAGCCAATCAACAAACTGAATTAATCATTCTGGATTTGAAGGGGCCAACATGTGATGTGTAGTAAGACATATCTATGACACATCACAAGCAAGCACAATCAATGATTGAAATTGGCAATTGGGTTTGTTATTGAAACCCTGCTTGGAATAGGCATTGGCACAGGTCATCCTTGGGTATTTCAGCTCTACCCACACCCTGACCCAACCAAAACCCACACCCAGCCTCTGGGTAAGGGTTTTTCCAGATTTGGATAAGGGTTTTCCAGGTCACTCAGGTCAGAAAACCTGAGTGGGTAGCAATAATGGGTGGTCCAGTTTCTCAATGTGTTTGGTGGTATCCTTGTTAATGGGAGGCAGACATTTATATATGTCAGTTGGAGCTGTAAACAAGATATATGGAAAGGAATTAAATTGTAGAGTGTATGAGACTACAATATGGGGATGGCATCCCAGTTTTTGGTAAGCTTATCCTCTTCCCCAAGGTTGTCTGCACCAAGAGCAGCCTTGATATCTCCATCCTTTACCTACCCCTAAGAGCTCCAGCATCCAATACAGAGTAATGCATATGTGGACTGAACTGACTGCAAGACAGCTACAGACATGGGGCAGGACAAGGTGGCTACAACTAAATACATGTTGGACATCAACAGTTGTCACTATGGGACAATGCTTTAGCACCAAGGTAAATACAAGGAAATAAAGTAATCACCTGGGATTGAGAGATAATCACAAGCCATGCATGATAACCATAGATACATTGAACAGTTCTCATACCACCATATCAGTCTATCTTTCATATCTTCAATATCTGTAGCAAGATAGTGTTAGAGTTCATCATTTGATAAAGAGGTAGGGGTGGCAGCCATGAGGCTGTCAAATATATTCATCACCTTGGAAGATGTGAAATCCTGTAAATAGGGTTATTAGGATTTTAGGAAATAGAAAGAGGACAACTTGAACTTACTGTAACATTCCTGTCTGCTTGGAGTGTGCCACTGTCCCCCTCAACAACTAACAGCTAGTATTAGGGTTGCCACAAGTCCAGTTCTGAACTTGGTCCAGACCTGAACCTTGGTGAACCAGACCCAGGTCCGGTCCAAAATTCAGCATTGGCACCGAACCCGGACCCAAAGTCCAGTTAAGGTTCAGGGGTGTGGCTGAACCTCCCAAACCCATCTGGACCGGGTCCAAACCCAAACTGGAAGGTTGAAGGTGGGCAGCCTTGGGGAATCAGCCATCTTTGACCACCTGTGTCTCAGATGCCCAGCCCCTTGTCCATCTGTGCCATCATCTTTTCCTTGCCCCTCTCATCTTTTCCACCTTTCACCCTCATCATCAACAGATCGGAGCCTTTCCTCAAGAAGTCAAAGCTGCCTTACTTGTCGCACACCAATCCTCATGGCCAAAGACATGCGGATTGCCTACATGGGGCTACATCACATTGGCTGATGGCAAACCTCAAACCTGTCTTATGCTGCCCCTCATTGACTGCTTCTCAGTCTGTACCTCTCAGAAGTTTTGGAAGGAACTTGGATGTATATAGGATTGATCGATTTTATTGCGTACATTTTCTACCTTATTTTGATTTAGACTCACCTACTCTCCATTCCATGTTTTCCCCTTTAGCTCTAGACTTTATCCTTTGACATTCGTTGCAATGATACTCACCCTCATCGTGTTTGCACTCAACATCATACACCTTACGACAATTTAGTAAAACTTCTCACTTTTGGACACTGATTTTATTGCATTCAACGCTGCGTGACCTGTTGCCCACAGTAGACGTTTGTCCTTTCTTTTCTTTTCTTACTCACTTCTACCTGTAGAATACTTGTCCTGTATCATTTCAGTCTGCATATAAAATCCCTGCACCAGGTTTTGTCAAGAAGCTGGCAACTGCAACCCATTTCCCCTTCTTGTTTGCATGCTTCTAGAGGCCACCGCAGCACCACTTCTTATCTCTATTCTCTGTGTGCTTCTGTTTGACCGCCCAACAACTTTGCAAGCCTGCTGTGCCATGGCCGTCTTCCTGATCTTCTTCTGTTGTGGTTTTGCTCACTGTTTTTCTCTTGCCATTGCCATCATCTATTGCCTATCACCATCACCCCTTGCCATCACATCACCCAATGCTTTCTCCTGCACATTCTTACTAGCTTGGGATCGCAGCCTCTTATCTCCCTCAAGATCTCTTCTCAACTCTCTTGCTTGGTCTCACTGGCCTTGCTCCTCAAACCATGGCATCTGATAATTGTGCTGTTGGTCCTAATGGCAAGCTTTTAGATCAATCCGAGATCCCCTGGTACAATGACCCTGAAAATGACATGCCCATGGCCCCAGCAACCACATCACACTCAACAGTCCAAGGCCAGCCTTCTGCAACAACACTCAACTCTTTCATTACCAAAGCTGCTCCTACAGTGCATCGATCTACTCACGCTCCCCGCCTATCTACAAAATCGATCAATCTGGACAATATTATGTCCCTCAAGTGCAAATTGAGCAACACTACAATTGCCAATCCATCTTGCTGCCCTTGCCAAGCTTCCCCCAAGCACAAGGAAGACAAGGCCACAGAACCAGACCTGACTGACACCGAAGACAGCAACCTACTTGATCCAGAGGTTGCCCATGAGGAGGCCAACACGCTCAGCGATGCAGACCATGTGGTATGTGTGGTCTTCCCCTCCCAGGCCCTTCATTGACACTTTGTAAATCCCATGCACATGAAGACCAAGGAGGTGCACAAGGTGTCAGGAACTCACTACTTTATGGGTAGCGAGACTCGACGACGGCGCGGAGTTGAAAGGTGACTGATCCAAAGGAGCAGCACAGAGACATTAAGAAGGAAGAGGCAGAAGGCGAGGAGAGGAGGGACGGAGTAGACTGTTGAAGACGACAGGCGAGGTGCTGCTAACGATGAGGGAGCTTTGAAAGGCTCCAGTGTGGGGATTGACAAGAGAACAGTCTAAGGACTGTTCACCTAAATTCGTAGGTCTTATATACTAATACAGGGTGGTCTGTGCGCAGTTTAGGGTAGGTACAATTACAGGTAACGGGGGACTGCGCAGTCGATGCGCAGTAACTGCGGATTACATTATACATCTCGATTAGGGTCTAGCCCTAATGAGTCGCATCCCCGTTGATCGAGTCGCGTCGCGTGTTCGTTGATTGTTTAGTGGACGTGTCTTGTTGATCGTTCCCACGATCTGCCATGTGTTGATCAACGGGTTAGACATGCATCCAAAGCACATCTGGTCAAGTGACTTTGTTGATGACCAGTTCCTTGATAGGTCATGTGTTATCTTCCCAGGGTCACGGGGTTGTAGGTTCCCAGGGTCACGTGCTGATAAGTCACGTGATGTACAAGTGGTGAAGGGGTCACGTGATGAGTCACGTGTAGGGTCATGTGATATGTTCCCATGGTCACGTGGTGCTGAAGTTACGGGTTTGTAGCTGAGACTGGGGGGCGCGAGTACCGCTCGCGATAGTATCCCCTCTTTAGGATCTCCTTGTGCCTGCAAGGCTCATATGCATATCCCCTCTTTAGGGCGATTACGGGCATGGAATTTGGCGACTAGTTCTTTGGCGTGTGTTAGTTCTCCAGCTGGGATCCATGAGTTGTCTGCATCTGTGTAGCCTTTCCAGTGGACAAAGTACTGTGTGCTCTTGCGATTTCGTGTGGGACATGCTGCTAAGACTTTGTCGATTTCATAATGTCCTTCTTCTCCTCCAACAATTTCTGGAGGGGGTCACTCGAAATTGGGTCCATGTGCTTGTGTTTCGTGGTAGGGTTTCAACAATGAGTTGTGGAATACAGGGTGAACCCTCATGGTCTCAGGTAATTGCAATTTGCAATTTGTAGGTGAAGCCCATATGACCTTGAAAGGTCCATATTGTTGTGGAGCGAGTTTCGCTTTGGGGTGTGTCGTTTGTAAGTTGGTGGCTTCCAAGAGTACTAGGTCATCTTTGTGGAATGTGTAGGATAGTTCTTTGGGTCCTCCGCTTCGCATTTCTTTAGCCGTGATCATGAGTGCTGCAGTGACTTCTTTGCGTATTTGCTCTAGGTATTGGATGTGGTCATCCACGCTTTGTAGTCTGGTCTGTAGTTGCAAGGGTGGTTTAAAGGTTGGCTGAAAGCCATACCAGACTTCGAAGGGTGATCTATGGGTGCTGCGGTGCGGTTGTGTGTTGTGTGCAAATTTGATAATAGGGAGGAGTTTGGTCCAATTGTCTTGTTGGAAGTTTCCACAGATACAAAGGTATTGTTCGATAACTTGGTTAACTCATTCTGACTTGCCGTCAGTTTGAGGGTGAAACGCAGTGGACAATTTCTGCTTGATTCCGAGCTTTCTCCATAGTTCTTGTGTTACTTGTGCAGCAAATTGTGGTCCTCGATCAGAGATGATCGCCTTGGGGATGCCTGTTCTTTTCCAGATGTTGTCTACTAGTAGTTGGCTCGTTTGCTCAGCCGTGATAGTTTTATGACAGGGGGATAGAATGATGGCTTTGCTGTGACGGTCGACGACCGTGAGGATGCTGTCATATCCTTGTGATACTGGGAGG
>Ga0307510_10000924_pt1 | contig 31131 bp, 23 predicted proteins | sample 12_EM_MG_FD_207224 | JGI IMG/M metagenome (GOLD analysis project Ga0307510, IMG submission 207224) | Populus trichocarpa ectomycorrhiza microbial communities from riparian zone in the Pacific Northwest, United States - 12_EM | ecosystem: Host-associated > Plants > Roots > Unclassified | place... | reverse complement strand
CAAAAATTTTTTTATATAATTTTTTAAAACTTTTTAAAAAAAAAAAAAAAAAAAAAAAAAAAAAAGAATGAGCAAGAGCAAATGAGAGATCAGGGAATTGCCTAATCTATCCTTAAGGGTCGAACAATAGAACAGAGGGTCCAATCAGATAGAAGGTGAGTCATGATGTGATGACAAATGCCAAGTCTGGGATTGATCTGAGGAGATCTGATTGCTGTGCACCCATTCTGGTCTAATAGGTGTCTAGTGTAAGCAGCTACCCTTTATGGTAGTTGGTTTTGATGGAAACCCAATTAAGGGCCATGTTATCAGCATCAGCCTCTGTGGAGCTCTACAGGGACAAGGTAGTATCTGTGGATCCTTCTGAGGATCCTAATGGGTTGCCCTGGTTCTGGGGCAAGGTGCTGGCTATAGGCAACAAGCCAGCAGGTGTGATTGACTGGTAGCTGCCTTCTCTACTGGTGCATTGGTGTATAGGTATGGATGAGGGACTAGTGGGTGATAGGGAGTGCTTGTGGGACACAGGACTGTTGGGTTCCATGAGCAATCTCTGCCATGGCTTGATAGGGGGCTCTTCTGGGAACAAGGTATGTGTCTGGTCTTCAGGACTATCTGGTAGACAGTAAGTAGCTGGTTCTGGCTCTATGGGCAGCATGTCCTCCATGGGACTGTCTGGGTCTTCTAGTAGATGCTCTGTGAGCTGCTCCATTGAGAAGTACTCCCATTGATGGATGTTCCAAGGGACAGGGATGAGGGGCTTCACTGGTAGTAGATCAAAGGATAGGAAGATGGACATAACAGGAGAGGGCAATCATGTCATAATGACTTGGGCTGGGCTGGTCCATTCTGGTTTAGGTGGCATGTCCTCCAAGGATGGTGGGTTCAGTAGTAATGGGATATTTTCCATAAGCTCTGGTGGCATGGCACTTGGAAAGATGGGTAGTGGTTTGGTTGGTGTTACAATGAGGGGCATGGAGTTGTCTGGTAAAAGGAAAAATGGGGTGGGATTGTAACAGTGGGCAACAATGCCCTACAACAAAAACATCACACCAGATATCGTCACCCACAAGAAAATCCTTGGCTGTACAGAAGTGGTGTCAGTTTGCCAGTACCACTGCAAGGAGCCAACCATGCACCTTTATCCTTATTCTATCACTACAAGCTCCTGCTGTCAAGGAGTCCACCCACTTTCATTTTGGGGCCCATACAGATGGCATGGTGTTGTCCCAGGTGATGCAGAGCAGAGACAGTGCACAAGGACAAGGCAATGCAGCCATTTGGTGGCTGTCACACCTAAGTCATGTGCCATCACACCCATCCCATACCATGCATGCACTGGTGCACTGGCAGAAAAGCTCAATGTGTGGCCACAACTGCCAAATAGAATCCTTGTGCACCCTTGATTTTTGTTAGGAGGCATTTCACTGCAGTCCCCAGACTGTCTGCAAAATAAGGGGGAGTGTAGCAAACAGAGCACAAGTGGATCAATTAGATCTACCAGTATCATATATTCCTTAGTATGACAGGAGTTTCACTAGCACACTTGTTTAACCAGAACCCTAGAACTTTATTCAGTAGTTATATAGCATAGACAGTTTGTTTTGTACCCTCAGTTCCCATGCTTACCATGTGTATTCTGAGGTGAGTAGATTACCATTCCCAATATCATCATAGTTCCCATGCTTACCATGCATGTTCTGAGGCCTTTGTGTGCCCAGAATTTACTCCTTTACTTTTATTAGTTGCTACAAATTCAACTTCCCTCTCTTATCTTATTCTCTCTTATAAGTGGGCACCAGGATATACTCTAGTGCAGGAACCACTTCCTCATATTGCAATGACAACTTAGCACCAAGCTATCCATGTGTCATACTGCCAAGTTAGGATCAACTTCAACCCAACTGTTAAGGTCCAAGGGCCTTAAAGACGCGATGTGCATGATTTGGTTTGGCGACGACTGGGATTGCTCAGTGGGGAGTCCTCCTGAGGCAATGGTCATATGAGTAGTGCAGTACCAGTTGGCTACGCAGTATAACAAGTAAGTCCCTGATGATAAGGGTGACTTCTGAGTGTTCTATTAGAAGTAGAAGGGGGAGAGCTTCAAGGGGATTTGAAGCGACTGAGGGTTCGGGCTATTGACTCTGAAAGTCCTGGGTGGAAGCTACAAGTCTTGGATTGAAAACCAAGTTAGGCTTAGGGCCTAACTGCTAAAAGTATGAGCACTTATATACAAGTGAGAAGTAACAGGTCACAGGAGTCACGAATAATAGAGTCACATATAGGAAGGTTCATCATGAGCTGGCAATTCTAAGTATAACTCCATCATGAGCTGGTGGTCTAAGAATAGCACATCATGAGCTGGCAATCCATAATGGGTTGAATGATGATACTGTGGAGTGCTGCAGACTGCGGAGTGATGGCATGTGATAGTTGACTGCAGAATGGTCAAGTGATCCATTAGGTGACTTGTCAGGTGATTGGGTGACAGTCCGAGCGGCACATGAGGGAATGAATAGGGAATGAGTGACCAAGAGCACAAAACAAGGGGGATGGGAGAGGCGGAAAATAAAAAATAGGGTTTAGGGTCCAGGATCATAACACCAACACTGAGTCAAGTGTTGCCCTCACTTTGTGGCAGTGACATTAGATTCAACTTTCTTCATTCAAGATAGCTAGTACCAACTATGACAAGCTCTTAATGAAAGAGCAGATACTTGATACCAAACTAAACTCTTGAATCACCTATAAGGGACCAAGCCCTACAGGAACAAGAACTTACCCCATCCAACTGTTTTGTGACAATGACAACAAAATTGTCAATAAACATTCCATTCCAGTCTGCCTGTACAATGGAATTTGGCATCAAATTACACACAATTCAAACATAGGATTACCTAGATTGCAACAACCTTTAATAAGCATTCATAACTTCGACTTTGAGGAACCACTGAATGAGCCAGCAGAGAAATCTAGTAGCAACAAATCAGATGACAAAGAGTTAGCTAAACAAACTAGAAACCTCTGACTTGACAACCAGATCAGACAAACAACCATCCCAAGAGAGCTCACCCCAAGAAGGAATACTATCTCCTTTCCAAAGCACAAAAGGCTATCACCCATTCAATCAGAATTATCAACCATGGCCACTAGTACTAGGGCTGCATGCTGTACTGTATATGGCTATGGCCATATATCTACAGCTGTAATATGGTATGAATCAGTAGTAACCTCTACTGTAAACCAATGGCCAAGGCAGTCAATGGTACAGGACAGGTGTCAATACAGCTGTATATAGTATGGTATGGCTGTACTAGCAGTATGAAAAACTGTGAATCTAGTATGTGCAGGCAGTGGGTCCATGTCTGTGGGTTTGAAAGGAAGGGATAAGATAAGGGTGACTAGAGGGGGAGGCAAATAGGTGGGTGTTAATATATTAATTGCTTGACTGCCAGGAAAGCACATGCAAGAACAGCAATGATGGTGACAGTGTTGACAAGGGTGGTGATGGGCTGATAGTGATGACAGTGGCAAAGGTGGCAATGGCAGCTGTGGTGTGAGTGACATTGACAAGGGAAGTGATGATGGAGGCAAAGGCAGCAAGGTTGAGAACAATGATTTGAGGTGCATGAACTAGGGTATTTGCTGTAAAGTTGGAATGGAGACTTGGAGGGAACTTGGAGGTGAGAGTGGCAGCAGCAAGATTATACTTGGAAGGTTTTGAGCAAGTGGCAGGCAATGGGTCATAATGTGTAATGAACTGGAGGTGCTGGCAGGGGCTATGATAGTGTTGTGGTGGCTCCAAAGCCAGAGCCAGCCAGAGCCAAGCCATCAGAAGCCAGTTCATTGGCTTTCAAGCTGAGCCAAGCCATGGGTTTTGTACCACTGAGCTGAGCCAAGCCAAGCCAATAAAAACACTGGCTTTCTCCAGCTAGATTCTGGCTCAGCTTGAGCCACCAACTTAGCTACTTGTCTCCCTCTTATCATTGTGCTTCTGCTTGCACCTCACACCCAATGATGCCATCTCCTCAAATACCAATCTCTCCAAACTGATTGTTGCAAGGTCTCAACAATGAATCCCTATCTCTTCAGTGGTGCAAAGAGAGTTTGCAAGGATGAAACCAACCCCTAGTCTCCAACTCTCCAATGCATTGTCTTCTAGCATCACAGCAGTGGCATCTAGCAAGGTAAATACCATGTTGGCAGCACATGCAACAACAATGATGAGGAGCTCCCACCTTTTGTTGTGGGGTTTGAATGGGTGAGTCCTATTTTTTTTTACCCCAGTTCTGTGTGCTCCACCCAACTCTCCTGTGTGCCTCACACTCTTTATGTCCAGCTTGCCAGAAGCCATCAAATTTGCATCAAAGACTATGTTGTGGATTGCAATGCCAATGTCAGTAGCACATGCCCCTTTCTAGAGTCACACTCATTCAAGTGCCTTCTCCACATGTTTTCCTGTCATCTCAAATGCATACATATATCCATGATTCCAGGTGACATTGCCCTCCATGCCATTCAATCTTGGGTTGAGTCCAATCAAAAGTTTCCTGACTTATGAGTACCCATTGCTTGGTTGGATGTCCCAACTCATCCCTCCCTCTATGCTTCCCAAGTGTGCCCCATAACTGGTTGATTTCTTTCTGCATCCTCACTTGTCCTCTGTGATCCCTAGCTACCCCTTTCTCATTTACTTGTTCCCCCCTCTGTGGTCCCCTGTGTATTTCCCTCACTCAGTCGCTTCCTGTGGCTGACAAGTCCCTCCATTAGCAGTCTCCAGAGGGTGAGTGCCCACTTGGTCCTTTCTTCCTGTGTCCTGATGTGTCCCCTCTCTGCTAGTATTGCTGCAACTCAGTTAGAAGTCAGCTTCCAGGCCAGAGCAAGTTGCTTATGGTGCCTCCACTAGCCAAGCCAATGCCAATTGCCAACTTGCCTTGAGTTGCAACTAGAAGTTGACCTAAGCCATCCATCCTCTGCCCTCAGGGACTTCCTTTTCTGGCAACCACCACCACTGCAGCTATACACTTGCCAGCGACAGTGGTTGTTAGAAGTAGGATAGAAACAAACACACTTTAAACATCTACATCTCACTATACACCTCCCATAAACCCTCACAAACACAATCAATCCGAAATGCCAAATCCCCCCTCCAAAGGGGCTTCGGCTGGGGCACCACAACCTAAACCCGCGGTCCCGCGAGTTACCAGATCGAGCACTTCAGCTGCGGCCAGCAGCAAAAACTTAAGCAACCCAAACGAGGCAGCATCAAGCGAGAAACAGCACATGCAGGCCATCGAGCCAGTTGCTGATGTGGCACATGCACCCGCACACAAAGAATTCTCCACTTCGATAGCCACACTACAGCCTATAGTGGAGGCCCTTAACAAGATCCTCGATGGCAACGGATCGACAATCGTAATCATAAAAGGAGTTTTCAGATACATAAAAGAACTGGAAACGGCAGAAGGGCATAATAAGGACAAACTCAAAATCCAGACCAAGGTGAGCTCCTTCTGCAACGCCTTTAAGACTCAACTCTCCCAGATACAAGACAAACTTAATCACTGACTCAATGGCATCACTGAGACCATGAATGTCACCCTCGAAACGACCAAGAAAACCCTCAAAGTCGCGGAGGAGATCAAGGGAAAAACCTCAGACATCATGAGCAACGTCGGTAAAGTCACGAGCATCACGGGCAAAATAGTGGACACCATGCAATCCTACCGCGACGCCCTCATAACCAGGCAACTGACACCACCATCCAACAAGTTGAGCATAGACCCCAAGATCCTAAGCGACATGGAACGCAAGGACAGGCAAATCCTGGTTGACATTTACGACAAGGAAGGCACTTGCACCATGGACAAGAGCCTCTCGGAACTGATGGACAAGGCCAACAAAGTCCTTGACAAAATGTCCGATGCCAACAAGCCAGAGAAAACGAAAGTCATCGGTGTCCATAAAACCAAAAGAAATGCCATTCTCCTCACGCTGAACAGCAAAGAGGCAGCCACATGGGTCAGAGAAGTAGGAAATGAAGAGACTTTCGCGAACGCCTTTGCTAAAGGGGCACACTTAAGGGAAAGGGAGTACAATCTAATCATACCCAGAGTCCTGCTCACTTTTGACCTGAAAAGCATCACCAACCTCAGAGAAATCGAAGAATCCAATGGACTTGCGACCCACGTCATACGCAAAGCCAAATGGATTAAACTGGTTGAACGAAGAAGACCAGGACAAACACATGCCTACGCCATACTAACAGTAACATTGGTTGACACAGCCAACAAACTGATCAGAGACGGCATAGGCATATGTAATAGCTACTCGAGGCCGACGAAGCAAAAGCAGGAGCCCATCCAATGTATGAAGTGCAGAAGATGGGGCCACTTCATGGACAAGTGCCCTGAAGGTGAGGACACCTGCGGTACCTGCAGAGACAAGCACCGCACCAGCGCATGCAAAGCGAGTAACAAACTCTACTGCATATCTTGCGCAGTTACCTTGCATGCAAGCTGGGACAGGGCGTGTCCAGAGTTCCTAAAACGGTGCAAGAACATTAACAAACGCAACCTGGTTAACAGCATGCCCTTCTTCCCAGTGGAGCAGGACTGGACCCTCGTCGTGAGACCCAGTAGAATCCCACTTGAGGAATGATTCCCAGCCACCTTCGCCATCAACTGCCTCCCCACGCACGGTAGAAGGCCCCAAAGAGGTCCATCCAAAGCAAGCCGCTCCCAAGGCGAGCTGTCCAACCCCAGCAACATCCCGCTCCCGGAAACGAGCAGGTTCACCGCAGGTAGCTCTGGGGCAGACACGGGTTACACGCAACCACAATGGCGACCATTCCCAACCGAAGATGGCACGGGCTCTTGGGAGAATGATAACGCAGAAGGTGATGTAACCAAGCACAATACCTAATGGATCAGTTGAAATACACAATGATATGGCAGCAGAACGTCAACAAATCACGCATCTCTCAACACAACTTAATTAGTAGCAATTATCTGGTAAGTAAGCAGGTAAGCATCATAGCATTACAAGAGCTGGCCATAGACAACGACGGCTTTACACTCATGTCGAGAGAATGGGTGGCAATCTACCCCACTCTCCACTGGAAACCCAACACGAGCACCAGAGCGGTAACCCTAATCCGCGCGTCACTCAACCCGGATACGTGGGAGCAAATAGACTTCCCGTCAGCTGACGTTGTGGTGATCCAACTTTACGGAGAGTGGGGTAAAGTTACCATTGCTAATGTCTACAATGACTGCAACAACGATGACACCATCTGCCTGCCAACTGAATTCCACAATAGAAACCAAGCCGCAGTGTACCAGGCAAACATCGGCACGGCCCACATCCTGTGGGTTGGGGATTTCAACAGACACTACCCTTACTGGGACAATCCCCGCGACGACAGGCTATTCACTAACGAAGCCACAGCAGCAGCCAAAAAGCTAATAGAGGCAATTGCTGATGCAGGCTTAGATCTAGCGCTACCAAGCGGTACCCCGACCCACAGGCACAATGTCTCCAAGTTATGGTCCAGGCTCAACCAGGTGTTCATCTCAGATCACTCCGAGAACATCCTGGTCTCCTGTGACACACAGCCGGACCACTGGGGACTAAACACGGACCACCTCCCGATCCTAACGGTGCTTGACATGAAAGCGGAGATCTCCGAAAACACGGAGATATCGAACTTCTGAGACATTGACTGGGAGGCATTTCGCAAAGAGCTGAGTACCCAACTTGCCAAACTCCCCCCGCCATCACAAATAAAAAGCCAAAGTCAGATGGATAAGAGCTGCGAAGGCCTGACCATAGCCATACAACGCACCATCAACTCCAAGGTTCCCGTGTCAACCATAACCCCAAAGTCCAAGCGCTGGTGGATGAAGGAGCTCACGCAACTTCGACGCCTGGCAAACAAACTCGGGAGGCAATCATACCAGAGACGTCACAACTTAACTCATGGTATACATGGTCAACACAACGCAGCGGTCAAAAACTACCACAGAGTCCTGGAGCAGACAAAGCGACAGCACTGGAGGGACTGGCTAGAGAAAGGAGACGACCTGGACCTCTGGACTGCCCACCGGCTGGTTTCTTCCTTGGGAGGTGACAGAGGCAGAACGTGAATCCCTGTGCTTATGTACAAAGTAGGCAAAGAAAGTCACATCGCCAGCACAAATCAAGAAAAAGGGCGTGCTCTTGCAAGGAACTTCTTCCCAGTTAAACCGCACTCTGACAAATCCCTTTTAGGGCACGAGTACCCAAAGGCGTGCTCCCGTGCGGGAAAGGTCACCCGAGAGCAAATCCGCAAGCAACTCAAGAAGCTCAAGCCCTTTAAGGCACCAGGCCCCGACGACATCCCCAATATCGTGCTCACCAGGTGTGCCGACGAGATTGTAGACAGCCTTCTCTACATCTACCAAGCAATGCTGGAGGACGGCATCATGTACAAGCCCTGGAAGGAGTTCACCACAGTGGTCCTTCGTAAACCAGGAAAGTCTTCTTACAGCACACCAAAAGCCTTCAGACCGATCGCGTTACTAAATACCATGTGGAAGGTAATTATGGCAATCATAGCGAATCACATCACATACTACATGGAGAAGCACCAACTCCTCCCCGCTAACCACTTCGGTGGCTGCCCCGGACGCACAACCTCAGACACGATACACATGTTAACCAACGAGATCAAGGCAGCCTGGAGGAAACAAGAGGTGGTGTCGGTCCTCTTTCTGGACATCGAAGGCACATTCCTGAATGCAAACCCAATAAGGCTTGTTCATAACCTCTGAAAGTGGCGCCTCCCCGAAAAGTATGCCAACTTCGTACACAACATGCTAGCAGGGAGATCCACAGTCCTCAAGTTTGACGGGTTCACCTCGGAGCACACAATCATAGACAACGGTATAGGCCAAGGTGACCCGCTATCAATGGTACTCTACCAGTACTATAATGCGGACCTGCTGGACATCCCGGACTGCAAGGGAGAAAGCACTGTTGCTTATGTAGATAACGCCTTCATGCTGGCATCGGTGAAGAACTTCCAATCAGCACACCAAAAGCTACGCATCCTTATGGAAAAGCAAAGGGGAGTAACCAACTGGTCCATGATGCACAGCTCTCCTCTGGAGTACTCTAAACTCGTGCTGATCAACTTTGCATCCAGGCACAAAAAGACCGACAACCCTTTGCTAGTTCTTACTTACAGAACCATCGAACCGACCAACAGCACCAAATACTTAGGGGTCATTGTGGACAGGCACTTAAACTGGAAGGCCCAGCAATCGTACACGGTGGAAAAAGGCACCAAATGGGCCATGCAAATCCAGCAACTGGCAAGACCGTCCTGGGGCCTCACGCCCAAACACGCCAAATGATTGTTCATCAGCATGGCGCTCCCAAAAATCCTCTACACCCTGGACATCTGGTGCATACCTTCGGATGATCCCGTTTTAGGCCCCAAAGCGAACGGCTCCTCCAAAGTCACCAAACAGATTTCCTCTATACAAAGGGCAGGAGCGTTAGCCATCCTTGGGGGCCTGCGAACTTCGCCCACAGATGCGCTCGACGCCTGTGCACATCTACTGCCAGCACCACTTCTGATCCGGAAAGCGTGCTATAGAGCCTACGTACGTATGGCCACCCTCCCACCTCAGCACCCCCTCTTCAAACCGGTCAACTGGAAGACAACGTGCACAACCCAAAAACACCACAGCCCCCTCCAAAACCTTGCCAGGCTGTATGAAACCGAAGCGCAAAGTTTCGAGAAGATCCCATCTGTCTACCGGGACCCTTCCTCAACAGGTGAGTTGCCCTTCTGTATCAGCATAGCGGAGAACAAGGAGAACTCGGCCCGCAAGTTTGAGAATGCCGAAGAGGAGTTACAAGTCTACTCTGATGGCTCAGCGCAGGGCGGCAAAGTCGGCACAGCCACCATACTAATCAGAAAAGATGCCCCAGACCGTACACTACACTTCCACTTAGGCTCCGACACCAAACACACCGTACACAAGGCAGAGCTAGTAGGCATATTACTAGCACTGCACCTGATCGCCACCGAAAAGCGCAACAACCTGCCAAGCCTCATAGCGGTAGACAACCAGGCTACATTAAAGGCCTACGACTCAGATATGCGGCGCCCAGGACACAACGTAGCGCGCGAATTCCTAAGCTTGGCAAAACGCATGCAAAAATGCCGCAGCAAACGCAAGTTCAAGTTGACGCTAAGGTGGTCGGCAGGTCACTGCGGTATAGAAGGCAACGAGAAAGCGGACAGAGAGGCTAAAAGGGCAGCATGCGGTAGCTCCTTAACCGCTAAGTTACTCCCCACGTTCCTTAGAAAACCCCTTCCCATTAACCCCACCACAGTGAAAAGAGCATACAACGAGAGCCTCTCCTCCAAGTGGAAAGTCGACTGGGAGCAATCTCTGAGAGGAATGAAAATGAAGATGCTGGACAACACCACCCCCTCCATCAAATTCCTCAAAACGATCAGCAATCCCAAACTTTCATGTGAGGCAGCCAGTAGGATTACGCAGCTTAGGATGCAACACGCCCCACTCAACAGCTACCTTTACCGCTTCAAAAGAGTGGACAGTGCCAACTGCCCAGCATGCGGTGCCATCAACGAAGACATAGCTCACTTCCTGCTGTTCTGTCCAAATTACGCACACGAATGCTGGACCCTAGGGAGGCACGCTCGTAGGAGGAAGAAAACTCTAGCCCTCGAAACACTTTTGGGAGATCCGGACTTTGCAGTCCCGCTATCCAGCTACATCGATAGTACTAAACGTTTCAAACAAAATTCCAGTGAGCACACACAACCATAAGCGCTTTCTACTGTATGATAACTCGCAACAGTTCATCCACGCAAGACACGCGCGCCAATTACACACGCCTCACTTTTATCTACCCCCGCAGCGTCAACACGCTTGCCGCACCCGCAAGTGCAGACCAAATCGCTCGAGTGTTCAGACATCACACAGGTTGTCCAAACAAGTGCCATTCCCCAAGCCCCCATCGAGAAAGCGTTCCCCATCAGCATCACCTGACATCCCAGCACCAATTTCTCACGCCCGTCATTTACACCACAGCAGACGCTACACCACGATAACTACATGTTATGGAGTAGAGGTCACTGGGCCACATTACACACTGCTAGCTACCACACCATGATTGTGTACATACTGTTTGAAGTGCTACATGGGGTTCTGTATCCCGAGACGCACGATAATCGAATCAAAAAAAAAAAAAAAAAAAAAATCCTCTGCCCTCTCCAACAACACAGTGCCTTTTTTTCTGGCTCACATTCTTCCCATATATAGACCAGAGTCACCAGATACCATTGGCTCAAAAGAGGGTGCAGATTTTTATCACTACCCATTCTCTGTCACAAGTGCTAATGTTTTCACAGGATGGACCCCATTGATATTTGTCTCATTGATGCTCAACCATGCCAAGCAGAAGCCCTCCCATCCATTCTCATTCCTACCATCAACCCAACTATCTACCAAGCCCACTCCAAACCAACTTCTCAAGATCTTAGCAAATCCCATGCAGTGGAGAAGGATCTACGAAAACCAGACATAATAGCTACATCCCCTGCTAATGTGCCCTAGGGATTACAGAGCATGACCAATCTTACAGGCAGCTCTGCTGTGAGCCTTCCCACTGCTTTTCAGTCTTCTGAAGATATGTACAAAGTGTCTATTGAAGACTGGAAATAAATTTTTGGCCAGAACATTGTTCCTCAATGCACAAGCAAAAGTTTACTTCAATTAATGTGGCTGGCACTCAAGGACAAAGTTCTAGTATGTTGAATACTTTCTACCTATTCAGTATCTCTATTACTTGGCCTCTTCCAGGATTTTGGTCAACCCCACCCTGATGGAGAACCCCTAGATCAACAGTTGACATCACCAATTTTATATACTAAGTTACAGTAAGGCTGACAAAATAAAATGGACTTAAGGATAGCAGGGCTATAAGAACAGCATTACTGTAAAAATAGAACTAATAATTAGATAAGCAGGTAGATACAGGCAGTTCTACTAACTTGTTAACTACCTGTAGAATAGTGCTACTAACTTGTTTACTATGTGTCAAATAGTACTAAAAGGTTATTGACTTCCAGTAGAAAAGTACTACTAGGTTGTTGACTACCAGTAGAAGAGTACTACTAGGTTATTGACTATCTGTAGAATAGTACTACTAGGTTCTTGCCTACCAGTGGAATGCTACTACTAGGCTATTGAGTTGCAGTAAAATAGTGCTACTAACTTTATGATTATCTGTAGAATGCTACTACAAGGTTATTGAGTACCTGTAAAATAGTGCTACTAACTTCATGATTATCTGTAGAATAGTACTACTAGGTTATTGAATATCAGTAGAAAGATACTACTAGGTTCTTGACTACCAGTGGAATGCTACTACTAGGTTATTGAGTACCAGTAAAATAGTGCTACTTCTTCATGATTATCTGTAGAATAGTACTACTAGGTTCTTGACTACCAGTGGAATGCTACTACTAGGTTATTGACTATTTGTAAAATAGTACTACTAGGTTACTGAATACCAGTAAAATAGTGCTACTAACATCATGACTACTATAGGTGCAGTCATAGTGGTTAGATTACCATCAATGGTCAGAAACCTTATTTCTCCCACTTCCTCATCTCCCATGCCTTAGATACTGCATCATATGTCTATTCTATGCAATTCCATCACCCGATATCTTTTTTTCCAGATGAGAAACGGAGTATTTGATGTTTCCCATGTTTTGGAGGGTGTCACCTCTAGTCACATCTGCTGAGTCTGCCAGTGCGGACTTTGAAGACAAGAAAGCATGCACGTGATGCCATTAGAAGTGCTCTGTATGTGGTGAATGCTGTGACGGTGCATTACAGTAAGGTGCAATCCCTCAAATATGCTGAGCTCCTCAACAGCCAAGTGCAACAGACCCAGGATTTGAAGAAAGGCTCAAGGAGGGCATTGCTGGGATGAATAACGGCAAATATTGAAACCCAACAAAATTTTCGACTGCCCATATTCAGCCTACAAACTCAAGGATGACTCGGAGCTCATTGTCCTTGCTGGTACTCTTGAACTTGACACAACTGGCACCATTCTGGTCCTCAAAGAGTGCATCAAGGAGTACCTTGATTTGCACAAGAACAAGTTGGTGCAAAACCCACAGTTCATGCATTTGTTCAAGGCTAGACGGCAGCACACTGACTTACCAGTGGATGATGGGGGAAATTACTATAGCCAAAATCTCAGCAGTGGGGTGGGGCCCTCCAGACTAATGTGAGGACATTAGACTTAAGCACACTCTTCTATACTTTGTCCTAGAATACTCATAACTTGGCATATAATGGAAATTGTTTGTTGACATTGACATTCATCGATGTTCATCTTTGTGCACCCTTCGACAGTCAACTGCCACTGTTCAGCCCTCTCAGCCACTCTTTGGGCGGAGAATGAAATGTGTCACTGTGACATGTGCCTGACCATTGGCAGCAAATTCTGACCACTATGACTGCACCTATAGTATCTGTTGAATAGTACTACTAGGTTATTGAGTTGCAGTAAAATAGTGCTACTAACTTTATGATTATCTGTAGAATGGTACTACTAGGTTCTTAACTACCAGTGGAATGCTACTACCAGGTTATTGACTATCTGTAAAATAGTACTACTAGGTTCTTGACTACCAGTGGAATGCTACTACTAGGTTATTGAGTTGCAGTAAAATAGTGCTACTAACTTTATGATTACCTGTAGAATGCTACTATTAGGTTATTGACTATCTGTAAAATAGTACTACTATGTTACTGAATACCAGTAAAATAGTGCTACTAACTTCATGAGTATTTGTGTTATGATCCTGGGCCCTATTTTTCATTTTCTGCCTTTCCTGCCTACTTGTTTTGCACTCTCAGTCACTTGTTCTCCACTCATTCCCTCACGCACCACTCAGACCACCACCCAGTCACCTGACAAGTCACCTGATGAGTCACTTGACCATTCCGCAGTCAATTATCACATGCTACTGCTCCACAGTCCACAGTTCCCATTGTCCACCTGTTATGGACTGCTAGCTCATAATGCGCTATCTTTAGACCACCAGCTTATGATGGAGCTATACTTAGATTTGCCAGCTCATTGCCAGCTCATGATATGACCTTACTATACATGACTCTATTGTTCTGCAACCTCTATTGTTCTGTGACCTCTATTGTTCTGTGACCTCTATTGTCTGTGACATCTCATTTGTATATAAGTGCCCTACTTTTGATGGTTAGGCCCTAAGCCTAACTTGGTTTTCAATCCAAGAGTTGTAGCTTCCACCCAGAGACTTCTCAAAGTCTATCAGCCTGATCCCCTTGTCACTTCAATTACTCTTGAAGCTCTTCCCTCTCATCTCATCATCAGAACACTCAGAAGTCACCCTTATCATCTGGGAACTTACTTGTTATCAGCGTAGGCAACCAGTACCACCCTACCCTTGTAATTATTGCCTTAGGAGGATTCCCCACTGAGCAATCCCAGTCATCGCCAAACCAAACCATGCACATTGCATCTTTAAGGCCCTTGGACCTTAATACAAGTTATGCTTTCCTACAAGCTCTTGTAATACAGAGCTACTCAAGTATCATCATGGCAACCACCCAGTCATACAGAGTCATCAGTGACGAACATATACAAATCTTCAGGAGACAACAGGACAATCTCCCAGCACATGTCAAAGGAAATGTATACTTTGAAAACCACAGACACCAGCACAAGGATACTAGGTACTGTGGCAATCTTCCAAAGAAAACCCACACACCTATTGAATTTATCCAAGCCAACAACACCTACTTCTGGGTTGGACTCCTCTTCAGAGACAACACTTGGATCACCAATCAAGGAGGAATACTCAAGACCTCTCTACTCAGCTGGTGGATTGAATCAGACCCTCAGCACCCCAACCACATTGCACCAGAAACTCTTTTCTTCACTCAAGAGGCCAGTGTCCCTCTTACTATTGTAGCAGTTACTACAGCACTTCAGCAGCTTCCTATCCACCCCAGCACCCCAGATTATCCAACTGCAATGGAAGGACTACAGGAAGAAGTTAACGTCGCTACTGGCCAAGCCTAGCAAGAAGTGCAGAGGATTAACATCATCAGTAATCCCTCTAATGGTGCTCTCAAAGGAAACCCCCCACCTATGTTTGATGGAGACAGAGACAAGACCCACAAGTTCCTCCTCAATTGGGACCTATGGGCAGCAGTCAACCAAGCCAATGACACCATGAAGAAACCCTTCTCCAGGATCATTGCCATGCTCAGCTATATGGATGGCACTTGTGTAGATGCCTGGAAAGAAGAACAACTCCAGAAACTCAAAGAAGAAATGGATGACAGAGCCCTAGAGACAGATGAAACTCTCTGGGACCACTTTATTGAAAGATTCAAGAATGCCTTTGTCAATCAGAACTATCGATCTGAAGCTTACCAGGAGTTATGCAGACTCAAACAAGAAGAAAGACTTGACAACTTCTTTGCCAAATTCAAGCAGCTTTTACATGAAGCTAGTATTCCCCTAGATGACAAGGGAACCATCAAAACTCTCAAACATGCTATGGCCAAAGGACTTACTAGCACCATCATTAATTCCCCTACCTTCAACCCCACTGCAGAGGTCCCCTGGACCTTCAAATAGTGGGAAGAACAGGCCTGCAAATCCCATCTCAAATGGAAGGCAGCAGCCAAGTTTACCCAGACATGTCAGGGACTCTTCCAAGCATTTAAACTCTCCCCAAAACAAACCTATGGGAGAAATAACAACCAAGGAAGAAATGGCTATGGAAGAGGCAACAATTATAGATGATGTACCACCTCTCAAGGAGGATATCATATGGACATTGATACTACTGTCACCACTGATATCAACACTACAACTGGCAGAGGACAACAGCACTCCAAAGCCAAGAAAGCAGAACTCATAAGAAGCAACTCATGCTTCTATTGCAAAATCAAAGGACACTGAGCCAGGGATTGTCACAAGAAACAAGCAGACCACAGTAATTTCAGCAGTCAACCCAACAAACCCAAGGAACCTGCTAGGGTTCATGCCACACCTACTATGCCAGATTTCCAGGATCTAGACAACGTCATTGAATTCTTGAAAGACAACATGACTCCTTCAATGAAGATACCAAACTGGACTTCATCAGGAAACTTATGCTGAAGGATTTTACCAAAGCCCAAAACTAGCTGCCATAGTTAGGGCATTCCAACTTGATAGTGTCTTTGTAAACAAGTCAAATTCAATACAATTGAAAGTTCCAATTTCACACTATCAAGGGACAGCAGAAGAATTAATCCTACTGGACACTGGAGCAACAGAAAACTTTATTGACCAAATGACTATCAACAAACTTTGCTTAGGGACCAAGAGACTCCCTTTGTTATGCTCCTAGGCACTTGGCCCACATTTTTCTTTCTTTCTTTGATTGTTATGTACTTATATGACCATATGACCTTGACTCACATGACTGATTACCTGTACAACAGAGCCATCTTGTCAGGAACTTCATTGTTCCCTCCTTTTGTATGTTTTCTATTGTTCTCTCTTTATGGTAGTCTGTAACCACCATTGTTCATAACTCCATTGTTCTGTGACGTCTATTGTCTGTGACTCTATTGTTCTTCTCATTTGTATGCTTAGTCAGGTAGCTGCCCTGTTGTATATAAGCTGGACTTATATCCTAGAGTTGGGCCTTAAGCCTGACTTAGTTTGCAATTTATTGTGTTCTCAGTCCTTGTTGCTTGAACAAACATTTCCCTTTTATCTTTCTTTGAAGTTATCTTCAACGCTTTGAAGATACTTCCCATTCCTCTTTATCTTCACCCAGACATTGGTCTTAGCGACCTTCTCACCTTTATCACTTTCCAAAGTCACTTTGGTTATTAAGGGAATTATGACCCTTATAACTTCGTCACTGCTGCATATCTCACCTTTGCGCATGTCATGCCTTAAGGTTCAATAGGCCTTAACACCCTTACTCACAAGCAGTATACAACATCGACAGAACTCTCAATCAAGCTGGAACTATCACCAGAGCATGCAACCTACTTGTTACTCAAGAAAACAAGAAAGAACAAACAAGATTCTATGTTATGAATCTAGGTCACGATTGAATGCTCTTTGGCTACCTATGGTTCAAGAAATTCAAACCCGACATCGACTGGGAGAAAAGCCCACTCAAGGCACCAAAAGTCCAAATTGAAACCCTGCTCCATGGCACCCTTCAACATGCAAAGACATGGATCAAACAGAAAACACAAGATAAAGAAGACCTCATTCTCAAGGCACAGCAAATTGAGTGTGCTCTATGGTTGGGAGTTACCCTGTCAGAGATGATAGGAGGCCTGGTAGAAGTCAACCACACTTATACAGCAGTCAAAATGGCCCATAAGTATGCATTGGAACATGGGAAGGAGAAAGTCACCCTCCTGGAAGAATTCAAACATCACACAGCATTATTTTCAGATGAAGAGGCAAACAAATTCCTGCCAGCTCAAGGCGAAGGAGATCACAAAATCATACTCATGGACACTGCCCCTACCTGCTTCAATTGCAAAGTCTACCCACTCTCAAGAGATAAGCAGGAAGCAGAGAACAAATTCATTGACAAAAACTTGGAAAAAGGTTATATCACACCCTCAGACTCCCCTTATGGCTTCTCTACCTTCATGGTCCCTAAGAAAGACTTGAAGGAAAAGAGATATATTATCAACTATCACCCCCTCAATGCAGTCACCCAGAAGGACGTCACCCCACTCCCCAACCTCAAACAATGCATTGAGAACTTGCAAGGAATGGAATTATTCAGCAAGTTTGACATCTGCTGGGGTTACAACAATATCCACATATGGGAAGGTGATCAATGGAAAGCTGTATTCAAAACACATTGGAGACTATTTGAACCCAAAGACATGTTCTTTGGGATGAGTAACTCACCAGCCAGCTTCCAACAGTTCATGAACAGTATTCTTGAAGAACTATATGAACACTTCAATAAGAAAGGCATACTTGAAATATGGCACATCCTCCAGAACTATATGGATGATTGTGGTATAGGTACCCTTCTCAAAGACTTTAAATTTCACATCAATATCATTCATTTCCTATTTGACCTACTTGCACATCATAGCCTACACCTCAAACTATCAAAATCTGTATTCATGCAGCCACAAATGGACTTCTTGGGTGTCCAGATCTCTAAGGAAGGAGCTACTGTCAACCCAGCCAAAGTTGCCAGACTCAGGGACTACCCATGCAAACTCAAGGACAAACAACAGGTTTGTAGATTCCTAGGAGTCACTGGCTATCACTGCATGTTCTGCCCCAACTTTTCAATCATTGCCACACCTCTTATAGCACTTACTAGAAAAGACATACCCTTTGGATAGGGGCCCAAGCAACTGGAAGCCCAAGAGAAACTAATCACCATGATCACCAATGCTTATCTAACATACTATGGACTGTTCTTGCATTTTCCAGAGACTTCCATATGCTTCCATATGCTTCCCTTCCATTCCATGGCCTTCCATGGCCTTCTCCCACCTTCTGGTAGTTTCCCTCTATACATGTATATATACTGTACCTAGTAGCATAGAACAGGCTTTCTTAAGCTTGTTCTATTTGTGCAATCAGACTATTGATTAGTCTCTTCTCACTACTAAACACGTGCAGCTTCCCTGAACAATTCCCTCTTGCATTAGTCAGCCTTGCTGCTAATTGCCTTTGACTCCTTATATCTTGAGATCACGTGCTAGTGTCTCACTCAATTCCAAGTCACGTTCAACTTGTGTAATCTTCACTTGACACCCTCCTTGTCACATAATATTTCACATGATTGATTTCCCCTTCAGGAATGACCCCTCTCCAAAATCCATCTTTGTAACCTTGCCTGAGATCTCTGAACCCCGAGATCCCTGACTCAATTGGACATGGTGGTCTGACTGTGACAGAAGAAGATGATAACAAAGAAAAAGACAAAGGCAGGCTCAAAAGAGAAGAAAAACGTAATCAGGCCAAAGTTACAAGATGAGATCAGGGCAATTCACAAGGAGGTGCCCAATCTGGACAGGGTACAGTGGATAATTTTCCTTTTGATGATGACGAGTGCTAATGTGGATTGTAAAATCTGGTTATTCAGGGCCATATGGGTTGTCATGAAATGTAAGTTCACTCATGTCTCCTTATCTTGTCATCAATGCAACCTCATTGTTCTTTCACAACTGCAGGTTTGAGACACCTCCCACAAAGAAACACATAGCAAATCAGGTTGAGAAATGGGCTCAAAGAATATTGCTGCTGCCATCTAAGAAGCAGAAGACAACTGCTACAGGCTCTAGCTGCTCTAGGCTCTTGAATGTCTATCTGAACCCCATCATAAAAACTGTCACCCCCACCACTGCTGCCACCAGGCCTACCACCAAGTTTACTTTCTCTGCCATTGTCATCAACTTGACCACTAAGGTAATCAGGAAAAACTAGCACCTGGTACAAAATATCAGGCCAAAGTTCTCAAATCTGCTAGTGATGGCAACAACAAGGGCACATTTTCCAACCTGTGCTACAAAGGGCTGGGTGAGGATGAGGATGATATATTGGAGCAGGCTGATGCTATGTCAAGCCCTGTAAAGCCACCCATTGCCATGCAGATGAGCAAGGTAAGACTTGCCAACTCTCCAAGTTTCCTTGTTAATGTCTCACTATCACAGATGAGCCTCAATATATATCACAGTATCACACCTCCTGTCCAAGTAAAGAGGACCAAGCAACAAGGCAATAGGCAACTTCCCAGCAGTGTGCTTGACAATGGGAGGTGGGCAGTCATATTTGTCCCCATATTTCTTTGATATGTTGCTGCCATGAGCAAGGACATCTGGACCCTCAAACTATATAACACCATTACAGCACTCCAAGCAATTTGGAATGAGATTTACAAGGGAAGTGTCTAGGATCAGCAGAAGAAAATAAAATATCTGGATGAGAAGGGCGACACTGTTCATGATGTGGTATGTCAAATCTTGATGCTCTTATCAACTATATCTACTAACTATTCTCAGTCTACCCAGCAAGTCATGGATTGGCTCCAATGGACTCACTGTAGTCAGTGACTTTATGGATTTATTGAAGGAGGATACCACCAAAGACCAGAAGAAAGCTACAGAAGACCTACTTGATTATATATGCTTCATTTATTGCAAGATAAGGGAGGTAATAGAAGATGGAGAACTAGTAGTACATAGAGCAACAACCTCTGTACCCATGTACCCACTAAAAGTAATACAGGTCAAGCAAGGTGGTTACTATCAAGGCACTCTGGTTGTTCAGACCATGGTGCAGTGCTTGATTGACTTCAAGGGTGCTATCAATGTCCCAGGTTTTATTGACAATGATAACTTCCCCTATGCTGCAGTTGTCCTTAGTGTTACCTTGGTATGTTTCCCTTCAAGTTTGTATACCACTTAGTATATTCATGATACACAGGTGCATTGTGCTCTCTGGCTGTGGGCCAAAGGATATATCACCAAGGAGAGCCACAAAAGTGCCAAGCTGTCCAAGAGCAGCAGTATTCTCAAAGTGAGGTCCCAAGATAGTACATTTACAAAGAAGACCAACTTCAGTAAAGACCAATGGGACAAGATCAGTGACATGCATATATATGATATCCTGATTATTGGGCCAGACAAGCTTCAGGTCATCAAAGGGGAAATTTGAGCTGCCACTAATGTCCTTTGCTGCTGCAAGTCTATTAAGAAGTGCAAGGTAGAACCAGAAGAAAACAGGTCAGATAAAAAAGCTTGGGGCTTAGGATATTAGCACTGAGTTGTATTATCTGACCTTGATGTCTAGTGTGTACCCCTATTTTTCTGCTATGAGCATACTAATACCATCACTAGATTGCAAATAACTTGAATTTGGCCATCTTTTAAATATCTTGCTCTTTGTTTTCTATGCTCCCCCCCTTCTTGTTGCATTTCCACCCATAGACTTGGACTACCTTTGGGCTGATGCTTTTATTATTATCCATAGACTCTACTGCTTTCCATTTTTTATCTCTGCATACCCCCCTGTATCATACCTCCACCACTCCCCATTGGAGTTTCATATCTAGGAAGGGCCTGGTTGGGGGGCTTTCAGAAGTGCCTTGCATATGTGCTCACCCATGTGCTTCCCTTCTATTGCATTGCAGCACAGTTCTTGTCTTCTCTGCCATGGGTATAGCATGACTGGGTACCATCAGTGAACAAATATATCTGCTTTTTTTTTTCACTACTATTGGTATACAATTGTTGACAAGCATGCTCATTTAGAAAAGCACAACCAGTGATAGAATTATAGCCTGTCTCACAAGTAACTGGTCTAGTCCCAGTAATATTGAGTGCAAAAAGTAGAGTAGTTATAAAAAAAAGTAGGGAAAAAGCATGCAAAAAGTACCAGGGTTGGCTTTTCCTGAGCAGCCTGTACTTTCTTGATTTTTGCTTTTTTTTACTAGAAAAAAGCAATAAAAGCACAAAAAGCATGAAAAGTAAAACATGGGTTTTCCTGATGTAATATCATGTGGAGGCACAAGAAAAAAAAAACTCCATCTAATTGTACCTGTCACTACAACTTGATGTTGGAGTATTTTCCATGCTGCAACAGTGTTGACCATATATGAGCAAGTCTAGCAGAGGGAGGAGCCCACACTTTGTAGCTTGGCTCTGCATTATGACAAAGACAATGACAAGGACAATAATGGTTCTCCCATGGACACAATATTCCTAAAGAAACTGGCAGTAGTCCCCTCATAGTACACTTCACAATTCAGACTTTATGACTTGACAGCACATCTTCTTGACAAGAATCTAGTGGATATATATATCAAGGGTGGCTACAAACTGACACCATTACATGCCTCTGCAGCCCATGGACCTGTCAATATTTTTTCACTGCTTTCTGAATATTTCCCAAATCTGGATGTGCAGACCCCCCTATATCAAATACTAGACAATAGACATCCAGCAGTTGGGCTGTAGCTCCTTAATTGCAGTGCAAATATTAATGCCTGCAGCAATACTGGCTGGACCCCTCTGTACTTGGTGGTAGCAAATGAATAACATGAGATTGCTTAAATACTACTTGAGCATGGTGCAGCAATCACTATTCTGATTGATAGCTGCTAGACTCCACTGCACATGGCATTAGGAAATGGGTGAGCTGAAGTCATACTGTTATCACTGGATAAGGCAGGGACCCCAATACATGTGACAGAGGTGGCAGGACATTCCTATTCCTATTTTGCATCAAGAAGTGGGTAGGCAAGGATTGTAGAATTATTGTTAGAATATAGTGCCATGTCTGTAGAACAGTAGGGTTATCTCTTTGAATTTACAATACAGCTACATGTGGAGACAGTACCATTATTCTTCATTGTTATGAGTACAAGTTTTTAAATATAGGAATTGCATCTTCATCCTATGGCCAGTGATATGACATTGTTGAAGATACAAAAACTGGTCAAACTGTCAACATACAGACCACACCAGATCACAAATACTTGTGCAGGGCCTCTCTTATTAAAATACCATCATCATATGCTCATATCCCCCTACAACTGAGATACAGCAAAGTGACGCACAAGCTTGATGCAATGTCAGTATAATGGCATGGCAAGGACATAAGATGTTTGTTGGAAAGCATCCAATCCACAGACACAAGTTGCAAGAGAGCCTATGAAGGTTTGCCTCCCTTACAGACTGTCTTGAAACTTGTGTATGTGGATGCAAGACTTGTCAATAAATACACACCAGGTGCACACATACTAATCATCATCCAAGAAAAAAGAAGACCAGCATTCCAGGAAAAAAAGGGTTGTCTCATATTATACCATATGGGCAACTGTATGTGCAACCATTATGTGTACAAGAATTAGAGCAAGAAGAGAAAACAGGGACAAGAACATAAAATCTCTGCCTTCCACCTTTGCCTAAAGTCCAGGCTGGTTCAGTTGCTGCACTGCAGTCTGTGTATGGCACCACCTCAAACCAGAGCCATATATATGTTTAGTTCTGTTTAGTTCAAACACAAATTCCACCCTAAACCATGGGTGTCAATTCAAAACACATCAATATATCTATTAAGAGCCAAATTTACTGGTATCAGTGTTGAGATTGGCATCCACACTATATTGATATCTTCTCATCTTTCAGCCCCATCTTTGACCAGATAGACTGCACTTCTGGAGAGTTTGGTACATCCCATTGAGACACATTGAAATGGCTGATTGTTATGGACTGGACAAGTGGTTGTGCTTCTGTGGGTACCCTCAAGGTATCAAAGATATGTTGGAATATTTAAGAAAGAAAAGCAACAGAAAGGTTGAGAAAGGGAAGGAATATGAGCACAGAGGGTGGTCTTCTTCATGGCCTTGCTACACAATAATGGTACATGAACTTCCCAATATACTTGGCAGAGGTTGAGCACCCTCTCTTGCTCATGCTACTTGTGTCTTCAGAGATGTGTCACTTGCTGTTATCCTGACAGGCCTCCTTATTGTCATTGGGACAAGCTCATCATGTGCTATATTGCTTATTGGTTATCCTGGGTATAAGAGGCCTACAGTTGCCACTCACATACAGCACCCACCCCTTGAGGTCTAGCCAGTGGGGCATACCTCTCTTTCTGACCATCTCTGGGTGTCCATGCCACTAAGTATACAAAAATGTTGTTCTTAAAAACCTGCAACTTCAAAAATTTGTTATTGTACTGTAGTTCCATCACTTCTGGTGCAGTCATAGTAAATTTGTTTGGCTTGAGTAGTATCCATATGGGGTTGAACCTGTTATTTTTGACTTACAGTATATTACACTACATTGAACTATGCAATCTGGTGTCATCCTACCTCCAGATTCCTTATGGGTTGGAATACATCTAATATGCCATCTATTTCCCAGACCAAGGGGGTCCTGGACCAGGATTCCATGACTAGGGGTTAGATAGGTAGGTTATCTCCCAACTGCAATATGAAAAAAATCAACCCCCCCAAATATAGGAATCTGAGGTCAAAAGGGATGACCACATCTGTTCCTGCACATCAGAAAATTCAAGGGTGATAGAGAACAAGAGTATCAGCAGCAGCAGTGACAGTGTGTCTTATACTACTGCATCTGACACCTACCACACACAGTAGCCATGACAAGACCATCACCCTACCCTCTAACACTGATGCCATTCCCCTATTAACTTTGCACAAGCCATGCCTGTCTTTAACATCACCATACCATATTTAACCAATGACCCCCTACAACCATTCTTCATGCTAACCTAAGATGTGTCAACATGGTGCTGCACTACTCTCCCTTTAATGTCTAGTGCACCCCTGCAACCTGACCACATTCAAGTCAAAACCTCCAATATTACTTGCACCCCACCAGCCCCCATTCTGATAAAAACAACACCAATACTGCAGGCAGCACCAGCAGCAACAGCAACTCTAACAATGCCACCATACCATTGCTGCTGCTTCCCTCACCACTACTGCCATTATCACCAGTACCCTCACTATCATCCTCCTTGCCATCATCTATGCTTCCAGTCTACAAGCTCCCAGCTGCCTCAAACCACTTATCATCAACATGACTCCAAGTTGCACCCCACCAGCCACATGTTTAGGCAACAATGACAATGACACTACTAGCAACAGCAATAGCAGTACTGACAATATCACCCATACCATCAACACCAATGCTGCTGATAGCAAGACTACCACTTCCTTTTTAGGCAACCACCACCTCTGCAGCAGAAATTTTTTGCCAAAGAATGTGCTAGCTTAGAGTAGGATATAATCTAAAAACACACACTTCCACGCTATAACAAGCACCGAATACCCATAAAAAAGATCACAACTGGACAGCCAGCAATACACAGACATGTCCAAACTCCCACCAAAAGCGGGCGTTATCCCTCCCAAGCCGTGTACAGCAGGCGGAAAAACGCCCCAAACCTGGGCAACCATGATAGTGTTAGCTGCAAGCACTAGAGTTGAGGAACCAGCCACGCACACAAACACCCCCGGCGAAGGCGTAGTCAATTGCCCCAGCCCCATAAACGTTCAGCCAAGTAGTGCAGACATATCGCAGAAGGCTACATATGGCATCATAGCAGAAATGCTGACGGATGTCATCCAAAGCGACAAACTAGATGCAGCTAGCAAGCAGAACCTGGTAGGAATAGTAAAAATTGCTAGAGAAGCTGAAGTGAAAGAGAAAGACAGGAATAGTGGCGAAGTGGAGCAAGTTAAAGTGAGTGCCATTTGAGAGGCCATACAGATTGACCTTGTGGAGATGCACAACTCGCTCGAAAACCAAATCGTCATAGCCAAGGAGAAATGCAGCATGACCCTCGACAACACCTCCAAAATTCTGGAGCAAGTGGTGGAGGCAAAAACCGATGCCAAAGACCTGGCCTACAAGGTCAACAAAGTAACGGATGCTGCAGATAAAATAGCCTCTGACACAAGCTCGTACAGAAATGCACTGCTATCCAAGCCCACACCATCCAACAAATCCAACGCCGATCCCAGAATCTTGAGCGACATGGAATGCAAGGCGAAGCAAATCCTCGTGGACATCTTCGACAAGGACGACAATAACATCCTATCAAAGAGCCTCACAGCCACTATAGAAAAGGCCAACGAAGCCATAGCAGAAATACAGGACGCCAGCAAGCCGAAGGACATCAAAGTGGTCGCGGCCCTCAAAACGCGTGGTCAGGCAGTACTCCTAACACTGAACAGCAAAGAAGCAGCCAAATGGATCAGGGAGCCAGGCACCAAGGAGGAATTTGCAAACAAATTCTCCACCGAGGCACACATCAGGGAAAGGACCTACAACCTGATAGTCCCGAGAGTCCCGATCACCTTTGAACCCTGCGAAGACAAGCACCTGCATGAGATAGAAGAAGCGAACAACTTAAGCGAAAAAGCGATAAGAAAAGTGAAATGAATAAAGCCATTAGGGAGAAGGAGGCCAGAACAAACACATGCATACGCGATCATAACCTTCACTTCCATGGATAGCGCTAATACACTCATTAGGGACGGGCTTGTTATCTGCGGCATGAAAGTCAGGCCAACGAAGCAGAAACACGAACCCATGCAATGCATGAAATGCAGAAGGTGGGGACATCTAGCTGCAGAATGCCCATCAGAGAAGGACACCTGCGGAAACTGCGGGGAGGAGCACCGCACTGACACCTGTAAAAACAGAAACAAACCTTTCTGTGTGGCATGCAAAGAGAATACGCATGCCAGCTGGAGCAGGGACTGCCCAGAATTCATCAGGAGATGTATGATATATGACGAGAGAAGACCGGAAAATGTGATGCCATACTTTCCCACCGAGCACGACTGGTCCCTCACAGTCCAGCCGAACAGCCTCCCGCTGGTGGACAGATTCCCGGCAAACTACGCTGTCAATGCGCTACCCATTATGGGCAGCAGGCAGCAGCCCTATAGGCCGCGTCAGGCACCCAGAGGTCAGAGGCGCAGAACAGGGGGCAGAGCTAATCGTGAGAATCCAAACACAATCCCAGTACCACTAAACCACCAAAGGGAAGAAGGCGAACTTCCCAGCGGTGTCGAAGAATGGCAGTTGGATGCGGGCACAGGGGCATTTAACACAGACGAGACCACCCCATACAACCTGTCAGGATGGGATTGAAAGACAAACTCTCAATCTGGCAGCAAAACGTCAACAAATCGCCCACATGTCAACACGACCTGTTAAGTAGTAATAAACTAATGTCTATGAACATTGATGTAATAGCACTGCAGGAACCAGCAATCGTCAACGCAAGCCGCTCAATAGCGGCCAGGGACTGGATATCCCTGCACCTGAACAACCCCGAAAAAATGAGGTCGCTCATACTCATACAAGCACAAATTAGCACGGACAGCTGGAACCAGCTTGATTTCCCATCGAGCGACGTCACAGTTGTCCAATTCACAAGCGAATGGGGTAAATTAATGCTATTCAACATATACAACGATGGTGAGAGGAACAATACTATCAATCTACTAACAAAATTTCATAGGGACAACCGTCTGAGCTTGGAGCATAGTCAAGTTGGCAGCGCGCACCAAATCTGGGTGGGAGACTTTAACAGGCACCACCCATACTGGGATGACCCCAGCGACCTAAGATTATTCACGGACGACGCCATAGCAGCAGCAGAGTCACTGATAGAAGTTGTAGCAGAAGTTGGCTTGGAAATGGCCCTACCCAGCGGTATCCCAACCCATTGTCATAGTGTCACAAAGATGTGGAGCAGGCTGGACAACGTCTTTATCACCAACAGCTCCATGGACATGGTAATCACATGTGACGCGCTGATTGGGCACAGAGGCATTAACACTGATCACTTGCTGGTGCTAACGGAGCTAAACATGGGGATAGTCACCAGCAAAACGAAGCCATACCACAACTTCAGAGACGTGGACTGGGAGGTCTTCCAGGAGACGCTGGCGGGACATTTAGGCCCGGAGCCCGAAGACCAGATCATCACCCAAAGGCAGCTGGACGAAAGGTGCGCTAGTCTGACAGAAGCTATCCAAAACACAATACAGGAACAGGTCCCGGTCATGGAGATCACACCCAAATCCAAGCGTTGGTGGACAAAGGAGCTAACGCAGATGTGTAAGCAGGCGAACAAACTAGGCAGACAATCGTTCGAGCGTCGTAACAAGCCGGAGCATGCGATACACGCTCAGCACAAAGAAGCGGCGAAACGATACGACAATAACCTCTGGTACAACAAAAAACAGCACTGGAGAGACTGGACCGAAAAAGCAGAAGAGCCAGATATCTGGACGGCAAACCGCTACATTGGAGCACCAGAGTCAGACGGCGGTAAAGCCAGAATCCCAGTACTGAAACATAAAGTAGATGGGCAGGATATCTCCGCAAGAACCAATGACAAGAAGAGCTCCGTGCTTGCCAAAGGTTTCTTCCCCCCAAAGCCTACGGAGAGCCTAGTCGACCCCAACGCCAAGTACCCCGTGCAATGCCAGGGCAAGGTCAAAATCACGGCCAACCAGATACAAAAGCAGCTCCGGAAACTGAAGCCATTCAAAGCCCCAGGGCCAGATGGCATACCGAATGTTGTGCTAACGAAGTGCGCAGACATGCTAACCGGCAGGCTGTTAAGCATATACGATGCCATGTTCGAGAGCAGGCTCATGTACAAACCATGGAAATCGTTCGTCACAGTAGTGCTAAGAAAACTGGGCAAGCCAAGATATGACGTCCCTAAGGCATACAGGCCAATAGCCCTCCTCAACACGCTATGGAAGGTACTCACGGCGGTAGTCGCGGGGCAGCTGACTTTTATAACAGAAAAACACCAACTGCTCCTGGCGAACCATTTCGGAGGCAGACCAGGACGAACGACAACCAATGCCATGCACCTGCTAGCGAACACGGTTAAAGCGTCATGGAGAGCAGGCAAAGTCACATCAGTGCTATTCCTGGACATCGAAGGTGCATTCCCCAACGCTGTACCATCGCGACTAGAGCACAATCTGCACAAGCGCCAAGTCCCCAGAAAGATCGTAGACTTTGTCTGCAATATGCTAAAGGGCAGGGTCACCACCTTGAAATTTGATGGGTACACGTCGGATCCTATCGTCAGAGACAATGGCATAGGACAAGGCGACCCGTTATCCATGGGAATCTATCAGTACTATAATGCTGACCTTCTAGACATCCCGAGCGAAAAAGACAAATCCGCGATGGCATACATAGACGACTCGGTCATGATAGCTGTCGCGGACACCTTCCCAGAGGCACATGCAAAGCTGCATAGCATGATGACAAGGGCCGGAGGAGTCGCCGAATGGTCAACCCAGCACAACTCCCCCCTTGAATACTCCAAGCTCGCCCTGGTAGACTTCGCCCACAGCAGAAACACGAAGGAGAGGGAACCATTATGCCTCCCGCAGATCGAAATCCAACCTTCAGAGAGTACTAGGTATCTGGGGGTGATCTTCGACCAAAGCCTGGACTGGAAAGAGCAACACGCCTGCGCTATCGGGAAAGGAACAAAATGGGCGCTGCAGATAAGGAGGATTACAAGACCCACGTGGGGCCTAACACCAGGAAACGCCAGAAGGCTATACATAAGTGTTGCAATCCCTAGGATCTTGTACATGGTAGACGTTTGGTGTGCGCCGCCATACACCGGCGGTCAGCGGCAAAGGGGAACAGTGAAGGTAACCGGGCAGATAGCGTCCATACAAAAGATGGGAGCACTCACGATCACGGGCGGACTGCGCAGAACCGTAGCTGATGCCCTAGATGCCACGGCGTTCCTCCTCCCCGCACCGCTGCTGGCGGACAAGTGGTGCCACAAAGTGGCGATACGACTGGCAATGCTCCCAAAGGAGCACCCACTACACAAAATAATTAGCAATAAGACATCAGGTCAGATAAAACACCACAAATCACCTTTGAACAATTTACTGGCGGCATACAGGCTCAACCCAAAACGAGTCAAGAAGACCCCAACAACTGCAAGAAACCCAGCGCTCCAAGGGCAGCTCCCCTTTGCGATTAGCATCGCTGGTAACAGGGAAGATTCCATAAAAGAAGCCGAAAGCACAAGCGAAGAAATCCAAGTATTCACAGACGGATCGGCCATAGATGGCAAGGTTGGAGTGGCCGCAGTACTGACAAGGGAGGGAAACCCCCCACGCACACTTCATCTACACCTAGGCTCTGAAAGCGAGTACACCGTGCATGAAGCGGAACTAGCAGGCATTCTACTAGGTATGCACCTCATCAGCAAGGAAAGGTGCGGAGGCACATCCACCGCGCTAGGAGTGGACAACCAAGCAGCGATCAAAGCATTCCACTCCGCCCTGAGGAACCCAGGCCACGACCTCACAAGAGAAACGCTGCGGATAGCGAACCAAGTGCAAAAGCAAAGGCGGAAAGGAAAATATAAGCTGATTATACGCTGGACTGCTGTGCATGAGGGGATAGAAGGCAACGAGGACGTAGACCGTGAGGCAAAGAAGGCGGCGAAGGGGAAAACTTCAGACAAGAAGAATTTACCATCTTATCTCAGAAAACCCTTGCTGATTAACCCTGCAGCAGTCAAATGTGCACACCACGTAGACCTAATGAAGAAATGGAAAGAGGAATGGAAGGCCACTGATAGGGAAAAGCATGCCGCGCGCATAGACAAATCAACGCCATCCAGAAAGTTCCTCAAAGCAATCAGCCACAAAGAACTCAGCTGCATCAACGCAAGCCGAATAGCGCAGTTCAGGCTCAGACACGCGCCGGTAAACCAGTACCTCAAACAAAAGAAAAGGGTGGACAGTGCTAGATGCCCAGCATGCAGAGATGAAGAAGAAACGGCGGAGCACTTCATGCTCCGCTGCCCAGCATATGCACATGAGAGATGGGCCCTCACGCAGCAGGTCAAAAAGCTCTGTAAACCGATGGCAATGGAGACGTTATTTGGAATACCGGAGATGGCGAGGGATGTAGCGAAGTACATCAGAGCAATGAACCGATTCAGACAGATGAGCGAGAATGCGCAGTAACCGCACACTCCCACCCAACACCACCTCCTCCTCCTCCCCCCTCAACTTTCCCCCTCATAACGTTAAAAAGCGTGCGCTAGTCCTGCGCAAGCGCTCCCCACCACTAGACTCATGTGACAAGGCGACACACGGGCGATCTCTGCGAACATCACTGATACAACCACTCCCTTAAAGTAGGGAGACGTTCCCACCAAGCACCCAATGATCACCTGGCACATCAACGCCGCACTCGCCATTCACAGAAAGTCTACATTACGCAACGATGGCCATTGCACTATGGGGGCAGAAAGCCACATCGTAAATTCACATATACATACATACACAGACTCACTTGTAAACATTCATAGAAGTGCTACATGGGGCACCACTCCCCGAGACGCACAAAAATTGACTCAAAAAAAAAAAAAAAAAAAAACATCCCTTTTTTACAACCACAAAACTGCTGGACATGC
>Ga0307510_10000923_pt1 | contig 31137 bp, 30 predicted proteins | sample 12_EM_MG_FD_207224 | JGI IMG/M metagenome (GOLD analysis project Ga0307510, IMG submission 207224) | Populus trichocarpa ectomycorrhiza microbial communities from riparian zone in the Pacific Northwest, United States - 12_EM | ecosystem: Host-associated > Plants > Roots > Unclassified | place... | reverse complement strand
TACGTCGTCGCCCAGATCGCCGGCGGCGCCATCGGGACGATCGCGGCGCATTTGATGTTCGCGCACCCCTTGATCGACCTGTCGATAAAGGCCCGAACCGGCGGAGCGCAGTGGTTCGCAGAAGCGGTCGCCGCTTTCGGACTGGTCGCCACCATCCTCGCCGGCATCCGCTTTCAGCGCGCGGCCGTTCCCTGGCTGGTCGGGCTCTACATCACGGCCGCCTATTGGTTCACGGCATCGACGTCGTTTGCAAATCCTGCGGTCGCCATTGCGCGTTCCCTGACGAACACGTTCTCCGGCATTCGGCCGGCCGATCTTCCCGGCTTCATTCTCGCGGAACTCTGCGGAGCGATCGCCGGCATGCTGCTGATGAACTGGCTGCTGGGACGCACTCCGGTGCACGGTCCCGTTGCCGCTGTGGAGACCCGATCATGAGCGTCACGATCTATCACAATCCGGATTGCGGAACCTCGCGCAACACGCTCGCGATGATCCGGCAGAGCAGCGTCGAGCCGATCGTCATCGAATATCTCAAGACACCGCCGTCGCGTGAGACGCTGAAGCAATTGATTGCCGCGATGGCACTTTCGGTCCGCGCAGTGCTGCGCGAGAAAGGCACGCCTTACAAGGAGCTCGGCCTCGCCGACCCCAAATGGACGGACGACGAGCTGCTCGACTTCATGATGGCGCATCCCATTCTCATCAACCGTCCGATCGTGGTCACCGCAAAAGGCACGCGACTGTGCCGGCCCTCCGAGGCCGTCGTCGATCTCCTGGACAATCCCGTCGGCCGGTTCGTGAAGGAGGACGGCGAAGTGGTCGAAGCGCGATAGGTTCGACATCGTCCAGTTTCGGTCCGCCCCATAAACAGCGCCAAACACTGTCTTGAAACGTCCGGGCTATCTCACGTAAAATAGTCCGCACGGGGGCAAAGCAGACTCCCCGTGAGACCTCGGTCCAAGCTCTGCGCGGCACGCCATTCGTGGAGCTTGCGCATGAACACCGAACGACACCCCTCTCCTGCAAGGACGATAGCCATCCTCTCGCGTGGCGACGCTGCCGCACGGGCCGACGCCACAGCACAAAACAGCCGCTTCGTCCGCGTGTTCGAGGCCCTCGCCGCTCTCGGCATCGAAGCCCGGCCGGTGATCTACGACGAAACTTTTGCCGGCGCCGTCCGCGATCAACTGCTCGCGGCCAATGGCGTCCTCGTCTGGGTCGATCCGATCCATCAGGGCAAGACGCGCGAGGCGCTCGACCCGCTGCTACGCGACGTGGCCGCGCAAGGACCGTGGGTGAGCGCACATCCCGACGTTATCCTGAAGATGGGCGTCAAGGACGTGCTCTATCGCACGCGTCATCTCGGCTGGGGCGCCGACACGTATCGCTATGACAGCGCAGCATCCTTCCGCGCCGAATTTGCCTCGCGCCTTCAGACGGGCGGCCCTCGCGTGCTGAAGCAAAACCGCGGCAACGGAGGCCAGGGCGTCTGGAAGGTCGAGGCGCTGCCCAACGCCATGGTCCGCGTACTCCATGCGCTGCGCGGCAGCGTGCCGGAAGACATGCCGCTCGACGCGCTCATCGCGCGATGCGAGCCGTATTTCGGCTGGGGTGGCTGCATCATCGACCAGGCGTTCCAACCCCGCCTGCCCGACGGCATGATCCGCTGCTACATGAGCGGCGCCAAGGTCGCAGGCTTTGGGCACCAGCGGATCAAGGCCTTGATCCCGCCGCCGCCGGATGGGCCGGACTCGCCTGACGCGCAACCCGGCCCGCGGATCATGCACGGCCCCGATGCGCCGCAATTCCAGGCGCTCCGAAGATCGATGGAGGACGAATGGACGCCGCAGATGATGGACACGCTCGGCATCGATGAGGGCTCGCTACCGGTGATCTGGGACGCGGACTTCCTGTATGGACCACGCGACGCCGCCGGCGCCGACACCTACGTTTTGTGCGAGATCAATGCGAGTTCGTGTTTTGCGATCCCTGACGAAGCGCCGGCGGCGATCGCGAGGACAGTGGCTCAGCGTCTTCTGCTGCCAAAGAGATCTGTTACCGGCAAATAGAACGCCATGGCGAGCGGGCAACCGCCCGCTCGCATGAACAACGATCAACGCCCTCCGCACCGGCAGCGCTCATAGTCCACGGGATCGTGGCTGTTGACGATCCTCACGCGGTCACCGTGGTTCAGCTTCAGTCCGCGCAGCCGCGCCTGGTTGGCGATCCGCATCTTGCGGTCCATGTCGGCCTTGCGCTGGAAATAGCCGAGCACCAGCGGCATACGCGGCGATGCGTCGAGCTGGGCGTGATGGAAATAGCTGTCACCGGCATGCAGCAGCCATGTGTCGCCTGAACGCACCGCGATGCCGCAATGGCCGAGCGTGTGGCCCGCGAGCGGAATCATCAGGATGTCCGCTTGCTTGTCACCGAGCGCGCGCACGCCCTTGAAGCCGAACCAGTCCTCGCCGGCCTCGCCATAGAATGTCCAGCTCGGCCCGTGGCTCCACTGCCCGGTGACATAGCGGCCTTCGGGCGGCGCGGGCTTGCGCAGCACCGCCATATCGTATTCGGCGCGATGGACGTGAATTTTGGCATGGGGGAAGTCGGGCACGCCGCCGGCGTGATCGCGATCGAGATGCGTCAGCAGCACGTGGCGGACGTCTTTAGGCGAGTAACCGAGCGCCCTCACCTGCTCGACCGCCGTCTCCGCCGGATCGAGTTTTGGCGCGGTCTGCCGCAGCCATCGGCGCCCCAGCCGGCCGGGCGCTGCGATATCGCCAAGGCCGATGCCGGTGTCGACCAGAGCTAACCCGTCATTGGTCTCGACCAGCAAGCAATGGCAGACCAGGCGGGCGCGCTGGAACAGGCTGCCGGTGCCGTTCACCAGGCGACGGCCCATCGGGCACATCGTGCCGGTGTTGAGGTGATGGATTTTCATGGAGCGTCCCTGCCTGTTGTGAGCAGGGCGTTCTTGTCATCGTTCTATCCATAGGTAAAATACCAATTAGTAATCATATCTCTAGGCCTATCCTATGGACATCCGCGAGCTTCGCTACTTCGCCGCCGTCTACCGCGAGCGCAATCTGACCGCGGCGGCGCGGGCCTGCTTCGTGTCGCAGCCGTCGATCTCGACCGCGATCACCCATCTGGAGGCCGAGCTCGGCACCACGCTGTTCATCCGGCACAAGAAAGGCGTCGCGCCGACTGCCTCGGCCGAGCAGTTTCACACCCTCGCCCGCCGCATCATCGATGAGACCGACGCCGCGCGCAGCCTGTTCAAGAAGCCGAGCACGAAAACCAATGTGACGCTGGGCCTGATGCGCACGCTCGACGTGCCCCGCACCATCGCGCTGCTCAAGCCGCTGACGGCGCGCAGCGACGTCGCGCTTCGCCTCGTCGGCAGCAACGAGCGCGCCGATGCGCGGATCATCTCGAAGACCATGCTGCGCGCTGACGAGCATTTCGTCGCGCTGTGGAGCGAGCGCTACGTCGCGGCCCTTCCGCCGTCTCATCCGCTGACACTGAAGGAGAAGCTTCGCACCGCCGATCTCGCCGACGTCCCCATGATCGACCGCTGCCATTGCGAGCAAAGCGAGTTCTTCGGCCGTTCTTCGAAACGGCGCCAGACCGCGGCGATCGCGCAATCGGAGGACTGGGCCATGGCGCTGGTCGCCGCCGGCGTCGGCATCGCCATCGTCCCGGAAGGCGCGGCGCGCGGCAATCCGGATGTCGCGGTCCGCGAGATCGAGGTCAAGGTCAAGCGCGAGGTCGGCCTCGCCTACCGCGCATCAGTGCCGCTGGCGGATGCGCTGAAGGATTTCGTCGCGAAGCTCCAGAAGCAGCGCGCCAAGCCTTCTCTCACCAAGCCTGCCCGGGCCGCACGCCAGCACCTTGCACGCAAGGATTCCGGCCGCCGGCGTTAACGCGCCGTTATCGCAGCGCTAATAGTGCACGCAAACCCGACAGATCGTGTAACATGTATATTCGGCCGATATATCTGCCTACAATTTAGACAGAGCAATGGAATCCGTTACGCGTTCGAGCTTTAGCCTTTCGCTTCTGGGACGCTTCGTGTTGACCGGGCCGGACGGCGTCGTGAGCCTGCCCAACAAGAAGCTTTCGGCGTTGCTTGCCTATCTGGCTTGCTCGGCGCCCGCCCCCCAGCCGCGTGACAGGCTCGCGACGTTGCTGTGGGGATCTCACTTCGACGCGCAGGCGAAACAGAATCTGCGCCAGGCGCTTTTCAAGCTGCGTCAACTCCTGGGCTTCGACGCGTTCGAGAGCCACGGTGACTTCGTCTCCCTGAACGCCACGCGAATCCTGTGCGACGTCACCCAGTTCGAGGCTCTGGTCCGGGAAGGTGACCGCGACTCGCTGGGCGCTGCGGCGGATCTCTACCGGGGGCGTTTCGTCGACGACATCAGCATCAGAGAGGATGACTGGGGCGAGTGGCTGGCCGTTGAACGCGAACGAATTCAGGAACTGGCCCTGAGCGCGATGGTGGAGCTCGGCAAGGCGGAGCTCGCCGCCGGGCGCCTTGAGCACGCCTTGAAGGCCGGCCAGCGCGCCCACGCTCTCAACAATTTCCGCGAGGATGCGCATCGCCTGATCGTGCAGGCCCTGTCCGCGACCGGGCGCAAGGCCGAGGCGCTGAAATATTATCAGGATGTCGTCTCGCTTCTGAAACGTGAACTCAACACGGAGCCGGACGCCGCCACCAGGCTGCTTGCCGTGCAGATCCGCAGCGCGCAGCAACCTGCCGAAACGCTTCACCCCTGGGACCGGACCGAGCTGCCGGCCGTCACCTCCCCGCCCCCGCACGACGGTGCTTCGCCCGTGATCGTGCCGGGCACGGGCTGCCTCGAGCAGCGCCACCTCACAATCCTCGTCTGCAAACTGGTTGGCTCGCTGTTGGACCGGTTTGGCGCGGAGGGCGCTCACGATCTCATCGCCGCCTTTCACAAGAGAGCCACGGAGCTGGCGACGCATTTCGACGGGTTTGTCGCGCACTATCACGGCAACGGCGTGCTGGTCTATTTCGGCTATCCCGCCGCCCATGAACATGACGCAGAACAGGCCGTGCGCGCCGGGCGCGCCATCCTCGACGCCGTCGCCGCGCTCAAGGCCTCGCTGGGCGTAACGCTGCAGGCCAGCGCCGGGATCGCCTCCGGACTTGTGGTCGTCAGCGAGAAAACCACGTTCGGCGACAAGCGACAGCACGTTGCGATCGGCGACGCGCCGAACCTGGCGGCACGGTTGCAGGCGGTGGCCGCATCCGGAGAGGTCGTCATCGCCGACGCCACGCGACGTCTGGTCGGCGAGAGGTTCGATTGCCACACGCTCGTGGCCATCGAGGGCAATGGACTGCCACCGCTGACCGGGTGGAAGGTTGACGGCGAGACCGCCTCCATCGGCCGCTTCCATGCGCGCCGGGGCACGGTGACGTCTCCACTTGTCGGCCGGCAGGAAGAGATGGAGTGGCTCTCGCGGCGCTGGGATCAGGCCAGGCAGGGCGAAGGACGCGTGGTGCTGCTGTCGGGCGAGCCCGGCATCGGCAAATCCCGCATCGCCGACAGCCTCCTCGGCCGGATCGCGAGCGAGCCGCATGCGGCCGTGCACTATTTCAGCTCGCCGCATCACGCGCATAGTTCGCTGCATCCGTTCGTCGAAGAGCTCAAACGCGCTGTGGCGTTCGAGTCCGGAGGCATGTCCACGGCGAAGCTGGATCGGCTGGCCGGCCTTCTCGAGCCCTTCGCCGAAGATCCGGTGCGCGATGTCGCGCTCGTCGCCGAGCTGTTGGGCGTTGCGACCGATGCGCGCTATCGGGCGCCGGCCCTTGCGCCCGAACAAAGGCGCGAGAAGATTTTCGGCGTGCTGCTGCGTCGGCTCGTCGATGCCGCGACGCACGGTCCTGTCGCGATCGTGTTCGAAGACGTTCACTGGATCGATCCGACATCGCTCGATTTGCTCGATCGGATCGTCGCGCGCATCGGCACCCTGCCGGTGATGCTGATCATCACGTTCCGCACCGAATTTCAGCCGGCCTGGGTCGGCCAGCCGCATGTCACGATGCTGTCGCTCAGTCGTCTCGGCCGCGCCGACAGCGCCGGCATCGTCAGCAACATCGCGCAGCGCAAGCACCTGCCGGTCGGCGTTGTCGAGCAGGTCCTGTCCCGTACCGACGGCGTGCCGCTGTTCATCGAGGAGTTCACCAGCGCGCTTCTGGAAAGCGGATTGCTGGAGGAGACGCCGGACAGCTATCTTCGCGATGCGCCGCTGCCCGCACTGGCCATACCGATGACGCTGCAGGCCTCGCTGGCCTCCCGCCTCGATCGATTGGGCGCGGCGAGAGAATTGGCATTGACGGGTGCGGCGATCGGACGGGAATTCTCCCACAGGCTCCTCGCCGCCGTGTCGGGCTGGTCTGCCGGCGACCTCGAGGCCGCGCTTGAGCGATTGATGGGCTCCGGCCTCATCTCGCGCCACGGGGCGGCTGCGGATTCCATCTACGCATTCAAGCACGCGCTGGTGCAGGATGCGGCCTATGCCACGATGCTCAAGCCGCGGCGCCGGGAGCTGCATGCCGCCATCGCCCGCACGCTCGTCGAACGCTTCCGGGCGCTGGCCGAAAGCGAGCCTGAGGTCGTCGCGCATCATTTCGACGAGGCCGGACTGGCAAGCGATGCAATCCAGCACTGGATCGAGGCGGCGCGGCTGGCGCGGGCGCGCTGGGCCAATCGCGAAGCCGTCGCGTTTTTCGAGCGGGCGTTGCGCCTGATCGCGGCGCTGCCGGAAAGCGACGCCACGCTGGCACTCGCCGTCGACGTCCGCCTCGAATTGCGCTCGATCCTGGCGCAACTCGCCGAACCCCGGCGCGCGCTGGATTATTTGCGCGAGGCCGAGGCGCTCGCGGAGCGATTGAACGACGACAATAGGCGCAGCCGGATTTACGCGCTGATGACGAACGCACATTCGCTGCTCTGCGAACTGGACAAGGCCCTGACATCAGGGACGCGGGCGCGGGAAGCTGCCGATCGCCTCGGCGATCTGCGCCTCCAGATCATCGCCACAACCTATCTGGAGCAGGCCAATTACTTCAGAGGCGACTACCGGCAGGTCGTGACCCTGGCGGCTGGAAATCTCGCCGCATTGCCGGCGGATTGGGTCTCCGATTCATTCGGCATCGAAACGCCCCCCGCGATCTACGACCGCGGATGGTTGATGATGAGCCTTGCGGAACTCGGCCGATTTGCCGAGGCGTCCGAACCTGCAACCGAGGCGATACGGCTCGCGATGGCGACCGATCGTGCCCACGGCATCGGCTGGGCCGATATCAGCATCGCGACCGTCCACATGCTGAAGGGCGAGTGGGCGCAAGCCCGCCCGTTCCTCGACCGCTCCACCGCGGTCAGCAAGGAGGGCAATGTCGGCGTCCTCTATCCCTCTTTGGCGGCCTGCCTGACCTGGGTCCTGGCGCAACTCGGAGAACAGACCAAGGCCCTGAAATTGCTCCAGGAGGGAGAGCAACTGCTCCAGCAACATTACGAGACCGGTTATGTCGGTCTGCTCGGATGGCTGTTTCTGCGGCTGGGCCGGGCCGCGCTGGCGTTGGGACGCATGGACGATGCCCATCGCCTCGGCCGGCAGGCCCTCGAAGCCTCCCGATTTCAGCCCGGATTCGCGGCGCATGCACATCTTCTGCTCGGCGAGGTCGCAATCCACCCCGACAGGTTCGACGCGGCGGCCGGCGAGATTCATTTTCGTGACGCGCTTGCGCTCGCTGATGCCCTCGGCATGCACCCCGTGGTGGCGCATAGCCGTCTCGGGCTTTCGAAAATCTGTCGCCAGACGCACAGGCCGGATCAGGCCCGCGAGCAATTCGCCGCCGCGACCGCGCTGTACCGGGGCATGGAAATGGAATTCTGGCTGCGACAGGCCGAGACTATCGGTTTTGAGCAGAAAATAACGCCCCGATAACGCCGGATTAACGCGGCCAACGACGGCGGCGGGCTCATCTAATCATTCGTTTGAGGGAGCAACCGTGCAAGCACGCACAAGGTCGCACCCGCTGCAATGAGGGCGCCGTGATCGGTTTGGATGGAGTTTCTGCCCAGGCATTGTCCGATACCATCGGTGCCATCTACGACTGTGCGCTCAATCCGCAACTCTGGGCGACCACCTCCCGGAAGATCGCCGAACTCTGCGAAAGCACGGCGGGCGGCATCTGCGTCCACGACATGCGACATGTCCAGAATGACCAGCTGTTCGTGTTCGGATACGAGCAGACATTCTTGGAGAAACTCGGCGAGAACTACGCCAGGACACCGATGGCGGCAGCGGACATCGTCGCCGACATCGGCCATGTCAGCGCGCTCTCGATGAACGATCTCGACGAGCTGCTCGAAAGCCGGTTCTACCGGGACATTCTCCAGCCTCACGGATTGCAGGACATCATCTGGTTTCCGGCCCTGCGGACCGGCGGCCGCATGGCCTCCATGCACGCTTCCCGGACGGAGAAGGCGCAGCGCTATCAGCAGATTGACATCAACCTGTTCAGGCTGCTCTCCCCCCATGTCTGCCGCGCGCTGACCATCTCCGATGCGCTCGATCTCAGGACGCTGCGCTCGGAGATGCTGGAGCGGACATTCGACATGCTCGCCGTCGGCGTCTTCCTGACGGCACGCGACGGCCGGGTCGTCTACATGAACGAGACGGCCGAGCGGCAGATCAAGACCGGCAACGCCGTTCGTATCGTCGGCAACCGGATCTTTCCGACCGATACGGCTGCCCGTGCCGCGTTGTCCAACGCCATCGACGAGGCGTCCCGCAACGACGCGGATTTGAGCGGACATTCGCTCGCGATCCCCGATATCGACGGCGCAGGCTACATCGCCACGCTGCTTCCGGTCGATCGCGGCGAGCGCAGCGGAATTCTCGCGCCGTTTGCCGCATCGGTCGCCGTCTTCATGAAGGACCCCGCCGAGGTGCCGATGATGCCGGGCGAGGCTTTTGCCAGGCTCTACAAGCTGACCGGCGGCGAACTCCGCGTGCTGATGACGCTCGCGCAGGGTCTCGGTGCGAAGGAAACCGCAGACATGCTCGGCATCGGCGAGCCGACCGTGCGCTCCCACCTGCAGCGCATCTTTTCCAAGACGAATACGACGAGGCAGGCCGATCTGCTGCGCCTGTTGCAAAGCTCGACGCCGCCGCTTCTGTCGGCGCAAGGCGCTGCTGGCTAATCCGCCATCTGACATACGCCTAATTCATCATCATCTGCCCCTGCAAATGGCCGGCGCAGCGCTGCTGCGTTGCCGAGAGAAATATGCAGACACAAAAAATCCGCTCCGCGACGGCCACGCATCATTGGTTCCGATGATGCGGCGACTGGTGAAGATTGGTGTTGTCATCGTCATCACATCAGGAGATTGACGATGCCGACGGCAACTGACGAGCGCAGCCTCGATACGCACAAGGACCGGCCGAACTCGAGGCGATGGCGTCTCGCACCTTACGTCTTTCTGATCGCACTGATGTTCCTGGCGGTGTTCGCGCAGAATCAGCCCATCGAAGTCTCGATTCTTCCCACCGGCCCGTTGCCGGCGATCAACATTCCCTGATCGATGCCGCGTTGGCGCACGCTTTGCATCGAGCCGGGATTTTATTCGCATTGGACATTTCGTGATTCAAACCGCCAGCGATCGAGCATTTTTGCTGATGCTGATTTCAGTCTGCCTGGGCGCCGGTTTTATCCGGGCCTTTTGGGAAATCGAAGAAGGCCGGCGGCGCCGGCAGCGGCGCCGCGAGCTCGTGCACGATGCGCGACGCGCGATAAGGCCCGGCCACTAGTTCAATCCCGGAGATGATGATGCGAGTCCTCGCAACCGCCGCCATTGCAAACGCTCTTGCTCGCGCATTCCCCGCGTCGTCGTTGCGGGCCGGCGCTCTCAGGCAATTCGGGCTGTTCTGCGGAGCCGTCCTGTTCGTATGGCTGCTCTCGCTGAGTTACGGGCTCGATCTGAGTGCCGGTTTCTTCTAGCCCATCGGATTCGAGAATGAGCATCATTTCGTATCCGTCCGAAGCGGCCTCTCAGGCTTCCGAGCGTCGCCGCGAACCGGAAGCGCGAGGCATCTTCGCTTTCATCATGTCAGCACTGCACGCCTCGCGACGAGGTCAGGCACGCCGCGTCCTGCGCCAGTACGAGCACTTGTCACAAACGAACTCAAACAGGATTCCGGAGAACGAGAATGGTCGTTGCCAACAGGGCGGCTCAAGCAAGATTGACGGTGCGGTCTCCGGAGCGCAGTGAAATGCGCTGGCTCCTGGCGGTCGCAGCCGCATTCCTCGTCGTTCACATCGTCGCAATGGTGATCTGGGGTCGAGCGACGGCGAGCGAGACCACAGCTCCCGTGCCGGCGACGATATCGCCCTTGTGCGATTAGCGGCCGCTCAGCCCTTCGAGACGACGGCGCGGCCGTAAGGTGGCTGCGCCGCGACCGGCGGGTTGGTGGTCTGGGCTGCGAGCTCGCCGATCAGGCGGTCGGCGTCGGCGGCCATGCCGTCGGGCGCCTGGATCACCAGCCGCTCCAGCGCCCAGCGATAGGAGGAGACGCGCTGCTCCAGGCATTGCTGCACCCATTGGATGATCAGCGAGTTCTCCTGCATGCGCTCCACCGCATCCTCCTTCTCCTTCGGCGAAAGGGCGGAGACGCGCGCCATGCTGGCGTTGCGCTTCTTGTCGAGGTCGATGACGCGGATCGCGGAACCGAAGAACGGCTCGAAGCGGGCGGTGTCGTTGCGCACGTCCTCGATCAGCTGCGCATAGCGCGAGGAATGCGAGCGATGCGGCTCGTCGATCAGCGTGCGTCCGTACATGGTGCGGTCGAACACGACCTTCTGCCGCCAGGGCGAGGGCAAGGCCTTGTAGTCGCCGAACACGCTCTTCCATGCGGGGCGCGACAGCGGCGGCTCGATCAGGGGATAGGCGAGGTCGCGCATCTGGCGCTCCTCGTCGGTAAGCTGGAATTGCGAGGGCTTCAAGCCGACGCTCGCGGTGACCTCGGCGCCGAGCCAGCGATGCATGTCGTCGCTGCGCATATCAGCGCGGGTGCGGCCGAAATCGCCGCCGCTACAGGCGCCAAGAACGACGCTAAGCGTCGCGCCGAGCAGCGCGAGCAGGACGGCCGATACGAAGGGCCGGATATGGTGGATGGTGTCCGGCATTACAAAAGCCGGATGCTAGCGGCGACGACGACGGCGCCCCGGCGCTGTGCCCGCTTCCGGCCCGTGATCGCCGCTGGTTTCGTCCGCCTCGCGCTCGATGCGGATCACGGGAAGGATCAGAATCGTTCCCATGTCCGGGCGCGGTGCGACGTCCCCCGACGAGCCTACCCGGCGACCGGCCGGAAATTCAATGATGGTCCCCATGTCAGCTCTCTCAATTGCCGCGCGATGAAATACGCTCTTGCAACATGGCGATCATTAAGATCAGTTCATGGTTAACGGGGTGTAAACACGGTCTCCGGACCGTAACCGCACGGGACCCGGCCGCGCCGTCCCGTTGCAGCACGATAAGCCCTTAAATTGCAGGACCGGCTTCACGCCTCGTTTTCCTTAACGAGCCTTTAAAGGAACCTGCGCTAGGCTCGGCCCAAGTATCTTTTCCGAGTTGCGTACGCCTCCATGACCAAGTCGCTGTTTCCCGGATTCGACGGGCTGATGAGCCTCTCCCGTCGCGAAGGCGTCGATGTTCGGCCGACGCTGCTGCGCGTGCTGACCGACCTTTATGTCCAGACGCGCGTCCATAGCGACGACGAGCAGCGCCAGTTCATCGAGCTTGCGACGCGGCTGATCGACCAGGTCGACGATGCGACGCGCGCCTCCGTCAAGGCGAAGCTTGCGATCTATCCGCAGACGCCCGTCCCGGTCCTGCAGAAGCTCGGGCTGGTCGCAGCCCAGGAAGGCCGCAGGGTTCCACTGGCACGCGCAATCCCCGCACCTGCATCCACCCCCTCCCCGGCCCGCATGCCGACCGAGGCCGAGCAGCGCATGGCCTCGAACATGGCGATGCAGCCCAAGGACGCCGCCGAGATCCACGACATGTTCTTCCGCGCCGATGCGTCCCAGCGCGCGATGATCCTGCACAATCTGGCGCAGACGCCGCTGAAGGCCGCCCCGCGGATTCCGACAGTGCGCGCCAAGCGCGCGATCCAGATCCTGGAGATGGCGGCGATCGCCAATGATGTCGAGAATTTCACCTTCGAGCTCGGCGACAGCCTGATCCTGCCGTCACGCGTCGCAGCGCAAATCGTCGACGATGCCGGCGGCGAGGCGCTCGCGATCGCCGCACGCGCGCTCGACATGCCGAGCCCGAACTTCCAGCGCATCCTGCTGTTCTTCAAGCCGGAGATCGGCAACTCCGTGGATTCGGTCTACCGGCTGTCGCGGCTCTACGATCGCCTCAGCGACCGCTCCGCGCTGGTGATGCTGGCCGCCTGGCGCGGCTCCACGCTCGCCGTCACCCGCGCAAAGTACCAGTCGTCGCTGCATGACAGCGAACGCCAGCGCGCGCGTGGCGCTTCCGGCCAATCTCGGCCGACCGTGCAACCGGGCTCCGCGCCTGCGGTACGGACCGGCACTGACGGATCATCGGATCGCTAGAGGACGTGAATTGATTCCGTCGCCGAGAAGGCGATGCGCTCCCTCTCCCGCTTGCGGGAGAGGGTTGGGGAGCCCGCGGCCTCATCGAAGCAAACAACGACGATCGCGCCCGCATCAGGTCTTTGCCAGTTCAAGAAAGTGCCGCCCGGCGCGGTCTTCGGTCTCGACGACCCAGGCGTCGGGGTCGAAGCGGATTTCCTTGGTCAGACGCTCCTCGACAGCAGGCTCCGGCATCGGCTGCGGGGTAAGTGGCACGAAGAAGCGATCGACCGGCCGGCCGTCGTCATAGGAGGTCTGCGGCGCCGGCACGTAGAGCATCGCATTGCCGTCGAGCAGCGATACCTTGACGAACACCGCACCCGCCTCCTCGGCGCCGCGACGGCGCACCGCGCCGAACACGCCCTCGGTCTGGCACCGGCGCAAATAGGCTGAGACCCAGATATTTGATTTCAAACGCATGAGCGCACGATAGGCCAGCGCTGCAATCAGCACCAGCCTTCAGCTTTGCGTGACAACTTATTCGACGGGATGGCCGATCGCGGCGCCGAGCTCGCGCAGCAGGCGGTCGGATACCTGGCCGGTGACCTGCATCTTGTGCTCGCGCTCGAACTTCTGGATCGCGGACTGGGTCTCGGCACCCATCGCGCCCGTGATCTTCAAATTCCCATAGCCGTATTCGGACAGCGCGCGCTGCACGCCGGCGATGCGCCGCGCGGCCGGACTCTGCTGCACCGGGATCGGCGCCGGCGGACGCATCGCGGATGGCGGCGTCGAAATTGTTTGCTTGACCAGATTGGTCATGGGATCGCTGCCCGAGCGCGGCGTCGATGCGGTCGCCTCGACCGGTTTCTCCGGCGGCTTCTCGGCGGTTCGCTCGGCAGGTTTGGGCTCGACGCGAAACTCGGTCGCCTTCGGCTCGAGCGGCGAGGTATCTGCGCCGACGGGGCGCGGACGCGGCAAGGGGCTCGACAGCGGCACCGACGACGGCACGGGAAGATTGATCACGGTGCCGAACATCGGCGCCGGATGCCGGCCGGTCTGCAGGAACAGCGCATTGGCGACGATCGCGCTGATCGCGGCGACGGCGACGAGCCCGGCCAGCGTGTCCCTGGGGCTGTGCAGCAGCACACGCATCACGAGGTTGCGCTCGGTCTCGACATCGACGACCGCGGCCTTGGCACCACGGCGGCGCGGAGCAGCTTCGTCCTTGGCAGACTTCTTAGGCACTTTTCTTCACCAAAGCGGGTTGGTCTTGTGATTGATCCTGAGTTTGGACCTGAGTTTGGATCTGAGTTTCCTGGCGCAGCACCGGCGTCAGCGTCGCGATCTTGCTCTCGCTCGCCCTGCTCTCGGCCGGCTTGGCCTGCGGCGGCGTATAGACGAGCGGCAGCTTGACGGTGACGGCGGTGCCTTCGCCGAGCCTGCTTTGTACCGTCAATTCACCGAGATGCAACGCCACCAGGCTCTTCACGATCGACAATCCGAGGCCGGTGCCTTCGTGACGCCGCTGATAGGTCTTGCCGGCCTGGAAGAACGGCGCGCCGATACGTTTTAGATCGTCTGGCGCGATTCCGACGCCGGTGTCGCTGATGCGCAGCGTGAGCTGCGAGCCTGTGACCGCGGCGATCACCGAAACCTGCCCGCCGCGCTCGGTGAACTTGATGGCGTTGGCGACGAGATTGAGCACGATCTGCTTGAAGGCGCGCGGGTCGCCGGTCATCACAGGCAGATCCTGCGGTGCGTCGGTGATGAGGTCGATGCCGTTCTCGCGCGCTTTAAGCGCCAGCAGATTGCAGCAATGGGTCAACGAGGCGCGCGGCGCGAACGGCTCGGACGCAATCTCGAAATTGCCCGATTCCATCTTCGACATGTCGAGGATGCCGTTGACGAGCGACAGCAGATGCTGGCCGGAATCGTTGATGAGCTGGGCATATTCCTTGCGCTGGGCCGCGCCCAGCATCAGGGTCTGCTCCTGCGCGATCATCTCGGAGAAGCCGATGATGGCGTTGAGCGGCGTGCGCAGCTCATGGCTCATGGTGGCGAGGAAGCGCGTCTTGGCGGCGTCGGCCGCCTCCGCTGCGCTGCGCGCCTGATCGAGCGCCTGCTCGGACAGCTTGCGATCGGTGATGTCGCGCATCACGCCGACGACTTCGGCTTCGCGCGTGGCGTCACGGCCCGGATCCTGGTCGAGCGGGCGGCAGCGCATCTCGACCCAGATGAAGTCGACCTGGCTGCGTTCGGAGCCGACAGGCTCGCGCCGCAACCGGAATTCGACGCTGCGCACGTCGCCGCGCGCGGCATCCGACAACGTGGTGAGATAGGCTGGACGATCGGCGACATGGACGCGGTCGAACAGGCCGTGGCCGTGCAGCTGCGTCACTGATATGCCGAGCATGGCCTCGGCGGCCGGCGAGATGAACTGCACCGCGCCGTTGCGCTGATGCCGGGAAATGACGTCGCTCATGTTGCGCGCGAGCAGACGATAGCGATCCTCCTCGCGCGACAGCAGCGCAACGCTGGTGCGCGCGAGCGACTCCGCGCCAAAGGCAAGGCCCGCGGCATAGAGAGTGGCCGAGGCGACGCCGAACGCCATCAGCACGCCGCGCGCCACAGCGCTCGGTTCCTCCACCGGCAGCCAGCCGAGCTGGCTGACCAGAATCAGGATCCCCGCGCAGGACAGCGCGAGCAGCGAGGCGAAAGCCGCGACGCGGCGCGAGGCCGACAGCGCAGCTTCGAGGGGAACCACGACCAGCCAGACCGCGGCGAAAGATTCGATGCCGCCGGTCGTGACCGCGACCGCCATGATCAGGCCGGCGAGCGCCAGCGACGACAGCACATGCGCGCCTTCATAGCGTCCGGTGCGCGACAGGAACCAGGACAGCATGATCGGCGCGATCAGCCACGCGAAAGCAGCGACCTCGACCGCGCTCGGCGCGCCGCGCATGGCGAGATAAACAGGGAATGCGGCAAACGCCGCCAGGCTGCCCAGCAGTCGCGGCGCCATGAAGGCACGATGGCGTGCACGCGTCAGCGCGTCGTAACGCGCGGAGGGATGCAGCAGCGCATCGAGACAATCGCGGATGATACTCAAAACTGTCACGGGTCTCGCGCTTCGGCTCACTCGTCGAGAAGACGCGCCGGAACGCCTCCTTATCGTTGAGCCAACCTGTCAGAGCGACCTTAAACGAGTGCTAAGGCGGTGCGGCGTGCCGCCGGACACCGTGTCATCGCAGGGCTTTTTAGACGATTTGACGACGTCTTCCGCGAGGATGGTGAACACAGGGTTTCGCGTTGCTCTTCATGGTTTCGAATTGGTGGATACCGGGACCGAAGGACCACGGAGGCGCCGCATCAATGGAAAATTTACGAGACCGGGTGGTGCCAAGATTTTTGCGTAAATTTTCCGCGAATTAAGCGGAAGGCAAGCACTTGCGATTTATCGAGAGTTGCTAGGTCCGACACCTCGCGGGGATCGCCGCGGCGGGATCTAACATACAGGTCGATCAGATGCGCTTTCTGCTCCGCATCACATTCTGGCTCGGGCTGGTGCTGGTGCTCCTGCCGCGGGACAAGACACCCGAATCGGAGAAGTTGCCGCAGATCGGCGCCGCCGATGCGGTGCAGGCTGCGACCGCGGCCGTCTCCGACGTGACCCAGTTCTGCAAGCGCCAGCCGGCGGCCTGCGAGGTCGGCGGACAGGCCGCGACCATCATCGGCCAGCGCGCCCAGGACGGCGCGAAGAAGCTCTATCAGATCATCAACGACAAGAAAGAGCAGCTCGAGAAGACCGACAAGAACGACAACAAGAAGGCGCCCGACCACACCGGCTCGATCGCGCTCGCCGGCGAAGGCGATGCCGCCTCGAGCGAGGCGCCACGCGACACCCTGAGCCAGGACGACCTCGCGCTGGAATGGCGCGGACCCGGGCCAGCGAATTAGCCCCCAAAACCTATCGATTTCACGGCTTGGCGTCCCTATATTGGCCTGAACGGGAACTTTGGGCTGATATGACGACAATCGACGAAATCAGGGACAATTTCGAGCTTCTGGACGAGTGGGACGACCGCTACCGGTACGTCATCGAGCTCGGCCGCACCCTGGAACCGATGCCCGACGCCGAGCACTCCGCCGCCAACAAGGTGAATGGCTGCGTCAGTCAGGTCTGGCTCCAGAAGCTGGTCGATCGCGATGGCGGCGCGCCGATCCTCAGATATCGCGGCGACAGCGACGCCCATATCGTGCGCGGGCTGGTCGCGATCGTGCTCTCGCTTTATTCGGGCCGCACGCCGCAGGAAATCCTCGCGACCGACGCGATCGCCGTGTTCGACGAGTTCGGCTTTCGCGATCATCTGACGCCGCAGCGCTCCAACGGCCTGCGCTCGATGGTCGAGCGCATCAAGACCGACGCGAAAGAGGCGCTCGCGGAAGCTTCGTAAGAAGCTTCGTAGGGTGGGCAAAGCGAAGCGTGCCCACCATTCTTAGTGCGATCGACGAGAGCTGGTGGGCACGGCGCTACGCGCCTTTGCCCACCCTACAAAATCTGGGCCCGGCCTACTTCCGCTTCCGCTGCTGCTGTCCCAAACCCATCTGCTTGGCCAGTTGCGAGCGCGCCACCGCGTAGTTCGGCGCGACCATGGGATAGTCGGCGGGCAGGCCCCATTTCTCGCGATATTGCTCCGGCGTCATGTTGTACTGGGTGCGCAGATGGCGCTTGAGCGATTTGAAGCGTTTGCCGTCTTCCAGACAAACGAGATAGTCCGGCGCGATCGACTTCTTCAGCGACACCGCCGGCTTTGCCGGCTCGAGCGGCACCGCCTCGACGCGGCCTGACGAGACCCGCACCAGCGCGCCATGCACCTGGCTGATCAGGTTCGGAATCTCGGCGGCCGGCGTCGGATTGTTGCCGACATAGGCCGAGACGATGCTCGCCGTCAGCTCGATGAAATTCTTAGCCCCGGCATCCGACATGGGCCCGACCTTTCCTTAAATCCTGCGTCTCACGGGAAAGACGCCACCAAAGTATTTCGTGTCAACAATACGTTCGGCTGAAATAAGACGACTGACGAGTATGAGCTGATGACTGACGGCGTGGCAAGAACGGTCGCGCTGTACTTGAGAGCTGTACTTGGAACGGCGGGTCTCAGCTCCGCTGGTCGAGATGGGCGCGCAGCTCGTCGATCGAGGCGAAGCGCATCATGCCCTCCGGCATCTGCGCTTCGATCGAGCCGTCGGAATAGAGCGAATAGGCCATGCCGTCCACGATGCCGGATTTGAGCACCGTCACGGCCGCCTGCTCGACCTCTGGCGCCGGCTGGGGTGCGGGCGGCGGCGGAGCGGACTCAGTAAAGGTCGACGGCGAGCGCGGCGGCGGTGGACGGCGCGAGGCGGCCGGCGGCTCCGGTGCTCGCATACGGTCCGGCCTCGGCCAGGCATCATCAAAGCTCGCGGGCGGAACGTCCGGGCCGGCCGGCACCGTGGGTTCTTCATGCGGAGGCTCGCCGGCCTTCGCTTCCGCGCGCTCGCGTTCCTTGCGCGAGGTCGAGGCGAACATCAGATTGCGCCGGCGCGGTGTATCCGGAGTTGGAATTTCCGGTTCCGGTTCCGGCGTCGGCTCGACGCGCGGACGCTCTCGTAGGGGTGCTTCGCCCTGCCATGGCGGCGGCGCGGCGGCCGGCAGCGGCGGCACCGGCTCGCCCTTCATCGCAGGTGCCGGCTCGAGCGCAGGCGCGCCGGGGGTCGCAAGACCCGGCAGCACGGGCCTGACCCGGACGTCGGACGGCGCGGCGGATCCGGCCAGCCGGCGCGCGATGCCCTTCAGCTCCACGACCACGACGTAGAGACCAGCCAGTAACATTCCGGAGCAGACGCCGATCGTACCGGAGATTATGAGAGTGCTGCCGAGGCTGAATTCCCTGACGGAGAAGCCAAAAGCGACCGCAAGGAGGCCCGCCACAAAGGCGACGATGCCCGCGATCAACAATGCCAAGGTCATCGAACCCACCCCAAGCCGCGCATCCACGCGCGGCATCCTCTAACTCTACGCCACGATACCGTCATACGGTGTTCCTCGCCAACGACCAATTATGCGCCGCGTTCCTAAAGGGAAGGATATCAGGGACTTATTCACATTCCCTTCAGCTACGGTTCGCTACTGCTGGTCTGCTCCCGGTTGCAAGGATTTGCTGCGTCGCATCAGGAATTTAGCCATAATGCCCAATTACTTGGTAATGGAACTGCGCTATAGGGATTCCGGGGAAGTGGCCCACGCGCACCAGCAGGGCCAAGAGGGGATTCCGGGTCACCAATAGCCATGACATCCATCACGACTTCGGCGATCGACACGCCTCTTCGGCGCTCGGTTGAACGGACTTGCGACGATCTCGCCATGCTGGTGCTGGCCGCGGTCGCCGTCATTGCCGGCTTGACCTTCCGCGACTACGGGCTCGGGTGGGACGATTACACCCACGCTGAATATGCCGATCTGCTGCTGCGCATGTACGGTTCCGGTTTCCGGGACACCGCGGCACTCTCCTTTGCCAATCTCTATATGTATGGCGGCGGCTTCGACATGGTCGCAGCCCTCCTGCACAAGGTCATTCCGCTCGAGCTGTTCGAGACGCGACGTCTGCTCGGCGCGATCGTCGGCGTGATCGGGCTTGCGGTGACGTGGCGGCTCGGCCGCCGCATCGGCGGGCCTCTTGCCGGTCTTGCCTCACTCCTGCTGCTGGCGCTCTGCCCGATCTTCTACGGCCACATGTTCATGAATCCGAAGGATGCGCCCTTCGCGGTGGCCATGATCATCCTGATGCTGGGCCTCGTCCGGCTCGCCGAGGAATATCCGCAGCCCTCGCCGCGCACGATCCTGATCGTCGGTCTGGGTGCCGGCCTGTCGCTCGGCTGCCGCATCCTCGGCGGGCTCGCGCTGGTCTACGCCATGGTCGGCTTCATGCCGTTGTTCCTGGAAGAGCTGCGCACCGAAGGCGTCCGCGAAGCAGCCCGCCGCTTCGCCCATGTCGTCTACCTGCTGCTGCCCGGCCTCGTGTTCGGCTACCTCGTGATGGGCCTGATCTGGCCGTGGTCGATCATGGAGCCCGGCAATCCCTTCGAGGCGCTGACCTACTTCTCGCACTTCTTCGAAAAGCCCTGGAAGGAAATGTTTGACGGCGCGATCGTGTCCGTGCCCGACATGCCCTGGTCCTATCTGCCGACGCTGTTCGCGCTCCAGCTGCCCGAAGTCATGCTGGTGCTGATGGGCGGCGCCGTGGTCAGCACCTTCGCGATGCTGCCGCGCCGCGAGGTTCCGGCGCGCCGCAAGACCATCATGCTGATGCTGACGCTCGCTGCGACGCTGCCGCTCGCGATCGCGATGGTGAAGCGGCCGGCGCTGTACAACGGCATCCGCCATTTCGTCTTCGTGATCCCGCCGATGGCGGTGCTCGGCGGCGTCGGCTTCGCCTGGGCCATCGAGCGCCTGCGCGCCAATCACCGCACCTGGCAGCCGGTCGTGGTCGCGACCTTCTGCTTCGGCCTCGCGCTGTCGCTCGCCGAGATGATCCGGCTGCATCCCTATCAATACACCCATTTCAACCACATCGCCGGCACCGTGCGCGGCGCCGACGACCGCTTCATGCTGGACTATTGGGGCCTCGCGCTGAAGCAGGCCTCCGACGAACTGCGCGAGCAGCTCGTCGAGCGCCAGGAAGTGCCGCCGCGCAATCGCAAATGGAAGGTCGCTGTGTGCGGCCCGCAACGTCCGGCCCAGGTCGCGCTCGGCCCCGACTTCACCATCGGCTGGGATTCCAACGCGGCTGATTTCGCCATGACGCTCGGCGAGTTCTACTGCAAGGGCCTCACCGCGCCTGTGATGGTCGAGATCAAACGCGACGACGTGGTGTTCGCCCGCGTTTACGACATCCGCGGCAGCAGCATTTCCAGCCTGCTCTCGATCCCGGCGCCGTAATTTCTTTCCCGATCTCCGGCCTGCACAAGAAAAACGCAATTCGTAGCCCGGATGAGCGCCAGCGACATCCGGGGCCTACGGGCAGCCCCGCATATCGCTTCCGCTCATGCGGGCTACGCTGAACTGCCGCGCTTTGCCCACCTTGCTGCCAGCCGTGACCAAGACTAGGCTCCCTCCCCGCAACAACGATGTTCGGAGAGATCAGCCATGTCACCAGCGGAAGCGCGCCTGAAGGAAGTGCCGTCGAACATGACGGAGGCAGAGTGGCAGCAACGGGTCAATCTCGCCGCCTGTTATCGCCTCGTCTCGCTGTACGGCTGGGACGATCTGGTCGACACCCACATCTCCGCGCGCGTGCCCGGCCCGGACCATCACTTCCTCATCAATCCCTATGGGCTGATGTTCGACGAGATCACGGCGTCCAGCCTCGTCAAGGTCGATTTGCACGGCCACCAGCTCTCCGAGAGCGAGTACAGCATCAACCCGGCCGGCTTCACGATCCATTCGGCGATCCACGAGGCGCGTGAGGACGCCATCTGCGTGCTGCATCTCCACACCCTCGACGGCACCGCGGTGTCGAGCAGCGCCGAAGGCCTGCTGCCGCTGAACCAGACCGCCCAGCTCGTCACCCACGACATCGCCTACCACGACTATGAAGGCATCGCACTCGACCACGACGAGCGGCCGCGGCTGCAGAAGGATCTCGGCGACCACAACCACATGCTCCTGCGCAACCATGGCACGCTGACCGTCGGCCGCTCGGTCGCCTCCGCCTTCGAGCGCATGTACCACCTCGAGCGCGCCTGCTCGATGCAGGTCCGCACGCGCGCGCTGGGCACGCCGGTCTATCCGGTCGACGACGTCGCGATCGACAAGAACACCGAGCTGCTCGCCAACCGCGACCGCGCCGAGCTGCGCGCGACCAACCTGGTGTGGCCGCCCCTGCTGCGCAAGCTCGACCGCGAGCTTCCGGGTTACCGGTCTTGAGATTTTCGGGATCTGGTGTAGGGTAGTCGCCAACACCCTCTACACGTTTCGGAATGAAACGCCGCCCAATTCCGGGCGGCGTTTTTGTTTTGGGGCACCGCGGGCACAATCACCATCACCCTGAGGTGCTCGCCTCTTCGGCGAGCCTCGAAGGGCGACGGGAGGCGCAGCTACGCACGCAATGACGGGGAGAGGTCTCGTAGGGTGGGCAAAGCGAAGCGTGCCCACGTTCTTTCGTAATCATTAAGAGGTGGTGGGCACGGCGCTTTGCGCCTTTGCCCACCCTACGGCACCGCTCCTATTTCACCTCCGCCAGCGCCGCGAGAATCCGGGCCCAGGAGCGGATCCCCTTCTGGAAGCTGCGGAGGTCGTACTTCTCGTTCGGCGAGTGGATGTTGTCGTCATCCAATCCAAAGCCGACCAGCAGCGAGTCCAGGCCCAGCGTGCGCTTGAAATCGGCGACGATCGGGATCGAGGCGCCCGAGCCCATCAGCACGGTCTCCTTGCCCCACTCTTCCGTCAGCGCCTGCTTGGCGGCGGCAAGCGGCTTCATATTCCAGTCGAGCGCGATAGCGGGCCCGGCGGAATGGTCTCCGAACTCGACCTTGCAGTCGCCGGGAATGCGCGCCGCCACGTATTCGCGGAAGGCCTTGCGGATCTTCTGGGGGTCCTGCCCCTCGACAAGGCGGAACGAGACCTTGGCTGAGGCGTGCGACGGGATCACCGTCTTGGAGCCTTCGCCGATATAGCCGCCCCAGATGCCGTTGACGTCGCAGGTCGGGCGCGTCGAGGCCTGCTCGATCAGGAGTCGACCCTTCTCGCCGGCTGGGATCGACAGCCCGATCGGCTCGAGGAACGTCTTGGGCGTGAAGTCGAGTTTCTTCCACTGCGCCAGGATGTCCGCCGGCGTATCCTTCACCCCGTCATAGAAGCCGGGGATGGTGATGCGGTTGTCGTCGTCGAACAGCCCGCCCAAAATCCTGGTCAGCACGCGGATCGGGTTCATCGCGCTGCCGCCGAACACGCCGGAATGCAGATCGCGGTTGGCGGCGGTGATCTTCAGCTCTTCATAGAGCAAGCCGCGCAGCGACGTCGTGATCGCCGGCGTGTTGCGATCCCACATGCCGGTGTCACAGACCAGCACGTAGTCCGCCTTGAACTCGTCCTTGTTGGCCTCGATGAACGGCACGAAATTCTTCGAGCCGACTTCCTCCTCGCCTTCGATCAGGAAGGTGACGTCGATCGGCAGCGAGCCCGTCACCTTCTTCCAGGCGCGGCAGGCCTCGACGAAGGTCATGACCTGGCCCTTGTCGTCCTCGGCGCCGCGCGCGACGATGATCTTGCGGCCGTCGGCATGGTCGGTCACGACCGGCTCGAACGGCGGACGGTGCCAGAGATTTAGCGGATCGACCGGCTGCACATCGTAGTGACCGTAGAAGATCACATGCGGACGCCCGCCCGTTCCGATCTTGCCGACGATGGCGGGATGACCGGCGGTCGGCCTCACTTCGGTGGCGACACCCAGGCTCGCGATATCCTTGGCGAGGTGCTCGGCCGCCGCCTTGCAGTCAGCGGCAAAGGCTGGATCCGCCGAGATCGACTTGATCCGCAACAGCGAGAACAGACGCTCCAGGCTGTTGTCAAAGTCCTTGTCGATGTGATCGAGCACGGATTGAAGCTGTGCATTGGCCATGGTCGGATTCCTGACTTTTGAGTCTCAAGAGGTCCCGGGTTTTACCGCTGCCGCGGCTTCGGAGCCAGCCGCAACCGGCGGATGCCGGATGTGCCATGCGAGGCTACCGGCAAGGATCGCCGTGGCGATCAGATTATTGCCCCATGCCTGGATGACATTGGGAAACCACGGCAGTGCCAGCAGCATGAGGATGCCGGCAGCGCCCAGCGCCAGCCAGGTTCCCAGCCGCACATTCGGTCGCACGTCGAAGGCGGCGCGATGCATCAGCACCGTCATCGGGAAGAACAGCCACATGAAGTAATATTGGCGCGCCAAAGGTGAGGCCACCGTCATCAGGCAGAACAGGATGCCGAGCTCCTCCGCATCCGAGCGCGCCGTTCGCCGCCGCTGCGGCGGCATCACCGCGAGGAAGCCGAGCCCGAGCAAGGCCGACACGGCCAGCACGATCCAGTTCGCCGTCTTGTAGTCGACGTCGATGATGTTCATCGTGCGCGGCGGCTTGTTGGGATCTTCCTGATTGTAGTTGATCGGCCGAACCAGGCGGTGCGTGACGGCGATGACGGACTGGTTGACCCACGACCAGTTCTGCTCGTCGCGCTGGCCAAAGCCCTTTTCCGAGCTCGACCCGACCATGCCCTGGTACCAGGTCTTGAGCTCGGCCGCATTGCGCTCGAAGCCGCGGATCGGCGCCGGCGCGATATAGAGAAGGATGCCGGTGAAGGCGACCGTCGTGACGGTGGCTGTCCACTGCCGCCGCCAGATGAGATAAGGCAGCACCGCGATCGGAAACACCTTGATGGCGGTGGCGAGCGCGAACATGAAGCCCGCGAGCCAGGACCGCTGATGCTGCAGGCACCAGAAGCCCCAGAGCATCATCGCCAGCAGGACGAGGTTCGGCTGGCCGAGGTCGAACTGATCGAACACGAACGTCACGGTGACCAGGGCTGGCAGCGCCTCCAGCCACGGACCGGCCCTACGGCCCGATCCGGTCATGGCATTGGAGAACATGCCCGTGTACCACCACGCCGCCGCGTTCAGGATCGACAGCACGACATAGAGCGGGATCTTGCCGAACCAGCTCGGGATCGCCAGCAGGATTGCGGGCAGCGGTGGATAGATGAACTCGAAATACTCACGGATGTTGTCGGGATAGAGCGCCCCGCCATGGAGGACCTGCTGTCCGGCCCAGTACCACAGCCCATAATCCTTGGTCTTGCCGTGGCCGAAGATTTCGGGAACGAGCACGTCGGCGGTCAGGAGGACGCAGCAGAGCACGAAGAGCAGGTCGAGCGGCGCACGCAGCGACAAGGCTCTGAGCGCGCCGGGTTTGTCTGATAAATTCGGTGATGTCACTTTATGTCCAGTCGGCAACGAATAGCACGTAGCAGACCGACGGTCGCTTGGAGAGCCCCTCACCCGAATTTGTTCCCATCGCGCATGTGGCCGGCCGGAAGCGGCCAGATGCGACGAATGGCCTAAAACGGCGCCCGCATGCCTACCTCCGCAGCAATCCGCCGAGCGCGCCGCGGACCAGGGTGCGGCCGATCGAGCCGCCGAGCTGGCCGGCGACCGACTTGCCGATATTGGCGGCCATTCCTCCGATCACCTGGTTGGTGACCGATCGCGTCATATCGCGCGCGATGACCTGGCCCGTGGACAGGCGGCCGCGCTTGACATTGGTGCCGAAGATGGTGCCGACGATCGAGCCGATCTGGCCGAGGATGCCGCCGCCTTCGCCGCTCGCCGGAGCGTCCGCCGTCGCCGCGGTGCCGGCGATGCGCTTCTGGATCATCTCGTAGGCGGACTCTGCATCGACGGCGGTGTCGTATTTGCCCTTCACCGGACTTGCATCCATGATCACCTTGCGCTCCTCCGGCGTGATCGGTCCGATGCGGGCCGATGGCGGCCGGACCATGACGCGCTCGACCATCGCCGGCGTGCCGTTGCCTTCGAGGAAGGACACCAGCGCCTCGCCCTTGCCGAGCTCCATGATCACCTTGGCGGTGTCGAGCTTCGGGTTCGGCCGGAAGGTCTGAGCCGCAGCCGCAACCGCCTTCTGGTCACGCGGGGTGAAGGCGCGCAGCGCATGCTGCACCCGGTTACCCAGCTGCCCGAGCACGCGATCCGGCACGTCGATCGGGTTTTGCGTCACGAAGTAGACGCCGACGCCCTTGGAGCGGATCAGGCGGACCACCTGCTCGATCTTGTCCATCAGCGCCTTCGGCGCGTCGTTGAACAACAGATGCGCCTCGTCGAAGAAGAACACCAGCTTGGGCTTGGGCAGATCGCCGACCTCGGGCAGCTCCTCGAACAGCTCCGACAGCATCCACAGCAGGAATGTCGCGTAAAGCCGTGGGCTCTGCATCAGCTTGTCGGCGACGAGGATGTTGACCATGCCGCGGCCGTCGCGGTCGGTCTTCATGAAGTCCTTCAGCGTCAGCGCCGGCTCGCCGAAGAATTTGCTGGCGCCCTGGTTCTCCAGCACCAGAAGCTGGCGCTGGATGGTGCCGACGGTGGCCTTGGTGACGTTGCCAAATCCCTGGGCCGCCTTCCTGATGTCGGCAAGCGGACTTTCCCCCGCATCCGCGCCCTTCTTGCCGGCATCCGGCACGATGGCGTCAAGCAGCGCGCGCAGATCCTTCATATCGATGAGGGTCAGCCCGTTGTCGTCGGCAACGCGGAAGGCGACGTTGAGCACGCCTTCCTGCACATCATTCAGGTCGAGCATGCGTGCGAGCAGAAGCGGCCCCATCTCGGTGACAGTCGCGCGCACCGGATGGCCCTGCTCGCCGAAAACGTCCCAAAATACCGTCGAAAACTGATCGGGCTGGAATGTCAGCCCCATCTCGGAAGCGCGCTTGACGATGAAGTCTTTGGCTTCGCCAACCTCTGAGATGCCGGAGAGGTCGCCCTTGATGTCGGCGGCGAAGACCGGGACGCCGGCGCGCGCAAATCCTTCCGCCATGACTTGCAGCGTCACTGTCTTGCCGGTTCCCGTTGCACCGGTGACGAGACCATGGCGATTGGCGAGCGCCAGCGTCAGCCAGGCCTGCTCGTCTCCCTTGCCGACGAAGATCTTGTCGTCGGTGTCGCCGAGCTTGCTGTCCTGTGCGGTCATTATTCTCTCTGATCTCTCTGCCGTGTTTCGCGTATTGAAACTCGAATGCACCTGTTCCGTAGTTTAACGCATCTCGCGCGCCGATTAAAACCATTCAACGCGCTCTGGACATGCGACATTGTCGGAAAAGAAGCGGACGACATCAGCCGAAAGTAGGAACGATGCGTTCGCACCGCGGCAATTTTTCGTCGATTCCATCTCCGCTCTTGCAACGCTGCAACACTTTTCGCGCCTTCGAGAGTGAATCGGAACATCGCGTGCGTTCATCGCTTGTATTTCACATCACACCGGCTCAAGATCATTTTTGAAGAAATATTCCGGGATGCAAACCGGCTGAGGGGCGGGCCTTATGGACGAGTTGATCGGGAGGCTGGCGACAAACGCCAGCATAGATAGTGCTGTCGCTGAAAAGACCGTCGGCATCATCCTGGGCTTCCTCCGCAACGAAGGTCCTTCCGAGAACGTCGAAGCCTTGATCGATCATATTCCCGGCGCGGAAGCGGCGATCGAGGCATCCAGCAGCGGCGGCGGACTGTCGCGGCTGATGGGTGGCGGCCTGATGGCCGTCGGCACGCGCCTGATGGGCCTGGGCCTCGGCATGTCCGACATTCAGACGATTGCCCGTGAACTTTTCCGCTTCGGCCGAGACAAAATCGGAGCGGATCAGATGGGCAAGATCATTGCGGGGACACCGGGCCTCAGCCAGTTCGCCTGAAGCCACGTATTTCATATCGAGTATCATGACATATCCGATCTCCGAGATTGAGGGCCTGCCGGCCTTTGCCGCCAACAAGTTGAAGGCGCAGGGAATCCGCACCACCGACGCGCTGCTCGATGCGGCCTCGACGGTGAAGGGGCGCAAGGCGCTCTCCGCCAAGACCGGCATCAGCGAGCAGCAATTGCTCGAATGGGCCAACGTCTCCGACTACATGCGCATCCCCGGCATGGGCCGCGCCAAGGTCGGCCTGGTGCGTGCGGCCGGTGTCACCACCGTGCGCGAGCTCGCCTATCGGAATCCGGCAAGGCTCGCCCAGAGCATGCGGGACGCCAACGAGAAGAAGAAGCTCGTCCGCATCCTGCCTTCCGAGAAGTCGGTCGGCGACATCATCGCCAAGGCGAAGAAGCTGTCGCCGAAGATTACGTATTGATCTTAGCTCCGTCATCCTGAGGTGCGAAGCATGGGACGCAACGCGTCCCATGAAGAGCCTCGAAGGATGCACGGCCAAGCTGCTACCGCACGGGGAGAGCCGGGCCGTCGCCCTTCGAGGGCCGCTGAAGAAGCGGCCACCTCAGGGTGACGGTCAGAGAGCGGTGCCTATTGGTGCCCCCAATCCCGCCTTGAATCCCCCCTCCTCGACCGCTAAAGCGGGCCGCATGAACGCCTCGCCCTCTCCATCCGTCCCGTCGGCCGGCTCGCCCGGGCCTGACATGCTGCGGACGCTGCTGGAACGGCCTCTCCCGGCCGTCATGGGCGTGCTCAACGTCACCCCGGACTCCTTCTCCGACGGTGGAAAATTCATTGCGCCCGAGGAGGCGCTGAAGCAGGCGCGGGCGATGATCGCTGATGGCGTCGACATCATCGACGTCGGCGCCGAATCCACCAGGCCCTACACCGGTGCCAAGGCCGTCACGGCGGCGGACGAGCTTGCCCGGCTGAAGCCGGTGCTGGCAGGCATCGTCGCGCTCGGCGTCCCCGTGTCGATCGACAGCATGAAGGCCGACGTGGTCGCTTTCGCGCTCGACCAGGGCGTTGCCATCGCCAACGACGTCTGGGGCCTGCAACGCGATGCCGCCATGGCGCCGCTGGTCGCCGCGAGAGGCGTCCCCATCATCGTCATGCACAACCGCGACAGCGTCGATCCCGCCATCGACATCGTCGTGGACATGAAAGCGTTCTTCCTGCGCTCACTCGACATCGCCGCCAAGGCCGGCATCGCGCGTGAAAAAATCGTGCTCGATCCCGGCATCGGCTTCGGCAAGACGGCCGAGCAGAGCATGACCGCGCTGGCGCGGCTGCGCGAGCTCGACGTATTCGGCCTGCCGGTCCTGGTCGGTGCCTCGCGAAAACGCTTCATCGCCTCGGTGTCGCCCTCGGAGCCATCGGGGCGGCTCGCCGGCTCGATCGCCGCGCATCTGATCGCCGCGCAGCACGGCGCAAAAATCATCCGGACCCATGACGTCGCCGAGACCCTGCAGGCCCTGCGGGTCGCCAACGCAATCGAGAGCAAGCAATGACCGATACGATCTTCGTGACCGGCCTGTCGATCCACGCGCGCCACGGCGTGATGGATCACGAGACCGAGGTCGGCCAGCGTTTTGTCATCGACCTCGAACTCTATACCGACCTGTCGGAGCCTTCGCGCAGCGACCGCCTCTCCGACACCGTGTCCTACGCCGAAGTCGTGGCGACCACGACGGCGGCATTCAAGAATACCAATTACAAGCTGCTGGAGCGCGCGGCCGGCGCGGTCGCCGACGCGATCCTGTCGCACTTCCCGCGCATCCGCGCGCTGAAGATCACCGTGCACAAGCCGCATGCGCCGATCGCCGCGATCTTCGACGACGTCGGCATCATGCTGACGCGCTCGCGGCACCCCTGACATGGCGAGCGTGCTGATCGCACTCGGCGGCAATGTCGGCGACGTCCGCACGACGTTCCGCAAGGCGATCGCCCATATCTGCGGCATAGCGCAAGCCGCGGTGATAGCACGCTCCTCGGACTATGCGACGCCGCCCTGGGGCGACGAGGACCAGGATCCCTTCATCAATGCCTGCGTCGAGATCGAGACTGACCTCGACCCGCACGCGCTCTTGTTCGTGATGCAGAAGGTCGAGCAGAAATTCGGCCGCACCCGGGACAAGGAGCGGCAATGGGGTCCGCGCACGCTCGATCTCGACATGATCGCCTACGACGATGTCAGTTTCCAAAAGCCCGACCTGACCCTGCCGCATCCGCGCCTGTTCGAGCGCGCTTTCGTGCTAGTGCCGCTGGCCGAAATCGCGCCCGACCGCGTGATCTCAGGCATTCGTGTGCGTGACGGGCTCGCCAGCGTCTCGACGCAAGGTATTGAGCGGCTTCCGGATACCGGTTAACCAAAAACAACCGTTTGCAGCGACGGCCGGCCGTGGCAATTTCGCCTGCGAATAACAAGCCGTTTGGGAGCCCTTGGCCGTATGACCTCCGTGACTGACGACCTGCCGCTGGCGGCCGATTTTCCCAAGGCGACCGTCGAGGACTGGCGCAAGCTGGTCGACGGCGTGCTGAAGGGCGCGCCGTTCGAGAAGCTGGTCGGCAAGACCTATGACGGCATCAAGATCGATCCGCTCTATCCGCGCGCCAGGGGCGTTGCGCCCGTGGTGGGACGCGCTGCGGCGGCGCCCTGGCAGATCATGCAGCGGATCGACCATCCCGATGCGACTGCCGCGAATGCGCAGGCGCTGACCGATCTCGAGAATGGCGCGACGGGGCTTTCGCTGGTGTTCGCCGGTGGCAACAGCGCCCATGGTTTCGGCCTGGAACCGACGGCTGATGCGGTCGCAAAAATCTTCAGGGATATTCATCTCGACGCCGGCATCGGCATCGAGCTTCAGATCGGTCCGCAGTCGCGGATGGCCGCGATCCATGTCGCGGAATATGTCAAGAGCCATGGCCTCGATCCCGCCGCCTGCGACATCCGCTTCGGACTCGATCCGCTCGCGGCCGGCGCGGTATGGGGCCACAGCCCTTATAGCTGGGACGAAATCGTTCCGGCCGTCACCGGCGCGATCAAGGGTCTTGCCGCGCTCGGCTTCAAGGGACCGTTCGCGTCCGCCGACGGACGCGTGATCCACGATGCCGGCGGCTCCGAGGTGCAGGAGCTCGCCTTCGTGCTCGCCTGCGGCGTTGCGTATCTGCGCGCGATCGAGAGCGCCGGCGTTCCGCTGGAGCAGGCGCAGGGCATGGTCTATGCGCGGCTCTCTGCCGACGCTGACCAGTTCCTGACCATGGCAAAATTCCGCGCGCTGCGATTGTTATGGGCGCGCATCGAAACAGCGTGCGGGCTGACGCCGCAGCCGCTGTTCATCGCGGCCGATACCGCCTGGCGCATGCTGACGCAGCGCGATCCCTATGTGAACATGCTGCGCGCGACCATCGCGACATTCGCGGCCGGGCTCGCCGGAGCGAATGCGATCACCGTGCTGCCGCATACGCTGGCGCTCGGCCTGCCCGATCCGTTCGCGCGTCGCGTGGCGCGCAACACGCAAGCGCTGCTGCTGGAAGAAAGCAACCTAGCCAAGGTCAGCGATCCCGCCGCGGGTGCAGGCGGCATCGAAACGCTGACGGCGCAGCTCTGCGACGCCGCCTGGGCGCTGTTCCAGGAGAGCGAAAAAGCCGGCGGCGCCTTTGCCGCGCTCCAGCAAGGCCTGTTCCAGAACAAGGTCGCGGCTGCGCGAAAGGCGCGCGACGCCAACATCGCAAGACGCCGCGACGTGCTGACCGGCGCCAGCGAATTTCCGAACCTGCATGAGCGCGAGACGGCTGTGCTGAAGGCAACGCCGGTCGCGCTGGCACCTTACGGCGAACAGAAATACAAGTTCGATGCGCTGCCGCCGATCCGGCTGGCGGAACCGTTCGAAGCGCTGCGCGACAAATCCGATGCCGCGCTGAAGGCACGGGGCGCACGGCCAAAAGTGTTTCTGGCCAATCTCGGCACGGCCGCGGATTTCACCGCGCGTGC
>Ga0307510_10000922_pt1 | contig 31144 bp, 32 predicted proteins | sample 12_EM_MG_FD_207224 | JGI IMG/M metagenome (GOLD analysis project Ga0307510, IMG submission 207224) | Populus trichocarpa ectomycorrhiza microbial communities from riparian zone in the Pacific Northwest, United States - 12_EM | ecosystem: Host-associated > Plants > Roots > Unclassified | place... | reverse complement strand
TAGTTCAACTGGACTCTGACTTGTTGTGACACAAGAAGACCCTATACCATCTGCTAGTTCATAAAAACCCAATCCAAGTCACCCTAAACCCTAAACCCTTGAGTTCCAAGTTGCTTCTGATCAATTCTGAGTTGCTTCTGATCAGTTCCGAGTTGCTTCTGATCCATTCTGAGTTGCTTCTGATCAGTTCTGAGTTGCTTCTGATCCATTCCGAGTTGCTTCTGATCTGTTCCAAGTTGCTTCTGATCCATTCCAAGTTGCTTCTGATCTGTTCCAAGTTGCTTCTGATCCATTCCAAGTTGCTTCTGATCCATTCTGAGTTGCTTCTGATCAGTTCCAAGTTGCTTCTGACCAGTTCCAAGTTGCTTCTGATCAATTCCAAGTTGTTCTCCAATTATTACAAATCTCTTTAACCTAATAATAAGATTAATCAAGATAGGATAAGACCAGTCTAGACCGGTCCAGGTCCAGGTCCATGCCCAAAATGGTCAAAAGACCAGACTGGACCGGACTTTTAAACACTAGGTACAACGACATCTGGCACAACCAAGTCCGAGTCTGGCATCATGGAGCCATCAAGATCCATGTCCAGATCCATAGCGTCATCTTCAGGAAACTCAAGGATTTCCTCATCGTTACTGACACAGCCCTCGCTACCTCCCTTGCTTATATCGTCATCCATCAAGGTGGTGGGACGGGTGACTCAGACACCATCCTCTTTCTCAATGCTTTCATCTGGGCTGGGTCTCAGACTTGTGCTAATACAATCATTCAGTATTGCTGAAATGGACATCGTTTCTGGTAACTTACCCTGTGCTATCATGAATTCCACCAGTATACTTCCAAGCCTTGACTGGAACTTCCTGTGTCAATTGCTTCTGCATTGCATCAGGGGAACCGTTGTGGAGGTCTGGCCTATTGGTGTGCGCTTGAATCTCTGCCTCTTGACGTTTGACAGTCGCTTTCAGTGCAGCAATGGTAGATATGATAGCACGGTGCTCAGCGGCTGCATCCTGTTTCATGGCGATCCTTTTTGCTCTTGCCCAGGCCTTCTTGTCTTCGACCTCCTTTGTAGTATGCTTGCTCTTTTGTGCATTCAGTACAATGTAACCAGGGTGCATATTTGCATTTGCTTCACGTGTGGCGGCTGGCATGATAGACTGGTGTATGGGAAAAGGGAAAGTGAAATAAGAGTAAATGTTGGTTAGTGTAGTTGGGTGAGCAAAAGTGGGATAATGACGAACGTCTTCTGACCCCCAATGTGACAAATCTTTACATAGAATTCTTTAGCCCACAGCACTTGTAAAAGAATTTGGAGCACCCACCATTTTTTTTCCATCTGGCCCACTTTTGTGCCATGCAGTGATATGCGATGTAATGCAGGAGCCACTTCTGTGTGACCTAGTTGTCAATCCATATGAGTGTGAAACCCAAAGAGTCTGCATAGTCAGGAAGAGTGTCCTGGAATGAGGCATGTGATGTCATAGAAGTGGTGATTGGCCAACATGTTTAAGGGACGGACAGAATACCATACAGTGCGCGCTGTGCCAGCAGCATTTACCCATAGATAGCTTGCTTGGTTTGAATACAGTACATAGCTTAATTTTGCATCCGTTGTACACAGTGTGGAGAGTCAGGAAAGAAATTTTAGGAGCATCCTAGAATAATCCACCCTTGCAGAACTTGAATGAATGCACATGATTGAATCAAAAGCAATTTATTCACTTTGATGCCCGTGAAGGTAATGCCAATGGATCTTGATATTTGGCTCATGGATCACTCCTCAGTATCCAGCAAGATTAATCCACATTCACAAGTTTGAGCCTGGGTTGTTTACCATATTATTGCTCTCTCCCTCCTGCTGTATACACATGGATTTTAGAACACTACCTTGTACGAATGATGATCTATGTACTTATTAACGTAGTATGCCTCAAATGAATCTAAAGAATAGCTATGATCAAAATCCAGAGGCATTTTTTGATCCCCGTACACTGGGATCAAGTGCACTGCACGCAGGAAACAGTCCAGATGGATGACTGTTTTGTCCCATCTCCCACATGTACAATCAGGGCGCACAACCCACAACCCTGTCACAGGGTCGCAGCCTATCTTCTGAAACCATTCTACCAGTGCGCAGGGGTATCACACGCCGTTGTATTCAACTGAGAAGAACAGGAGAATACATACCACCACCATCCCACTCATCCCAGGCTTCTCATCATCCTCCATGAGGAAAGCACAATCATGACGTGGTGTACCTCCTTGCCATAAAGGGGTGGAGCGGATGCGCTCACATCACATCCCACGGGTACCACTTGTATCGCCAGGTGCAAAGAATGTGGCGACTGCCAAGTGGAAGACAGACATGGCACCAATTGAAGATTGATCTTCTGCACTTGTACCTGTCTGTGTTGCAAGGCAGTCTTGTGTCATATGAGTTAAATTTGGTTCACCTATGTGAGTTGAAAGGCCGTCTAGGTCTCATGGATAGTTGCACACTTGAAAAGGTTAGAATGGGTTGTTCTCTTGCAGAAATGGATGTACCACATGTGCAGGCCAATGAAACATGCCCGTCGACATTCTCCTCCTCAACAGGCCCTTCATCGTCATCTTCAGCACCTATATTGTTGATTCCTGCTTGATGAGGCATCAGAATGAGTGAGACATTTCTCACAGTAGGGTGCCCAGCTGGTAACATGCCGTGTGCAATAAAATCGCTGCATATGGCAGCTAGTTTATCCAAGCATTGATTAATAGTCAGCATCTGACCTAGTGCCTGATATTTGTTAGAACGGTGCCATGGCTTCTTCACCACTGTAATGTGACAGGATTCGGTAATAGACAAGCATAGTCCCCCTGGAGCCCCAAAGTCTTCTATGTGGCGGCAGTAGTAAAACAAAGCATGTTGCCTAGGAAGGGAGAAACCAGTTGGCCGGATGCCAGGGGTCCGAAATTTTTCACGCAGCTGCCAAAATTTCGCCAGTGCAGCATCGAGAGAGTCCAGTGCATCAGAGTCAATGTCTTGTTGTTGAGTAATATAACAAGCATCCAGGAAGGCAGACAGACACATCATGATCTCATCTGGGACATACCCAACGATCGCAGGGATATAGACCTATGAAAGTTGAGCTTCACATTCAACGATCTGATGAGATCGCACCTTCATCAGGGCCTTGGAGTCGTCCCCCGTCCACTGCTTGAAACACCTACCCTGAGGAAATCGGCAGAGATCCGTAAAAGGCGGCACTGCAGCAATTCTGCAAGCAAGTTAGCAACAATTTGACTATGAGCCATAAGGGTTGTATGAAGGACATACTGCCAATCTATGTTATCCAAGATGATACCCCCACAGCACTCTCTGTGTTGGATCACAATATACTCACATATCTACCTTACAAGATGGTCTTTAAATGCTCCCTTGATCACTTGGTGTAGCAAATCTGGTGAGATCATCTGATAGATGTTGCTGTGCAGAAAGTCAGAAGTGAATGGCTAAAAATGCACCATCAGAGATGAACGATGCATATGAATTACAATGACCACATACAATGATGTCATCATCAACTCCAAATTCAACCCATAGTGTTCAAGAATCCAAGCTATGTACCAAACCATCCATGTAGGCTGGTGTGCGTGGGTCTGCTTGGACATCAAGATCATCCAGGTATGCTGTACACCTACTGGCAGCATCAGATCAGCAACGAGTATGGGTTAGAATACTCACTTGGGGCACTAGCCTTGAACGATGCCAGCAAGCATCACTTGCTCTGGATAATTGGCAATAAATGCAAGGAGGTCGTAAATAACATGTCTGAAGTGGCCATCTGGACATCTGCAAACCAGAGGCTTCATCATGCCTGGGTGTAGTGGCCGTAAGATTGCTGCAATAGACGCATGGTATAACTGGCATTTGAATGCTCGGAACCTTGGGCTATCATCATGTCCACGTTCACCTGGGTTTCCGACATCAGTGCGCCAATGTGAATAATAATGAGAAGCAACTTACATTTAGGGATGGCAAGGAAGGCAATGGGTATGACCGCATTCTGATGAGCACATTGGACAGCATTGTGAGGGTTACCAATAGAGAGATAGAGTGGGTGGTACTCTACATGTCCAGTTGCCACGGTGACTGTGGTCTTATCACTCCCAAGGATAATGGGACAAAGCATTGATCCTTCAGTGGTTGGGTCAGATGCAAAGATATCATCCTGTATGCAGCACCATAAAGACACATTACCCAATAACAATAAGACTGAAACACTTACAGAACGCTGCCAAGCTAGATTTCCCGACATGACATTGTTCCATCGACACTTTCCATGTGCATCGAGATCAACATAAGGGCACAGATCAAACTGTCCCTCGAAATCTGGGTTTGATAGCATCGCAGATACAACTGCTCCAGGGTCACGATACCAGACCTTGTAGTGTGTCCACATCCAGCTTGGAGAGTGCTCATCAGTGTTGCCTGAGACCCCAGTTACAAGACATTGCCATGGGACGTCTCCAAGAGTCGACAAGTCAATGGTAGTATGCAGATCTTCATGGTTCACAAATGGTGCGTGCTGGTCCCCATCGAATTCTTCAAACGATTGTGCCCAGAGATCAAGGAGGGTGTCGATATTTGGGGCAGACAGCTTGGCACAATGATAAAGGAGGTCAGCTACCTTGAATGGGACTTTGCTGCTGAAAGGCATCCAGTCCCCTTGCAAGGGTGTCTCCCGAGGAGTTGGCAGCGTGCCCAGTGGCAAGAAGTCACCATCTTGATTACATGGAAGTGCTGAATATTCGTTCAAGGACAAGTGAGTAATTCGACTAAATGCCAGGAAATGCAACAGTGCATACCAGTAAGATGCAGATGCTCAATCCTCTCATTGATTGGGCCCTGATTATTGGCTGTCGGCACCACTCTGTCACCACTGGAGGGCTGAGAACTCTGTGATATATGGTGACCAACGTTAACTGGATGGCTGTTTGTGTTGATGTGGATGGCACACATGTGATATGTGCATCCATTCTGACTCTTGAATGTTTGTGGGCAGCCAGGGTGGAGGCATGGTAGTCTTGACATTGTACTATATCACAATGGCACAATGACAGGGTAACGAAAGTTGCCCCTTACTGAATAGATGGGGAATATCTTCATTGCATGTGAGCATCAACACAGACCTGGAGAGCCCATACATCCTGAATGATCTGAACGAAGTGTAGAACCACTATGATTCGGCTACTGTGACTTCTCCATCCCAACCCCATGCATCGGCTCACTGCTGAGCAAGCTCCGGGTGGCTCAATGGTTAGATTGTCAATTCTGCTGGTTCCACACCATCTACGCCTTAAATACTGCAATAGATGTTTGTTCTATGCTATTCTATCACATGATATGTTATTTTACAGATGAGAAACCAATCATTTGAGGTTTCCTGTGTTTTTTGGACATTGTCACCTCTCATCACAACTGCAGAGTGTGCCAATGCGGACTTTGAAGAGGGTTGAATCACATGATGTGACCCTGCAAAGAATTGCATGTTTGCACATTTTTGCTTTTGCATTTGGTCCAAGGTCAAAAATCACTCTGTATCCGTTGCAACTATCGTACTCTATGATGTTGCCTAACATTCAATTCAATAGTCAGGGTCATCGACCTTCATTTATCAAGGTACAAGTTTTAGGGCACTGTTAACGAATGACGCAGATGACTCAATGGTCTGGGCAACGACCAGTAGTAGTGCCAGTGGCTCTTAGTGGCCGAGTCAACTTATCACTGCATCACCGCTCACCGCTCACCATTCTCTCACCTTAGATTTGAAGCTGTTCCACAGCCTGAGGAACACTATTCTATGTAAAGCCAGAGGTTGACTGGTCGGCCTTCAATGACAAGGGTACATTCAGTGAGTCAAAGTTGTTTTGTGGCAGTAAATTGAATAAATACACCCTTGAACAGGTCCTGTTCCATAGTCCAAGGAGCACTGTTCCATACAAGGCCCAGAGTTTGACTGGGAACAAGTCTTGTTGCGTTGTCAATCCTATGATAATGTACATCTGGCACATCATCAAACCACTATCTGTCATTCTGAGCACCATGGAACTTAACAGTTAATCGTTTATTCTCAGGGAATGCATCATCAATCTTATACTAATGTATGTCTGGCACATCATCGAATCACTAGCCATCATTCTGAGCACCATGGGACTTAACAGTTAATTGTTTATTCTTAGGGAACGCATCGTCAATCCTACAGTATACTAATGTACGTCTTGCACATCATCTCAAACCACTATCCGTCATTCTGAGCACCATGGGACTTAACAGTTAATTGTTTATTCTCAGGGAACATTTTGTCAATCCTATACTAATGTATATCTGGCACATCATCAAACTGCTATCCATCATTCTGAGCACCATGGGACTTAACAGTTAATTGTTTATTCTCAGGGAACATTTCGTCAATCCTATACTAATGTATGTCTTGCACATCATTGAACCGCTATCTGTCATTCTGAGCACCATGGGACTTAACAGTTAATTGTTTATTCTCAGGGAACATTTCGTCAATCCTATACTAATGTACGTCTTGCACATCATCGAACCACTATCTATCATTCTGAGCACCATGGGACTTAACAGTTAATTGTTTATTTTCAGGGAACATTTTGTCAATCCTATACTAATGTACATCTGGCACATCATCGAACCACTATCCATCATTCTGAGCACCATGGGACTTAACAGTTAATTGTTTATTTTCAGGGAACTTTTCGTCAATCCTATACTAATGTACGTCTTGCACATCATCAAACCACTATCCATCATTTTGAGCACTGTGGGACTTAAAAGTTAATTGTTTGTTCTCAGGGAACATTTCATCAATCTTATACTAATATACGTCTGGCACATCATTGAACTGCTATCTGTCATTCTGAGCACCATGGGACTTAACAGTTAATTGTTTATTTTCAGGGAACTTTTCATCAATCCTATACTAATGTACATCTTGCACATCATCAAACCACTATCCGTCATTTTGAGCACTGTGGGACTTAACAGTTAATTGTTTGTTCTCAGGGAATAAGTCCTGTTGCATTGTCAATCCTTCAGTCTTCAGTGACAAGGGTACATTCAGTGAATCAAAGTACTTTCTCAGCAGTAAATTGCTTAAATACACCCTTGAACAGGTCCTGTTCTGCAAGTCAATGAATGCTGTTCTACACAAAGCACAGAGGCTGGTGTGGTGGAGTACTGGCAAGTACCATTCAGCAGGGTAAGTGGTGGAATGGCTGACCACATCACATGTCCCTTCCCTCCTTTCATCTCACCCAGTTCAACCATATGAAACCGCTGTCTGCATCAGCACTGTTGTTATTTCACTTTTCTCTCCTTATATTCTCCTTGGACTCCCTTTGGCATTACGGAACCACCACCCACCAGCTGACGTCCTTGTACATTCTCATCCCTGTGGTCTGGACTGTATGGCTCTGGCAAGCCTCAGAGAGATTCACCTCATGATTACCATGTGCAGGACAATCTAGACCCTAGATATGTCCAAATACCTTGGTAAGTTCAGTTCTATTGCAAATTCGTATATATGATTCATGACTCAAGACAGCACTCCCACTTCTCTTTCCTTTCTCCACAGCCACCACCACCATCTCCCCCAACATCAACAACTTCTCCACCACCGCGACCTCCCTCTTCCCCTCCCCCTCTTTCCCCAGAATCACCACTACCACATCCCCCAATGTTGGCAAGTTTTCCCTCACCGAAACCTGAAGCAGAAATGTCTATGCTCCTCTTAACTTTCCAAGTTCCCCTTCACTGGCTCCCATAGACTTTTGGACACCGCCCTTATCGCATACAACTCTGCATGGCCTGTTGCTGGCAGTAGATGTTTGTCTTGTCCTTTCTCCTCTTCTTACTTACCTTTGCACATAGAGTACTCATTTTGTATCCTCTACATATAAAATAACACCACATCTGGCCTTGTCAAGAGGTCAGGCAACTGCGGCCCATTTACCTCTTCTTTTCTTTGTGTGCTTTTGACCAACCATCCGACGACCTTGCAAGCCTGCTGAGCTGCTGTCGTCCCTCTATTCTGTGCCCATGCTTGCCATTTCCTTGCCATTGCTCACCATCGCCATCATTCGCCCTTGCCCATTATTTGCCCTCACCCATTGTTCGCCCTTGCCATCATTCGCCCTTGCCCATTGTTCGCCCTTGCCCATCACCCACCCTTGCCATCGTCCACCCTCACCCATCACCTGCCCTCACCATCGTTCACCCTTGCCATCGTTCACCCTTGCCATCGTTTGCCCTTGCCATCGTTTGGCCTTGCCATCATTTGCCCTTGCCATCATTTGCCCTTGCCATCGTTCGCCCTTGCCCATCGTTCGCTCTTGCCATCACTTGCCAATATCTCCTCTTGTATTCTGCCATCGCCATCACCCATCGCCCATCACCATCACCATATCTCATCAACTCATCAAGGGACTCACATTCCCACAATGCTGCTCGCTTGCTATGAATGTACATACACTCTGATGTAGATCATTTTTACTCAAATAAGAGCCCTTTTACATTGGTTGGAGGTAAACATGTTCAAGATGCAAGGAAAGGCATCAGCAGGACCTTTTTTTTTTTTTTTTTTGAATTAGAAGTTTATTCTCCACTGTGTTAACAACAAGAGATTGCAGTAAGACTATCAGTAACTAGCTACAGTACCGCTTAGTGACCCAGGATTCATATATAACAGACTGTTAAGATAAACATGGTAAAGAAGAACAAAAGGGGCACACAGCACCCTCAGGCGGGAATGGGCGGGACCATGCGGGATTAACTGCATGGGGGGGAACCTGGGCAGACTGGCAAAGAAAGGAAACGAGGGGGGAGAAAAGTGGTAAGAGGGAGGGAGTAATGAGCATAAGGCAGGACAGCGCTGGGTGATGCCGGCCCATAGGGGGTACCTAAGCCCCTATATATATGGAACATAAATAGCAGGATGAGAATACGCACATGACATCCATATCCCATTGGGTGCTCTGTACCCAGTACGCATGACCAAGGCGGCCTGGCTGCCTACACATTAAAACAGCTGAGTGGATGAGGCTGTGAGGCCAAGTAAAGGGGAGCAACGCCCGCCAGGGGTTGCTGTGTTGCAGGCTGGGGGCCACAGATCGAAGCCCTGAGGGGAGGGGCAACAGTGCCAGAAAGGCGCTATGGGCCAGTGAAAGGCAGGTGGACCACAGTAATGTCAGGCCCAGAAGGCGCAGAGGATGAGGCGCCTCAGAAAAAAAAGGGGGGGGAAGGCGGAAACCACAGGCCACAGCTGGAGACCCTCAAGCCCAAAGGCGAAGGTCCCACAGCTCCCATGCCCAAGGCTGTGAGGCATGGGCAGAGGGGAGGGGTCAATGGAGATGAAAAGGGCTTATATGCATGAGAAGCCTGTTTGTGATGGGGTCCCATTGATCACGAAGCCTAGAGTGCCGTGAGGTGGGGTGCCATGTGAAGCTGGTGAAGGGTCACAGAGGGCGAGGTGCTGTGAGAAGCCTGGTCGCTGGGCAGGGTCTCAGAGGGCAGGGGTGGATGGGAAGGGGGGGTCCCAGAGCTAGGTGTGGCATGTCTGAGGCAGCGGGAGACAGAGGCCAGGGGGTAGTCGATGGGCCATATACCTAGTATGCGGGTGGGCTGTACCTTTTGAAGAACTGGCTGTGGCCAGCAGGGCAATCCCAAGCCACCAGGGCGGCAGTCAATGATGAAGGGGGTGGGGTGTCGACGGTGGTGCCAAGTAATAGACCAAGGGGTCATCGATGAGGTGCCGGGAAGAAAAGTTGTGGGTTTTGAGGCCCAGGAGTCACCAGCCGGCAAACCCCCCTGCTGGGTGATGCTAGGTCAAACCCAGTCCCGAGCGTGGTCGCTTTAGGGACGCTAAACAGAGGGGAAGGAGGGGGAGGAGAGATGAGAGGAGTGTCGTCTATGTCCTGAAAGGAGGGTAAGGCACCAGCCCCACTAGGGGGATGGTGGTGGTAAGAGGGAAAGAAGGGATTGTCAGCAGGACCATTCACAGAGAGCAACGCAATCAGTCGTTATCAGTAAAACATAAATGGACCAATTTGTCAAGTTGAGGACCAGCAGGAGTAGCGGGAGTAGCGGGAGTAGCATATGAGCAGCTTGAGTCAACAGTTTCATTGCAGGAGTAGAAAAGCCCAAAGGAGTAGGGAACATATTGTTGTAAGTAGAAGTAGGTAGGGCTACTATCAAGTAGTAGAACAAGTAGAAATTGAATAGGGAGTAGAATCTGGAGTAGAGTGAGTAGAACAAGTAGACCTACCCACTCTACTCGCTCTACTCGCTCTACTCATTGTCATCTTGCTGATGCGGATCGCACACATTGTACCCCTGACGTCAAGACTTGGAGCTGCTGAAGGCTGGGAAGGAGGCAGAGTTATGCAAGCTTTATACCAATTGGAACGCATCAGATTAGTATATATCATTGGGAACTTAGTTGGTCAATTGAACAAAATGCTGTGTTGCATCATATGGCAAGATGACCAGAAACAGCGTCAACATGGGAATCCGTGATTACAACACCCTGTCAAACCTTGAGAGCTGATTGGTGGATTCCTGGGCCAACTCATTCCTGACACCTGGTGCGCACCTGGTGCAACTCTGTGGCACTGTAGTTAGCCAGAGTTCAACTCAACTCAACTCAACTCAACTCTCCGGCAACACTACATGCAACTGCAACACAAACCTTTGATGTTTTCCACGGTCTTGTCCAGAATATGAGGGTGGTCATGGATGGTGAGCCAACTTGATCTGATTTGACTCAGGTTCTCTGTTGACCGTCATTGCCTATAGACAGAAAAGCATCAGGAGATGCTATCTCAGATGTGTTGCAGCTAAAGAGGGTGGGGCGAAAGCAATCAAAACGCAAAGGAGTGTAACTGTATGATGGACACTCAGTCTGGGCTCTAGAAAGCACACTGTAAGGATTGTATTCACCTGTATGACGGACACTCAGTCTGGGCTCTAGAAAGCACACTGAGGATCCAGTCACATGAGTACTAAAGTATTTAAAGAACTACAAAAACGGATGCTAATTAAGCTATGTACTGTATCTGGGCCTGGACCAAGCAGACTGTCTACAAGTAAAGTATGCTAGCATGCGCTGTGTGGTCTTGATCTGGTGGTCCTGGCCGGCTGCCACTTCCGTGACACTCCCCCTCACTTTGCGCACAGTCCAAGGGATGCAACGAAGTGTGTTCCCTTGGCAGAAGGTAGGGGTTGCTGGGCACATTGGCCACTGCGTCATCTACGGGCTGTAAGCCAGTGGGGTCATGCGATGCTGCACGTCGATGTGCATGGTCCGGGGGGTGGTAATGACGATCACGCGTGAACGCGAGGGGTGGATGGTTGTCATGAGGTGAGGTGGTGAGGGCCTTGAAGCCGACGAAGGTGATTGAAACGGGGCTGGGAGGGTGCAATGCCTCCTTGCCACCATGCGTCGCTGCAACATTGTTGTACTTGGGGGTGGTCGGGGAGACGTCGTCCTGCCACCTTGGAGGCCAGCGGATGGCGCCATTGTTGATGGGGAATGCGTGCCCCGATGTAGCATGCTGGTCTGCGGCCATGCTACCGTGCACACCAGGGAAGATGGCGTCTGGGCACGTTGCCAATGCGGCCCAGTGGGGTGTGTCGACGGCCTTGCGATGGGGCACGTCGCGTGTGGTGGCACACTCTGCTGTGCTCACGGGTGCTGGGCCTGTAAGATGAGGGACAGGAGCCGAGAGGGGCTCAAGATCGTTGGTGTTGAGGGTAAGAGCAGCAACATTGACAAGAGCGATGTCCTCATTGCTGAGCTCTCCAGAGAGGGTATCACCCTGGACTGCAGCACCATATGCAACAGCCTCATCAGGGTCGATGCCACCAATTCCGGAGTCCTCGAGTGGTGCTGGCACACCGGTTTCTGTCGTCGTCACTCCCCCTGCTGCATCTGGGCCTTCTGCGAAGGCACCAAGGGCTTGCAGGCCAGGCGTGAGGTGAAAGGGGTTGGTGCCAGGGTGGACTGCTTCTTCTGCTTGAAGGCTGTGCGAGATGCACAAGGGCTTGAGGGTGCGCACAGTTCTGCGTGGCTGGGCTGGCGAACTATCCGGCCCCAGGGGTGAAGCGGCCTCAAGAGGTGAGGTAGGTGACTTGGGTGAGCTGAAATTTGAGGGTGTGGCCGGCACAGCAGTCTGCTCACTGCTCACGTCCAGCATTCTCTGCTCCTCCCCCTCAAGCGGAGCTGCTGACGCCAATGAGACATCCTGCTCCTTGGAGACAGTGCCAAGCCCAGGCCAAGGTGCTCAGTGAGCCTGCGTGATGGCGTCGAAGCTGGGTGGCCAACCCTCATGTGCCCAGATGGCCGGCTCGGGGTCATCAGAATGTACACACTCCAGTGAGTGCATAATGTCGTGGGGGCGGTGCACATGGCGCATGGTGTCCATGACCTGCACTCCGTGCAAGGAGGTGGTCCAGAGGCATCCGTCTCCGATGTGGGGCATGTGCCCCTCTTCATCTGGTGCCTGGCATGGCTCCAGGTCGCTGCTGATGTCGAGCACGTGTGGCACGTTGTGGGGAACAGGTTGAGACCCAGTGTGAGGGGCGCTGTCCTCCTCAGGCAGCACGGCTGCTCCAGCCTCCTCTTCGGCCTCCTGTTCCTCCCCCTCCTTGACCAGCTGGTCTTCCAGTCCGGCCCAGTCAAGGTCGCCTTTGTCCTCTGTGCCCCAAATTTCGGCATGGAAGGCCTCATCTTCATTGTCGGAATCCGAGTTGTCCATGTGAGGGTCCGGCTCCACGAAATTGGGGTGTGTGCGGCCTACTTCCTCGACGGCCCAGAAGCCTCTGTTGTCCGAATCATCATTGTCGGTGGTGACATGGTTGGCGGAGCCCACAGGCTTGTTCTCAGGCCTGCTGGTGGTGCCTGGGTTCAACTGTGTGGCCTGCACATTCTGGTCTGCTGCTGCCATGGCCTCCTCCCGTTTCCTGGTGCGGCAATCGCGCGCCCAATGTCCCTCCTTTTGGCAGTGGTGGCACTTGCCCTTGCAGCGCCTGCTGTCACTACCTTCGTAGGGGCCGGTAGCGGCAAGAGCATCATCTGAGGTCTGCAGCAGGCTCTGGTTCTTGCCCTTCCCCTGGCCTTGAATGCCGTCCTTCATCGTGGTGAGGCGGTCGGCTTCTTCACATAGGGTGTTGATGACGTCCGTCATGTTGAAGGGCTTGCGGGTGAGCTTGCAGGTGAGTCAGAGCGACCCCATGGTCTGGGACGCATAAGCGGAGAGGGGGCCCGGGAGACCATGGATGATGGTGCGCTTGTATTTGGGCTCAGTGACGGTAACATTGGCTGCTTTAAGTTCGTGACATCGCTTCTTCAGGGAGCTAAGAAACTCCCGGACATCGCCTCCTTTCAGGCACTGCATATCGAGGAACAACTGGTGCATGTTCGCTTGTGCGTGTGCGGTTTTCGGTGTAGCCAGGAGGGTGAGAGCATCCCATTGCTCTTTGACTATGGGGTACTCATCCATGTCCATGGATATCTCATTGGGGAGACACTGGCTGAGAAGGCACTGTGCAATTACATCTTTGCGCTCCCATCATTGGGCTTCCTGCTTCTCTGCATCGGTGGGGTTGGCCGGGTCCTGGGGAACAGGGGCCTTGGTAGAGCCTTTGAAGTAATCCCAGCAACCAGCAAGTACCATTGCCCAGCGAAAACGGTGGGAAAAAGTTGCCCAATTAGTAATGTCAGAGTCCAGATGTGGGACGTTGGTAAGTGAGGTCAGAGGAGCAGGAGAAGGCGCAGGCGCAGACACAAATACAGGTGATGGCATGACAGTGGGAGTTGGTGGTGATGAGGGTGCTGATGGTGAAATGGATGGGGCAGAGGACAACGCAGATGATGCTGATGAAGATGATGCTTTGCCTTTGGAACGAGTGAGTGGGGCAGTAGTACTAGCTTGGGCAGGGCCCATAACCTGTTGCAGCTAAAGAGGGTGGGGCAAAAGCAATCAAAACACAAAGGAGTGTAACTATATGACGGACACTCAGTCTGGGCTCTAGAAAGCACACTGTAAGGATTGTATTCACCTGTATGACGGACACTCAGTCTGGGCTCTAGAGAGTACACTGAGGATCCAGTCACACGAGTACTAAAGTATTTAAAGAACTACAAAAACGGATGCTAATTAAGCTACAGTTGCTCAAAAAACTGTCCCAATGTTTTGCCATTTTGGAAAGAGTGACTTGGAATAAATCAAATAAATTATCAGATATTGTGGAAATAATGTATGTTATATTACATCATCTTGGCTTTCGGAAATATCCTGGATCATGTGATTTGGATCAGAAATGATGTAATAATAAGCAAAATAAAATGCCCTATCATTGGGACAGTTTTTTGACCCTCTATTATTTTCACAATATATCCTTTTTATTGACCTGAATCATTGTAAGATCAAGTACTGATCAGGTCCAAAAGTGATAAACAAGGTCATGTGACTTTGTTTATACAAGTTTGCCATGGTTGAAGTCACTTCAACCACCTCTTTCCTTCCTACCACCATCATGCATTCTATACCCTCTGCTTAGTGCACTACTATCATCTCCCTTCTTCATGAAGACTATTCTGTGCATCAAATCCAGTCCAAAACTGGTGTAGGGAAGTCTACCATTGGTAGAATCAAGAAGGAAGCCAATCTAGACAAGGAAAACAACAAAGGGGGCCATCCTTCCAAGCTTTCACCCTGTGATTGACAATCAATTATTCACCAAATCACTACTGGAAAGCTTGACAATGCTGTTCAAGCTGCCAATTTTATCAACAGCATCCTTTCCAACCCTGTCTGTACCCAAACAGTCAGGAATATACTCAAGGAGGGTGGCTTTTGCTCCATTATCAAGAAGAAGTGCCCTCTTCTCAAAAGGTATCATCAAGAGGATCACCTCAAATTTGCCAAGTACCATGAAAATTGGACAGTGGAGGATTGGAAGAGGGTCTTGTGGTCAGATGAGACCAAGATCAACAGGATTGGGTCAGATGGAAGGTCCTATACTTGGAAACAATGGGGTGCACCCCTTTGTGACTGTACCACCACTCCTACTGTCAAGCATGGAGGAGGAAATAATCTCATGGTATGGGGGTATACTGTCCCTTACCCCCAAGTCGGCACTCACCCCCAAGTCGGCAGTCACATTTGTCACGAATCGTCACAAGTCGTCACAGTGCCTGGATTCAAACTCCGGCAAGTGTGCAGAGACGGGGATATGACAATGCGCGTTGTATCCCCAAGTCGGCACTCCACTAAAATTTTATTATTTTACTTTGCACATTGTGCTTGCTGTTATAATATGTATAAAAATGCGATGGATATCACAGCTATAAATACAATAAAAGCGATGAGATCAAGGCATGAGAAGTGCTACAGTGTGGCAAGTTACACAGACAACATGTAGTTACTGCTGGTCATGTATTATTAAAGGGACAGGAGTGGTAAAGCCGAATGGTGTAGTGGTTGTTATATTTTTGCTTACATGAGTGGGCAGGATGGATCTGTGGGTTCGATTCTGTGATGGCGCAAAATATGTTTCTCATCTGCATCAACCCATTAACATTGGATATGCTTTCTTTGCTAGTGGTCCATCTCATTTCATGTATTAAATTTTAATATGATTTTTTCTGCACCTTCTACACATCATTCTAGAGGTTGGGTACAGAGCAACCAAGTTTTTCGGGGGTGTTGGCCTGCCGGCCCGGATCCAACAATGTGTAATTCACTGTGGCTGCCTTGTCATATTTGAAACACCGCTTCGGCACATGTTCGAGGAGTGATGGTCGACGTGAGTCGGCGTGACGATGGCAAATTTCAGTATCTCAGGATATAGTGCATCGTTTTCATTCATTCAACTTCACAGACAAAGGTATAGTTCAAGAACTTAGATGTGTAAAATAAAATATGAAGTTTTTATGTTTTTTGGTGGAGTGCCGACTTGGGGGTGGGTGCCGACTTGGGGGTAAGGGACAGTATGGTCCTTTTAGGGGACCACTGAGGGGTTTTGAATGCGGAAGCACCAATTGAACTCAACCCGCCTACCCTCATGTACTTCCATCTTGGCGCCATCGGCTACTCTCGTAACCTGAGCTGCTGTGGCCAAACACACCAAAATACACACTTCCAAGGTCTCCTCCTGCACAGTTCCTTACAGTACCAGTTCCTACCTTTGCCGACACTTCACGCCATCTCATGCATCATCTCGCCACTCTTGTGGAGTTCCTTCCTCTAGCCCACCCCCCCCCTATTCCATGTCTGCCAAGCATGGTGATCCCTCTACCCCTCCTGTCGCCTCTTCTTTCCAAGATGTCTAAGCACAGCGTGTCCGCGGCCGCGACCGCACGCATAACTCACCTGCCCTCCTAAGTGCTGTCTACACAACACCCGTTATTGCGGCACCCTCCTGTCCCCTCGACGTCCCCTGGCACGCACGCCGCCTAGCGCACCAAAATCCACCCATCCCCCTTCAAGTTTGCCTCGTCACTGCGCAGAAGTCTTGCGCACAGCTCCCCGCCCTTGTCCGTATCTCGCGCCGCTTCTGCGCCGCACCTCAACTCGTCCTCTACTGCACCCTCGAGCGCTCCGTCACTGCTCCAGCAAAACTAGACGCGTGCATGGCGAGTCTCGCAGCGGCTTCGCATCTCGCAGAGCTGGTGACGTCACCCACGCTCCCAACGTACCCGTTCGCGCACGGGCCGTCCTTCAGCCTCGCCCTCCGCCACGCCCTGCGCTCGATGCGCGCATCGCGACGCTCACTTCACTGCTTTTGACACTGGCCTTCTCTCAGAGGCGCCGCTTACTCTTGCGCGCCTCACGCACCTTGCAGACATGCTCCCCTTTGTGTTCTTCGAATAGTTCCTTGCACCCCACCCGCAGACCGTCCACCTCGCCCTCCCGAACTCCGTTGGTGTACTGCTACGTGCAGGTGAATTCCTCTCGACGGCCGTTCCCCATCTTACCACGCTAGATGCTAGTCCTGGCATTGTAGTCGAATTGGCACCCGGCCATCCGGTGGGGCGGGTGACGTTGCGTATGGAAATTACATTGTATGATGGTTTGCGCGCGGTTGCGCTTTTTGACGCGCTTAGGAGCGAGCTGAAGGGTCTCGCGTTGATTCTAGCGCCGGATGTGGATGCGCGGGCGGGCGGTTATTAGGTGCGTTGGCAAAAAACTGGGGAGGGGCTGGAGGCGCTTGAGCTGCGTCTCGAAGTCTGATGAGGTAGGTTTTCATTTTTCGTGGCCCTCCCTCTTTTGTTCCTGATCGTGGCGCTAATTGTGTGAGGTTTTGCGCATCAGGTTGCGCTGCGATGCATGGTCTCCCCATCGGGCGCTCGTTGGAAACTCGAGCATGGGGAATGGCTGCGCATCAATTAACCCCGCCGAAATCCCCTTTCTGCTCCCTTTCTCCTCTATAACAAGTCGGAGCAGGTCTTCCCATACCGATGATACCGTTTAGAGTATGGCCGTTCGTCCCTTCTTTTCGTCCTCCTGCACTGATGTTTTTGGCGGCCAACATCATGATTCCTCGCATACCAGTTGTCTATATTTCATCATAAAGCTTTTATTAACCACATTGTCCCCCCAGTCTCAGTGTACATACATAAGCGCGACAAGAAAATGGAAAGTCCAGTGTCTATCGCTTCACTTCCGCTATGCTCACTCGAAAAGGGTATGACATCGTCATTCCAAGCCAGTCCAAACAACACCTTGCGACAAAATAAGAAAAAGGTAGACAATGCTGTCCACCCAATGGACTTTACCTTTGTCTGCCCAACAGAGAGCCTTGTGTTCAATGACGCGCTCCCAGACTTTGCACGCATCAACGCCATTACACCATGGCGCCCAGTACGTCGTTGCTGCTTGTGTGGCACCGCGCGACACCGACACGACTACGTCACCTCCCCAATCCCACACAAAATGCAGCCATCCCCACTGGCTCGGAGTACTCGCACCGTGCCTGATCGCAGCCCGCACCGCAGGTGGCCTCGGCCCCAGTCTGCGCATCCCGTTGCTGGCCGACCGCAACATGAACGTTGCCCGCGAGTACAGGTGTCTTATTGAGGACAAGTGGATCTCGTTCCGCGCGGGCTACTTGATCAATCCTAAGGGCGTTTTGAGGCCGATCACGATGAATGACCTGCCCGTCGTTCGCTCAGTCGATGAGGCCTTGCGTCTCGTTCAGGCATTCCAATTCACTGTGGGTGACTTGTGATACTTTAAATGTGGTGGGTGGCGCTGACGTACGGCGGATGAAGGATGAGCACGGCGAGGCGTGTCCTGCGAATTGGAGGGAAAGCGGGAAGACAATTCGTGGTGATCCCATCGGGAAGCTGGATTACTTTGCCGCGGTCGATGATCAACATGAGAATGACAAGCTGAATGGTACGAAGCGCGCGTGCGACGACTACAGTAGTAAAAGCCAACATGTCCGGAGGATGGAGAGTCGTATGGATCCCCAGACATGTAAGCAACGAAAAATTAACATCCTCCAACATAATGCTATTTCTACGCCTACACATAATGCTCGATGGTGAAGAATTCTGAGATATGGAACCAGTGATGGCGACCTTGAACAATAAAGTGGCATGCGCTGATGTATAGATAGAGTTCGCATAAATATTCGGTCAGACTAAAATGTCACTCAAAATAAGCTCCTGAAGACTGAACGAGGCTGACATCCGTACCAAAGGACAGCTAACGTCACCAACGGTGGAGCCGTGCAACATGGCACAGCCATGAAACTGCGAAGTCAAATACGAGGTATAAGACGGCACTGTGCATGGACCATTATGGTTGAATGTAGTCGTGAAATGGGTCATTATAGCTTACAGAGGTGGCATTGAGAACAGAAGCCCTGGCAGCAGCACGATAGCCACGACGTCGAGGAGGAGTAGGGACAACAACAGAGGCAGCAGCGCGACGGCCCCGTTGAGGAGGAGGACCAGGAAAAGAGCGAAGAGTAGCCAACGGAGGACGACCATGCAGTCCATTACCAGGATCGCGGCATGGTCCCTTTTGGATTCCCACAGGGCCTGAGGAATGATATCTCGACCGCTAGTACCGTTGTACGATGGACGAATGGTCCACGCGTGAGTTCGGGGAATAGGAAGGCGAGAACGCGGTTAGAACCAAAGCACGTCAATCCAAGATCGTGCAGTGGAGCAAAAGATAAAGCGGACCGCGATTGTTAGTCGCTCTACCGCTGCGGATAACGAAGAGAAGGACGCTGGCAAGAGAGAGAGAGAGAGTGTGTGTGTGTGTGTGTGTGTGTGCTGGCTCCGCATGAGCCGCTTCAACGATAGCAAACGCGAACAGAAGGGGGGAAAGCGCAACGCAAAACTGGGGCACGGCTGAGGCACTACTCGCCTCCTGCTCACGGTGCTGCGCGCGGGTTTTTATATATATCGGAACTATCTACTTACAGTCTAGCTAACTGTCCATGACTACAGAAAAGAGGGTGACAAGGAAAAGGAATGACAGCAGCGGGCGCTGCCCTGTGGCGTCGGTCGAGTCGGGCGATGGTCGGGTTTGGGGCATTCCGAGCCCAGCACGTATCCCGTCGTTACACCTCCCGGGTGCTTTGAAAATTGACCCTCCTGGGTCAACCCGTCGATGGTGCTTTCTGTGGCTGGAATCGTCCGCTGGCGATGCGAAACGGGGTGCTGTGCTGCTGAAACAAGTGCACGCGTCGTCGGGCGTATGGGGGGGGCATGCATGGAGTCGAGACCGATGGTGCGAGTGTCTTGCACAACCTGCAAGTCGGGGCGGTGGGCGTAGCGTTCTTCGGAGGGTCCGGGGGCGGTTCTTCTGGCTTGTCTAGCGGAGGCGACGCGAGTGGAGGGACTTGATGGCTAACTACGAGAGGCAGGATGCGGAGGCACTCGTGCTCTGGTTCGTTGTCGTGCGTGAAGGTGCTGGGCGCGGCGCGAATGTGCGGAGTGGCGTCGGTGCTGCTGATGTTGGGGATGTCGGAGAGTTTGCTGTTGCTGTTGCTATCCGCGACGTTGGTGCTGAGGAAGCGGGAGGCGTTGACAATGCTGGTGACGTCGTTGGAGTTGTTATTGCTGCTGGTGACGGCGTCGGCGTTGAAGGTGCAGGTGATGTCGGTGATGTCGGCGATGTCAGCGTCGTTGCCAGGGATGCTCTTGCCATTGCTCCTTTTGATGTCAATATCGGCGGTGTCAAACTCGCCGGTGCGGTATTGCGCGTGAAGGCGGCGGTCGCGGTGAGAGCCCACGCGCTGAGCGAAGTCTTCGTCATCGTCGGTGACCTTGAACGACGGGGTGAGTGCGTCTGTGCGATGCACGTCAGTGGGAAGGGTGTCGGCGGCGCGGGACATGTCGCTGCTGCTGCTTTTGATGTCGGCGTCGGCGTTGGTGCTGCGGGTGCTATCAACGGTGCTGGCGGCGTTGTTGGGATTGCCGTTGCTGTTGAGGTTGATGTTGGTGGCTGTGCCGATGCTGTCGTTGCTGAAACGCGGGGAGGTGTCAACGCCGAAGTCGGGACAGCTGGTTGAGGGGGCGCAGGCGGCGGTGACAATGGCTGCGGTGGCGAGAGAGGCGGTGGGGATGGTGCTGGCAGGGTTGCTGTTGTGGCTGCAGTAGGTGTCGGCGGTGGTGCAGGGCGTGCTGTCGAAGGCGAAGGTGTGCACTGGACATTGACGAGAGCAAAGGCGCGGCATCGCGTCGGCGCATCTTGAGTCGGTTGAAGGCTGTGAGGTGATGTCGAGGACAGGGCAGGTGGCTTGCGCAAAGTCGATAGGGGAAACGACGTCGGCGTCGGAGGGTGACGCGATGGTTTTGTCGCGGTCACGGTCGCGGCTGCGGTGAGTGTTGGTCGCGGTAGTGCCGTATGCGCTGTCGTCGACGTCGCGCGTTGAACCATCCTCGGAGTTGGGGGTGTGTCCGCCCGGATCGTACACGAACTTGCCATTGTTGTTGGCGCCGAAGTCGCTGGGCTTGAGGGGGTGGGTATTGCAGCTGCGGTTGCTGTTGCGGTTGATGATGCCGATGTCGTCGCTGTTGTTGCACGCTGGCTTGCCTTCGGTGTCGTTGCTGGAGTTGTTGTGGTTGTTGTGGGGAACTTGTGCTGGTTCGGACTTCGTTGTCGGGGTCGCATCGCTGATTATTACTCTTGAGATTTTGGCTTGTTCTTGCATCTGGCGGCTATTCGGTTTGGTTTTGGTGGCTTCGGACTGACTTGGCGATGCGGCGGCGATGGACGAAGGCGGAGGCGGCGTGAGTTCGTGAACTTGAGGTCTGGGTGGCGGCGGCGAAGGTGGCGATGGCATTGGCGTTGACGAGGGCGACGGTGGCGAAAGTGGCGGTGACGCGGATGGCATTGGCGAAGGTGGCGGTGACGGGGTCGGCAATAAGGACCTGAGGCGCATGGACAGAGGGACTCGCTCTGTTGTAGGAACGGAACTCGAAGGCGAAGGCGGCGGCGGAACTGTACGAACTGGGGGCTTTGGCAGAGGCGACGGCAGCGCTGGCAAGGACGGTGGTGGCAAAGGCGAGACTAAACTTGAGTGATTTTGAGCAGACGGGGGCGGCGAGACTTTGCGAATTGGCGATGGCGGCGAAACGGAAGATGGGTGGCTTTGAGTGGACGGTGGCTGGGCTGTGCGGACTGACGATGGCGGCGATACTTTGTGGACTGGCAGTGTCGGTGTTACTGAACTTGGCTGTTTTGGTGTGTGCGGCAGCGGCGAGACGTTACGGGCTAGCAATGGCGGCGGGACTTTGTGAGCTTGAGGTACAGGTGGTGGCGATGGCGGGGCTGAGGTTGGGCAGATGTGGATGGACGGCGGCGAAACATGGTTTGGTTGGCTTTGAGCTGGTAGGTGTCGTCGTGCAAGCGGGGGCGGGGTTCGAGGTGGAGACTGGACAGGTTGCTCCTCCTCCTCGTCATCCTCATTGGAAGACCAGTCATCGTCGCCTAAGTCGAGTCCATGTTGCCGAGCGATGTGGTTGCTGGAGCTACGCGGGGCTTGATGGTTGTGAGGCATCCGTTGTGGCGATGCGCCTCGCGCGTGTTCGGGTAAAGGCTGGGGCTTGGGTACGCTTCGGAGGGCGGTTGGGAAGCGGCGGGCGCATTGCTTGTACAAAGCAGCGTAGGCGGGGTCGTAGGGGGAACGGTCCCACATGCCTCCTATCAGTCGATCGAGCTCCCGGTCATCCTCCAGCATCCTCTGTCGCTCGGCTTCAGCTTCAGCGGCTTCATCTTCAAGTCTCCACTGGGCAAAGATAGGGTGAATTCGGTCGAATAGCTCCTGGTAATCGAAGTCCGCTCCTGGCTTCCGGAGGGAACGCCTGTCGACAATGTGGGGGTAAAGCATGGCGCGATCATCGGCATGAAAGCCTTGCCAGAAGAGCTTGTTGCATTCTTTTGTGGACATGCGACCGGAGAAGACCAAGGGGTCGCCTAGGGCCTGGAAATCGTCAAAGTAGTCCGCCACATCGTCTTCATCTTTCATAGGCCAGGTTGATGACCAATTGATAAGGTCGTGGAGTTCCTGCTTGCTGACTCGGCTCCGAGTGGGCATGGTGCTGTGAGATGTGGGGGAGTGGTAGCGTCCGCGGGTTCCTCAGGTGGCAGGGCAAAGCGTTCTGGATGGAGCGAGATGGGAGGCCCGATAATGGTGCTGAGTGAGCGTGTAGGATTGCCAAAGGCAAGGGAATCTAAACTGAAAACAAATGGGAATAAAAAGCGAGACAGCGAACCTGAAAAGGCTCACTGCCTCACTGGGGCAGCCAATTTGTACGATGGACGAATGGTCCACGCGTGAGTTCGGGGAATAGGAAGGCGAGAACGCGGTTAGAACCAAAGCACGTCAATCCGAGATCGTGCGGTGGAGCAAAAGATAAAGCGGACCGCGATTGTTAGTCGCTCTACCGCTGCGGATAACGAAGAGAAGGACACTGGCAAGAGAGAGAGAGAGAGTGTGTGTGTGTGTGTGTGTGCTGGCTCCGCGTGAGCCGCTTCAACGATAGCAAACGCGAACAGAAGGGGGGAAAGCGCAATGCAAAACTGGGGCACGGCTGAGGCACTACTCGCCTCCTGCTCACGGTGCTGCGCGCGGGTTTTTATATATATCGGAACTATCTACTTACAGTCTAGCTAACTGTCCATGACTACAGAAAAGAGGGTGACAAGGAAAAGGAATGACAGCAGCGGGCGCTGCCCTGTGGCGTCGGTCGAGTCGGGCGATGGTCGGGTTTGGGGCATTCCGAGCCCAGCACGTATCCCGTCGTTACACCGTTCTCCGGGTGTCAATAGTGGGCCCGGTGAAAGCGCAGGGCACTTACGATCCGTTGCTGGTGCCAACGGCCAAGCCCTCTACGATACCGCCTGGGAAATGACCCCCATTCTTTCGTTGCAGGTATCAGAATCGCCAGCCTAGTTATAGGGGTCAGATGCAGAACAGACGGCCAGTGACGCGACACTGACAGTTATAGTTCCTGTCGGGACCCAATTAGGCCACTGTCCAGCTATATTCCTAATCGGTTCGGTGTAACGTTGCCGATTCTGCTCTACGCTGAAAAGGTACATGTTAGCTGGAAGGAGAACTGTGGCGAAGAATGGGTGCATCCGTCGACCGTAGACATCACCAATTCGGCAGGATTCTGATAACAGCTCGCGAGTTAATACAAGATGTTGTGAGTTTCTATGAGCGGTACGGGGATGTTACCGCCTCGTGTTGAGCTTGCGTGTCCTTGTAAGGCCCTGTCATTTTGGCGCGCGATGTGTGCGGGCGTTATGATCTCGCTTCGGTTGTATGAGTTTGATGCCATCTGGTAATTGCATCACAAGACCCTACAATCGTTTATATGAGCATGATTCCTTCATGCGGTCCTGTCAAATTTCTCGCACGGCATATCAGTGTCATGATCTTGCCTTGGCTATATGAGTTTTCTGCGATCTGGTGATTGTGTCACAAGTCCCTAGTACAATCATTTATATGAGTGTGAGTCCTAGGCCATCGTATATCCCAAGCATGATCCCAGCATCATCTGTTCTCAGACTTACAAGTAGATACAACATTATTTAGATAGTATGCACCCAATATGATCCTATTTTGCACACTATGAGACCAGCACGTTCACGAGACTATACATGAGTTCTTGTCAAACTCACAATGAACTTGTGTGATATTGTCAGGTTTATATAGTACCCACAACTTAGTAATACCAGAACATTCATATTTCCACAGGAATGGTGGATTAAACCGCTCAAATTGGATCATAATGGGGTATACAAGAAACACAACATTTACCAGCTATTCTGATCTTTGAGGACATAGGCCCATCCTAGCTACCCTCTGCTGGAGTCAGAGCATTGTCCGCTGGAGGTGGGGCGTTCTCAAGAGCATGCCTTGCACGAGACTCCCAAATCCAATTTCAAGATTCACGCTTCGCCTTTCATGCATCCGCAGGGCTTCCCTTTCCGGCAGTGGGTGGAGGAAAGACTTTGCTGTAATGATATGAGGGCTTCTCACTCTGGATATTGGACTTAAACATACCTATTCCACCATTGCAGGAGTTCATTGGCGCTCTTCTCTGCTGCTTTGTCATCGGGATCCTCAAAAGTATCAACGATAGTACAATGATGGAAAGTGAAATTAGTGAAAGCCGCCATAGTGTTTCTTCCACTCCAGTGCACTGGTCAGTGCAAAAACAAGCTTTAAAAAAAAAGGTTAGCCAGAGACATTAAATACATCTGTTGGGCTTGACTTACCTGGGTTGCTGCATATGCAATTGATTGCCCAGTGATGTGCCCATCCATGCGAAGCATGGTAGCGACGTCACATTGCCTAGTTGTGGGTTCAGACACCTTGTTCTTGTCAGAGGCGGACGACAGAGAAGTGAATATATGTTGATAAGTCTGGAATATGGAACATGCATACTGGATGACTGGGATGAGCTGCTTCGACTAGGTATGCCATGCCATGAGGAGACGGATAGAAGGAGGGATCAGATGGGGTGTTACGATCCTGGGCCCTACCACCAATTTTCTGCTATTTCCCACCATTTTATTCTGCGCTCTTGGTCACTCGTTCCCCACTCGTTCCCTTACACGTTGCTCGGACCGCCACCGAATCACCTGACAAGTCACCTGATGGACCACCTGATCGTTCTGCAGTCAGATATCACATGCCATCACTCCACAGTCCGCAGCACTCCGCAGCATCACTATTTAACCTGTTATGGATTGCCAGCTCATTGCCACGTCATGATAGACCGCCAGCTCATGATGGAGCTATACTTAGAACTGCCAGCTCATGATGAACCTTACTATACGTGACAGCATTATTCTGTGACTCCTGTGACCCGTTACTTCTCACTTGTATATAAGCGCTTGTACTTTTAGCAGTTAGGCCCTAAGCCTAACTTGGTTTTCAATCCAAGACTTGTAGCTTCCACCCAGGACTCTCAGAGTCAAACAGCCCGAACCTCTAGTCGCTTCAAACCTCTCTTTGAAGCTCTCCCCTCTCTACTTCTATCAGAACACTCAGGAGTTGCCCTTATCATCAGGAACTTACTTGTTATACTGTGTAGCCAATTAGTACCATGCTACTCACGTGATCATTGCCTCAGGAGGACAACCCACTGAGCAATCCCAGTCGTCGCCAACCAACCCATGCACATTGTGTCTTTAAGGCCCTTGGACCTTAACACAAGTTAGGCTTTCCTACAAGCTCTTGGAACACAGAGCTGTTACCACTGTGGCGACCATCCAAACATATACACTCAGTAACGAGTTTACACAAATCTTCAGGAGACAACAAGACGATCTTCCAGAACACGTTAAAGTTAACGCATACTTCCATGATCAAGGACCAGGACATCCGAACACCGGATATTACCTTGATAGACCAAAGAAACAACACGCGCCTATCGAATTCATCGAGGCCAACGGCACCTACCTGTTATGCACGGACTCTGCGTATTTGTAAGGACTGCAACGAGTACTTACGGGTAAGCGTTTAGAGTCTACCTTTAGTTATAAAGGTTGCACAGTTACGTTAGTGCAAAGCTAAGTTAAGACTAACTTAGATAGTATTGCAGACTCTAGGTGCTTGACTTAGAGCGCAAGGGAATTGCTTAGAGGGATGGGAACGGGAGTGAATGCTCTAAGGAGCTTTAAGGTCCTGGGATTACTGCAGAGACCAAGTCTGGAGAGTTGGGGGCTCTTCAGGAGGTCTTATATACATGAGCTACCTAGTCATCTATCTAACGAGTCAAGGAATGCGCAGCAAGCCTTGGTAATGGATGAGTAAGTAGTTACTAAGGTAAACTATCATATGCAAAAGAGATTACAGTCCGCAGTAGAGAACTTCCTCATGCGTTAGAGATATACCGAGGGGTATGACTCTGAATGAGTCGAAGTGACTTGTACAGTATCGCTGATGTAATGCATGGGAGTAGTGGTCGGAATAGGAAGGTACTGTGGCTGTAATGTAATTAGTATGCGTTAAGTGATAACTGCTATGTATCTAGATAACGGGTAAGTCCGAGAATGCAGGAAAGCGGTAACGCGGACCAGGTATCATACTAATAAGGAAGGAGAGCTGATATAAGTGAATGCGCGTCGTTAAGTGGTACTTAACTGTGTAAATGCTTGATAAATCGAAGGAGCTGTAACATGACTCCCCGATCAGGTCTGAAATACCGTAAGCGATCGGAAATCGATTAAGGCGTCAAATGATCTTCAGATCTGAGATTTATCTAAGGTGAAATGACTTAACGTCATAATGAAATCAGCTTAAGTCGCGGATGATATCGTAACAAATCTGGTTAAGTAGATTTGTAAGTGACGGAAGTTTACTTAATATCATTCAAGGGAGATGAATGACACGTGTTTGCGGAATCGGAATAGAGACCAGACGAACAGGTAGTCAGACGGAAGGAGACAAATACTTTGAGACATGTAAAGTAATAACGGAACGGAAAGGTAAGTGGTAGTAACCAAATTAAGTATGAAATGCGTCAATGATGGGAGTTGAGAAAATGAGAAGTGAAGGGTTACTTGAAAACTGAACCCTTATCATAATAGTACAGTTAAGACGGAAACTAGAAAAGTGGAAATCTAAACGAGAAAATAAAGGAAAGTCCACAAGTTGAGTGTGGACGGGAACGGGCTGTGGCGTAAAGGAAGGTACCATACTGCTACACTAAGGTAGTCCGTATAGTAAGTAATACGCTTGTAAGTAAACCAAGTCCAAAATGCTAAAGATAGCGATATTGGTAGGTGTTACCTATTTGAAGCGGAATACCTTCTTGACGCGGGGACACTTGCGGCGAATGTGTCCGAGTTGGTTGCACTTGTGGCAGCGCTTGCTCTTGTTGGAACGCGGGCCAGCCGGAGTGGGCTTCCTGTTCTGGTATTTGTGGATATCGCGGGTGTGATTATGTAAAACACGGATTTGGTTAGCATAATCGGTCGGAAGAGGGCATGGTACGCGTACGGGAGTGAACTCAGGGGTGCACGCGGAGGCGGGCGGACCGAGGGCGATCGCGCCGGACATATAGCAGTCGATGGCGGTGTTAGTGCCGGAGTACGTAATATGACCGTGGAAGGGGGTGACGGAGCGGAAGAATGTGGCGTAGGCTTCGGGATAGCCTTCGAAATCTTCCACGTGGGCGAGAATACGTCCTAAAACGTTAGCGTTCTCAAGCGCGCTAAGCGCTTCCATACGTCGCTCCAGATAGTATATGTGACGTTCTTGGAGGGCGTTGATCTGGCGCTGAGTGGCGTACTGTGCCTCTTGATAGTGGCGGTAAGTAAGGACTCCTGCGAGGAGGTCCTTGGGGCAGTGTTCGGCGAGAATCCAGTCGATTACCTCACCACATTGTGCCTTGGAGTCGAGGACTTCTAGCTGTGAAGGGGTGAGCATTGGGCATATGTAATCGACGGGGGTAGGGCATAAGCCTCGGAGGGTGATCGGATAGTTCTTGCCGAAAGTACTGGCAACTTCTGGTTGGGCGATCGTGAGATCGTACTTGATCCAGGGGGCGACGATCTGTTTGCGTGGCATGGCGGGATCTGGAATGAGTAAGCGGAAGTAGTCAGGGGAACCAATGGTATTGAAGATCCAGGGTTCTCCGGGATTTTCTCCGCTGAGTTCGATGTTAGGTGGGCGCATGCCGTTACCATGGATCGGAGATGGAGGTGGAGATGGCCAAGCGTCTAAGACGCCAATCTGTGGGTCTTCATCTTCATCTTCGGATGAAACGAGGGTGGTGGATGACGGAGTGGCTAGGCGCGGTGGCTGGGCGTTGTCCCATGTGCGCTGGGAAGGTGTCCAGTCTTCGTAAGGGGGCGCCGACCAGTCGGTGTCAGCTAGTCGTTTCAATTGTGAGTACATCTGGTATAGATGCTGGGGTGATTTCTTACGTGAGTCGTCGATTGCTTTGGTAAGCATTGCCATTGCTTCTTCGCGGTGAATGGTCCATAGACCATCGCGGGGTGTGACGTCAGTAAGATTCTTGACCAGAGGGAGTTCGGCCTGCTGGTATTTGGGCTTTGGCTTGTTTTGATCGAATAAGTCGTCGATCGGTGGCAAAAGAGGGGGCGCTTCTTCTTCTTCTTCATCTAGATCTATCTTGAAGAGGAGAGAAGGAGGGGTGTACTCATCGCTACTGCTGTTGATGTCCATGTCACTTGGGGATCCTGGTTCAACTATGGTGGATGAGGGTGTCTTCTTTGCGGCGACGTCGGCGAGAGTGCGGAGTGCAGTGAACATGTTGGTTGGCTGTAGGAGTGGAGAGGAGTGGAGTAGAATATGCAGAGTGAACTGAGGACTTTGACGACTGAACTGAAGGTCTTTTATATCTTCAGAGCTCATACTTTTGCGCTGAGATATTCTTCTAAGAGTTCAGGTGCGTGTACGTCCTTTGCGTCTACCCATTGATTGTCAGCAGACGGATATCCTTTCCATCTTACTAAGTATTGCATCTTCTTGTTCTTGCCTGTGCGTTGGGTATTGATAATCTCTTCGATTTCATATTCTTCTTCTCCATCAATAATCTCAGGGGGTGGTTGTGTGTATGTTTCTCCATAAGCTTCTGTTTCATTGTACGGAATTAGAAGGTCTATGTGAAACACATTATGAATCTTTATTGTTGGCGGAAGTTCTATGTGATAAGTGACTGGTGATATTTGTTTTAGAACTTTGAATGGTCCGTATCGTCTTGGTGATAGCTTCCTTGAAGGTGTGTTGACTTGGAGATTACAAGAGTCTAGCATTACTTTATCGCCTGGAGATAACGTTCTCTTGGGTGTGTAATGCTTGATACGTTTACTAAGTGATTGTTGTGCATCTGTTCGTGCTTTCTGTATCATTAATAATCATTGGTGTGCACTAGGATTAGTGTCTTCTTTGATTGATAAGTTTGCGGACGGATTGATTCCTAAGATCAATTGATGTGGAGTGTATTTGGTTTGTTTGTGCTTCCATGAGTTATGTGCAAATTCTGCGATTGGAAGTAGTGTACTCCAGTTGTCTTGTCGTCCATTAACAAACTCTTTGAGATAGTTCTCTATCCATAAATTCATGCGTTCAGTTTGTCCATCTGTATGTGGGTGGAATGCTAAACTAATATTCTGTTGGATATTTGTCGCTTTGCAAACAGCTTTACTAAAGTTGCTTGTAAATCTTGGATCTTGATCTGATATGATTCTTTTAGGAATTCCAAACCAAGAGAATAGGTGTTGTAAGTATAGCTTTGCAACGCCTTGTCCATCTATGGTTTTATTGCATGGTATGAATTTTGCTGCTTTGGAACATCCTTGATCTACGATCGTAAGGATTGAATCATAGGTGTTTGAGGTTGGTAGATTGGTAATTAGATCCATTGAAACATATTGAAAAGGGCCTTGTTCTACAAATGTGTTTAGGTGATACAGCGGTGCGCATTTCATGTGTGTGATGACTTTGCTTTCTTGACATGTTGCGCAGCCTTTCACATAATTTTCTACAAATTTGCGTAATCGTGGTCCTTCATAGTTTTGTTTGACTAAGTCGTATGTATTAGAAATGCCTGGATGACCACCGATGGGTGAGTCATGGATTTCTTGTAAGACTTTGCGACGTGTTTCAGGATTATCTTCTAGATAAACCTTATTAACTTTGATTTCTTTGCTGGTAAATAAGGTTTCGGGTAGGAGTGTGACGCTTTTATTAGGATTTACTCCCTCTTCAAAGTCTTTTCTTCGACTAAGAAGGTCAGGAATGGTATTGCTTTTACCAGGAAAATGTGTGATTTCAAAGTTGTAATCTTGTAGAAATTTGTGCCATCTAGCTTGTCTAGGGCTGATCTTTTGCGGAGTTTTAAAATATTTAAGATTATTGTGATCGGTCCTAATGAGGAATTTCTGTTGTGCGCCTAAAAGAAGCTGACGATTAGCTTTTAGGGCGTTAATGATTGCTAATAGTTTGCGATCATATATGTCATAATTTCGTTCAGCTGGTAATAGTGATTTGCTGAAGAAGGTGACTGGGTGACGTCCATCACTAAAGTCTTGTGATACTGTTGCTCCGATTGCATGTGTGGATGCATCAGTATCTACTATGTAATGCTTTGTTGGATCTGGATTTCTAAGCACTGGATAACTTGTAAATTTGCGTTTGAGGGTGTCAAATGCGATTTGTTGGTCATCTTCCCATTTCCATGCATGATTTTTCTTTGTAAGATCATGGAGGGGTCTTGCCAATCTTGAGTAATCCTGTATGAAATCCTTGTAGTAATTTCCAAAACCGAGGAATGAGCGTAATTCTGAAACTGTAGTAGGAATAGGCCAATCAGTAAGACCTTTGACTTTGATTGGGTCCATCTTGACTTGTCCATTTCCTACAATGACGCCTAAGTATTCGACTTCGCGTCGATGAAAGTGACATTTCTCTGGTTTTAGGAATAGATCGTTATCTTCTAAGCGTTTGAGGACTATGGATACGATTTTGATATGTTCTTCAATGTCATCGCTGTCTGTGACAATGAGAATATCGTCCATGTAAATTATAACGTTGCCAGTTGCGACTAGATCATCAAATAATGCG